>Ga0308160_10004740_pt1 | contig 14414 bp, 13 predicted proteins | sample PhyFR1_FD_201036 | JGI IMG/M metagenome (GOLD analysis project Ga0308160, IMG submission 201036) | Phyllosphere microbial communities from UC Gill Tract Community Farm, Albany, California, United States - DLSLF.R1 | ecosystem: Host-associated > Plants > Phyllosphere > Unclassified | place: USA...
GCCTCTCCTGCGACCTGCCCGGGGTGCCCGGCGGCTTCGCGGGCATCGCGGTCGACCACTACGGCAACTTCTCGACGCCGATCAACTACTCCGGTCCCGGGGCGCGCCCGGACACCGTGTCGATCCGTGGCTCCGGCGACGGGGTGCTCGGCTACCGCTGGGTCGGCGCTGCCCCCGCTCCCGGTGGCACGGAGACCGCCGGGGCGACGCTCCGGAAGGTCCGCGTGACCCTGCTCCCCGGTGACGCCGGAGAACTCGCGGTCACCGTCCGGCTGCAGGACGGGGACCGGATGCGGACCGTGCTCGACCGGGTCCCCCTGCACGGCGACGGCCAGGCACCGCTGCCGAGCACGCTCCGCCTCGGCTTCGCGGGGGCGACGGGCAGCCACGTCAACGTGCACGAGGTCGACGCCCTGCGCGTCTGGACCCCGACGGACGTCGCCGTCACGCACGACCTCGCGCCGAGCGTCCCGGCGGGTGCCGACGTCGAGTACACGGTGACCGCACGGAACGCCGGCGTGAACGCGTCGGACCCGAGCGCGCTCGACGTCGACGTGCCCGACGCCCTGCGCGACGTCACGTGGACCTGCTCGGCGGCCACTGGGTCGTCGTGCGGGGCCGAATCGGGCACCGGCGACGTCGCCACCGATCTCGGCCTGCCGCGCGACGGGACGGCCACGGTGACGATCCGCGGCCGCACCGCCGACGACGCCGAGGGCACGCTCGAGAGCGTCGCCACGATCCGACCGGCGCCCCGGACCGCCGACACGAACGAGGACGACAACACCTCGGCGGCGAGCACCACGGTCGCCGCCCGGGTGGACGCGCACGTCGAGACGGACAAGTCCGTGTCCCCCTCGACCGCGGTCGAGCCCGGTGACGAGGTCGAGTACACGATCACCGCCCGCAACCGGGGCCCGGGTACCGCCGAGGACGTCGGGGCGGTCGACGAGCTGCCGAGCGCGATGCGGTTCGTCGGGTCGCCGGACGAGTGCACGGCCGAGGGGCAGGACGTGACCTGCCGCTCCGGTGCCGCGCTCGCCGCGGGGGAGACCGTGTCGTTCCGGGTCCGGGCGCAGCTCGACCCGGCGTACTCCGGGGACGGGTCGGACGTGGTGAACGTGGCGACCGCGACGTCGCCGAGCGATCCGGACGGCGGCGACCCCTCGCCGGGCGTCGGGATCGTGGTGGTCCCCGGCGGAGACGGCGGTGGTGACGGCGGCGACGGCGGCCCCGACGGGCCGGGTGACGGCGGGGACGCTGACACGGGTCCGCGCGACCGGGCGCCCGACGACCGCGGGGTCCGTCCCGCCGGGGACGGTGGAGACGGCGGGGACGCCGGGCCGGCCCGGGCCGGAGCGCTCGCCTACACCGGCACGGAGGACCTCGGCGTGGTCGCGGCGGTGGCCGCCGTCGGTGTGGCGGCCGGGGCGACGTGCTGGTGGCTCGCGCGGCGGCGTGCGAGCCGACGTACGGCGGAGGACGAGGTCGGTTCGACGCCCCGCTGACCCCTCGCTGACCCCTCGCTGACGCCTGCTGGTTCGAGCATCCTCAGCGGCCGATCGCCCCGCGCGGTCGGCCGCTGCACCGTGCGGCGGTAGGATCGAACCACGATCCGCATGCCCGAAAGAGGTCTCGTGTCCGACTCCGTGGACGACTCCGGCCAGCGCGCGCGGTACTGGCCGATCCCCGTCCTCCGGGCCGTGCCAGCCGCGATCGTGGCCATCGTCATCACCTTCTCGTCCAACCACGCGGCGGGCTACGGCCTGCTGCTGTTCGGTGGGTTCGCAGCGGTGGACGGACTCGTGCTGTTGCTCGCGGGCACGACGCGGCTCCCGGCGGACGGACGGTCGCGCCGGACGACCCTCCTGCAGGCGGTGATCACCCTCGTCGCCGCGGTCGCCGCGTTCGCGTGCAACGGCCTCGGCCTGCCGGCGTTCATCGCGGTCGTCGTCGCCTTCGCCGTCCTCACCGGGGCGCTCGAGCTGACGCAGGGGCTCCGCGCCCGTGGGCGTTCGCCGTTCGCGCGCGACTGGACGACCGTCGGCGGCCTGACGCTGCTGCTCGCCGTCGCCTTCCTGGTGACGCCGCCCGACTACTCGCAGGAGCTCGGCGGTGTCGAGCGGGTCACCGGCACGCTGGACGCCTCGATCGTCCTCGTCGGCCTGCTCGGCGCCTACCTCGCCATCACCGCGGTCTTCCACGTGATCGCCGGCCTCTCGCACAAGTGGGGAACGGCGGCCCCGGCCGCAACCCCGGACGGAGCACCACACGCATGACCACCCCCAGCCGTCGCGACCGCCTGCGCCCGGTCGAGCTCCTCGGGATCTCCGCGATCGTCGCGGTCTTCACCGGGCTCGTCGTGCTGCTCGCCACGCGTGAGCTCCAGCTCGCCGCGATCTTCCTCGGCATCGCGTTCATCGTCGTCGTGGTCGTCCTCGCGATGCTGCAGCTCGCGTCGACGAGCGACCAGGACGACAACGACATGCTCGGTGGTCACAAGACCCCGGGTGAAGGAGACGGCAACGACTTCCACTGAGTCGGAGGCCGCCCCCGCGGTGCCGTCACGGCGGCCGTTCCAGGGCGACCCGGGCCTGCCGCAGCGGTACCGGCACCGGTACCTGATCCTCGCGGTCTGCTGCATGAGCCTCTTCATCGTCTCGATGGACGCCACCGTGGTGAACGTCGCCCTGCCCTCGATCGGGCGTGAACTCGGCAGCTCGATGTCCGGGCTGCAGTGGACGATCGACGCCTACACGCTCGTCCTCGCCAGCCTGCTGCTGCTCTCCGGCTCCACCGCCGACCGCATCGGCCGCCGCACCACCTTCCAGATCGGGCTCGCGCTCTTCACGGTCGGGTCGCTGCTCTGCTCGCTCGCGCCCGGGGTGGGCTGGCTCGTCGTCTTCCGCATGGTCCAGGCGGTGGGCGGCTCGATGATGAACCCGGTCGCGATGTCGATCATCACCGCCACCTTCGACGACGCGAAGGAGCGTGCCCGCGCCGTCGGCGTCTGGGGTGCCGTCGTCGGTGTGTCGATGGGGCTCGGTCCGCTGGTCGGCGGCGCGCTGACGGAACTCGTCGGCTGGCGCGCGATCTTCTGGATCAACGTGCCGATCGGCATCGCGGCGATCGTGCTGACGTTCCTGTTCGTCCCCGAGTCGAAGTCGCCGAAGCCCCGACGGCTCGACCCCGTCGGGCAGGTGCTCGTGATCGTGCTCCTGGCGACGCTCGTCGGCGGGCTCATCGAGGGGCCGCGGCTCGGCTGGACGTCACCGGCCGCCCTCGGGCTGTTCGTCCTCGCCGCGGCGTCCCTCGTCGTGCTCGTCGCCGTCGAGCGCCGCCGCCGCGAACCGCTCATCGACGTCCGGTTCTTCCGGAGCATCCCGTTCTCGGCCGCGGTCGTCACCGCGATCGGCGCGTTCGGCGCCAACGGGGCGTTCCTCTTCCTCAACGCGCTCTACCTGCAGGAGGTCCGGGGCATGTCGCCGTTCCAGGCCGGCCTGTGGACGCTGCCCGCGGCGGTCGCGACGATGCTCGTCTCGCCGCTGTCCGGGCGTCTCGTCGGCTCGATCGGCACCCGGGTCCCGCTCGTCCTCGCCGGCATCGGAGTCTGCGGCGCCGGGGCGATCCTCACGACGATCGACGCCACGACACCGATGTGGGTGCTCGTCGTCGCCTTCGTGCTGTTCGGGTTCGGGTTCGGCATGGTGAACGCGCCGATCACGAACACGGCCGTCTCGGGCATGCCCCGCGCGCAGTCCGGGTCCGCTGCGGCCGTCGCGTCCACGAGCCGGCAGACCGGGGTGTCGCTCGGGGTCGCACTCGCCGGCACCGTGACCGGCGCGAGTGCGGTCGCGACCGTCGGAGCCGGGTTCGCCGTGGCCACGCACGCGATGTGGTGGATCGTCGTCGGGATCGGAGCGGGGATCGTCCTCGTCGGGTACCTGTCGACCTCGGCTGCGGCGAAGCGCTCGGTCGCCGGCATCGCGCACCTGCTCGACGCCTGACCCGCTCGGGCGACCGACACGCCCGGGATCACGTTTTCGCCACGGTCCTGTCACGATCGCGCGTGCAGCCGACACCTCTGGAGTGAAGGAGGTGGGATGTGGACGTGACGACCGGCACCGACACGGACGAGGCGATCGTCCGTGCGATGGCACGGGGCGACAAGAGTGCGCTCGCCCGGGCGTTCGACCGGTACGCCGCGACCCTCACCCGCTATGCCTGGGCACTCGTCGACGACCGCCAGGACGTCGAGGAGATCGTGCAGGACGCCTTCCTGACGCTCTGGCAGCGTGCCGAGACCCTCGAACTCCCCGCGGACACGATGCTCCCGTGGCTGCTCGTCGTCTGCCGGAACCACGCGTTCAACACCGGCCGGAAGCAGGCCCGCCGTCGCGCCGACGAACTCCCCGAGCAGCTCGCCGCACCCGAGGACCACGCCGAGGCCCGTGAGCGCCTTCGCTGGGTCCGCGACGAGATCGCCGCGCTCCCCGAGACCGACCGACGCATCTGCGAACTGTGCCTCCTCGAGGGGCACTCCTACGCCGAGGCCGCCGAGATGCTGGGCCTCAGCGTCGGTGCGGTCACCCAGCGGGTCTCCCGCTCCCGACGCCGACTCAAGAAGGTGGTGATGCACGATGAACACTGAGCCCCCCGAGGGAGACGACCTGCAGCGCATGCTCGTCTCGATGAAGCAGAACGTCCTCGAACGTGCCACCCCGCGTCCGAAGCGGCGTCGGTTCCGTCCGGGCATCGCGCTCGGCGTCATCGGCCTGCTGGCGATCGGCACCGCGACGGGCGCCGTGGCCCTGTCGCTGTCGCAGCAGGAGACGCCCGTCGCCGCGCCGACGACGAGCCGGGTACCGGAGCCCGCACCGTCCGCGACGACGCCGACGTCCGCGCCGATCACGCAGCGCCCGACACCGCGTCCGACCCCGACGCCGGTCAACACGACGGCGACGATCCCGACCGACTGCCGTGCACTCGTCCCGGCGTCCGACTACGACCGGTTCTTCGGCGACGTCCCCTTGCAGCGGGTGCTCCCGGTCGCGGAAGGGCTGCCCGCTGAAGCCACGCCTCCGCCGGTGGCGGGTAACGGATCGGGACTGCCGGAGACCGACTTGTACTGCCTGTGGCGTGATCCGGCTGCGGACATCACGGGGCTCGCCGTGACGATGGGCCACGGCTCGCCGGAGGAGCTCGCGAACGGAGAGCGCAGCTACTACGAGGGGTGGTCGCCGACGTGCGAGGAGTCCGACGGCATCCGGATCTGCCGGCAGACCAGGCCCGATCCGCAGTACGGCACGGACTGGAGCAGAACCCGCTACGTCCGCGGCGACACCTGGTTGGAGATCGACCAGACCAACTTCCCGACCGACAACCTGCTGGGTGCGATCGTCGGGGAGATCTGGGGGGACTGACGGCCTGGAGGCGCGTGGCGGGGACGACCCGCGCCTCCAGGCCGTCGGTGGGGTACGACGGGAATCCGGCCGCTCAGCCCGGCTGCGCAGCGACGTCGACGCGCGCCGCCACGATGTCGCGCGCCAGCGTGCGCACCGCTCGGTTCGGCTCCGGACTCGTCCGCATCGCGAGGCCGATGCGCAGGGGGTCGACCTCGTCCTCGAGCTCGAGCACCGCACCGTCGTGGCGCACCCCGGAGTCCGGGACGACGCCGACACCGAGGCCGGCCGACGCGAACCGGATCACCGCGGGCATGTCGTTCATCTCCGCGACGATCCGCCGCCGGATCCCGAGTCGCTCCAGCGCGGTGTCGAGGATGATCCGGTTGCCGAAGCCGTGCGCCGTGTCGATGAACGGCTCGTCGGCGAGCTCGGCGAGCGAGACCGACCGACGACCGGCGAACCGGTGGTCGGCGGCGGTGAAGACCCGGAACGGCATCTCTCGGAGCGGCGCCACCTCGACCCCGGCCGGGACCGCCGGGAGGCCCGTGTAGGCGATGTCGAGCCGCCCGGCGACCAGATCCTGCACGAGCCCGGTCGTCCCGGAGGGCGAGGTCATGAGCTCCACCGCGACCAGCGGGTGCCGCTGCCGGAACCGCCGCAGTACGCCCGTGAGGTCGACGATGTCCATGCTCGTGAAGATGCCGAGCCGGACCCGTCCCCGCAGGTCGGCGTCGTCGACGGTCGCGAGGTCGTGCATCCGGTCGAGGGACTCCAGCACGCCGCGGGCGTGGGGGAGCAGGTCCTCACCAGCGGTCGTCAGCACGAGGTGCCGTCCGGTGCGGTCGAACAGCCGGACCCCGAAGCTCCGCTCGAGTGACGCGATCCCCGCGGACACCGTGGACTGCGCCGCCCAGAGCCGTTCGGCGGCGCGGGTGACGCTGCCCTCGGCGGCGACGGTGACGAACTGTTCGAGCAGGCGGGTCTCCACCGGTTCAGTATCGATCAGGTCGATGGACGACATCAAGAGCATCCGTTGGACTCGATGGGTGTTCGGCGGCACGATCGGAGCATGTCAACCGCCACCGCATCCGCTCCCACGTCGTCGACCGTCGCCACCGCGAGCGAGCGCGTCGCCGCCCCGCGTGGACGACGAGCGCACACGCGCCGTCGGCACGGCGTCGGGTTCTGGGCCGTGGCGTTCGCGTTCCTCGCGGTGATGGCGTTCGCGACCGTGCCCGCACCGCTCTACGTCATCTACCAGGCACGCGACGGCTTCCCGACCTTCACGACGACCGTGGTCTTCGCGGCGTACGGCGTGGGCGTCGTCGGGTCCCTGTACCTCGCCGGACACCTCAGCGACGTGCACGGACGGCGCCCGCTCATCCTCGTGTCGGTGGCGCTCGAGCTCGTCGCAGCGGTGCTCTTCCTGCTCTGGAACGACGTCAGCGGCCTCATCGTCGCCCGGCTCGTGACCGGGCTCGGGGTCGGGCTCCTGACGGCGACGGCGACCGCGCACCTCGGCGAGCTGCGGGTCCGGGCGACGGGCTCGCAGTCGTCGGCCGGTGGGGCGGGCGTGGTTGCGGGGGTCGTGAACCTCGGCGGGCTGTCGCTCGGCGCCCTCGTCGGTGGAGCGCTCGCGGAGTTCGTCGGGCAGCCGCTCATGGTGCCGTACGTCGTGTTCGTCGTGGCGCTGGCCGTCGCGTTCGTGGTGGTGCTCGCCGCCCCGGAGACCGTCGACCGTCCCACGTCGCCCGTGCCCTACCGCCCGCAGCGACTGCAGGCGCCGGAGGGGCAGGCCGGCGCGTTCTGGACCGCCGGCACCGCCGCGTTCGCCGCGCTCGCGGTGCAGGGACTCTTCACCTCGGTCGCGCCGACGTTCCTCGGGACGACCTTCCACGTGACCGACCGGCTCGCCGCCGGAGCCACGACGTTCGGGGTGTTCGCCGCGAGCGCGGTGTCGCAGATCGTCTTCGCCCGGCTGTCGCAGCGGGCGCAGATCCGCCTCGGGATGGTCCTGCTCGTCGGTGGTCTGGTCGTCCTGGCCGGTGCCGCGGTGGTGCTGCAGGTGGCCGGGTTCATCGGTGGCGGGGTCGTCGCGGGAGCCGGCGTCGGGCTGCTGTTCCGCGCGTCGATCGGCAGCGCGGGCGCCCTCGTCGGCCCGGAACGTCGCGGCGGCGTCCTCGCCGCGACCTTCCTCATCGCCTACGCCGGGCTGACCGTGCCGGTGGTGGCGGTCGGTGCCGCGCTCCTCGTGCTGCCGACGCTGCCCGTGCTGCTCGGGTACGTCGTGTTCGTGGTCGTACTGGCCGTCGTCGCCGGGACCCGCCTGGCGGCGCGGGCCTGAGCGCTGGTCCGCGTCCCGCGTTGCGCGTTCGGCCGCGTTGCGCGTTCGGCCACGTCGAACCACGTTTCCGACATCGCACCACCGCTGGGGCGCGGTGCGATGTCGGGAACGTGGTTCGACTGCGTCCCGCGGCCGGTCCAGGAGGCGCGACACCCGTCCGGCATACTGGGCGCGTGTCCCAGAAGCGCAACCGTTCCGTCATCACCGGCGTCGCCGCCGTGCTGGCCGCCGGCCTCGTGGCCGGTGGCGTCGCACTGACGGCGCAGCGCGGTGCCGACGACCCGGTGCTCGGGGGCACGGCGGCCAGCGTCGTCCCGAGTGCGACCGCGGGCGGGGGCGCGACGAAGGACGGCACGGTGACGATCACCCGCACCGGCCCGGACCTGCCCGGCGACGCCGTCCTCGACCGCTGCGACCGGAGCACCCGCGAGACCGTGGCCCGGTACGACACCGAAGCGCTCGGCACGGTCGTGCTGCAGTGCGGGAACTCCGGCCAGGGCTACGAGCACATCCGCGTCCGCCACACCGCGGACTGGGAGGACGTCGTGACCGGCCACGGCTCCCGGGACTGGGACGACGCGATGCTCACCGCGGTGCAGTCCGCCCTCGAGGCACCGGCGGCCGGGTACCCGCAGGACGCCGGCGACGGCAAGGTCTGCTTCGCCGCTCCCGTGCGGTTCGACGACGGGTCTCGCCCAGCGGCCGAGCCGTTCGTCCGCGTGATCGTGTCGGCCACCACCGACCGCGTGATCACGGCGTTCCCCACGAGCGACGGCGGCTGCTGACCCCGTCCCCGAGCGACGGTGGCGCGGCGGGCACCGCCTAGGCGTGCACCTCGTGCTCGTGCCGCCGGTGCGACGCCGGCTCCAGCTGGAACGTCGAGTGCTCCACGGGGACGTCGAAGTGCTCCGCCACGCACTGCTGCAGCTCGTCGAGGATCCGCGGGGCGTGCGCCGTCGAGAAGCACTCGTCGTCCACCACCACGTGCGCGGTCAGGTTGGGCACCCCGGTGGCCACGAGGGTCGCGTGCAGGTCGTGCACGGCGATGACGTGGTCGAGTTCGAGGATGTGCCCCCGGACGTCGTCGAGGTCGAGCCCCGGGGGCGTCGACTCGAGCAGGACGTTGGCGGTCTCGCGCAGCAGCCGGATGGCCCGCGGCAGGATGAGCAGCCCGATCAGGATCGCCGCGACCGAGTCCGCCCGCTCCCACCCGGTCAGCATGAGGACGACCGCGGCGGCGATGACCGCGACGGAGCCGAGGGTGTCGTTGAGGACCTCGAGCCGGGCGGCCCGCGAGGTGAACCCCTCGCCGGAGGCCCGGAGCAGCACGGCGTACGCCACGAGGTTGCCGACGAGGCCGATGATCCCGAACACGAGCAGCGGCCCGGAGTGGATCTCGGCCGGCACGAACAGCCGCTGGATCGCCGAGATGATCACGTAGACGCCGACGGCGAGCAGGATCGCCGCCTGCGCCGTGGCCCCGAGCACCTCGGCGCGCTGGAAGCCCCACGTGCGCTGCGCGGTCGGCGAGCGTCGTGCGAGCCGCGTCGCCACGAGGCCGATGCCGAGCCCGCCGGTGTCGACGACCATGTGCCCGGCGTCGACGAGCAGGGCGAGCGATCCGGTCACGACGGCACCGACGACCTCGGCCAGCAGGATCGTCGCCGAGATGCAGAACGCGATGAGCAGTGCGCGCTCGGACGCGTGCCCGTGCGAGTGCCCTGCTCCGTGGTCGTGTCCCATGCGCATCATCGTAGGGATCCGCACCGACGACATGCCAGGATCGGGACGTGACCCGGTCGCCCTACGAGCTGTCCACACCGTCCGACGTGCTGGCCCGGTTGCACCCGCGACTGTCGACGTACTTCGGCGCGATCCCGCACGGACACGTCGGCCGCGGCGAGGGCGTCTTCGACGTCGTCGGCACGCCCCGCCGCTGGCTCTGGCCGGTACTCGCGTGGTTCGCCCGCGACGCCGTCATGTTCCCGGTCTGGGAACGGGACGTCCCCTTCACGGTCGAGAACCGCCCGGCTCGCGTCGGTCGCGGGCAGGCGGTCCAGGAGGGTCGGGTCGCCGTCCGCGCGCACCGCACCTTCCGCTTCCGCTCCGGTACCCGCACGATGGTCGACGCCATCACCGCCGGACCCGACGGGCTCGTCGACCACCTCGGTCGCCGTGGGCGCGTCAGCGCCCTGCTCCGGGCGGAGGTCGACGCGCAGGGCCCGGACGCGGGCGCCCTGCGCCTGGTCCGAACTCGGGCGTGTGACCCGGACTCGCAGGCTCGCCCGGCGCACCCCGCGCAACGCTGGCGCGTTGCCGCCGAGCGGGGCGCGTAGAACGATTCGATGACGATGCCGACCAGCAGCGCGTGTCCCTGGTGCTCTCGGCCCCGCTGGTCGGCACGCTGTACCGGTACGAGGGGGCGTTCCGGTACGAGATCGCGCCGGACACAGGACGGGGATGAGATGAGCGACCACAAGGGCCGCGCCGTGATCGCGGGGGCGAGCGGTTTCGTCGGGCAGTACCTGCAGGACGCCTTCCGCGACGAGGGCTACGAGGTCGTCACGATCGGCCGGACCGGCGACGCCGTGTGGGGCAACACCATGCGGATCCGCGAGCTCGTGGACGGGGCCGCACTCGTCGTGAACATGGCCGGCAAGAGCGTCAACTGCCGGTACGGGCGCCGGAACCGGGCGGAGATCATCCGCTCCCGGGTCGACACCACCCTCGAACTGGCCGAGGCGATCCGCACGAGCGAGCACCCGCCGCCGCTGTGGGTGAACGCCTCGACGGCGACGATCTACCGGCACGCCGACGACCGCCCCCAGGACGAGGCGACTGGGGAGCTCGGCGAGGGGTTCTCGGTCTCGGTCGCGAAGGCGTGGGAGGACGCCCTGTCCGCGGTCGACCTGCCGGCGACCCGCCGCGTGGCGCTCCGGATGGCGATCGTGTTCGGCGACGGCAGCGCCCTCGTGCCGTTGCTCCGGCTGGCGCAGGCGGGACTCGGCGGGCCGCAGTACGACGGCCCGTGGTTCCCGACGCGCTCCCGGCTCCGTGCCGGCACGTACCACGTGAACCGGCACACCCGGGGCCGGCAGCGGTTCAGCTGGGTGCACATCGCGGACGTCCTCGGGGCGATCCGCTTCGTCCGCGACCACGAGGACATCGACGGCGCGGTCAACGTGTCCAGCCCGAACCCGTCGGACAACCGCACCGTGATGGCCACCATCCGGGACGCCGTCGGGCGACGCTTCGGGATCCCGACGTGGCGGTGGATGCTCGAGCTCGGGTCGTTCGCGATCCGGACCGAGACGGAGCTCGTGCTGAAGAGCCGGTGGGTGGTGCCGACGCGCCTGGTCGAGGCCGGGTACGAGTTCCGCTACCCGCACCTGCGCGGCGCACTCGCCGGGATCATCGCGGAGCGTCGGCAGCACCGGGGCTGAGCGTCGGCGTCGGCGCCGGTGCCGGTGCCGGCGGGGGCGGGTCGCCGAGGTCGCTCGAACTGCCGCCCAGCCTGTCGGCGGGCGGCACGTCGTGCGACCTCGGCGGAACGTCCGCGGCGTGTGGTGCGACCTCGACCGGCGACGACGCCGGGCGGACCCGCGCAGGGCGGGCCCGTGTCGGGCGGACCCGTGCCGGGCGGGACCGCGGGGGCCGGGACGACCACAGCACGGCGGCCACCACGACGACCCCGGCCGCGATCTCCACCGCGTCCGGCACCTCCCCGAACGCCATCCACGAGGCGAACACCCCGACCACGGGCACGAGCATCGAGAACGGCGCGACGGTGCTCGACGGGTACGCCGCCATCAGCCGCGACCAGATGCCGTACCCGACGAGGGTCGCCACCAGCACGATGTAGAGCAGCCCGAGGTCGGCCGGCAGCGCCTCCGCGGTGAACGCCGTCCCGAGCGCGTTCCCGATGCGCGACGGCCCCTCGACGACGAACGACAGGACGGCCATCGGCACCGGCGGCACGATCGACCACCACAGCGTCAGGTGCAGCGGGTTGGCCGCCCCGGCCCGACGGGTCGCGACGTTGCCGATCGCCCACCCGAGGGCCCCGCACAGCGCGAGCACGACGGGCAGCAGCGCCGCCGCCTGCGCCCGGTGCACGGCGATCGCCGCCAGGGCCGCCACCGCGATCGTGACCCCGATCACCTGCCGGCCGGTGAGCCGCTCGCGCAGGAACACCCCGGCGAGCACCACCGTGAACGGCGCCGACGCCTGCAGGACGAGCGACGCCAGCCCGGACGGGAGCCCTGCGGCCATGCCGAGGTACAGGAACGCGAACTGCAGGACCCCGAGCCCGAAGCCGACGAGCAGGAGCCGGCCGAACGGGATCCTCGGACGCGGGACGAGCAGCACGGTCGGGACCGCGAGCAGCGTGAACCGCAGCGCGGCGAGCAGGAACGGCGGGAAGTGCTCGAGGGCGAGGGCCGTCGCGGGGAAGTTGAGCCCCCACACGACGGCGACGACCACGGCGAGGAGACGGTCACGGGTGCGCACGGGTCGATCGTGACCCAGCCGCACCGTTCAGCACCAGCGAAGAGTTCCGTACCGACGTTGTAGGCTCCCTGCATGGTCGGCTTCGACGTGCAGCTCCTCGCCGTCCTCCGCGAACTCGCCGAGCGGGGGAGCGTCACCGCCGTCGCCGAGGCCACGCACCGCACGCCCAGCGCCGTCTCGCAGCAGCTCCAGACCCTGCAGCGACAGGTCGGCGTCCCCCTCGTCGAACGGGTCGGCCGCGGGGTCCGGCTCACCGAGCACGGCCGGGTGCTCGCCGGGCTGGCGAGCGGCGTCGCGACGGCGATCGCCACGGTGGACGCGGCGTGGCAGGAGCACCTCGGCGGCGCGACCGGACGGGTGGACCTCGCCGTGTTCCCGTCGGCCGCGGAACTCCTGCTGCCCGGCCTGCTCACCCGGATGCGCGAGCACCCCGGCATCGACCTGGTGCTCGTCGACGTCGACGTCAGCGAGGACGCGTTCGGCCCCCTCGCCGCCGACCACGACGTCGTCATCGGGCACCGGCCGGACGGCGCCCCACCGGCCGGCCGGGAGGCGCTCGAGACCGTCCCGCTCCTCCGCGAGCCGCTCGACGTCGCGCTCCCGCTCGACCACCGGCTGGCCGCCCGCGAGCGGGTCCGCATCGACGACGTCGTCGGGGAGTCCTGGATCGGGGTGCCGGAGGGCTACCCGATCGACCGGGTGCTCACGGCCATGGCGGCGGCGACGGACACGCCGCCGAGCGTCGGCTTCCGGACGATCCACCTGCCCGTCATCGAGAACCTCGTCGCCGCCGGACACGGGGTGGCGCTCGTGCCGCGGTACACCTCGGGGACCCGGGCGTCCGGTCGCTTCCACCTCGCCGAGCTCGCCGACGTCCGCGCGGGGCGGCGGATCGAGGCGCTCGTCCGGCCGGACCGTGCGGTCCGCCCCGTGGTCCGGACGGTCCTGGAGGCGCTGGTCGCCGAAGCCCTGGACGTCACCACCTGAGGCGGTGACGCTGCCGGCGGGGCCGCCCCGCGCCTCCAGGCCGGCACTTGGTGAGCAGAAAGGGTCGGGTCCCTGCTCGGGACCCGACCATTTCTGCTCACGAAACTCGCGACGCGGCGCGCTACACGTCGAGGTGGTCGACGAGCTCGTCGGCGAGGCCCGTGTAGGTCGCCGGGGTGAGGTTCGTCAGCCGGGCCTTCGCGCCGGACGAGATGTCCAGGCCGTTCACGAACGCGACGAGCTCCGCCTGCCCGATGCGCTTCCCGCGCGTGAGCTCCTTGAGCATCGCGTACGGGTCCTCGATGTTCGACTGCCCGGCGGTGACCTCGGCGCGGATGACCGTCTGGATGGCCTCGGCCAGCACCTCCCAGTTGCGGTCGAGGTCCTCGGCGAGACGGACCTCGTTCACGGCGATCTCGCCCAGGCCACGGCGCAGGTTGTCGAGCGCGAGCAGCGAGTGCCCGAACGCGACGCCGATGTTCCGCTGCGTGGTCGAGTCGGTGAGGTCACGCTGGAGCCGCGACGTCACGAGCGTCTCGGACAGCGTGGAGAACAGCGCCGACGAGATCTCGAGGTTCGCCTCGGCGTTCTCGAACCGGATCGGGTTGATCTTGTGCGGCATCGTCGACGAGCCCGTGGCACCCGCCACCGGGATCTGCGTGAAGTACCCCATCGAGATGTAGGTCCACACGTCGGTCGCGAGGTTGTGCAGGATCCGGTTCGCGTGGCGCACCCGGTCGTACAGCTCGGCCTGCCAGTCGTGCGACTCGATCTGCGTGGTGAGCGGGTTCCAGGTGAGCCCGAGTCCCTCGACGAACTCCTTCGACAGTGCCGGCCAGTCCGCCTCGGGGTCGGCCGCGAGGTGCGCCGAGAAGGTGCCGGTCGCACCGGAGAACTTGCCGAGGTACTCGCCGCCCTCGATCTGCGCCAGCACGCGTTCGAGGCGGTACACGACCACCGCGAGCTCCTTGCCGAGCGTCGTCGGGGTCGCCGGCTGGCCGTGCGTGTGCGACAGCATCGGGACGCTCTTGAGCTCCTCGGCCATCCCACGCAGCACCGTCAGGACGGCCTTGAACGCCGGCAGCCAGACCTGGTCGACGGTGTCGCGCACGGTGAGCGCGTACGACAGGTTGTTGACGTCCTCGCTCGTCGCGGCGAAGTGGGTGAGC
>Ga0308160_10004741_pt1 | contig 14409 bp, 14 predicted proteins | sample PhyFR1_FD_201036 | JGI IMG/M metagenome (GOLD analysis project Ga0308160, IMG submission 201036) | Phyllosphere microbial communities from UC Gill Tract Community Farm, Albany, California, United States - DLSLF.R1 | ecosystem: Host-associated > Plants > Phyllosphere > Unclassified | place: USA...
CTGCCAACTGCTCCTGGTGCGATTGAAGGCCGGGACTGCTGAACCCAGCAATCAAGTCGCCCAGCATAGCCTTTGCACGGAACAAAGGCCAGCTACGGCGAGGCATATGATCGCACGATACGGCACACCTAAAGTGGCAACTCGAAAAGCTCGAGAAGAACCTGGCGGCCGAGGATCCAAATCATCCGAATTTGAAAACAAAATACTTCCGTCGAGGCAACCGTCAGATTCACGAGTGGCATGACGGCTTCGAGGCCTTGTCACGTACGCCAGAGCTGCCTGACGTCCATTCGTTTCATGAGTTTGCCATGGATTTCAAGGGTACCCCTTTGATCCACTGAAACCTTATGCCGACATACGCATGCAAACCGGAGTTTCTGATAACGCCGCCGGTGCAACGAAGGCCAGCCTGACGGACGAAGAAGCGATAGCCGTCTGGGACAAGATCACCAGCACGATCCGGGTTCGTCCGACAAACGCTGTATCCGTAAAAAATAGCGTTGCGGATACCCTCAGGTACCGTCCTCTCGGTGAACTCGCTGCAACCGGACGCGAATGCCCCCAGACGGGCTGGTGGGAATCAGACGAGCCGGCAAGTATCGACAGTGAACGGCACCGACATTTGAAGGCCGGGGATCGCATGCCGCATATCCTGTCGGCGGCTGAGCCGTCCATGTGGCAGAAGCTCAAGGGTGAGCGGCCGTCTCATCGTATTGCTACCGTATGGAAGCTTGTCAGCTACGACGATGCGCCGGCTACCCATGCCAATGTCACGTTGCAAGTGCCGCCAACTGGGGGGAGCTCTTCCAACCACATTGGTGAAAAAGACGTTTCGCAGAGCGTGGCCGAACCTCATCAGCACGAAGCCACCTCACTAAAGAAAGAGGTTTAAGCAATGCGAAACGTCATTCGTCTCGGTGACCCAACGTCGCACGGCGGCACGGTAGTCAGCGTGAGCGCTCGTCATTTTACGGTGGACGGCATCCCAGTGGTCCGTGTCGGCGACGTCTGCAGTTGCCCTATCAAAGGCCACGACAAATGTACGGTCGCAGAAGGGGATCCGCATCACGTGATCGATGGCATTGCCGTTGCCTACGATGGGCATAAAACGAGTTGCGGCGCAGCACTAATCACGACAACAGCAAATTTTGGCGGACAGTAGCCCCTTATATCAATCGCTGCCGTCGGCATATCACACCGGCGCCGCGTCCCCGAACGCCACCAGCCCGTAACGCGCCGCCAGGTGCATCAGCTTGAAGTCATTCTCGGCATGCAGCTTCTGCCGGATCGACGTCAGGCAATTCAGCACTGTTTTGGGACTCAGGTGCATGGCAATGGCAATGTCCTGCACCGATTCCCCATGCACCAGCAGCCGCAGCAGCTCGAATTCGCGCGGCTTCAGCTCGTGCAGCGCTTCCTCGCCCTCGGGCGCCGCCAGATCCTGCATGTCGCGCGACAGCACGCGGCGGCCGCGCATCACGCCGCGGATGGCGTCGATGACTTCCTCGGGTTCGCTGCACTTGGTCAGGTAGCCGTGGGCGCCGGCCTTCAGGGCCTGGGCCAGGTGGCCGGCGCCGTCGTGCATCGACAGCACCAGCACGTGCAGGGGAGGCAGGCGCGCCAGCATGCCGGCGATGGCTTCGAGGCCGCTGCTGCCTTTCAGGCTCAGGTCGACCACGGCGACGTCCGGCTGCACGCGCCCGACCAGCGCGTTGGCTTCCTGCACCGTGGCGGCCTCGCCGACGACCTCGAAATCGGGTTCGGCGGACAGCAGGCGGCGGTAGCCGCTGCGGACGATGGCGTGGTCGTCGACCAGGATGATGCGGATCATGCGAGCGCTTCCTCGGTTGCGGTTGTGGGCAGGGGATCGGACGCCAGCGGGAACAGGGCGCGCAGGCGCAGTCCGCTGCCGGGGTTCGGCAGGATATGTAACTGGCCGCCCGCCATGCCGACGCGTTCGTGCATGCCGAGCAGGCCGCCGTGCGGGCGCGGCGTTTGCGGCAGGCCGCAACCGTCGTCGATGATTTCGAGGGCGAGCAGCGTCGGGCCAGCGCTCAGGCGCACCGTGCAGTGGCGGGCGCCGCTGTGGCGCACGGCATTGGTCAGCGCTTCCTGTACCACGCGGTAGATTGCGAGTGCCATGGCGTCGCCGATGTCCGGCAGCGGCTGCGCCAGGTCGAGCGTGAAGTCGATCCCGGTACTGCGGCTGCGCCAGCCCTGTACCAGCTCGTTCAGTGTGTGCGCCAGGCCGCTGGCATGCAGGCCGTGCGGGCGCAGCGTCTTCAGCATCGCGCGCAGCTGGTCGCCGCAGGTGCGCAGGTCGCGCCGCAGGTCGCCGGCGCATTCGGCCACCGCGGCAGGCGCCAGCCGGTCGGCGTTGCGCGCCAGGTGGGCCGCGGTGACGCTGAGCGCGGTCATGGTCTGGCCCATTTCGTCATGCAGTTCGCGCGCCAGCGCCCGCCGTTCTTCTTCCTGCACCGCGATCAATTGACGCGCCAGGTCGCGCTGGGCGGCGCGGGCATCCGCCAACGCGCCCGCCAGGTGCTCGATGGCGCGCGCCACGCGGCCGAACTCGCGCAGCGCGAAGGCGGGCAGGGCGGGATCGGGTTTGCCGCGCGCCAGGCGCTGCAGGCTGGCTTCGAGCTCCCGCACCGGCGCCAGCGCGCGGTCGGCGCAGTACCAGGTAATTAATAGTGTTGTTCCGAAAAAGAACAGCAGCGTGTTCCATATTTGAACAGTGTCCCCCAGGCGTTCGTCGATTTCCGAGCGCGGGTTGGGCGCAATGAACAGCACCTGGTTGCCGATGCGGATCTCCTGCTCGACGCGTACCGGCGGCGCCAGGCCCAGCCAGTCGAGCAGCGGGTGGGGGGTATGCGTCGCTGCGGGCTGGGCGGCGGTGCGGATGCTGAGGTGGCGCAGCCCTGCCCGGGCCAGGCGCTGCTCGAGCGGCGGGCCGGTGGCTGGAGCCGTGCTGCTGGCGGCGAGCAGCACGTTGACCAGGCGCGTCGAGGCGTCGACTTCGGCTTCGATGTCGCTGCGCAGCGATACCAGCTGGATCGCGGCAATGATCGCCAGCAGGCTGCCCAGCAGCAGGCCGAGCGTGCCGATCAGGCGGCGGCGCAAGTCCATGTGTTTCCTCGTGTTTTTGCTTGTATGGGCAGATCTGCAAAGTCCATGCCATGCCGCCGGCGCAGGTCGGGAAATTTTCCCTAGCGGCGCTGCGCATGTCCTTGGAATAATCGGTCAATACGAGCGCAAGGGGGCAGAGCATGAAACAGCGGACGACCACGGCGCAAGCGATCCCGCGAAAAAAGCTGGGGCCGGGCATCTTTGCCGCGGCAATCGCCGCCGCCTGGCCGGGCACGCCGGCGGCCCAGCAAACTGAGGGAGCACAGCAAACGGAGCAAGCACAGCAAGCTCAGGCAGCAAAGCCGGGCATGCATACCGTGGAAGTCATCGGCGTCACCCCGCTGCCGGGCCTGGGTCTGGCGCGCGACCAGGTACCCGCCAACGTGCAGACCCTGGACAGCCTGGCCGCCACCGGCCCGGACAGCGCCAACCTGCCCGACGCCCTGAACCGGCGGCTGGGCAGCGTGTTCGTGAACGAGGTACAGGGCAATCCCTTCCAGCCGGACCTGAATTTCCGCGGCTTCACGGCGTCGCCCTTGCTCGGCACGCCGCAGGGCCTGTCGGTCTACCTGGACGGGGTGCGCATCAACCAGCCCTTTGGCGACGTCGTCAGCTGGGATTTGATCCCGCGCAGCGCGATCGCCTCGGTGACCCTGATGCCGGGCTCGAATCCGCTGTTCGGCCTGAACACGCTGGGCGGCGCCTTTTCGATCCGCACCAAGGATGGCCTGCATGCGCCCGGCACGGCGGTGCAGGTGCTGGCCGGCAGCCATGGCCGTACGGAAGTCGAATTCGAACATGGCGGTCACGACCAGACAGGATGGCACTGGTATGTCACCGGTAACGGCTTCAAGGAAAGTGGCTGGCGCGACGCCTCGCCGAGCCGGCTCGGCCAGCTGTTCGGCAAGCTCGGCTGGACCGATGCGCGCAGCGACCTGTTCCTGACCGCAGCCTTCGCCCCCAGCAAGCTGACCGGCAACGGCTTGCAGGAGCAGCGCCTGCTGGCGCGCGATGTCGCCAGCATCTACACCAAGCCCGACGAGACCCGCAACCGTTCGCTGATGTTCAACCTGGCGGGCAGTCATCAGCTGCGCGACGACCTGCAAGTGTCCGGCAACGCCTATTACCGGCGCCTCCGCACCGCCACCCTGAACGGCGACCTCAACGACGATACGCTCGACCAGTCGGTCTACCAGCCCGGTGCGGCCGAGCGGGCAGCGCTGGCCGCGGCCGGTTACAGCGGCTTCCCGCTCGGCGGCGCGACGGCGGCCAACACGCCGTTTCCGTTCTGGCGCTGCATCGCGAACGTGCTGCTTGACGACGAGCCGGCCGAGAGGTGCAACGGCCTGCTGAACCGCACCGACAGCCGCCAGCAGAATGCCGGCGCCAGCGCCCAGGTCACGCTGTCGGCGCCGCTCGCGGGCTACGCCAACCAGTTCGCGGCTGGCGCCGCGCTCGACGCCAGCGGCGTCGACTTCCGCCAGTCCACCCAGTTCGGCTACCTGAATCCCGATCGTGGCATCACGCCGGTCGATTTCTTCGCCGACGGCAGCGCAATCGACGATGACGGCACCCCGGTCGACAACCGCGTCGACCTGCGCGGGCGCACCCGCACGGCCAGCGTGTTCGCCACCGACACCCTGAGCCTGGGCCCGGCGCTGCACCTGACGCTGTCCGGCCGCTACAACCGCACCGCGGTGCATAACCGCGACCGCATCACGCCCGGCGGTGGGGCCGGTTCGCTCGACGGCGACCATCGTTTCCGCCGCTTCAACCCGGCCGTCGGCGCCACCTGGGATGCGGCCCCGGGGCTGAACCTGTACGCCGGCTACAACCAGGGCAGCCGCACCCCGACCGCCGTCGAACTCGGCTGCGCCGACCCCGAAAACCCCTGCAAGCTGCCGAACGCGATGGCCGGCGATCCGCCGCTGCGCCAGGTCGTCACCAAGACCTGGGAAGCGGGTGCGCGCGGTACGTTCGCCGCCAGGAGCCACTGGCACGCCGGGGTGTTCCACGCCGATAACGTCGACGACATCCTGTTCGTGGCCGACAACGCGGCCGGCTTCGGCTACTTCCGCAACGTCGGCAAGACCCGGCGCCAGGGCGTCGAGCTGGGGCTGGACGGCCGCAGCGCCGGCGTCGAGTGGTCGGCCAACTACACCTTCCTGGACGCGACCTTCCGCAGCGCCGAAGTCGTCAACGCGGAAGCCAACAGCAGCGCCGACGGGGACGGCAATATCGCGGTGCGGCCGGGCGACCGCATGCCCTTGATGCCGCGCCACGTGTTCAAGCTGCGCGCCGAGTGGCAGTTGTCGCCGGCGTGGTCGGTGGAAGCGGCGATGCTGGCGGTGTCGGGTTCGAATGCGCGCGGCAACGAGAATGGCCGGCATCAGCCCGACGGCACTTATTTCCTGGGCAGCGGGCGTTCGGCGGGCTATGCCCGTGTCGATCTCGGTACCAGCTGGGAGGTGGCGCCGCGGCTGCGCTTTTTTGCGCAGGTGAGCAACCTGTTCGACCGGCGTTATGCGACGGCCTCGCAGCTGAACGCGACCGGGTTCACGGCCGAGGGCAATTTCATCGCACGGCCATTCTCGGGCGTGGGGGACAATGACAGCGTGGTCAATTCCACCTTCTACGCCCCGGGGGCGCCGCGCACGATATGGGCCGGGGTGCGCTACGCGTTCGGGCGCTGAGACGGATGCGGCCTGCACGGCCTGAAGCGCAGGAACAAATCCCCCGGCCAGCTGTCCCACGCTTGAACAGCGCAGGCATCGCGCCGAGGAGATTCCATGTCCGGCATCGTGCGCATCGACGACGACATCATCGATACCGATTACTTCATCCGCACCCTGAAGCTCGGCGGCCAGTTCGAAGGTTTGGTCGAGCAGATGGTGCGCGACCGGCTGACCGTGCTGGCGGCCAGGAAGCAGGGCATTGCGCCGGCCCCCGAGGAGGTGCAGGAGCGCGCCGACCAGTTCCGCCGCATCCAGGGCCTGCACCGCGCCGCCGACATGAACCATTACCTCGACGTGCTCGGCGTCAGCCTGGACGAATTCGAAGATTTCGTCACCGACGGCCTGGTCCTCGACAAGATGATGGCGCAAGTCTGCAGCGACAAGGCGGTCGAGCAGTATTTCAAGCTGAATTCGCCGCGCTTCGACAGCGTCGAGATCAGCCACATCGTGCTCGATTCCGAAGGCAAGGCCAAGGAGATGATGGCGGCGCTGGCCGAGGACCCGGACAGCTTTGCCGAGATGGTGAGCGAATATTCGGTCGGCGCGGCGCGCGAGAACGGCGGGGCGATCGGCAAGGTGCTGCGCGGCGCGCTCGGGGCCGATCTCGAGGCGCGCGTGTTCAATGCCGCCGCCGGCGACCTGCTCGGGCCTTTCCCTTCGAGCGACCGCACCCTGTTCGAGATCTTCGCCGTGAATGCCAAGCATCCCGCCACGCTGGACGAAGAGACCGCGCTCGAGGTGCGCCGCCTGCTGCGCGAGGAATGGCTGGCGGCGCGGGCGCAGGAGCACATCATCGAAGCCTGTCCCGCGCGCTGATCCGCGTGGCGATGCGGCGCTGCGGCAGCCACGGACATGGACTCTTCGGCGCAGAAAACGGAGCAGGGGCGGCAGTCGTCCGCGGCCTTCCTGGCCGGCGTCGAGATCCTGTCCGTATTCACGCCGGACGAGCTGGAGGAACTGGCCGCGGCGGTCGAGGTGCGCGCCTATGCCTTCGGCGATGCCATCTGCAGCGCCGGCGACCCGGCCGAGGGCCTGTACGTCATCAAGTCGGGCTCGGTGCGCGTGTTGAGCGAGGAGCACGGCAAGGAAACCAGCATGGGCGTGCGCAAGGCGGGCGAGGTGTTCGCCGAGATCGCCATGCTGCGTCCTCACCGCCATGAGCTGTCGGCGCGCGCCGCGCTCAAGACTGAGTTGTGGCGCATCCCGCGCAGCGCTTTCGAGCCCGTCCTCAAGCGCCATCCGGAGGCGCTCGACTTCATCAACGACCATGTGGCGATCAGCTCGGCCGGCGGCCTGGTGGCGCGCCTGTTCGAATTGCGCGGCAAGGTGAGCAAGACGGAGCTGGATGATTTCGTGCGCAGCGTCGGCGTCAAGCGGGTCGCCGCCGGCAAGGAGATCCTGAAGCAGGACGCGCGCGACGACCGCCGCCTGTACGTGGTGCGCCAGGGCCAGGTGCGGGTGGTGGTGCGCAACGACAGCGATGAATACGTGCTGGCCACGCTCGGTCCGGGCGAGATCTTCGGCGAAAAGGCTTGCCTGATGCGCCAGGAGCAGCCGGCCTCGGTGCTGGCCGGCACCGACGCGGTGCTGCTGGTGATCCCGGAAAAATCGGCCCACTTCATCCTCGAGCGCAACGAGAAATTCCGCGCCGTGATCGAGGAGCGAGTGCGCTTTTTCGAGCGCGAGCTGCAGCGCCAGAAGCGCCTGGCCGAACGGCGCAAGCGGCCGGTCATCCTCGACCTGGCTTCCTCGCCCAAGGCCGGCGAAAAGATCATCAAGCGCTTCGCCTGGGTCGAGCAGGCCGAGGAGATGGATTGCGGCGCTGCCTGCCTGGCCATGCTGTGCCGTCATTACGGCATCAACATCACCCTCGGCAAGCTGCGCGAACTGGCCAACGTCACCACCCAGGGCGCAACGCTGGACAGCCTGGCGCGCGCCGGCGAAGCGCTCGGCTTCGGCGCGCGCGGCGTGCAATGCACCTTCGACGCGCTGGCCGGCTTCGAGCTGCCTTTCATCGTGCACTGGGAGGGCTATCACTATACTGTGGTGTACGGTATCTCGAAGGAACAGGTGTGGATGGCCGATCCGGCGGTCGGTTTCCGCAAGCTGAGCGTGGCCGAGTTCGAGCGCGGCTGGAGCGGCACCTGCCTGGTGTTCACGCCGGGCCAGCAGCTGGTCCGGCAGGAGGCGGCGCGCTCGCCCTGGCTGCGTTTCGTCGGCTACCTGCACCCCTACCGCAAGATCCTGCTGCACCTGTTCCTGGCCACCTTCGTCATCCAGATGCTGGGCATCGTGCCGCCGATGATCATCCAGAACATCCTCGACGGCGTGCTGGTGCACCAGAACCTGGGCCTGCTGCATATCCTGATCCTGGGCCTGGTCATCTCCACTGTGTTCAGCCAGGTGATGTCGACGCTGCGCGCCTACCTGTCCAATTACATGGTGCGCAACCTCGACTTTTCGATGATGGCGCAGTTCTTCAAGCACACGATGTCGCTGCCGTACTCCTTCTTCGCCAAGCGCAAGACCGGCGACATCCTGGCGCGCTTTTCCGAAAACCAGACCATCCGCGCCTTCCTCACCGAATCGACGGTAACCACGCTGCTGAACCTGCTGATGGTGTTCATCTATTTCACCATCCTGTTCATGTACAACGTGACGCTGACGCTGCTGCTGATCGGCTTCGTCATCCCGATCATCGCGCTGACCGTGCTGGTGACGCCCAAGGTGAAGGACTATGCGCGCGAGGTGTTCACGGCGTCGACCGATGCCCAGTCGTTTTTGATGGAGGCGCTGGGCGGCATCGAGACCGTCAAGGGCATGGGCAGCGAGCGGCCGGTGCGCCTGAAATGGGAAAAGAAATACGTCAAGGCGCTCGAGACCCAGTACCGCGCGCAATCATTCAACATTTTGGTCGGGCTGGCGAGCCAGGTGCTGAACTCGGCCACCACCATCGTGATCCTGTGGGCGGGCGCCACGCTGGTGCTGAACCGGTCGCTCACCATCGGCCAGCTGATGGCCTTCAATGCGCTGATGGGCAGCGTACTGGGTCCGCTCATGGGCCTGGTCGGGTTGTGGAGCCGCATGGCCGACGCCACCGTGGCCATGGAACGCCTCGGCGACGTGCTCGACATCGAACCGGAACAGAAGCCGGCCGACCTGGCTTCGCGCGTGGTGCTGCCCGACCTGCAGGGCGAGCTGAAACTCGAACGCATGTATTTCAGGTACGGCGGCGAAGACACGCCCTGGGTGCTGGAAGACCTCAGCATCGACATCCGGCCCGGCGAACTGGTGGCGGTGGTGGGGCGCAGCGGTTCGGGCAAGACCACGCTGGCCAAGCTGCTGGTCGGCTTCTATCCGCCGAGCGAGGGCAGGATCTTCGTCGACGGCTACGAGATGGGCAGCATCGACAAGGATTATTACCGCGCCCAGGTCGGCTACGTCATGCAGAGCAACCTGCTGTTTTCCGGCAGCGTGGCCGAGAACATCGCCAGCGGCGACGACAGCCCGGACCGGCGGCGTATCGAGGAAGTGGCGAAGATGGCCGACGCCCACGCCTTCATCAGCAAGCTGCCGCTGGGGTACGAGCAGGTAGTGGGCGAGCGCGGCGTCGGCCTGTCCGGCGGCCAGGTGCAGCGCCTGTGCATTGCGCGCGCGCTGTACCACGATCCGCGTCTGCTGGTGTTCGACGAGGCGACGTCGGCGCTGGACACCCAGTCCGAATCCAACATCATGGCCAACATGGAAGCGATTTTGGCGGGACGGACGGCGGTAATCATCGCGCACCGGCTCAGCACCATCATGCGGGCCGATAAAATCGTCGTGCTGTATGAAGGGAAGATCGTCGAGCAGGGGCGCCACGAGGAATTGCTGGCGCGGCGCGGCATGTATTATGAACTGGTGCAGAAGCAGTTGGGTGTTGAATGAAACTCTATAACCCCGGGGGCGAGCGCGGTTCGGCGATGTCGTACGCGGCCCTGCTGGAAAAGATCGAGATCATGCGCTCGACGCTGCGCTGGGCCACGCGCATCGAGCGGCCCGAGGTCGAGAAGCTGCTGCGCCAGGCGAACACGCTGCGCGACGAGGTGATGCGGCTGTCGCACCAGGCCCGCTTCGTGCAGGCGCTGGGAGCCGAAGCGGCGCTCGAACCCGTCGACGGTAACGATCGCGGCACCGATCGCCGCACCGCCGCGGAGCCGCAGCCGACCGCCGCGCCGGCCGGAGAGCGGCGCCAGGCCCTGCTGGCGCGCAGCTTCGTTTTCGAAGGCACCTTCGGCGACAATCCGCGCCTGCTCGATGCGCTGGAGATCGCCGAAAAGGCGGCGCCGACCGACTTGCCGGTGCTGGTCGACGGCGAGAGCGGCACCGGCAAGGAGCTGATGGCCAAGGTCATCCACGCCAACGGCGCGCGCGCCGACAAGCCCTACGTGTCGGTGAACTGCGGCGCGATCCCCGACAGCCTGCTCGAATCCGAACTGTTCGGCCACCGGAAGGGCGCCTTTACCGGCGCCGCCAACGACCGCAAGGGCAAGTTCGAGAGCGCGCACAAGGGCACCATCTTCCTCGACGAGATCGGCGAACTGCCGCTGCCGGGCCAGGTGAAGCTGCTGCGGGTGCTGCAGTCGCACGAGATCCAGCGCGTCGGCTCCGACGAGACCATCTCGGTCGATGCGCGCATCGTCGCCGCCACCAACAAGAACCTGCGCAAACTGATCGAGCAGGGCAGCTTTCGCGAAGACCTGTTCTACCGCCTCAGCGTGATCCACGTGACGCTGCCGCCGCTGCGCGAGCGGCGCGACGAGATCCCGCTGCTGCTGGCCTATTACGGTGACGAATCGGCGGAGGCGCTGAAGCGCCGCCCGGTGGCACTGAGCCAGCGCCTGCGCGACTTCCTGCTGCAGTACGCCTACCCCGGCAACATCCGCGAATTGCGCAACCTGATGTACCGCATCGCCTGCCTGGCCGGCGAGACGGCCGACCTGTCGCATTTGCCCGAGGATATCCGGCCGGGTGCTTCGGCCGGGCCGGGAACCATCGCGGCGCAGGCGGTGCAGGCGGCCGCGGCAAGCTCGCTGGCCGAAGCCAAGCGCGCCGCCAGCGACGAGGCCGAGCGCAGCTGCCTGGAACGCGGCCTGCAGGAAACCGGCGGCACCGTCACCGAGCTGGCGCGGCGCTGGGACATGAACCGTTCGCACCTGCAGATCCTGCTGAAGAAGCATGGGCTGCACTCCAAGGACTTTCGCAAAGGCCATTGAGAGCGTCTAACAAAACCTCCATGGCTGCGTTGCATCGTCTCGCCGTACTAGCGTACTGTCTTCGACGCTGCGCCTTGCCCTGAAGGTTTTCTTAGACGCTCTAAAGTGCCGGATTGAGCGCAGTCTTGTCCTCTAGCGGATCGTCGGCCCGCACCACCACCACCGTGACGTTGTCGCGCCCGCCGTTGGCCAGCGCCAGCGCAATCAGTGCCTGCGCCGCGCGTGCGCAATCGCCGGGCGCCAGCGCCGCCGCGATCGCCTGTTCGTCGACCGGCGTACTGAGGCCGTCGCTGCACAGCAGGAAGACGTCGCCGTCGCGCACCATCAGCGTCGTCACGTCGAAGGCGATGGTCTCGGCCGCGCCGACTGCGCGCGTGATCATGTTGGGACTGGCCGTCGACGTGGCGGCGGCCAGGTCGGCGCCGCTGTCGCGCAGCGCTTCGAGCTGGCTGTGGTCGCGCGTGAGCTGTTGCAGGCGGCCCTGGCGCAGCAGGTAGATGCGGCTGTCGCCGGCCCACAGGCAGGCCACCTCGCCGTGCCAGGCCAGCAAGGCGACAACCGTGCTGCCGATCACCGGCACCCCGCGCGCACGAGCGTCCGCGCGCAGGGCTTCGTTCACTACGCTCAATCGTGCGCGCGCAGCCTCGACATAATCTGCAAGAGCGGCCAGGTTCGCCGGTTCGGGCAAAGCGTCGAGCGCGGCCACCACGGCGGCGCTGGCGAAGTCGCCGAAGGCGTGGCCGCCCATGCCGTCGGCCACCGCCCACAGGCCGCGTGCGGGTTGGTCGAGCCAGGCATCCTCGTTGCGGACGCGCACCAGGCCGACGTCGGTGCAGGCCGCGGAAGTCCAGCGCAGGTCGCTGAAGTCGCTGTTGCAGGCCATCGCAGGGTCCTGTGGCTTATCCCTTCGTCAGGGGTGCAACGCGTTGTTCACGCTGCGTTCGTCGACGTTGACGTCGAGCTGGGCGTTGGCGCCGGCATTGTTCACCGTCACTGTCTGGAATTGATTGATCATTTGATCGGCGTAATTGTTTATTTGATAAAAATTGATGACCGGCGAGCGGCCGGATGCGCCGCCAGGCGTGCCGTCCACGTAGGGCCGGATCCAGCCGAACACCCAGGGCGCGCCGCCGCCGCGGATGGCGGCCATTGCCCGGCGGTCGAGACACGCGCTGGCCGGAAGGTCGCTGATGATGATGCTGGCCATGGTGGGCCTCCGAAGGTAGGGGAGAGCGCTTGCCGCTCTCCCCAGTGTAGGACATGTTACGCAAAACCTCAGCGTCGCACGATGGTGTTTTTGCCGTCCTGGGAGACGTGGTTGTCGACGTGGACGCCGTCGACGAAAGCCGAGCCGTTGGCGGTGCCGAGCAGGACCTGCTGCATCTGGTCCAGGCTCTGGCTGGCGTTGATCGAGGCGTCGTGGGTGCCGCCGATTTTGACGTCGCCCAGCGGATAGTGGGGCAAGCCCATTTTCCAGCCGCCGCGCACGGCGGCCATGGTCGGACGGTCGAGTTGTTCGCTGCGGGCGAGGTCGAGGATGGTCAAGGTTTTCATGGCAATTCTCCTGATGTGATGACGATATATGGATGAGGCTTAGAACGAAGCGTGGTTTTCGGCCCACAGCTTGGCCGGGACGTTGATGTCCGGTCCGGCAATCGGTGTGCCGATCACGCCGTTGTTGTTGAGGACGCTGATGCCGATCTGCTGGAACTGGCCGATCTGCTGGTTGACGTTGACCTCGACGTTGATGTCCTTGCCGAGGCCTTTGGCGCCGAGGCTGGCCAGGCCGGTCCCGCCCCGCACCGCCGACATGGCGCGCTGGTCGAGTGCGGCGCTGTGCGCCAGGTCTTGCACGACGATGGATGACATGGTGTTTCTCCTGAATGGATGGTCGTGGATGCTGCGCGGCGCCGCGAACGGCGCGCCGCCGCGCGTTTGCGTGCTTAGCGGACGATCTTGTTCTTGCCGTCCTGCGACACGTGGCTGTCGACGTGCACGCCGTCCAGGAAGGCCGAGCCGTTGGCGGTGCCGATCAGGACGTCCTGCGCCTGGTCCAGGTTCTGCCGGGCGTTGATCGACGAGTCGAAGCTCGGGGCGTAGGTGAAGTCGCCCGGCTTGGGGAAGGACGACGAACGCATGTTCCAGCCGCCGCGCACGGCGCCCATGGCGCTGCGGTCGAGTTGTTCGGTGCGGGTCAGGTCGGTGATGGTCAGGGTTTTCATGGCGATGCTCCTCGATGTGAATGCGAAAGTGGATACGGACAGGGGTTCGGGTGCTGCTCAGGAATTGCGGACGATCTCGTTCTTGCCGTGCTGCGAGACGTTGTTGTCGACGTGGACGCCGTCCACGAAAGCCGAGCCGTTGGCGGTGCCCAGCATCACTTCCTGGGCCTGGTTCAGCGTCTGGGCGGCGTTGATCGACGAATCGAAGCGCGGGGTGTAGGTCACGTCGCCGAGCGGGTAGTGGGCGCTGCCCATCTTGTAGCCGCCGAAGCCGCCACGCACGTTGCTCATGGCGCCGCGGTCCAGTTCCTGGGTCGATGCGAGGTCGGTGATGATCAGGGTTTTCATGGTGAATCTCCTTGTATGACGATCGGTTGGTTTCGGTTTGAGGCATTTGGTATGCGCTCGATGGACATTCAGCGAGAAGCGTGCCAGGGGCTTTTGGATCCGATTATTAGCTCGTAAGCGATTGAATTTAAAGGGATTATTTGGTGGCATCAGGATGCCGAGGACAGCCTGGCAACTCCCGCATGGCGGCAGGGTGGCGGGTCGCAGCCAACAGGTTTTTGCGTGCTGTTTGTCGCGGCACGACAGTCTTCCGGTATGCATGTTTCGCGGCGTGTAAACGTAAAAATGCCCGAAGCCGGACTGCGCTTCGGGCATTTTTTGGGAGACGGGTTGATTCAGTGACGCGGCCCCGGCCTGTGCCCGTGCACGACGACGACCGCCATGTGGCCCGGCGTCCCGATGTTGCGCTCCACCGGCGCGGGCTGTGCGGCCGGCCTGGCTTCGGCGCGCGGCAGGCTGTCGATGGCGATCGTGCCGGCTCCGGCGATGGCGAGTGCGCCGACGAAGATGGCTTCCATGTGCTTGTGGATGTTCATGAGCTTCCCCTTGTTGACTGATGGCTGGTTGCGGAACGTGGACGCGGAAGGCCGCGCGCACGACATCAGGACAGCATCAGGTGTGCCAGCCGGTGGCCGGGATGGCGTCAGAGGGAGAAGGGCGTGCGTTGTGGGGGCGGCAGCAACAGGAGCCGCGCCGGATGTCGGCACCTGGCCAACATCC
>Ga0308160_10004742_pt1 | contig 14409 bp, 15 predicted proteins | sample PhyFR1_FD_201036 | JGI IMG/M metagenome (GOLD analysis project Ga0308160, IMG submission 201036) | Phyllosphere microbial communities from UC Gill Tract Community Farm, Albany, California, United States - DLSLF.R1 | ecosystem: Host-associated > Plants > Phyllosphere > Unclassified | place: USA...
CCGGGCTGGCTGGCGCAGTGGCGCGAGCTGAACCTCGACCCGCAGACCAAGATCGGCCGCCCGCAGCAGCTGTACACGGGGTCGCGCGAGCGCGAGTTCCGCCGCAGCTGAGCAGGCGCAGAAGCGATGGGGGGAGGATCCGGTTCGGATCCTCCCCCCGTCGCTTTCCCCGTCGGGATCTCATCGGGCGCACGCTCTTGACGGCCGATTCCGGCGGGTGTAGGAATCACATGACTGGGGGCGGTGAGGACGGTCGAGGTCGACCTGACGACGCCGCGAGACGGTCGACGACGTGGGCCGGGCCCGTGGTCGCGATCGCCGCAACGACGATGAGGTTCAGGCGGCACGAACGGCGTCGGCCGCGTCTGTCGCGGTGTCATGGGCGTCCTGGGTGAGCGCTGCCGATGCCGCTCACCCGATCACCCTGCGGAAGGTGCTCTCATGTCCGACAAGCACAACATCGAGACGCCGCACGAGCGGCGCCCCTTCCAAGCCCACGGCCACATGGACGTCGTGACCCTGGGCGACTTCACGCTGGGACGAGGGGTCTTCGAGCCCGGCTGGCGGTGGTCGAATGACGTCAAGCCGATCGCGGGCACGGAGTCCTGCCAGACGCACCACACCGGGATCTGCCTCGAGGGGCGGATGACCGTGCGGTTCGATGACGGCACCGAGCTCGACATGGGCCCGGGGGATGTGGTCGATCTGAGTCCAGGGCACGACGCCTGGACGGTCGGCGACACCGCCTGCGTCTTCGTCGACACGGGAGTGAAGGGATACGCAAAACCGGCGTGAGTCACGATCCGCGGATCGTGGCTCACGCCGGCTCGGTCATCGCCCCGGCTCCTCTGACCGCGAGACTTCATCTGGGCGACGAGAATGCGGTTTGATACTGCAGTCTCGTCGCGGAGTTGGAATCTCGCGGTCAGGGGGAGGGGAGGCGCGGCGTCAGCGGGCGGTCGAGGTGCCCTGGGGGCGCGATGAGCGACGGCGGCGGCGCCGGGCCGGAGCGGCGGGGGCCACGTCACCGGCTGCGGATCCGGCCGTACGGCGCTGGCTCTGGGCCTGCCGGTTCTGCGACTGGGGCTGCCGGTTCTGAGCCTGCGATGCGGGCTTCTTCTTCGGCGCCTGACGCTGCGGCTGCTGGACCGGCTTCGGCTCGGGCTTCACGTACGCGGCGGTCTCGCCGACGAGCTCGGCCACGGCCGGGGAGGACGCGGAGACCGGCTCGATCGCGGCGGTGATCTTCGCCTTGCGCAGCAGGTCCTTCACGTCGCGGCGCTGCTCGGGGAGCAGCACGGTGACGACCGTGCCCGCGGCGCCCGCGCGCGCGGTGCGGCCGGAGCGGTGCAGGTACGCCTTGTGCTCGGCGGGCGGATCCACGTGCACGACGAGGTCGACGTCGTCCACGTGCACGCCGCGGGCGGCCACGTCGGTCGCCACGAGCACGCGCACGCCGCCGTCGGCCGGGTCTCCGGCGAACGAGGCGAGGTTGCGCTCGCGGGCGCCCTGGGAGAGGTTGCCGTGCAGGTCGACGGAGGGGATGCCGGCCGTGGTGAGCAGCTTCGCGAGCTTCTTGGCCTGGTGCTTGGTGCGCGTGAACAGGATGCGTCGTCCGGCGCCCGAGGCGAGCGTCTGCACGAGCACCTTCTTGACGTCGGCGTCGGCGACCTCGAGCACGCGGTGAGTCATCTCGCCCACCGGCACGCTGGACTCGTCGACCTCGTGGCTGACCGGGTTGGGCAGGAAGCGGCGCGCGAGCACGTCGATGCCGTTGTCGAGGGTGGCGCTGAAGAGCAGGCGCTGGCCGTCCTTCGGCGTCGCGTTCAGGATGCGCGTCACGCCGGGCAGGAAGCCGAGGTCCGCCATGTGGTCGGCCTCGTCGAGCACGGTGATCCGCACCTCGTCGAGGCGCACGACGCCCTGCTTCATGAGGTCTTCGAGGCGGCCGGGGCAGGCCACCACGATGTCGACGCCGCGGCGCAGCGCCTCCTCCTGGGGGCGCTGGCTGACCCCGCCGAAGACCGTGGTCACGCGCAGGTTCGCGGCCTTGGCGAGCGGTGCGATGGTCGCCGCGATCTGCGAGGCGAGCTCGCGGGTCGGTGCGAGCACGAGGCCGCGCGGGTGCTGCGGCCTGGCCTTGGCGCCGGACAGGCGCGCCACGAGCGGGATCGCGAAGGCGAGGGTCTTGCCGCTGCCGGTGCGGCCGCGGCCGAGCAGGTCGCGGCCGGCGAGGGAGTCGGGCAGGGTGCCCTGCTGGATCGGGAACGCTTCGGTCTTGCCGTCGGCTTCGAGCACGGCGGCAAGCTCGGCGGGCACGCCGAGATCGAGGAAGGTAGGCATGGATATCTCCTGGACCGGATCGTCCGGCCGCATAAAGGCGTCTGTTCGACGCGAGAGGTCGCCGCTCGAGAACCGGATCGCGAGGGGGAGCTGGGCTCCGCTTCCAGGGATACGATCCCTTTGGTCTCAAAGAAGGCCAGAGGATCCGGGATGGCGACGAGATGCCGGAAGATCCGACATCCCGTCCATCCTATCCTGGATCCCCTGATCCTCGGTTCAGGCGCCGAGGAGATCCTCGATTCAGGCCTCGACGAGCTCGGGGAGCGGGGTCGCCGAGGTGGTGACCACGGGGCGGGTGCGCACCGCCCAGACGATCGCACCCGCGAGGAGCGTGGCGATCGCGACGAGCCCCCACGCGGTCGCGAAGCCGGAGCCGGTGCCGTGCGGGGCCGCACCGAACACGATCGCGCCGGTGGCGGCCGAGCCGATCGCGGATCCGATCGTGCGGAGATTCGCGTTCACGCCGGTCGCGACACCGGTGACCGCGGCGGGCACGCTCTGCACGACGATTCCCGCGGAGGCCGCGTAGGCCAGCCCGCATCCGATCCCGAAGCCGGCGCCGGCCAGGGCCAGCTGCCACGGCGCCGAGTGCGCGAGCGCGGCGGAGGCGCCGGAGAGGCCCATGAGCAGCGATCCGGTCACGAGCAGGGTGCGCAGCGACAGGATGCGGTTCAGTGCGCCGGTGGCGAATCCGACGCCGCTCATGCCGATGAGCATCGGGACGAGCATGAGCCCGGCATCGCGCACCGTGAGGCCCGCGCCGCCGGAGGCCGTGGACAGCTCCAGGAACTGCGGCAGGTAGCCCCAGAACGCGAAGACGCCGGCCCCGATCAGGAGCGATGCGGCGTTCACCGGCCAGATCGCGGGGGAGGCGAGCAGGCGCAGATCCACGAGCGGCTCCTTCGCGCGGAGCTCGCGGACGATCCAGGCGGCGAAGGCGAGGACGGCGACGCCGAACAGGGCGAGCACGGCCGGCGACGTCCAGCCCCAGCGGGAGCCGGTGCTGAGCGGCACGAGGAGCGCCACGAGCCAGGCGGAGAGGAGTACGGAGGAGAGCGCGTTGACCCGCCCCTGTGCGCGGACGCCGCTGTCGCGGACCGCGGCGAGGGTGAGGAAGGCGCCGAGCGCCGCCACCAGGAACGGCACCGCGAACGTGCCGCGCCAGCCGACGAGGTCGGCCAGCGGGCCGGCGAGCACCGTGCCCGCGGCGCCGCCGATGCCGATGACGGCGCTCACCACGCCGATCGCCCCGGTCACGCGCTCGCGGGGCAGCGCGTCGCGCAGCAGGCCGTAGGCGAGGGGGAACAGTGCCCCGCCGACGCCCTGCAGCACGCGGGCGACGATGAGCACCTCGAGCGTCGGGGCGATGGCGGCCAGTACGTCGCCGGCCGCCGTGACGCCCAGTGTGATGAGGAACGTCGTGCGCCGGCCGCGCAGATCGCCGACGCGTCCGAGCGTGGGGGTCGCGACGGCGGCCGCGATCAGCCAGGCGGTCATGGTCCAGCTGGCCGCATCCGCGGTGACGCCGAACTCCGCCTGGATGAGCGGCACGAGCGGGATGACGAGGTTCTGAAGAAGTGCGATGGAGGAGACCGCCACGGCGATCGCGACCAGGATCGAGGTGGATGAGCGGGACATGAGTTCCCTTCCGGAGCCTGGAGAAGAGGGGTAAAGTGGAGGGAGACCTCCGAACGGAGGATGCCTCCGGATTGAGATTACCGGAGGGTCCCTCCGGTTTGCAAGAGGTCTACCGAGACTTTTTGGAAGGACGGCACGATGGGTGGCCAGAACCGGGCGACGACGACGCTGGAGGAGCGACGACCGCGCCGCGCCGACGCCGCACGGAACTTCGACGCCCTCGTCGCGGCGGGGCGCGAGGCGTTCGCCGAGGACGGCTCCGGCGCCTCGCTCGAGGACATCGCGCGCCGGGCGGGCGTGGGCATCGGCACCCTGTACCGCAACTTCCCGACCAGGGACGACCTGATCGAGACGCTCTACCTCCGCGAGGTCGCCGCGCTCGCCGACGCCGCCGACGAGGTGGCCGACCTGGCGCCGTGGCCGGCGTTCGAGGCATGGCTCGACCGCTTCGTCGAGTACGTGGGCACCAAGCATGTGCTGCTGGACGGCCTGAACCGGGAGTCGACGGTGTTCGCGGAGTGCCGCGGCGTGATGCTCGGCGCGGGGGAGCCGCTGCTGCGGCGCGCGCAGGAGGACGGCGCGGTCAAGGCAGACATCGCGATCGCCGATGTCGTCAAGCTCATCGCCGGAGTGAGCGCGGTGGCCTACGACGACGACGAGCAGCGCCGCCGCGTGCTCGGCCTGGCGATCGGGTCGCTGCGCTCCTAGGCGTGCAGCGCCTCGTTGAGCGTGACGCCCACGCCGGCGCGACGCACGGCTTCGACGGCGCCGGAGAGCGAGTTGCGGCGGAACAGGATCCCGTTCTCGCCGCTGAGCTCCGCGCCCTTGACGACGGGGCGGCCGCCGTCGGCCAGGGGAGCGCCGTCGGCGAGCACGATCTTCGTGCCGGCCGTGACATAGAGCCCCGCCTCGACGATGCAGTCGTCGCCGAGGGAGATGCCGATGCCGGCGTTCGCGCCGAGCAGGGTGCGTGCGCCGATCGAGACGCGGTGCGTGCCGCCGCCCGAGAGCGTGCCCATGATCGAGGAGCCTCCGCCGATGTCGGATCCGTCGCCGACGACGACGCCCTGCGAGATCCGGCCCTCGACCATGGAGGCGCCGAGGGTTCCCGCGTTGAAGTTCACGAAGCCCTCGTGCATGACCGTGGTGCCGGGGGCCAGGTGGGCGCCCAGGCGCACCCGGGAGGCGTCGGCGATGCGCACGCCCTCCGGCAGCACGTAGTCGGTGAGCCGCGGGAACTTGTCGACGCCGGAGATCTGGATCCCCGCGCGCTGCAGCAGCGGGCGCAGCCGCGTGGCGTCGGCGGGGAGCATCGGTCCGGCGCTGGTCCACGCGACGTTCGGCAGGTGGCGGAAGATGCCGTCGAGGTTCAGCTCGTTGGGGCGCACCAGCAGGTGCGAGAGGGTCTGGAGGCGCAGATAGGCGTCGGCGGTGGAGGCCGGAGCGGCGTCCAGGTCGATCGACAGCTGGACGGCCTCGACGGCGACGTTGCGGCGCTCATCCGGGCCGGCGAGCGCCTCGAAGGTCAGCGCGGAGGCGGCGAGGTCTTCTGCGGACGGTGCGATCGCGCTGATCTCGGCGAACCAGGCATCAAGGACGGTGCCGTCGCCGGCGATGGTGGTCAGTCCGGAACCGTGGATCATGCGCGCGTCGGTCATGCCTCCACGCTACCGAACGCCCGCCCCCAGCTTCCCCTTCATGACGCGGCGCTAGGGTGGGGACCATGCCGCTCGATCTCACCGCCTCCGCGGCGGACATCACCCGCGCGATCTGCGACATCCCCAGCGTCTCGGGGGAGGAGAAGCCTCTCGCCGACCTGATCGAAGAGGCCGTGCGCCCGCTCGGCCATCTCGAGGTGCTCCGCGACGGCAACACGATCGTCGCCAGGACGAACCTGGGCCGCGCGCAGCGCGTCGCGATCGCCGGACACATCGATACGGTGCCGATCAACGACAACGTGCCCACGCGCGACGTGGAGATCGACGGCGAGGCGCTGATCCGGGGACGGGGCACGGTCGACATGAAGGCCGGTGTCGCGGTGCAGCTCAAGCTCGCCGCGGAGCTCACCGAGCCCGTGGTCGACATCACCTGGATGTGGTACGACAACGAGGAGGTCGAGGCCGCCCGCAACGGCCTCAAGCTGCTCGCCGAGCACCGGCCGGACCTGTTCGAGGCCGACTTCGCGATCCTCGGCGAGCCCTCGAACGGCGAGGTCGAGGGCGGCTGCAACGGCACGCTGCGCGCGGTCGTGCGCACGACCGGCGTGCGCGCGCACTCGGCGCGCGCCTGGATCGGCGAGAACGCGATCCACCGGGCGGCGCCGATCCTGGCCCGCCTGGCCGAATACCGTCCGCGCGAGGTGGCCGTCGACGGCCTGGACTACCGCGAGGGCCTGAACGCGGTGCGGATCAGCGGCGGCATCGCGGGCAACGTGATCCCGGACGCCTGCGAGGTCGAGGTGAACTACCGCTTCGCCCCGAACAAGTCCGCCGCCGACGCCGAGGCGCATGTGCGCAACGTGTTCGCCGGATTCGCGGTCGAGATCACCGACGTCGCCGAGGGCGCTCGCCCCGGCCTCGACGCCCCGATCGCACAGGAGTTCGTCGCCGCCGTCGGCGCGACCCCGAAGCCGAAATACGGGTGGACCGATGTGGCGCGGTTCTCCGCGCTCGGCATCCCCGCGGTCAACTACGGACCGGGGGATCCGCATCTCGCGCACCACGACGAGGAGCGGGTGCCGCTCTCGCAGATCACGGCCACCGAACGGGGCCTGCGTTCCTGGCTCAGCGGTGTCTGAGCTCGCCGCCGTGGCGGTGCCTCGCCGACGCAATGCCGCCGCGGCACCGCGGTGGGCAGCGCGGTTCTACGCGCGCACGCCCGCCTGGGCGGGAATCCTCGCGATCTACGTCGGCGCCCGGCTGATCACCACCGGCCTGATGTTCTGGGCGACCACGCTGTCCGGCGCTCCGGGCTCCCGGTTCGGTCACGGGGCGTCGATCGCGTCGTTCGTGACCGGATGGGACGCGCAGTGGTACTGGTACATCGTCGTGTACGGGTATCCCACCGTCCTGCCGGTCGGTCCGGACGGGCACATCACCCAGAACTCGTGGGCGTTCCTCCCGGTGTACCCGTGGGTCTCGCAGGTCTTCGCGCTCCCGTTCGGCACGGGTGGCTGGGGCGTGGGAGCGGCACTCGTCTCCCTCGTGGCGGGTTATCTCTGCTGCCTCGTGCTGTTCCGGATGATGCGCGGACGGATCGGGCGGATGGCGGCCGTCTGGACGGTCGTCTTCTTCGCCTCCGGCCCTCTGGGCGCCCTGTTCCAGGTGGGGTACGCCGAGGTCCTGAACATGCTGTTCCTGCTGCTGGCGCTCGACGGTCTGATCCGCCGCCGCTATGTGCGGCTGTATCCGCTGATCGTGCTGATGGGTTTCACCCGGCCCGGCGTGCTGGCGTTCGCGCTCATGCTCGGCCTCATGCTCGTGGTGCGCTGGGTGCGGCGGAAGGCGGATCCGCTCGCGGGGCGCGAGATCGCGCACTACCTCGGGCTCGGCGCGCTCGGCGTCGTCGTGGGTTTCGGATGGCAGGTGATCGCGGGGATCGCGACGGGCGTGCCGAACGCCTATCTGGAGACCGAGCTGAGCTGGCGCGGATTCTGGATGCCGCAGGACGGGCACGCCGTGTTCTCGCCGTTCGAGGGGTGGCTGAGCGCGGTGCCGTACTGGGCGCAACTGCTGGGGCTGCCCGGGTGGCTCGGGCTCGTGGTGCTGGCCGTGCTGGTCCTGCTGTTCGCCGCCGCATTGATCTTCGGCTCCGGCGTGCGGCGACTCGGACCGGAGATCCGCCTCTTCTCGGCCAGCTACGCGCTGTACCTGCTGGCCGTGTTCTTCCCGCAGTCCAGCACGCTGCGGCTCATGTTCCCGCTCGCCCCGCTCTGGGGCGCGGTCGGATGGCGCAGGTCCTGGTGGCTGCGGATCGCGGTGCTGCTGGCGTGCATCGGCCTGCAGGCGCTGTGGATCGCGAACGTCTACGGCTTCGCGAACACCTTCTGGCGCGTGCCCTGAACCGGGCCGAACACCGCCCGGCCCGGCCCGGCGGCGGTAAGCGGTGTCCCGGCACCCACTAATATGGGAGTCGTAGACCACCGAGGAAAGGGAGCACCGCGATGGCAGCGATGAAGCCGAGGACTGGCGACGGACCCATGGAGGCCGTGAAGGAGGGCCGGCTGATCATCGTGCGCGTCCCGCTCGAAGGCGGCGGGCGTCTGGTCGTCTCCGTCAACGACGCCGAGGCGAAGGAGCTTCACGACGTGCTGAGCAACGTCGTGGCAGCCGCCTGAGCGATCCGCACGATTGCATAGATCCAGATCTTCTCAGATCTTCGAAAGGCCCGCTTCCTGCGGGCCTTTCGTCATTCCGCGATGCCGGTCAGCTGCAGCAGACCCTCTCCGACCGTGCTCAGCGCGGCGAGCACGGCGGGGGACTGCTGGGTCTCCTGGATGAGCGAGCGGTAGGCGACCGTGACCTCGTCGCGCTGCACCGGATCCGCGACCCTGCCGCCGGCGAGCACCCGGGGCACGAGCACGGTGCCTCCGGCGCGCACGAGTCGCAGACCGTGCTCGACGTACTCGATGACGTTCTCGGGATCCGCGTCCACCAGGACGATGTCGTAGGCGGCCTCGTTCATGCGGGGCAGCACGTCGGCGGCCCTGCCTGCGATGAACCGGGCACGGGTCGGCGCGATCCGCGCGTCCTGGAAGGCGCTGCGGGCGGCGGCGAGGTGCTCCGGCTCGTTGTCGATCGAGGTGAGCACGGCCTTCGGTGCGCCGCGCAGCAGCCAGAGGCCGGAGACGCCGGCACCGGTGCCGATCTCGACGATCGAGCGCGCGCCGGTGGCCGCGGCGAGCACGGCGATCTGGGCTCCGACGGCGGCGCTGATGGGCTGCGCGCCGAGCTCGACCGCGTGCGCGCGCGCCCGTGCGATCTCATCCGGCTCGATGATGGCTTCGCGCACGTACCGTGCGTTGGCGTCCTGCTCGCTCACTTCGACTCCCTGGCGGTCGCTCAGTGCACCGCATGTTCCCTCAGCGTAGGCGTCCTCCGTGTCCACGCGGGCGAGGCGCGGCGGTACCCTTGTGACATGTTCTTCGGCATCACCATCGAGAAGCTGCTCGTGATCGGCGTGATCGCTGCCCTTCTCGTGGGCCCCGAGCGCCTTCCCGGGTACGCGGAATCGTTCGCGCGTCTGGTCAAGAAGGCGGGCGACTACCTGCGCGGCGCCAAGGATCGCATGCGCGAGGAGGTCGGGCCGGAGATCGACGAGCTCGACTGGCGCAAGCTCGACCCGCGGCAGTACGACCCGCGGCGCATCATCCGCGATGCGCTGCTGGACGACAGTCCTGCCACCCCGACCCCGGCGGCCGTACCGGCCGCGGTCGAGGCCGCTCCGGCACCCGCGGCCGCGGGGTCCGCCGCAGCCCTGCTGGCCACGGCGACCGCGATGAACGCCGCCTCGGCATCGGGGGAGACCGCGCCGGCGACGAAGGGGCCGAAGGTGTTCTCCGCCGAGGAGCTTCCCCCCTACGACAGCGAAGCCACCTGAGCCCTACGGCGGCGAAGCCGCCTGAGCGCGCTCAGCGAGGGCTGACCGGCAGGCGCCGCCCGGCGAGCCCGCGGCCGGCCTGATCGACGGCGTCCGCGACCGCGAGGATCGCGCGCGCCGCAGGATCCTCCGGATCGCCGAGCACGACCGGCAGGCCGGCGTCGCCGCCCGTGCGCAGCGCAGGGCTCAGCGGCACGGAGGCCAGCAGCGGCACCGGATCCCCGTCCTGCGAGAGCGCGTCGGCCACGGCCTGCCCGCCGCCGGAGCCGAACAGATCCAGCACGGTCCCGTCCGGCAGGGTCAGGGCGGCCATGTTCTCCACGACCCCGATCACACGCTGTCCGGTCTGGCGCGCCACGAGCGCGCTGCGGATCGCCACGTCGGACGCGGCCTCCTGCGGGGTGGTGACGACGAGCACCTCGGCGTGGGGCAGGAGCTGGCCGAGCGTGATCGCGATGTCGCCCGTGCCAGGCGGCATGTCGATGAGCAGCACGTCCAGGTCGCCGAAGAACACGTCGGTGAGGAACTGCTGCACGGTGCGGTGCAGCATGGGTCCGCGCCACGCGACGACGGATTCGCCCTCGCGCAGGAACATCCCGATCGAGATCGCCTTCACGTCGTGCGCGATCGGGGGCAGCATGAGGTCGTCGATCCGGGTGGGCTGGGTGCCGGGAGCGATTCCGAGCAGGCCGGGGATCGAGAACCCGTGCACGTCGGCGTCGATCAGGCCGACCCTGCGGCCGCGGGCGGCCAGCGCGACCGCGAGGTTGGCGGTGAGCGAGGACTTGCCGACCCCGCCCTTGCCGCTCGTGACGGCGATCACGCGGGTGAGCGAGTCCGGGCCGAACGGCATCTGCCGCGGGGCCCTGCCGTCGCGCAGGCGCTCGGTGAGCGCGCGGCGCTCCTCCGGCGTCATCACGCCGACCGCGACCTCGACGGCCTCGACCCCGGGGACGGCCGACGCGGCCGTGTGCACGTCGGACTCGATCCGCGTGGCCGCGGGGCAGCCCACGATGGTCAGCGCGATCCCGACGTGCGCGACCCCACCGTCCACCGTGATGTCGCGGAGCATGTCGAGGTCGGCCAGCGGGCGCCGCAGCTCGGGGTCGGTGACGGCGCCGACCGCACGACGGACCGCGTCAGCGAGGTCGCCGGTCACGGAGTCTGCTCCGCCGGATCCTCGTCGCGCAGCTCCGCCAGCATCGCCCTGAGCTCGGTGCGCAGCACCTCCCGGGTGACGCCCTGGGCCGAGCGCTCCTCGAGCGCCATGCGCAGTGCGACGATCTCGCGGGCCAGGTACTCGGTGTCGGCGAGATTGCGTTCGGCGCGCTGTCTGTCCTGCTCGATCTGCACGCGGTCGCGGTCGTCCTGCCGGTTCTGCGCGAGCAGGATCAGCGGAGCGGCGTACGAGGCCTGCAGCGAGAGGATCAGCGTGAGCAGGGTGAAGTTCGTCGCGGCGGGGTCGAACTGCCACTCCTTGGGCATCGCGATGTTCCACCACAGCCAGACCAGGACGAACACCGACATCCCGATGAGGAAGCCGGAGGTTCCCATGGCCCGCGCGAACGCCTCGGAGAACCGCCCGAAGGTGTCGCTCGACGGCGTGGAGGACGAGCCGCGGCCGAGCATGCCGGAGCGGCCGCGGGGCAGGTCCAGCCCGCGACGGCCCGACTTCGCCATCATCCCGCCGCTCCCGGCGTCCGGACGGACCGCGAAGATCCGCTGTGGTCATCGGCGTCGTGCGAGCGCCAGTCGTCGGGGAGCAGGTAGTCGAGCACGTCGTCGACGCTGATGGCGCCGACGAGCCGGTGCGCCTGATCCACGACGGGGAGCGAGACGAGGTCGTAGCTGGCGAGCATGCGCGCCACCTCGGCCGCGGAGGCGGTCGCGGGCACCGGTTCGAGCGTGTCGTCGACGATCGCGCCCAGTCGTTCGTGCGGGGGATAGCGCAGCATGCGCTGGAAGTGGACGACGCCGAGCAGGCGTCCGGTGGGCGTCTCGAACGGCGGCAGCGTGATGAACACCGCGGCGGCCAGAGCGGGGTGCAGCTCGTGCCGGCGGATCAGGGCCAGTGCCTCGGCGACCGTGGCATCGGCGGAGAGGATGATCGGCTCCGGGGTCATCAGACCGCCCGCGGTGTCGGGGCTGTAGCGGAGCAGCATGCGCACGTCTTCCGCCTCTTCCGGCTCCATGAGCTCGAGGAGGTGCTCCAGGCGGCCCTGCGGCAGCTGCGCGAGCAGGTCGGCGGCGTCGTCCGGCTCCATCTGGTCGAGGATGTCCGCGGCGCGCTCATCGCCGAGGCGATCCAGGATGTCCATCTGGTCGTCCTCCGGCATCTCCTCGAGGGCGTCGGCGAGCCGCTCGTCCGGCAGCTCCTCCGCGACCTCGATCCGGCGCTGCTGGGGGAGGTCGAGCAGGGTGTTCGCGAGGTCGGCGGGGTGCATCTCGGAGTAGGTGGCGACGAGCTGCTCCGCCGACTGCGCCTCACCGGGACGGTTGTGCTCGTGCACCTCGTTCCACGTCGCGAATGTGGTCGGCCCCTTCGCGAACGGCGAGGCGCTGGTCTTGGGCTTGCGCAGGAAGAGCTGGCTCACCGACCACTCGCCCAGCCTGTTCGGCTCGATCGCGACGTCTTCGATCACCGCGGTGCCGGAGGCGTCGGAGAAGTCGACCCGCCGGCCGACGAGCTCGGCCATGATGCGCACCTCGCCGTTGCGCGGCTTGAACCGGCGCACGTTCATCAGCCCGGAGGTGATGACCTGTCCGGTGCTGATCGAGCCGACGCGGCCGATCGAGAGGAACACCTGCCGGCGGCCGGGGATCTCGCACACCAGGCCGATCACGCGCGGGGCCGCGCTACTTCGGTACACGACGACGACATCTCGGACTTTGCCGATCCGGTCGCCGGCGGGGTCGAACACGGCGCACCCGGCCAGGCGCGCGACGAAAACCCGCTGTGTGCTCATGGTTCCAGCGTACTGTCCGCAACCCTGGGATCCGGGGCGGGTGACGGCATCCGGCGGCCATCACGCGACCGCATGGAACAATGGACCGATGAGCATGCTCAACACGTCAGGCCCCGCGGGCGAGATCGGCGAGACGGTCGCCACGGTGACCGAGTACGAGGCCGCGCAGAAGCTGGTCTCGCAGCTGATCGCGGGGGAGATCCCGGCCAGGGCGATCGCCATCGTCGGGGTCGGCGTGCAGACCGTGGAACGGGTCACCGGCCGCCTCGGCTACGCGAACGCCGCCCGCTCCGGCGCGGTCAACGGCGTGCTCATCGGACTCTTCCTCTCGGCGATCTTCGTGCTGGGGAATCCCTCCGTGCCGATGCAGGCCTTCATCGGCATCCTCTTCGTCGGTGTCGCGATCGGCATGATCCTGAGTCTCATCACGTACGCGATCGTGCGCCGTCGCCGCGACTACGCGAGCGTCATGCAGCTCAAGGCCGACCACTACGAGGTGACCGTGCTGCCGGACTCCGTCGGCAAGGCGCGCCAGGTGCTCGGCCGCGCCGTGACGCCCATCCCGCCGTCCGGACAGGCCGCCGCCCCGGCGGCCGGCCCCGTCGCAGGTCCCGCAGCCGCGCCCCCGCAGTACGGCGAGCGGATCGAGGAGCCGCCGCGCTACGGAGAGCGCATCGCGCCGCAGCGCCCGCCGCTGCCGCCCGCTCCGCCGGTCGCCCCGGTGCAGCCCGTACAGCCGGTGCAGCCCGTACAGCCGGTGCCGCCTGCGGAAGGCGCGGCCGTCGAGGATGAGCCGGCCGAGGGCGCGAACGATGCCGAGCGCGAGAACCCGGCGGGCGACGGCGCCGCGCGATGACCGTGCTCCCCGAGGAGCGGTTCCGTCTTCCGGTCCCGCTCCCCGCCGGGACGGTCGAGGTGTCTGCGGTGTTCGGCCCCGCGAGCGGCGACATCGACCGCACGGCCGACGCGCCGCTCGTGGTGATCGCGCACGGGGCGGGGGCGGGCATGGACCATCCGTTCCTCACCGGCTTCTCCGCCGCGCTGCGGGCCGTGGGCCTGCACACGCTGCGGTTCACCTTCCCGTACCTCGAGGCGGGGCGGCGCATGCCGGGCCCGGCCGCGCACGCGATCCTCACCTGGCGTGCCGTGATCGCCGCGGCGCGTGAGCGCGGAACCGGATCCGTCGTCGCGTGCGGCAAGTCCTATGGCGGGCGGATGGCGTCGATGGCCGCCGCCGAGGAGGCCGGCCTCGACGCGGACGCGCTGGTCTACCTGGGCTATCCGCTGCACCAGCCGGGCAAGCCGGAGAAGCCCCGGACCGAGCACCTGCCGGCCGTGGCGCAGCCGCAGCTCTTCGTGGAGGGCACGAACGACCCGTTCGTGCAGCCGCTGTCGCAGCTCGAGGAGGCCGTCGCGTCCTGCCGGGATGCGCGGATCGTCTGGATCGACGGCGGCGGGCACTCGTTCGAGGTGAAGGGCCGCAAGCGCCCGGCCGAGGAGATCGGGGCGGAGCTGGCGCCTCTCGTCGCCGAGTTCGCGCGGTCGGGTTTCGTGAACGACGCGTCCGTGCCGGACGCATCAGGGAAGGACGCAGAGGGCGACGCATGAGCACGGCGGAGGAGTTGGACGCGATCGGGATCGACAGGCTGCGCGAGATCGGCAGCCTGAAGTGGTCGGTGTTCCCCGAGGCGATCGGCGCGTTCGTCGCCGAGATGGACTTCCCGCCCGCCCCGGCGATCGCCGCCGCCATGAAGGGCGCGATCGACGACGGGCTGACCGGGTACCTGCCCGCGGCCGTGCGGACGCGCATGACCGAGGCGACCGCGCGGTGGCAGAAGGACCGCTACGGCTGGGACGTGCCGGC
>Ga0308160_10004743_pt1 | contig 14407 bp, 20 predicted proteins | sample PhyFR1_FD_201036 | JGI IMG/M metagenome (GOLD analysis project Ga0308160, IMG submission 201036) | Phyllosphere microbial communities from UC Gill Tract Community Farm, Albany, California, United States - DLSLF.R1 | ecosystem: Host-associated > Plants > Phyllosphere > Unclassified | place: USA...
TCGGTGTATCTACTGGTATATGAATTGTGCTGATAAATAGAGTGGAGGTACAGCGAATATCAACTCCTGCTATCTTGGATGCCAAATGGTATGTCAATACTATTCTCGATAGAAGGGAGCGCTGATCAGATAGGTGTCCGGTCCTGGTGAACGGGAGGCCTCAGCTGGCAGTCGGCGACGCGATGGGACATGTGACGATATATATTTTGACCGGTCAAGAGGTATGAGTGGTAATGAGCTACAATGCTGACATTCAGCTCATTGAATCGAGATCCATTGAGGTAGCAGATGACAAAATCCTATGTCTGTCTCTTGACTATGCGTGAGTCAGCCACGATTGATATGCAAGTTACTGACAATCAGACCATCAGGGAACGCTCTCATCGTGTCACTCTCATCCGGTCATCTCGCACATATTCCTCTAGAAGGCGATGAGGAGATTCAAGCATTCTCTGCTCACATGTACGAACCTTGGATCACATCTTTCGATCGAGCCGATGAGAGCGGCAAGACAGTCTGGTCAGGAGGAGATGATCTGGTTATGAAGAAGTGGGATCTGGAGCAAACTTTCCGACCGAGTTTGGTCAACAAACAGTACGTCTGAATTTCGGGACTGTACTGAGCCGAATAGGTTTGAAGCTGGGGTTACTACGATTGCATTCAGTCCTCACACTCCATATCTGATGGCGGTGGGAAGGTAAGTCCCTGATTGCTTGCCCACCTGACGATAGCTACGACTGCACCCTCCGTCTGTTCGACTCGCGGAATCCGAAAACCCCTCTACTGCAGATCCAGGTCGGTGGTGGGGTATGGCGTACGAAATTCCACCCTGATCCCTCTCGACGAGCGATACTCCTAGCCACCATGCACGATGGATTCAAGGTTATAGAGCTCTCGGAACGTCTCGCGGAAGAAGACAAATGGGGAGACTTAGAGGAAGAAGATGCCGTGGTCACGACCCGGTTTGATGGACATGAGAGCTTGGCCTACGGGGTCGACTGGTGTAGACTTCCGCCCCAAGATGGCAAGAGCTTGGTAGTCAGCTGCTCGTTCTACGACCATGCTATGCACCTCTGGCGAGAGTGAGCCTTAGCTTTATGCATCATGCAATATATTATGTACACTAGTAATCATCCTCGGCTAGACCCATTAACCCTCAACTTTGAAGAAGTTCCTGCCCTTCTTGGCTTTTCGTGTGACAATCACTGCCATACCATCTCCTTGCATTGCCAATACTGCTGCTTCCTCCATTTGACTCGTCCCAGCGGCCTTCTTCCTGATAGCGATGACTTTCTTTGCGAAAGCGAACCTCTTCTGGGTGGATCCGATAGGTAAATCGGCCGATTCGACATACTGCTTGAACAGGTCAAATGGTAGTTGCGAATATGCCGAGGCGAGGTCGGGTTCTGATACTTGTTCCGGAAGAGTTTTGACAAGGTACTCGTCGCTGAATCTGTTAGCTATATCTCTCCATTTGAATGAGGTGTACGTACACATCCGCCTGTATTCTGGACGACCATTCTCCATATTTCCCTTCCTTTCCACTTGATTCTCCGGATCCATTGGTTTGATGCTGAGCAGAAGTGCTTGCCCAGTGAGCGAGGTCTACGGCGCTTTCGGCGTTGATGGAACCTCGGAGGACAGTGTAGGCGTGATGGGCGAGTTCGGGCATGCCGTCAAACAGCACAGCAGTCGACAGCACAGCTCGGGCATTACCCGGATGGACGAGGTTCAAAGCGGGTCGGTAAAGATGCTGAAGGACGATATGAACAGACTGAGCTGGTTAGCGAGATTCCGATGGAAACGAACTGGACACACCTCTGCATTGATAGTCTCGTCATCGAAGGAGAGGTGGATGGAGGATCCAGTCTGAACGGGCATGATCTGACGAAGAAGGTATGGAGATCGAGCTAGCACGACTGGCCGTTAGCTCTGTATATGTGACTGCAACTCACTCCTGTGTGCCTTGATGCCAGTATCAAAGAAGGAAATGTGGATGTCTGCCCAGTTTTGACCCAGGTATCCGACATTGAATATGAAATCGGCCAAACCCAAGGAATGATTGAGTTCAGGACCGTTTATTCCCCTACAAGAGTATAAGCAAGTCACATAAAGAGGACATACGATTGATTGGCCATTTTGGAGCTTTCACCATTGGGTTCGGCATGCTCGCCATTTGACAACGAGCTCGAAGCCATACTTTTGATCGATCCTCGCTGGGGGATCCCTCTGGGAGAAGCGTGATTGTGAACTGGCTTCCTCTGTACAAAGAGCCCTTCGCTATCAGATCCAAGTACTGTAGACGCTGTCAAAAGACGACGAGCCTTTTGTCGCTGTATATAGCGAAGTAGACGACAGAAGTACAGTTGATCCAAAATGTCAGAATTCCCTCCACTTTTGATGAACCAACCTCTAAGCTACTACACTTGTTCTTTTGTACCTACCAAACGACCATGCACAGGCAACCTAGACGGTATGCTCGCAGGCCAGTAGAGCCAATCGTTATCCAGACTGGAGAGGATGCGCCTTCGTTGACGATTACGATGCTTGGAGCTGGGCAGGAGGTGGGGAGGTCATGTTGTGTAATTGAGCACCGGGGGAAGAAGATTGTCTGTGATGCTGGATTACATCCTTCTTATCCTGGTCTTGGAGCGCTGCCTTTTATCGATGAGCTGGATTGGTCGACGGTCGACGCTATCTTGGTCACACAGTATGTCGACACGATTTTGCAGGAGCTGAAATTAGTTTTCATTACGACCATGCCGCCGGACTACCATATATCACCGAGAAGGTGAGTCAGATCTCCTTCGACTAGTCGGTTCTATGCTGATATCAAGACCAATTTCCGAGATGGCCCAGGAAAGGTATACATGACCCACGCAACCAAAGCTATCTACGGCTTGACAATGATGGATACTGTCAGAATCAGGTTAGTCGATCAGCTATTGAAACACGAATGGCCTGCTGATTCATCCAGAGATCAGGTCACTGACGACGGTGGAAAGCTCTATGACGAAGCAGACGTTCAGGCATCTTGGCAATCAGCCATAGCAGTCGACTACCACCAAGATATCGTCATTTCCGGTGGTCTACGATTTACACCTTACCACGCCGGTCACGTTTTAGGGGCATCAATGTTCATGATTGAGATTGCCGGTCTAAAGATTCTGTATACTGGCGACTACTCGCGGGAGGAGGATAGACATCTGGTCATGGCGGAAGTACCGCCAGTCAAGCCGGATGTCATGATTTGCGAGAGTACTTTTGGAGTTCACACCTGGCCAGATAGGAAAGAGAGGGAAGAGGCATTCACTGGTATGATCCTTCCCTGTTGGAAATCATGAGCTAATCTTCAGCTTTGGTCGGGAACATCGTACGTAGAGGTGGAAGGTGTCTGATGCCCATCCCTGCGTTCGGCAACGGGCAGGAATTAGCGCTACTGCTGGATGAACACTGGGATGCTCATCCAGAATTGCACGACACTCCCATCTACTTTGCATCCGGTCTCTTCCAAAGAGGTATGCGAGTCTACAAGACATACGTTCACACTATGAATGCCAACATCCGTTCCCGATTCGCCAGGCGAGACAACCCATTCGATTTCAAGTATATCAAATGGCTAAAAGATGCGAGAAGACTGAAGGAGAGTAAGGGATCCTGTGTCGTTATGGCTTCAGATCAATTCATGAAGTTTGGACTAAGTCGGGAACTGCTGGAGGAATGGGCATCAGAGTCAAAGAATGGGGTAGTGGTCACTGGATATTCGATCGAGGGTACCATGGCAAGGGTATGTCGCTTGCGGAAACGTGTACTGACATGTCAGACATTACTGGGTGAACCAGATCACATCGAATCACTCAAAGGCGGCAACATACCTCGTCGATGTACGGTCAAGGAAATCTCATTCGGAGCGCATGTCGATTACGGGCAGAACTCAAAGTTCATTCAGGATGTAGGGGCACAGCATGTCGTACTGGTACATGGAGAGGCGTCGCAGATGAATCGTCTGAGAGCAGCTCTTAGAGATACATATGCGGCTCGTGGGCAGGAGATCAGTATACACGCTCCAAAGAATTGCGAGCCTTTGACTCTGAATTTCAGAGCCGAGAGGACGGTCACGGTAAGTACCACCTGCTCAAACAGGTCTGCACTGGGCTAATGGAAGGCTATCGGTTCATTGGCGGAATCAAGACCTGAACATGGTACGCCATTGAAAGGACTACTAGTCTCGAAAGACTTCTCATATACCCTCCTCGATCCAAAAGATCTGCACGAATTCACTGGACTATCGACAAGTGTAATCACCCAGCGGAAAACGATACCAATCGGTGTAGATTGGTCAGTGGTACAATGGTACCTAGAGGGAATGTATGGTGAAGCAGAAGATGGTGTCGATGCCGATGGCCGTAGAACGTCAACAGTGAGTCGCAAAATGCAGCAACGCTAATGTCAGGTCATGAATGCTGTGACACTGGTCCAACTGAGCGAGACAGCAGCCGAGCTCCAATGGATAGGAAATACCAGTAATGATATGGTAGCAGATTCATGTCTGGCTTTACTGCTGGGTATCGACTCTAGTCCAGCCACCGTCAAATGTAAGTTGACTGCACTGGTAGAGAGTTGACAAGTAGTAACGTCAAAACCCCATACTCACTCTCACCACGACCACCCACATCCAGAACCCGAAACGACAAAAGGCGCAAATAATCAAGAATTACACGAGGACTACGAGCGTTTACGCATGTTCTTAGAAGCTCACTTTGGGGATGTGACTGTCCCAAATACTGGGGAAGAGGAAGATTGGTTAGTAATGGACGTAAAGGTCGATGATGTCGTCGCTCGAGTTGATCTGATATCTATGGTACGTCTCCCTTTTCATCAAACGAGTGGGAAGCTGATCAATGTAGCGCGTAGACTGCGAGTCGGAGGACTTGCGCTTACGGGTGGAGAATGTGATGGAGATGGCTTTGGCTACTATGAAGCCTCTGTCAAGGGCTTTCATGGGGAGTGGAGTCGACATGTTGAAGATGGAGACGGCATAGAGGTATATGTACCTGTAGACCACATTGTTATGGCATATGCATTGGACTATTGCTGGACGGTGAAGAGACGACTATAAATATGTACATGTTTAGTGACCCTGCTCAGCTAGATAATCTGCTATTTCTAGATAGAAAGTCGCTGGCTTGAAAGCGATCGGGTTACCCGTCCATCCAGACAAGGCATATCTGACCTGATTGACCCATCCCACCAAATCGAGATGATTGACGCCCAACAATGTCCCCCGGTATTCTCCCCATTTAGCACTCTCCACCGATACTAATCCGTCATTCGGTCCCTCTTTGGCCAAAATCACCGAGTGGGGCCAGCGGAAAGTATCAAGTAATCCAGGCTCAAAGCTTGCTCCCCATGAAAAGTAATCGACATCATCACGATTGACTACGGTCGAGTTGAACTCTTTCATAGCTTTTGTACCGAGTGCTTCGAATGCTGTACCGTCTCCTGATTGTGGAAGACGCATGGTTTCCAGTAAAGAGAGGAGTGACGGTAATCGTTCTCGGCCAATGACGTTGTCAATTAGGTAGTCGGCAAAGGGAGATCCGCGGTGTGGCGTAGAGACTGTTGTAAGAGATATGGGCTTGAAAGCTTTCGGACGGAGCTCAGAGACGAGGTATCGGCAGTCGAGACCCCCCTGCAAGAATCAGTCCGAGTCCTATTGTGCTGATTTGATTGACGTACCATAGAATGCCCGACTAAATTGACCTGCCTGCCACCGTACTTTTCCGAGATGGCTTCTTCCAGCATCTGTGCCCTCTCTTTGATTGATGATGTGGCTGGTACACGGGTCATGAGAACGTCGACTCCATTCTGCTCAAGCACTTGTCGAATACCCCTCCAATGGTCGATCTGCAGACTGGTATGTCAGCAACTTCCGGCATGTAATGAACAGTCACTGACGGTGTAAAGCCGGACGGACCCAGGTAGTCAAAGCCCAGTAGACCATGACAGAAAACTATAGGGTTCTTTGGCGTGCGGTCTAAATAATCAGTACTTTCATTTGTTATCTGAGGGGTAACCAACATTTTCTCCTGTGCTTCTCGGCTTCCTCTTCGACTGTATCTGCCTGGTCCTCTTTGGACAATTGACTATCCATCTGACTCTTGCCTGACCACCAGCTAGTTGCCCATGACGACCAATCCTGCTGGGATGCCGATGTACTGATACTTCTCGTCCCGCTTGGCTGTCCGTTATCACCGGAAGATAGTCCGGGTATCGATACCCTTGGTAAGGCGATATTGAAAGGCAGGAAACTCGAGGACTCCTTAGTTGGACTATGTTGAAGGTCTGTGATGGTCCGTTGTAGATGTAGGGATGGCGCGTTGGAGGATGCTGAATTGCTTCGGTGGGCGACAGGTAGGCCGGTCGTGGGATCCAGATCCGGGAAATGGTCGTCGTTATTTGATGTTTTCGGTTTCGATCTTCCAGCTTGAGAGCTCTCTCCCTGACTCATATAGTCACCATAGGTAACTCGCCTATCCTTCGAGGCATACTGGCCAGTGGATATCGGCAACGTTGCTCTAGTAAGCTGCGAAAGGAGACGTTGGGGTTTCGGGCGCAGAGGTGCCGAGTGGTGCGCTTGCGGCGGCGGTGAGATAGGCGATGCTGAGTGGAAATCCGAGTCGAGGGATGACCTTGGTGAAACTGGTGACAAGTTCGTAGAGATGGCCTCTTCGAGAGCCATAGACAGAGGTTCGTCGGTCATCCCGGGTCCGTGGTACGACGAAAGTGATACTCCCTCTGCCTTTCCCTTGCCCTTGTCGATTGAAGGTTGTGCCATTCTTTCTTTCCCTGATCCTCCATCCATTGAATGCTGTCTTGACATTGCTCGTAGCACTGACTGAGTGACTATACGAGTACGCATGAACGGGGAAGGTGTATGAGAGTGATAACGGCAGTTGCAAAGTCAAACGTCATCGAAGCGCGTTCAAACGCGTACCTTTTGTATCAACAATTCACTGGGTGACCCAGGTCAAATATGAGAGGTAGGGCAAGCACATCAAGGCAGTCAATGCCGGCAGGAGGGAGTAGCTCGGCTATAGAGACCCCTCTTCCGCTTCAGCTGGCTCTCACTTGGCTGGTGGTCGCTTTGTACACGACAAATGGGAATGGAGAAAATCAAGTTCACTCGGCAACATTTATTGCTTCAATCCTCGAAATCATTACAACAGAGATACTGGAGGTATGCTCATCCGAATGTTGAGATACTGACAATAGCTTGGAGAGTATCCCATCACTTTCGACGCCTTGCGATCCAAGACTGATGCGTTGCTCCGGCTCGAGGCAACCTCGGTAGCTCGAAGCAATCAAAAGCTGAGCGCCAGGGGCCAGGTGGTTCCCCAAGAGCGTATCGACTCGGCACACTTCAGCAGCTGGATGGACAGATTTGTGAGCAACTCTATCGATAATCTCTTGTGGTGGTACTGATCGGTAGGCCGAACAATTCGAGAGCGTTGAGGAAGGATGTGCTTGTCTCGATTGTAGGTCTTGCATGTTCAAGCAGAGGCTAATGTATAGTACTCGAAAGCGATGCCCGAGACCAGGTCAATGAGACCGACGAGGACGATGTGAGTCCATGAGAACGACGCTTGGCTGACTATGTAGCTAGGTGATGAGCCAGAACCAGTGGTATGTCAACAAATCCGGACCATCTGTCTAAGCTGACCATCAGGAACGTCACTCGATACTTGGAGTCTTTCTGCGTCGCCTCTTGCTTCAACTCCGAAAGCTGTCGTTTGACGAAACGAGCCAATTAGCGCGCCAAATTGGGCAGTGGTGCGGGAGTAGTGAAGGGAGTTCGCGGGTACACGTCTCCTCGCTCAATAGGCGTTTGGCAATGGACGACAGCTTGGACAAAAGGACCTCTGCGATGCAGCAGTAAGTACAACAGACTCCATTGAGTATCACACTGAGATTAGGTTCCGATCGGCATCTAGCTCTGGTGATTACTCGAAAGCTCTAGCATCACTCCGGAGGTTTTACGATTATCAGCAACCGATACCCGGGCGGTATGTCTTGCAGGAAAAGAGCAAGCTGATGATAGGGGCCAGCATCAACATGCATTGCTTAATCTCGCTAACTTCTACTATGCGACGGGAGGGCTGGACTCGGCAAAGGCGGTAAGTGGTGGGTATGCGACGGTCCTAGCTGACGAAGCAGGCCATCGATGAAGCAATCAAAGTATCTCGAGCAGAAGGGGACAAGCCATGTCTTCAAGCTTGTATGAGGTGAGTACTGACCCAGCTAGACGTCACTGACTATAGCCTTGTACGACGTATCGAAGCAGAGACCAAGGGTACAGCCTTCGGCCACCTTGAACCCACCCGAGCTACGTCGTCATTCATCCCAGAAAGCCGACTGCCGGAACCCACAACACCAATGGATGATCTATGGTCAATCAAGGCAGCTGTTGATATGGTACGCGTCAACCGAATTGCGAAGCTGACTATAGGGCGAATCAGCTCACGTAGCTTTTCGTCGTGTACACCGAGCTCTTGCCCGACACGAGCATGTTCCGAGCAAGCACTCGAACAAGGATACAAAGGACAGTTGGGCAAGCCGTCATGAGTTTGATGTCGCCGCTTGGCACTCTGCTCAGGCAGGGCTTTGGGATATGATGGGTACGCTATGCTCCTCGAAACAAGCTAATATAAAGGCTCTGATGCTCTGGCCGACTTACATGAAGATCTGGTGGACGAACGTATAACAAGTGGATCAGATAGTCGCCTGACTGTCGTTTTGGCTCGAGCTGCACGAGTGAGCTGAGATGCTTCTAGGTGAGGGGAACTGACGTATAGGCAACGAAACGTGCAGAGTGGGACGAGGCTCTAAAGTTGCTCGTGGCCACCTCTACCTTCGAGGGGCTATCTATCGACGAGTACCATCGATGGTCTCGTGCTGTGTGGGCTATCTTTGAGGCTAGGACCAAGATGACGTGAGTCGACGCCCTTCAGCTACGACTGATGTCAGTGAGGACAATGAAGCTCTAGCAATCATCGAGAGTATGCGACCAAATTCCGAACTCGCTCGCAGACTAGGTCCAGGTGGAAATGTCAGGGAACTGGGGAGCACCGGAGACATTCCTCAGCGTGATGGACTTCTCTTCGCCCACGACGAGGTCCGAGATCTACTACGAAAGACCAGAAAATTACTCGTGAGTCTACTGTTCAAGGATATAGCTTACGAATCAGGAAGCCGACACTCCCCCACATCTTATCTTACCAGACGTACTATCCGCTATCCACCTGTCAAGTCAGCTCTCCCTCTGGCCACTTTATCGAGAAGCTACAGTGCTTCTATGTCACGCCATGCTCAATATGGAAGGGGCAGAACTCGCAGAAAAGGTCAAGACCCAGTTATCGATGGTTGAAGATCAAGTACGTTTCGGAGGTTGATCCAATGTACCTTTGCTTATCTTCAGGTACTCGCCAGTCAGGATGAAGAACTTATATGTCTGCTGGAGATCGCGTTAGGCGAAGCCGAGATTGAAGTCGAGCTTGGAGTGGCCAGTCGCAGGAATGACTTTGGTATGTCGGCTATCCTTGCCGAGATGCTAATGACTGACACATCAGTACTGGCCCAGAGCCATCTACGCTCGGCCCTATCTCGCGCAAGTCAGATCAAATCACGCGCACTGGTCGATCGACTTACTTCGTCTCTGGCTCTGATTGCTCAGATCGGGAATGACGAAACGGACAAACAGGAGATGACGGAGTTATGGGCCAGGCAGCAGACTGGGGATACTGTACGACTTGCGGATAAGAGGGAACAGATCAAGCAGTTCGGACGTATGGTCAGAATGGTCGGATTACGCGTAGCAGAAGGCTGGTGTTGATTATTGTTATAGTAGTAGAAGGTACCAAAAAGCCCGATACATACTCGTACAACACAAGACTACTTATTGTCCATACATGACGGCGATAAATCTGAACTCCTGTTTCCCACCTGGGTCTTGCGTTTTCTCCTGCAACTCACACGACAGGCGATGTGGTCCAGGCGTCAAGTTTTCAGCTACGACAGCTACCATGCCCATATTCCTCTCTTTCTCACGCCAGTATCCATCTATGATCTGACCATTTGAGCGATCGTCATCGACCCAACAGAGGACACTGCCTAGACCGAACATCGCACTGCGTTGATATGCGATCAGGACTGATGCGGATTCAGCCCTAGCTGGCGGTGGCGCCCGAGTCTCGAGTTCGATCAATTCCAATCCCGCTGCATACCCATCTTTGCTCGAGGACTGGGGTTCGTCTTCATCGATATCGGTTGATGTCTCTTCCTCGTCTTCGGGCTCTGATATGGTGAAATCAAACATGGCCAATGCCCCTGGTTCGTTCGCTACGAGGTATCGCTTCTCTGACCATGACCAGGTCTTCCACCCATGTGATCCAGACGCTAGTGTCAGACCTTGTAGGAAAGCCCCTTCAGGCGAAGGATGTAGGATTGGCGAGTTCATGGATCGGCAAGTCGGATTATGGCGAGGACGGACATGGTGATGTAGATCATGGCTTGCCGTTAATGTGACCGAGGGCAGATCGTGTGCTGCGAGATGGGAGGCTAGTGAAGGTCGGCCCCATGTGGAAGGGTGCCAGGAGACTTGCGTTTGACGCATCTGCTCGGATAGGTATCGTATCACCAAGTTTGCAGCGAGTTGATGACCGAGAGCCGAAATCTGGGATCAGCTAATTCATGGTTGACATAATAAGACAGCTCACGTGCATGACATCCACAGCGACCCCACCCCACTCTCTGACCTTACTCTCATCGTCAAAAGTAACATCATCACCAGTCCTGAACCATTTTGGCATCTCGATTTCGGGCGAATCTAGGACTTTGGGTAATATACCCTCCCGAACCGAGATTGAGGGGATATCGTAGAAGGCATTTACGTCGTGATGTAATGATGAGGCTTGAGCGAGGGTTGCGAATAGTGTGGAGAATGTTCTGGTCATTAGAGTGTGACGTATCGGGGAGATTGGAGACCTACTCGATACCGATTATAGCAGGCCTGGAAGGTAGTTCTAGCAGCCCCCGCATTAGAATCTCGTAGGACCTCATTACCTCTACCCCGACCAGGTCGTTAATTCCTAATTCCAGCAAAACCAGATCTGAAGTCTCGGGAACATGCTCGTCTGCCTATCAGCCCCTTCACTTTGCGATCATCCGGACATGGGGACTTACTAAAGCACCACCCAAAGTACCCACTCCCCACACCTCCCTGTGCACCATTCACAAATCTATTCGCTGGGTTCGGGAAGGTTGAATTGAGCCAGTCAAAGATCCGGACATGTAGGTTCTCTGTCGAGTGGAGCGTTGAGGCGCCCATGCCCGGTCTCAGGAATCTGAGTGGGTCGAGCAGGACTTCCTCCTCAGATTGCTCGTTTGTCTCCTGGATAGGTCTTTGAGGCGGTGTGAATTGTCCCGATGTCGGTGGTGTCAGGCCACGGCCTTTGGATACTGTTTGTCAGCCTACGCTCGTTTGCCCATTGGATCATAATCGAAAACGAGGTACTACAACCGGAATTGAAGAACAGCAAGGCCTCCGGTGCTCAAGCCAAGCTCATAGTGGATGCGAATACGATGAAAGTCCAACGGTCCGATACATCAATGCGCTCCAATAGCCCTCCCAACTAGCCCTCGTCGACAGACACTTCTGCTGGGATGGAATCACTTACCACTACCGCCAATGACGGACACAGTAAACGGTCTCCCCGACCTGGCCTTCGCCAAGAAAGCCTGTACCCTACTCCCAGTCCCCTGATAAGTGAGGGCCCGTCGATACTCCCATTCACTGCAATCAGTATCAACTCCAGTATCTCAAATACCAAGGAACAACGTACTCAATCCCATCTTTCTCTCTATTATTTACGGTAGCATCCAATATCACTTTCTTGGTTCTCTGTCCTGCCTCCATACCCCATGGCGTGAGTAATGCTAGGATACATAGTGCCAGGAGAGCGAGGAGGACGAATGGCCGGAGTGGGCCTCGGAATATCATCTAATGTTGTTCGTTGGGTAGGTGTTGACCATCTGTCGTGTTGTTGATGCTTCTCCGAAGTTTAAGCTTTCTTTCGCAGTCTGTTTCTGAGTTTGAACCTCCAAGATAGATACAGGGAATAGATGTATATATTTGTACAAATAATGGATGGATGTTTAGGATGGAGATGATTACCCAACTTGGTCGTGCTCATGGCTTATGAATTATGGCATCCTTGTTACGCCTCTCAGGTCAGGGAGTCATAAGCCATTCATTCATTCATTCATTCCATTTGTTAGAAACATTTGCATTGCGTGTATACATATCAAATCTCCCAACCTCCTCCTTCCAACTTCTCCCTTTCCTGCCTTCAAGTATCTATGAGCTCTTTAGAGATACTTCAGCCAGAACCTTGAAGGCTTCTTTGTATGCGTCCAATAGAGCTTTCACCCGCGTTCTTTCGGATACCAATGCCTCGTCCTCAAATAGTAGATCGGCGAATAAGTCGGGTTTGTATAGTGATGTAACAAGTCTTTGCTGGATTGCGTCTCGTGAGAAGTTGACCTGATTATTAGTACATTACCGAGAGCATACTGGTGTGATGTAAGGTTGAATGGAGATTGTATGCCATTTAGGTCTGATGAGATTGTGTCAAGATGTATGGCGGAAAGTAAAACTAGACCGCGGTGTATGGTCTGGTGGTATAGTGGAAGGTGGAAGGAACTTTGCAGAAGAGAGAAGACTCACCAAGAGGTGCATGATCGCCTTTGGGACCAGGTCCTCAATCGTCTGCCTAACAATCCCAAAGTAACTAGCAATCAAGCTCCTTATCAAATTAGTCTCCATCTCCTCCCTAGGCGACAAATGTAATTGATCAACAGGCCCAGCTTCAAGATGTTTACCCAGACTCTTCATGTCATAAGCGGTAGTGCTCGTTTCATGGTTTCGGCTAGGTTGTCGCCTGCCACTCGCGAGATCAGGTAGGATCTCCCTAGAGGCGAAATTGTTGTAAGGTGGGGGTCGGGTGGCTCGTTTTTCTGTCCTTCCATCGCTTGAACCAGGGGCGGATGATGCATGAGCTGGAGCTTGATGGTTTGGTCCACCCGGTCCACCAGGTCCTCCCGGGCCACCGGCACCACCAAAGAAGTAGTTTAGGAAAGAGTCTTTGGCGGTTCCATGCGGTGAAGTGCTAAGATTGGAAGGTCCAGTATTTTGGGGAGGAGCGAGGTGATTACTTCCAGAAGCTGCTCGTTGGTGGTTCCTTTTCTTGGGTTCGAGGAACTGGGTTTTGGAAAAGTTTCGACGGTCGGGCACGGATGTAGAAGCAGAACGGGGATGGTTATTGTGATTGAGAGATGGACCATTGGACATGACGGGTCCAGTACCGTCCGAGTCGACTACATCGTCATCCTCGTCAATCGAGCTTGCGATGGAAGGTGCTTGTGGTGGGGCTGGTTTAGGTGCACCTGCTCGAGCGATTTCTGCGGATCCAGCGACAAAGTCCGGGTGGTTCGTATTGATGTATGCTGCCTGGATCGAGATCAAGCTGGACACGTATTCGGATGTAGGGCCAAGTCGTTCACGTAGCAGCTCCGAGACCACCTCGATCAGCTGGGCGTGTAGTCGTGGGAATCGTTGTAGTTCCTGGGAATCAGCACAACTACTCCTCGGTAGAACAGATAGACTCACTCCTCCGGTCCCACTATGACAGATCTTCATCAACTCCTCATAAACCAACTCGACACATCTCAAACTAGGCGCCTCAAGCAACTTGATCTGCGGCTTGACCAACAAATCAAACGCAACCTCCGGAACGAATAAACTAGGCCTAGGACCCGTAGAATTCCTAATAGCAGTTCTAATATCGCTCAAAGAAAGGTTCTCGGTAGGATCAATCGATTGGAGAGCGTGCCCGAAAACTTCATTGAATATGTAGTAGACTCTTGCACCGCCGCATAATTCTTTAGTGGAAATTTCGAGGGATGTACCGTCGATTGAAGAGACGAAATCGCGGGAGAATTCCGTCATGAGTTTTAGGATTAGGGAGCCCTGTCTTGTTAGTTCTTGTTCAACCTTATTTCAAGAGAATGCTTACTCGGTGCTGCTCGCCTAGGAAGGTGGCATCTCCAAACGCGCTCAATTCCTGTTGAGTTTGACCCATTAGAGTATTTAATCGAGCTTTCATATCGGGCAACTTCTCCCTGATGTGGTTCATCAAGACCTACCATCAGCTCCGTCCACTTCGGTGCCACCTAAACTTACCTGATTAAGAGTCTTTGCCAAAAACTTTGTCCCGCATCGATGAGCTATATTCCGATAAACCGAATGAGACCTAAAGAAATCTTCTTCCTTCTTCCTAGCATCCTCCAT
>Ga0308160_10004745_pt1 | contig 14402 bp, 16 predicted proteins | sample PhyFR1_FD_201036 | JGI IMG/M metagenome (GOLD analysis project Ga0308160, IMG submission 201036) | Phyllosphere microbial communities from UC Gill Tract Community Farm, Albany, California, United States - DLSLF.R1 | ecosystem: Host-associated > Plants > Phyllosphere > Unclassified | place: USA...
GCGCCGTTCAACCTCCGCGACCTTGGCCGGATCGGTGCTTTCCCTGATGGTGCTCTCCGGCGCCTGCGCCAGCGCGGCCCCGGTCGCAAACAGCATGGGCAATACCATCAATGTGATTTTCCGCATTTTCATGATGACCTCTCCTGATGTTAGGTAGGATTGGGTAGCAAAAATAGCAATTAGTTCCAGCAACAGGAACCACGGGCGACCTCGGCTTGAGGGCCATTGCACGCCGCCATCAATTTTATTGCGGCACAGTGACGCTGTGGCATAATGCCGGCTTCCCAACGGAAGCGTGGCCGAGTGGTTGAAGGCACCAGTCTTGAAAACTGGCGACGGGGTAACCCGTTCGTGAGTTCGAATCTCACCGCTTCCGCCAAAGCCCTTCTCTCCTTCCCCTTTTCAGTCAGGCGCGCATTAATTCTCATCAGGCTGTCCTGCGACGAATGCCCTGTGATACGACAGGAGTCCGGGTGAAGGTTCTGCGGTCACCGCTCGAAGGCGGCATGCTGCAGGCAGAAGTATGGCCTAAGCCTCCCAGCTAAAAAATTTCCTCAATGCATTACATGGCAGAATAGCGCTTTGGATTCCAGACGCATCCCATGCCTGCCGCTCCCATCCGGTCGATGAGCCACTGTGCCTCGACGCTCTGCTCAGCTTCGCTCCCGGACCGACATCTAGCCGCTTCACCAATGACAGCGGCCGTCATCAGCCCGCCATATGCATTGATAAATTCACAACCACCCCCGGCCAAGCCACGATATGCGCACCTATCCTCCCCTTAATCTCGGCATTCCCTTACCCCGATCTTCCCGATAATTGCAGCAACCCGAATTGCATAGTCAAGGAACGCAGATGGCCACATCCAAAGCCGCCGCCAAGCCCGCCCAGGCGGAAGGCGGCGCCAAGTCCAAATCCAAGCTGTTCATCATCATCGGCGCGGCGGTCCTGCTGCTCGGCGCCGGCGGCGGGGGCGCCTGGTACTTCCTCGGTCACAAGAACGAGGCGCACGCCGAGCCGGCGCATGCCAAGGCCGCGCCGGCGGCGCCACCGGTGTTTGCCCAGATGGACCCGTTTACCGTGAACCTGCAGGCTGACGGCGGCGAGCAGTTCCTGCAGACCGCGTTCACGCTGCAGGTCGGCAGCCAGGCCGACGTCGATGCGATCAAGCTCTATCTGCCGCAGGTGCGCAGCCGGGTGCTGCTGCTGCTGTCGTCCAAGCGCGGCGCGGAGATCTCGACCGTCGAAGGCAAGAAGAAGCTGGCCGAGGAAATCATCGCCCAGTTGAAGCAACCCTTCTCGCCCGGCGCGCAGCCGCTGAATGTGTCGGACGTGTTCTTCACCGCCTTCGTGATCCAGTAACCCAGCCATGGCCGAAAATTTTCTGTCGCAGGATGAAGTCGACGCCCTCCTGAAGGGCGTCAGCGGAGACATCGACGAAAGCACCACCCAGGTCGACACCTCCAGCGTCCGGCCCTACAACCTGGCTACCCAGGAACGGATCGTGCGCGGCCGCATGCCGACGCTGGAAATCATCAACGAGCGCTTTGCGCGGCTGTTGCGGATCGGTCTGTTCAACTTCCTGCATCGCAGCGCCGAGGTGTCGATCGGCCCGGTGCGGGTGTCGAAGTACAGCGAGTTCATCCGCAACCTGGTGGTGCCGACCAACCTGAACCTGGTCCACATGAAACCGCTGCGCGGCACCGCGCTGATGGTGCTCGACCCCAACCTGGTGTTCCTGATGGTGGACAACCTGTTTGGCGGCGACGGCCGGTTTCATACCAGGGTGGAAGGCCGGGACTTTACCCAGACCGAGCAGCGCATCATCCAGCGCATCCTGAACATCGTCTTCGAGTCCTATGCCAAGTCGTGGGAGCCGGTGTACCCGATCGAGTTCGAGTACATCCGCTCGGAGATGAACACCCAGTTCACCAATATCGCCACCCCCAATGAAGTGGTGGTGGCCACCACCTTCACCGTGGAACTGGGCCCGGTCAGCGGCGAGATGCACTTCTGCATGCCCTATTCCATGATCGAGCCGATCCGCGACCTGCTCACCAGCAGCCTGCAGGGCGAGACGCTGGAAGTGGACAAGCGCTGGATCCGCCTGATGACGCAGCAGATCCAGGGCGCGGAAGTCGAGCTCGTGGTGGACCTCGGCCAGGCCCGCACCACGCTCGGCGCCATCCTCAACATGAAGGCCGGCGACGTGATTCCCTTCAACCTCACGCCGACCGTGGAAGCCAAGGTCGACGGCGTGCCGGTGATGGAATGCTCGTATGGCAAAATCAACGGCCAGTACGCATTGCGCGTCGAGCGCATGATCAACAGTTCGCATGAAGCGATACCAGGAGATGACAATGTCCAATGACCCCAACACCCAGATCATTGCCGAAGACGACTGGGGCGCCGCCATTGCCGAACAGGCGCAGGCCGAGGAAAACGCATTGCGCGCCCAGGCTGCCAGCTCCACGATCTTCCAGGAGTTTTCCGGCGCCGGCACGCGCAATACCCACAACGACATCGACTTCATCCTCGATATCCCGGTCCAGCTCACGGTGGAACTGGGACGCACCAAGATCGCCATCAAGAACCTGCTGCAACTGGCGCAGGGCTCGGTAGTGGAACTGGACGGCCTGGCCGGCGAGCCGATGGACGTGCTGGTCAACGGCTGCCTGATTGCGCAAGGCGAAGTGGTGGTGGTCAATGACAAGTTCGGCATCCGCCTGACCGACATCATCACCCCGTCGGAACGCATCCGCAAGCTCAACAAATGACGCTGATCCGCGCGCTGATCCTGGCGCTGACGCTGGCCGCCGGAGCCGCCGTGGCCGAAGAAGCGGCAACGCCGGCGGCGACCGTGGCTGCCCAGCCAGCGCCGGTACCGGCCGCCTCCCCGGCCGTCGGGTCCCCGGCTACCGCCGCCCCGGCCGCCGCTGCACCAGCGCCTGCGCCCGCCACCGTGACCAGCGCACCCTCCTCTGCCGGCAGCCTGCTGCAGGTGATCTTCGGCCTGATCGTGGTGCTGGGCCTGCTGGCCGGCGCGCTGTGGGTGTTGAAGCGGGTTGGCGGCGGCCGGCTGGCTGGCGGCTCGGTGGTGAAGATCGTCGGCGGCGTATCGGTGGGCAACCGCGAACGGGTGATGGTGGTGGAAGTGGCCGACCAGTGGATCGTGATCGGCGTGGCGCCGGGCCAGGTCAGCAAGCTGGCCGACATGCCGCGCCAGGAACAGCAGCAAGGCGCCGCGGCACTGCCCGGCGCGCCCAATTTCAGCGCATGGCTGAAGCAGACAATAGAGAAACGCAATGCAAATTAAGTGGGCCGCGCGCGGCCTGGTCATCGGCGCGGCGCTGTTGCCGCTGTGCGCCATCGCGCAGGGCCTGCCGGCGCTGACCTCCACCCCGACCGCCAACGGCGGCCAGAACTACACCCTCAGCCTGCAGACCATGCTGTTGCTGACCGGGCTGACCTTCATCCCGGCCGCGCTGCTGATGATGACCAGCTTCACCCGCATCATCATCGTGCTGTCGCTGTTACGGCAGGCGCTGGGCACCCAGACAGCGCCGCCCAACCAGGTGATGGTGGGCCTGGCGCTGTTTCTGTCGCTGTTCGTGATGGGGCCGGTGCTGGACAAGATTTATGCAAACGCCTATCTGCCGCTGTCGGAAAACAAGATCACGATGCAGCAGGCGCTCGACACTGGCGCCGGCCCGCTGAAGGAATTCATGATGAAGCAGACCCGGCAGTCCGACCTGGCGCTGTACGTGAAGCTGTCGGGCAATGCGCAGCTGCAGGGACCGGAGGACGTGCCGCTGCGCATCCTGGTGCCGGCCTTCATCACCAGCGAACTCAAGACCGCATTCCAGATCAGCTTCGCCATCTTCATCCCCTTCCTGATCATCGACATGGTGGTGGCCAGCGTGCTGATGTCGATGGGCATGATGATGGTGTCGCCGGCCATCGTGTCGCTGCCCTTCAAGCTGATGCTGTTCGTGCTGGTGGACGGCTGGCAGCTGCTGATCGGCTCGCTGGCGCAGAGCTTTTACTGATGGCGCAAGCCAGGCAACAAGGAAACACTCAATGACTCCCGAAAGCGTAATGTCCCTGGGCCGCCATGCGATGGAGGTCACCCTGATGGTGGCCGCGCCGATGCTGCTGGTAGCGCTGATCATCGGCCTGGTGGTCAGCATCTTCCAGGCCGCCACCCAGATCAATGAAGCCACGCTGTCCTTCATTCCCAAGCTGATCGGCATTTTCGTGGCGCTGGTGGTGGCCGGCCCGTGGATGCTGTCGGTGATGCTGGACTACATGCGCCAGATGCTGACCGGCATACCCGGCATGGTGGGCTGAGCAAGGCAGCCTGGTCGCATGATCACCATCAACAGCCTGGACATCAATGCGCTGATTGCCAGCTTCCTGTGGCCGTTCACCCGCATCATGGGGCTGCTTGCGATTGCGCCGCTGTTTGGCAACCGCAGCATACCGGCCCGCATCAAGGTGGCCCTGGGCCTGCTGCTGTCGGCGATTGTCGCGCCCACCGTCGGCGCGCTGCCGCAGATGGACCCGATGTCCCTGACCGGCGTGCTGGTGCTGGCGCAGCAGTTCATCATCGGCATTGCGATGGGCTTTGCGATGCGCATCGTGTTCACCGCGGTGGAACTGGCCGGCGAGCTGTGCGGCATGACCATGGGCCTGGGCTTCGCCACCTTCTTCGACCCGCAGTCGGCAGGCCGTTCGTCGGCGATCAGCCAGTACCTGTCGCTGATCACGCTGATGGTGTATCTCGCCGCCAACCTGCACCTGGTGGTGCTGTCGACGCTGGTCGACAGTTTCACCATCATGCCCGTCACCGCGATGCCGATGGGCGGCGACGTGTTCCGGCAGCTGGCCGGCTGGGGCGGCCGCATCTTCAGCGCCGGCGTGCAACTTGCATTACCGGTGGTGGCAGGCCTTTTGATCACCAACATCGCATTGGGCATCCTGACCCGCGCCGCGCCGCAGTTGAACCTGTTCGGCGTCGGCTTTCCGGTGACCCTGACGGTTGGCTTCCTGATGCTGGCGCTGACGCTGCCCTATCTTGCGGTTCCGCTGGAACGACTGTTTGCGGATGGCTTTGCGATGATGCGGCAGGTCACGGCCGGGCTGCCGCGGATCTGACGCCGGCCTGGCCGGCTTGCCTGTCGTAGGCCCGTTGCAAGGCATTCTTCGGACTCGACTTGGCTGGCGCCTTCGCTGCCCAGTCTGGCAACCGGCGCGCTTCCTGAGCCGATCAAAGCCGAAACGCCCTGGCATCTTCCTTGAAGCCGATGCATAGCAACGCGTTGCGTGTTCGTACCAGCATATCTATCGCCCCCGGCACAAGCGCTGCCCGACCGTTGCCGCCGAGATGCGACCACAGCAATGTGAGCTGGGCTAGATTCAACTCGTGAAGTTGCGCTACCAGTGTGCCGGTGTTGTGGAGTTGGTTGATACGCGTGGCGAACGCTTTCGCAGGCCTCAAATTCCACTGAGCATGGCGCATGATTTCACGCAAGGTCGGGAGCTGATGGTCCGACGGCTGGGTGCTGCCGTGGGCGCGTATCATGCCGGCTTGCGCGTGGGCAGGGCGTGATTTGCCGGTGGTCGGCGCCGCGTTGGCGCGCATTGCCCTTGCCGGCGCAAGCGCGGCCTTGCGCCGCACAGCGGCTTGGGAACAAGGTGCTTTCAACGTTTCCATGGAAGCCTTGCGGCGTTTCGACGCTGCCAACGAGCGCTCCGCCTTGCACCTGAAAGCATCGAACCATTTGCCGACTTCACGGGCGCTGGCCGCAAAAGCGGCGTGCAGTTGCTTGCATTCGCGCTTCAGCAATGCCGGAATCCTTGCAATGCGGTTGTCAACCCTGCTCGAACGCGGCGCCTGCTGTACAGGCGCGGGCGCGCCAAGTGTCCTTAATTCGATGTCTTCATGCACCTTCGCCTCAGGCGAAAGGGAAAGCCTTGGTGCCATCAAGCGGAAATGGGTAAACAGTTCGGCGCTTTTCATGGTGTTCTCCCGTTGAGGCCCGGTATGTATCCTCTGGGAGCAGAAAGGTTTCGTCCAGTTTTCAAGCGCCCGGGAAGCCTGCGCAGGCCAGTCCTCGCCTGCGCAATGACGAAACAGTTATCTGGGTGGAAATGCGATAGCGCGCCTTCCTCGGCTGACTTGCGCAGGCAGCGAGGAGGCGGGCATGTCTGTCAGGAGATTTGAAACAAGGCAATGCAGGGACGATCGATTTATCCGGGTTCGATGTCCCCGCCAGGAGACAAATGCTGGCACCTTGCCATCAGGTTTTCGACGTGCTTCTGCAGGCCCTGGAGATGCCGCGTTCGGCACGGCTCGTGGCGGCGGCAAGGCGCTTCAGCACGCCCCTGCCGGAATGCCTTACGGCGGCTTTCCCGGCCGAATCCTGCGGCATGGAGCGCTCGCCATAGATCGACAGCCTGTGATCGATTCCTGAATCGGCGCGGTAGGTTTTCATCACAAGTCCTTTGAAAAGGCGCTTGTATGTAGCGCCCGGTTTGCACGCGTGCCCTGGACTTGCCAGCGTCAATTACAGGAAATTAAACAGCGACAGCCCCGACACCTTCGCAAAACTCTGCTGCGCAGCCTGCAGCTGCATTTGCTTCTGGGTCAACTCGGTGACTGCCTTTACATAGTCCACATCCTGGATGTCCGACAGTTGCTCCGCATACTGCAGGTCGCGCGCGCTGCCGGCTTCGTCCAGGGTGTCGAGTTCCTGCAGCCGCGAGCCAACCGAGGCACGCACCGACAGCACGTTGTTCAAGGCATTGTCGATGTTCTGGCCGGCCACGCCGAGGTCGTAGGTGAATTGCGTGCGCTCGGTCTCCGTGGTGACCGGCGCCTCGAGCGTGGCAATCAGTTTGTCCAGCGTCTTGAACATGCTTTGCGTGCGCGCCGGCTTGATGCTCAGCGTATCGTTGGCGGCGGGCGTGCCCGACACCGTCATTTCAAGCCCGGCGGCGGCTATCGTCTGCGGGCTGGCGTAGGGGCCGGTGGCCAGCGGCGTGGACTTGTTCGGGTCCCTGGTGGTGTCGTACACCGTATAGGTCGGCGCCCCGCCGGCATCGGCGCCGAACAGGACTTCATACTGGTGATCCGGCACGGTCTGGCTTGCATCCTTGATGGTGATGTTCGACAGCGCCGCGCTGCCGGTGCCGCTGCTGGTGCTGGAAAAAACCGCGCTGGCCGGCACGTTCATGAAAATGGCGTCGCCGCTGTCGCCGGCCGGCATCTGGCGCGAGGTGCCGACCTGCAGCATCTTCTGGCCATTGTCGCCGGCATAGCTGACGGTGCTGCCGTTGCTGTTGAACGGCGCGGCATTGTCCTTGAAGCCGCCGAACAGGTAGTTGCCGACGCCGTCGCGGCTGTTGGCCAGGCTGGTCAGTTCCGACAGCCGGCTGCGCAGTTCGCCGGCGATGAACTTGCGCGAGGTGTCGTCCAGCGTGCCGCTGCCCGCCGCAACGACTTGCGAGCGCACATCCTGCAGCAGGCTGGTGACGCTCTGCAGCGTGCCCTCCTGCATCGACAGCGCGCTGCGGGCGCTGTTGCGGTTCTCGGTGTACTGCGTATTCATCGCCTGGCTCTGCGTCAGGTCCAGCGCCTTGGCCGCGCCCAGCGGATCGTCGGCCGGCGACAGCAGCCGCTTGCCGCTGGCGATTTGCTGCTGGACCTTGGCCAGCGATGACTGGGTGTCGCCGATGCGGCTGACATTCGATTCATACAGGCTGTTTGTGCTGATGCGCATGGCTTTTCTCCTCAACGGCCCAGCGAGAGCAGCACGTCGAACATGTCGCTGGCGGTCTTCATGACCTTGCCCGCGGCCTGATAGGCCTGCTGGTAGCGCAGCAGGTTGGCGGCTTCCTCGTCCAGGTTCACGCCCGACTCGGCCTGCTGCGAGCTCACAGCCGATGCCCGCAGCTGCTCGGCCGCGGCGCTGGTGGAGGCCAGCTCGCGGGTCTTGTTGCCGACCTGGCTGACCAGCTGCGAATAGGCGCCCTGGAAGCTGGTGGACGCGCCGTCGGTGGTGCTGGCCGACTGCAGCGCGGCCAGCGCCAGCGCGTTGCGGTTGTCGCCGGAGCCATTGCTGCCGCCGCCCACCGTGAAGCTGTCGCCGCTGGCCGGCACGCCGGAAATCTGCAGCTTCCAGCCGTTGTAGCTGATGTCCTCGCCGGCCTTGAAGGCCACGCCGGTGGCGGGCAGCCCCGGGCCGGTGCCGGTGACATCGAAGGTATTGGCGGAGGTGAAGGTGATGGCCACCGGCTGCGTCAGGTCTGCGCCGGCTGCCGTCACGGTGGGCGCGCTGATGCTGCCGGTGCCGCTGTTGCCGCTGGCGGCGGCCGAGGCCAGCGGCGAGCCCAGCGCAATCGTCGCCTTGTCGGTGATCTTCACATTGATGCCGTTGCGCAGCGAGGCGCCGTCGGCGGTGGGACGCACCAGGAACTCGTCGCCCGCCGTGAGCGGGCCGGAGACGCCGAAGCTCACGCCATCGAGCACCATGGACGAACCGTCGGCCGGACCGTCGAACGGCTTGCCGTCGGACAGCCGCACCACCTTGTAGCCTGGCGGCGTGCCGGCAGCAGTGACCTGCACCTTGTAGTCGCTGGTGGTCAGCGCCGACGGATTGACGATGGCCGCGCTGGCGCTGGCGGCCTGGTCGCCGTTCCTGCTGCTGGGCGACACCACCGGCGCGGCCACCTTGAAGAAATCCACGCCGGGATTGCCGTTGGCATCCTGCCCCAGCACATGCTGCGCATTGAAGGACGAGGCGAGCGTGATGGCGATCCGGCCCAGCGCGTTCTGCGCCTGGTCCAGGGTCTTGCTGCGAAACTCCAGCAAGCCGCCCAGCTTGCCGCCGGACAGGCTTTCGTCCGACAGCAGCACCGTGCCGTTCACGGTCTGGTAGGCCACCATCGGCCGCTTCGGATCGGTCGGCGACTGGGCCATCGACAGGTCATAGGTCTTGGTGCCCACCACCAGCGGCTGGCCGCTGCCGATCATCACGTTGTAGGTCGCGCCCTGCTTCACCACGCTGACCTTGATTTCCTTGGACAGCTCCGAGATCGCCTGGTCGCGCTGGTCCAGCAGGTCATTGGGCGTGCTGCCGCCATTGCTGGTGGCCTTTTCGATGGCGTCGTTGAGCTTGCCGATCTGCTGGGCATAGACATTGATGGCGTCCACGCTGGAACGCATTTCGGTGGTCACGCCCTGGCGCACTTCGCCGAGCTGCGCATCCATGCTCTGGAAGCGCCCCACCAGCGTATTGGCCGACGACAGCATGGACTCGCGCGCCGCGCCCGAACTGGGGTCGGCGCCGGCTGCCTGCAGGCTGGAAAAGAAGTCCTGCAATACCGGCGTCAGGCCCGCCTTGCTGTCGGCGAGCATGTTGTTGACCTGCTGGATCTGGCCGTAATAGCTGCTCAGCTGGGTGCTGGCGGTCTGGGTCGACAGCACCTGGGTGTTCAGGAATTCGCTGTAGACCCGGCGCACCGCCGTGACCTCGGTGCCCTTGCCGATGAAGCCGTAGCCGGCATCCTGGCCATTGACCGCGCCCTGCACCACCACCTGGCGGTTGTAGCCGGGCGTGGAGGCGTTGGCGATATTGTGTCCGGTCGTGACCAGGCCCGCCTGGGCCGCGGAAAGCGCGCTTTGACCGACGCTGAGTATGCTGGACATGCTGGTCCTTCCTTGTCTCTATGGCACTGTCTACGGCGGCCGGGCGGAAAACTTTAGCGCGCCTAGGCCGACAGCGACTGCTTGATGATGCGCGACAGCTTGGCCGCGTAGTTCGGATCGGTGGCATAGCCGGCGCGCTGCAGGCCCTGGGCGAAGCTGCTGGCGTCCTGGCTGTTGGCGATCACGTTCTGGTAGCGCGGGTTGTTCTTCAGGAGGCTGGCGTAATCGCGGAACGAGTCGGCATAGGAGTCATAGGCGCGGAATTTCTCCATGCGCTTCTGCGGCACGCCGTTCACATATTCGGTGGTGGCGACCTCGACGGTCTTGCCGGTCCAGTTGGCGCCGGCCTTGATGCCGAACAGGTTGTGGCTGTTGCTGCCGTCGGCGCCGCGGATCTCGCGCTTGCCCCAGCCGGTTTCCAGCGCCGCCTGGCCCAGCATGAACTTGGCCGGTATGCCGGTGCTGCGGCTGGCCTCGTTGGCATGCTCGGCCAGCTTGTCCTGGAAGGCCTGCACATGGCCGGGCCGCGGCGGATACTGGCGGGCGCTGGAGATTTCCAGCGGCGTGGGACCATCCGGCGGCGTGGCCGACAGGCCGGTCTGCCTTGCCGGCGCGGCTGATGCGGTTGATGCCGCTGATGTGAGCGATGCAGCCGAACCGCCCGGTGCCGCGCCGTCCGCGGCGGGCGCCACGCCGGCATTGTTGGAAAGCTGGCGCATCAGCGCGTCGGCCAGGCCCATGCCGCGCTTGGCGAAGTTGTCGCTGACCTTCTGGTCCAGCATCGAGGTGTACATCCGGCTCTGCTGGCTGTCGAACGGGCTGTCCTGCGGCGTGGCGTCGCGCATCGACTTCATCACCATGTTCATGAACAGCGACTCGAACTGCTGGGCCGCGGCGCGCAGCGCTTCCGGCGAGTCCGGCTTGCCGGCGCGGCGCAGCGCCGGCAGGTCGGCGCCGTCGGTGGTGATGCGGGGATTCTGGCTGATCATGCGCTGGCCCGGTCTTGGTTGGTCAAATGATTTCCAGTTCGGCGCGCAGCGAGCCCGAGGCCTTCATCGCCTGCAGGATGGCCAGCAGATCCTGCGGCGAGGCGCCGATCGCATTCAGCGCCTTGACCACGTCGGCCAGCGAGGCGGCCTGCTTCAGCAGCACCACCTGGCCCGGGTCCTTCTTGATCTCGATTGCCGAGTTCTGCACCACCACGGTCTGGCCGTTCGACAGCGGCGCCGGCTGGCTGGGCGTGTTCTCGGTATTGATGATCACCGACAGGTTGCCGTGCGATACCGCGCAGGTGTCCAGCGTGACCGACTGGTTCATCACCACCGAGCCGGTACGGGCATTCAGGATCACCTTGGCCGCCACCTGGGCCGGCGTCACGCTCAGGCTTTCCAGCGCGCCGAGGAAGGCCACGCGCTCGTCGCTGCCGGCAGGCGTGCGCACCCGGATCACGCGGCCGTCCTGGGCGGACGCGGTGTCGGCGCCGAAGCGGCGGTTGACCGCTTCCACCACCCGGCTGGCGGTGGAGAAGTCGCTGTCATTCAATTCCAGCGTGACCATGTTGTTCTGGCCCAGCGAACTGGCGACGGCGCGCTCGACCGTGGCGCCGCTGGAAATGCGGCCCACGCTGAGATGATTGACCTGGGCCTTGCTGCCATTGGCCGCCGCGCCGACGCCGCCCACCAGCACGTTGCCCTGGGCCATGCCGTAGATCTGGCCGTCCGCACCCTTCAGCGGCGTCATCAGCAGCGTGCCGCCGCGCAGGCTCTTGGCATTGCCCATCGACGACACCGTCACGTCCAGCATCTGGCCGGGCTGGGCAAAGGCCGGCAGCGAGGTGGTGACCATCACCGCGGCCACGTTCTTCAATTGCAGCTGGCCGGTCGGCGGCAGGTTCACGCCCATCTGCTGCAGCATGCTGACCACGCTCTGCACGGTAAACGGCGTCTGCGTGGTCTGGTCGCCGCTGCCGTCCAGGCCCACCACCAGGCCGTAGCCGATCAACTGGTTCTGGCGCACGCCGCCGATGCTGGCCAGGTCTTTCAGGCGCTCGGCCTGCGCGCCGGCGCTGCCGGCGATGAGGGCGCCGCACAGCAGCGCCTTGAGCAGAAGATTCATTTGCATGGCAGGCATCCTCAGAACGGCATCACGCTCAGGAAAAAGCGGCCCAGCTGGGATGCCACTTCCACCGGGTCGATGCGGGTATTGCTGCGGTATTCGAGGCGGGCGTCGGCGACCTGGGTCGAGGCCACCTGGTTGCCGTTGAGGATGGTGTCCGGGTTCACGGTGCCGGAGAAGCGGATGTACTCGGCGCCCTTGTCGAACGCGACCTGCTTCTCGCCGCTGACGGCCAGGTAGCCGTTGGGCAGCACTTCATTGACGGTGACGGCCAGCGTGCCGGTGAAGGTGTTGCTGGAGTTGGACGCTTCCTTGTCCTCGAACTTGTTGGCGCCCTTCGCATCCACGCCCATGCGGCCGGTGACGGCGGTGTTCAGGCCAAGCAGCTTGCCGACCGAGAAGCTGCTGCTGCCGGTCTTGCTGCCGGTGTCGGTGCCGGTCTTGCCGGCGCTGGTCTTTTCATTGATGACGATGGTCAGCGCATCGCCCACGTGGCGGGCGCGGCGGTCCTCGAACAGCGGCCGGTAGCTAGCGGTCTGGAAGATCGCGCCATTGGCCGGCGCGGCCACGGCGACCGGCTGCGCGCGCGCGCTGGTGGGCCGCTGCACGATGGAATCCGGCACGGTATTGCAGGCGCACAGCAGCAGCGCCGGCAAGGCGGCCCTGGCGAGGAAGGAAAGGAGGTTGTTCATGAGTGGACGATGGCGCTTCAGAGCTGGGTCAGCTTCTGCAGCATCTGGTCGGAGGTGGTGATCGCCTTGCTGTTGATCTCATAGGCGCGCTGGGTCTGGATCATGTTGACCAGTTCCTCGGCCACATTGACGTTGGAGGTTTCCACATAGCCCTGCGTGACCATGCCGGCGCCGTTGGTGCCGGGCGTATTGGTGCTCGGGTTGCCGGAGGCGGTGGTCTCGACATACAGGTTCTCGCCGCGGCTTTCCAGGCCGGCCGCGTTGATGAAGGTGGCCAGCTGCAGCTGGCCGACCTGGGTTGCGTTGGCGCTGCCCGGCTGCGTCACCGACACCGTGCCGTCGCGGCCGATGGAGATGCTTTGCGCATTGGCCGGGATGGTGATGGCGGGCTGGATCACGAAGCCGCTGGAGGTCACCATCTGACCCTGGTTATCGACCTGGAAGGAGCCGTCGCGGGTATAGGCGGTGGTGCCGTCGGGCATCAGCACCTGGAAGAAGCCGCTGCCCTGGATCGCCAGGTCCTTGTCGTTGCTGGTCTGCTGCAGGTTGCCCTGGGTGAAGATGCGCTCGGTGGCGACGGTGCGCACGCCGGTGCCGACCTGCAGGCCGGACGGCAGCTGGGTCTGCTGCGAGGTCTGCGCGCCGGGCTGGCGCAGGTTCTGGTACAGCAGGTCTTCGAACACGGCACGCGAGCGCTTGAAGCCGCTGGTGCTGACATTGGCCAGGTTGTTGGCGATGGTGTCCATCTGCGTCTGCTGGGCATCCAGGCCGGTCTTGGCTATCCAGAGGGATCGAATCATGACTAACTCCGTCGCGGCGCGGCCGCTTCTTGTGGGCTAGTCTTTATTGTCTTGCAGAAACCCTTAATTCAAAGCGAGGAGTTGACTGGCTTTTGTCTCGTTACTCTCGGCGTTCTTCATCAGGTTCATTTGCATTTCGAACTGGCGGGCCAGGCTGATCATGTTGACCATGGCATCGACGGTATTCACATTGCTGCCTTCCAGCGCGCCGCCGATGATGTTGACTGCCGCATCGGCGTCCGCCGCGCTGCCATCCTTGGTGCGGAACAGCCCGTCGCTGCCGCGCGCCAGGTTGTTTTCCGGCGGGTTGACCAGCTTGATGCGTCCCAGCACGGTGGGCGGCTGGTTGGCCGCCATGCCGGTGATGGTGCCGTCCTTTGCGACCGCGATGCGGGTATCGGGCGGGATGCTGATCGGGCCGGCATCGCCCAGCACCGCGTCGCCGCGCTGGGTCTGCAGCTGGCCGTTCTCGGACAGCTTCAGGCTGCCATGGCGGGTATAGGCTTCGGCGCCGTCGGCGGTCTGCACCGCCAGCCAGCCCTTGCCCTGGACCGCGACGTCGAGTTCACGCGCGGTCTGCTGGATCGGGCCGGGGGTGAAGTCGGTGGCGACGGTGGCGTCGACCACGAAGGCGCGGGTGGGCAGTTCGTTGCCGACGACCGGGACGGCGCGGAAGGCGTCGATCTGGGCGCGAAAGCCAGTGGTGGTGGCGTTGGCGAGGTTGTTGGAGTTGTTGGCCTGCTGTTCCAGGATGTGTTTTGCGCCGGTCATGGCGGTGTAGATCAGACGGTCCATTTCATTCCTTTCAACGCTTCGTTTCGGGCAGGGCGGCCGGTGTGGTGCGCGCCCTGCGTTTGTCGCTTTTGGCTCCGCGCAGCGACAGTTGCGGTTGCGGTTGCGGTTGCGGTTGCGGTTGCGGTTGCCTTTGCCTTTGCCTTTGCCTTTGCCGTTGCCGTTGCCGTTGCCGTGAAGTCCCGTTGAGCGCGCCGTGTCAGCGGTGCCCGGAGCGGGAAAAGGTGCGGCGTCTGTCTGAGCCAAGCGCAGCTTGGCGAGTTTAGCCGCGCCCCGCTCCGGGTACCGCTG
>Ga0308160_10004746_pt1 | contig 14402 bp, 4 predicted proteins | sample PhyFR1_FD_201036 | JGI IMG/M metagenome (GOLD analysis project Ga0308160, IMG submission 201036) | Phyllosphere microbial communities from UC Gill Tract Community Farm, Albany, California, United States - DLSLF.R1 | ecosystem: Host-associated > Plants > Phyllosphere > Unclassified | place: USA...
TGGCCCCTATTCTGCGGCTACACCAAGTGCGGCCTGCGGCCGTAACCGTAGGGTGGGCCGGGCCGCGCAAGGCACACTGTGCCCACGCGAATACATGCATCCCGGCTGCTCTCTTCGAGCCTGATCATGTGATCATCCGCCAACGCTCGCAGGAGCGTCTCGTTGACGCGTCGTTTCGCGTGGGCACGGAGTGCCCACCGTACGATCGAGGTTGCCGACTACGGTGTCTCCACCTGATTCACCCACACCGGCGCCGACCACAACACATTGCCATCGGCCTGGGTCACTTTCGCATAATAAAAATGCGCACCAACCGCCGGCGTCAACGTCGTGATCGCCTCGCTCGATAACTGCGTCACCACCCCGCCCCTGCCCGGCACGCCCTCCATGATCGCCACCGCCGCCACCTGCTTGCCGGTCAAACTGGCAAAGTTTGCCACCAGATTCAAGGGCCCGCTGTTCGTGAAGCGCTCGCCCATCAGCCGCCCGTTCGCCGTCAACACCAGCTGCGAGCCCTTGTCCATGGTCGCGAACACCCGCCGCGCACGCAGCGCCTCGATGAAACTGTCGCGGCCTGGCGCCACAGCGTTTGGTATCAGCACCCCGGTGCGGTTGCCGTAGGCCGTGCCCCAGTTGGCGCAGTGGTTGTCCTGGTTGGTACTGAAGGCAACATGGAAACCCGCTTCCAGCAGCTTGTTGCAGGCGCCCTCGAAATTGCTGCGCCGGGCTTCGCCTTCCTGGTCGTTTGTGGAAAACGCCGTGCTGTTGACCACTTCGCACAGCGCCATCGCTTCGTCGCCGTCCGCCGTGTAGCCGAGCGGAGTGCCATTCGCGAGGAACTGGCCGCTGCTGGTGGGATGGTTGAATTGTCCGATCCAGCCGCGCGCGCGCATCAGGGTGTACAGCGCCGGATAATCGCTGCGCGGCGTCAGCACGTCGGCCAGCAACTCGCCCTGCGCATTTTTTTCCCAGCTCAATAATTGCTCGCTGTTGAAGATGTTGACGTGGCCACCCTTGTCGATCACGCCCCACTCCATGCCGTACAGCGCCAGGAAGCCGGGATTGGCGGCGCTGTAGGCAGCGGCCGTCTCCAGCCCCTTGCGGTAGAGCGCACCCGGAACGGCCGGATCGGCATCGCTTTTAGTGCCCGAGGAGCCGTCGTACATGTGGTTGTGCTCGGACGCCATCAGGATGTCCAGCCCATGTTTGTGGGCGTAGGCGAACGCGGCGTCGGGACCGTAGGGCGCTTCCAGCGGTTTCTGCGCGCCCTTGCAGCTATCGAGCGCGGCGCCGCCATCGCTGTGGTTGGTCTGGCTGTGCAGGTTACCCAGATACACCGTGTAAGGCAGGGACTCGGGCGCCGGCGCAGCCTGCAGCGGCGTCTGGCGCGAACGTAGCGGAGCGAAGCGCGGCGTGGCCGGCGACTGCGCCGGGCCGACCTCGATCTGCCAGCTTTGCTCATGCACGTCCGCCGACGGCGCCGTGCTGGCGGCGTCGCGGCTGCCGGCGCGCAGGCGAACCGCGTAGATGCCGGCGGCCAGCTTGCCGGCGTCCAGGCCCGACCACACCACGGGCACAGAAACCGGCTGGCCTGCCATTGGCGTGCTGCCCTGCCAGCGCCGCACCACCAGGCCATTCGGCCCGATCAGTTCCAGCTGCCAGTCGACCATCTGCGGGGCAGCCGCATTCGGGTAATCGAAGCTCAAGGTGAAGGTGCGTGCATCCGGCCGCGCCGGATCGGGTGCCCGGTAAGGTGCGTGCAGGGTGGCTTCGAATTCGCTGTGTTCGTCGAGCACAGGCAGCGCCGAAGCGCAGCCGGACAGGATGGACAGGGCGGCCAGAGAGAGAGCGAGAAGCGAGGTTTTCATGATGCAATTTTTGCAATTGCATCGCCATGCCCTCTTGCGCCAGTAGCAGAAATCCTTGCTACTTGTTTCCTATTTTTTGATAAAAGGACAATGTCACTTGATCAACAGATCAGGCGGCGCTCATCCAGCGGTCGACCTGCTTCAGCGGCAAGTTGATCCGCGCGCAGCCGATCTGGTCCGGCCGCACGTTCAGCTCGATCATGCGCGGCCCGTCGACACCGATCGCCACGTCCACGCCGGCCACGTTCACGTGCGGGAAAGCCTGCAGCGCGCGCATCGCGACTTCCTGGCACTCGCGCCAGTAAGGCAGTTGCACGCCGCTGATGCGCCCGCCCGTATCCGGGTGCACGTCCATGGTGTCGAGTGGATTCTTGGCGTTCGCGGCATGGGTCAGGGTGCCGGTGGCCAGGTCCACCGGGCAAAAGATGCCGCCGCTGCTGGTGTTGTCGACCAGGCTGCCCTTGCGTCCCACGCGCAAAAACGCGCCGGCGATGCGGCATTCGCCACGCGCCTGATAGAGCCAGATGCGCAGCGTGTTCAGCGAATTCGGGTGGATCGCCGCCAGCACCGGGTGCTGGGGCAGGTAATGTTCGACGATGTAGCCGTCGCGGTTGTTGCCGGATTCCTGCCACCATGCGGCCAGGGTGGTCACCGCGCCCGTGAACGGATGCACGAACACCGGCTGGCCGCCCTGTTCTCCCACCTCGAAGGCAAAGAAGCCGGCGCCGCCATAGCCCTCGACCAGCTTGAAGCAGATCTTCGTGCCGGTTAGATTGCGGCACAGCGCCTCGAGGTCGGCCAGGCTGCGCAGCGGCGTGCCGTCGGCACGGGCGCCGCGTTGCGGATGGATGAAACCGATGAACTCGGGCGTCGGCACGCCGACCAGCTGCAGCACCGCCTTTTCGATCACCTTGTGCTGCGAACTTTTCTGGTAGGGACGGCGGTTCCAGCGGTCGATGAAGTCGTTGTATTCCTTCTTGTTGACGTGCGCCCATTTATCGGCAAACGGCACCGACCTGCGCCACCAGCGCGCCTGCAGATAGTAGCCGGGGCCGATGCGGCGCACCAGAAACAGGGCGGCCATTTCGGCCAGCTGGCGCCAGAACGGCAGGTAAGGCTGGTCCGCTTTTCCGGCGCTCAGTTGCGCCCACGCGCGGCGTATATCGTTGATGACTTGCATTGTCCATCCAGTGTCGTCGAAGCCGGCGCACGAAGAGGCAAACCGGAATTGCCATTATATTATGCGATTCCGATACGCAATGTTCGTTTGCAAGTCAGCCGGCCCGGAGCTGGCGACGCTCAGAAATGGTATTCCGCCCGCACCATCGGCGTGCTGGCGCGCTGGCCGTTGCCGCCCGTGGTGGCGCGCGTGTTGCCGAACTTGTTGTTCCAGAACTGGTATTCGACCCCGAGCCTGAAGCGGTTCTTCGGCTGGCCGAAGTGGGAACCGACGTCGTACATCAGCGCCATGTCGAGATTCGTCTCGGCGCCGGTGCCGTTGCCCACTTCGTCGCGGCCCTTGGCGGCGATGTAGTTGATGTAGCCCTCGAAGGCCAGGCGCTCGGCCACCGGAATGCCCCAGCTGGCCGTCAGCATGGCGTGGGGGTCGTAGGTGTAGCGGCCGTTCACGGTGGAAATCGGCGGGAAGGCGCCGCTCGGCGCATTCGATTCCTTCAGCAGCAGGATGCTGGTGGTGAGAAAACCCGGCACGTCCCACATCAGGGTCGGCCCCGCCACCAGCATGCGCTTGCGCGAGTTGTAGCCGACGTCGTTCTTGGTGTTCCAGTCGAAGCCGAAGGTGAGGCCGAGGCCTTTCACCGGACCGTAGCGCAGCTCGGTGCCACGCAGGGCGCCGATGTCGAGCGTGTGGCGGTAGACGATGTAGGCTTCCTGGGCGCCTTCGGACTGGCCGAGCGAGGCGGGGTCGGTCTTGTCGGACTGGAGCAAATCGACGTTGAAGAAGTTGCTGCCGTACTTGTAGCCGCTGGCGTGGGTCAGCGCGAAGATGTGCTTCTTGATGTGTTCCGGGTTGTAGGGCTCGGCGAAGCGGGTGCCGTAGCGCCAGCTGACGGCGGTATCGCTCCAGTCGGCGGCCTGGCAAACGCTGCAGCACAGCAGGAGGGCGGCGCCGGCCGCCAGCGTGGTTTTCGTGGTCATGTGATGGATTTCGACTGTAGGGGTTCGCGCGCCGCCGCCATGGCGGGTCCGTGCCGGCGCGGCAACAGCAGCTCGACGCGGTGGCGCTGGCCATCGTCGGCCAGCGCCACCGTGTTGCCTTCGATTGCACGCCCGTCGACCAGCAGCGCGCCCGCCTCGGCGAAACGCACGTCGATCTCGTACAGGGTGCCGCGGTAGCGGTATTCCATGCGGAAGCCCGGCCACCCGCAGGGCAGCTGCGGCGCCAGTACCAGCCGATCGCCCTGGCGCTGCACTCCGAGCAGCGATTCGACGATCAGCCGGTACATCCAGCCAGCCGAGCCAGTGTACCAGCTCCAGCCGCCGCGGCCGATATGCGGCGCGGCCGCGTGCACATCGTCGGCCAGGACATATGGTTCGATTCCGTAGCGCTGCATATCCTCGGGCGTCTGCGTGCGGCGCAGCGGGTTGAGCATGTCCAGCAGTTCCCAGGCGCGCTCGCCCTGCCCCAGGTGCGCACAGGCCATCGCCGCCCACACCGCGGCCTGCGTGCACTGGCCGCCGTTTTCGCGCACGCCGGGCGGATAGGCGCGGATGGTGCCGGGGTCGAGGCCATCGCCGTCGAAAGGCGGATCGAGCAGCTGCACCAGTTTGTGGCCGCGCCGTACCAGTTGGGTGTCGACGGCCGCCATGGCGCCGGCGGCGCGTTCCGGGCCGGCCACGCCGGACAGCACGCTCCAGCTCTGGGTGAGCGCGTCGATGCGGCAGGCGGCGCCGTCTTGCGTGCCGAACGGGGTGCCGTCGTCAAGGTAGCCGCGCCGGTACCACGCGCCGTCCCAGCCGTGTTCCTCGATACGCGCCGCCAGCACCTGGCCGGCCGCGCGGCAGGTGGTGGCAAAGCCGAAGTCGGCGCGGCGCTCGGCCAGTTCGGCGAAGCGCTGCAAGACCTCGGCCATGAAGAAGCCGAGCCAGACGCTTTCGCCCTCGCCGCCCATGCCGACACGGTCCATGCCCTCGTTCCAGTCGCCGCTGCCGATCAAGGGCAAGCCGTGCGCGCCGAAGCGCAGGCCATGGCGGACCGCACGCACGCAGTGTTCGTACAGGCTGCCCTGCTGGCTAGACGGCGCCGGCTGGCCGACATAGGCTTCTTCACCGGCTTCCAGCGGGCGGCCTTCGAGGTAAGAGAGGGATTCGTCGAGTACGCCGATGTCGCCCGTGGCTGCGATGTAGCGGCAGGTGGCCAGCGGCAGCCACAGATAGTCGTCCGCACAGCGCGTGCGCGCGCCGCTGTTATCCGGCGCCTGCCACCAGTGCTGGACATCGCCTTCGACGAACTGCTGCGCCGCCGACGCGAGCAGCTGCGCGCGCAGCAGTTGCGGGCGGGTGTGGACCAGCGCCATCGCATCCTCCAGCCCTTCGCGGAAACCGTGGGCGCCCCCGGCCTGGTAATAGCTGGCGCGCGCCCACATGCGGCAGGCAACCGTCTGGTACAGCAGCCAGCCGTTGGCCAGCACGTCGAGCGCCGGGTCGGGCGTGGCGATGCGCAGCGCGCCCAGGGTCTCGGTCCACCAGGCGCGCAGCTTGTCGAGCGCCGCGGCGGCGGCCTGCGCACCGCGGTGCCGCTGTACCAGGCTGACCGCATCCGGCTGGCCGCCGCCGCCGCTGCCGAGCAGGAACACCAGCTCTTTCTGTTCGCCCGGCTGCAGCTCGAACGCCACCTGCAGCGCGGCGCAAGGGTCGTGGCCCGCGCCCAGCGTGCCGGACAAACCGGCGCGCGCCAGGGCGGACGGTTTTGCCAGGCTGCGGCCACGGCCGATGAATTCCATGCGGTCGCAAGTGAACGCGGCATGATCGGCATCGACATGGAAGAAGGCGGTGCTGCCCGCGAAATCCTGGTCGTAACGGCTGCGTGCGAACAGGGCGCCGCTGGCCTCGTCGCGCGTCGTCACCACGTGCATGGCGGCCTCGGGGCGCTGGCTGCCGAGCACCCATTCCACATAGCCGGTGGCCGACAGGCGGCGCGCCGTGCTGCTGTCGTTGCGCACCTTCAGCACCGTGACCTTGAGCGGGGCTTCGAGCGGGACAAAGCAGGTCAGTTCGGAATGGATGCCCTGCGCCGTGTGCTCGAACACGCTGTAGCCAAAGCCGTGGCGCGTGATGTATTCCCCGCCCGATGGCATGGGCAAGGGAGTGGGCGACCAGAACGCGCCGCTGTGTTCATCGCGCAGGTAAAAGGCTTCGCCGCCCGCATCGCGCAGCGGGTCGTTGTGCCAGGGCGTGAGGCGGAAGGCTTGCGCGTTTTCGCTCCAGGTATAGCCTGATCCGCTTTCCGAGACGACCGATCCGAAGTGCGGATTGGCCAGCACGTTGGCCCAGGGCGCCGGCGTGGGCCGGCCCGGCCCGGTGCGGATCACGTATTCACGGCCATCCTCGCCGAAGCCGCCGATGCCGTTGTCCAGCACCAGGGTGGGCGGCGCGGGCGCTGGTGGGTTCAGGGTCCAGGCTTCATGCGCTGCGTCCGTGTGGAGCGTGGGCGGCAGCAGCGGCTTGATGGCGCCCGCGCGGCGCAGCTGGTCGGGCAGGCTTCCGCCATCGTCGCTCAGCACCACCCGCGCCACGGCCTGCAGCAGCACGCCGTCCTCGGGCGCCAGCTGCTCGCCGGAGAACACGTACACGCCGCCCGGCCGGCCGATGGCCTGCGCATCCACGCGCGAGGCCACCAGGTTGCGGAGCTGGTCGTGCAAGGCTTCGTCGAGGCTGTAGATCCACACGATCAGATCGGCGCCCAGCCCTTTCGCACGCCACCAGGCATGGGCCTGCAGCAGCTGGCGCGCCAGTTCCAGGCCGGCGGCATTGGCCGCATCGCCGATCCGCAGCAGCACCATCGGATGCTCGCCCGAGATCGCATACGGCAGCAGATCGTGGCGGCCGCGCGTATTCGCGGCAACCAGGTCCGGGGCGGCGCGCAAGGCGCGGGTCGGGTACAGCAGGCTGCCGGCCAGGCGGGCGTAGTGCTGGGCCTCGGCGTCGCTCGTGTTCAGGCGGCGCAGAGCGGCCTGGCTGTGCGGCCAAACCAGGGCGAAGGCAGCGTCGGCGGCCTGGCGTTCGCCATAGCGCTCGGCCAGCGCCAGGGCGCCCTCGCGCGATGCGGCCGCGCCCAGCACCAGGTCGACGGTTGCTTCTTCGCCAGGGGCCAGCGCCAGCACGCGGCGGATCGCCACGGCCGGGTCGAGCACCGTTCCGGCGTGGCCACCGAGCGGCTCATCGGCCTGGAGCGCGGCCGGCAGCGCGTGGCCGTTGCCACGTCCAATGAAGTGGGCACGGCTGGTCTCGAACGATGCCGCGCCAGTGCTGGCGCCATGCACCGTCATCCGGTGCAGCAGCCAGGGCGCCGCCTCACCGGGTTCGCGCGGGCGGCGCGTGCACAGGATGGCTTCGTGGCCGGTCAGGACTTCGGTTTGCACGAACAGCTTGCTGAAGGCCGGGTGGGCATCGTCGAGGGCGGGCGGCGCCAGCGCCACCTCGGCGTAACTGGTCAATGCAATGCGGCGCGCGCGGCCGGACGTATTCCTGATGCGCATGCGGCGCAGCTCGATGTCGTCCTCGGGCGCCACCACGATGTCGGTCATCAGTTCGATGCCGTGCTCGCGCTGGCGCAGTGCGGCCTGCCCTTCCGGGAACAGCGCCTCGGCATGTTCGGGTGCGGCCAGGGCCGGTTGCAAGGCGTTGGCCCAGACCGCGCCGCTGTCCAGGTCGCGCAGGTAGCACAGCAGGCCGCCATCGCCGCCCACCGCGTCCGCATGCCAGCGCGTGAGGGCCAGGCCGTTCCACTGGCTGTAGCCGTTGCCGTCGCCCGTCACCATCACGTGGTAGCGCCCGTTCGACAGCAGCTGCACCTGCGGTGGCTGCGGCGCCAGCGCACGTGTGACCGCGCGCAGCGGTGCAGGCATTGGGCGCGGCACGCCGGCGTCCGGCGCGGCAGCATCGAAGGCGCCGCTTGCCGGCACCCGTTCCTGCAGCAAGGGCAGTGTGGCCTGGCACTGGCGGTCGGCCATGAAGCGCGCCTGCATCGGCTTGCCGTTCAGCAGATGCGACAAGGCCAGTAAACCCATGCCCTGGTGGCGCGACGTGAAGGCGCGCACCACCGCATGCCGGCGGTCATGCGGCAGGTGCGTGGCGGTGTAGTCGACCGCCTCGTATAAACCGTATTCTCCCAGGCAGCCCAGCTGCGCCAGGCGCTCCAGGTTGGCGCAGGCCGCTTCCGGTTCGAGCATCAGGGCCAGCATGCTGGCATACGGGGCGATGACCAGATCGTCGCCCAGGCCGCGCCGCAGGCCCATGCCTGGGACGCCCGCGGTGCGGTGCGTGTGGCGCAGCGATGCATCCACCGCGTTGCAGGCCGATTCGGACACGCCCCAGGGTGTGCCGTGGTGGCGCGCGTAGGCCATCTGGACACGCACGGCCGCGTGGCAGCTGCGCTCGAACAGCGTGCCGCGCCAGGAGGGCAGCACCAGCAGCGGCGCCAGATAGTCGCCGAGCGCGCCATTCCACGACAGCAGCAGCTGTTCTCCGTCGACCATGCCGAGCGGGCGGCCAAGTGCAAACCAGTGCGCCTGCGGCAGCTGGCCCTGGGCGATGCCGATCAGGCTGGCCAAACGTGCTTCCGAGGTCAGCAAATCGTGGCTCGTGTCGTCCAGGCGCGCTTCGCCAACGTGGTAGCCGCTTGCCAGCAGTCCGCGCTCGCGCCGGTAGAGGAAGCCGAAATCCATGGCGCCGAAGGCACGCGCTTCCTGCGCCAGGGCCGCGATCTCGTGCAGGCGTGCGGCGGCGGTGGCCACGCCCTCTTCCACCAGGGCCGCCAGCGCGCGTGCGGCATCGTCATCGCCGGCCGGCGCGGCAAACGCCGCCAGTTCGCGCAGTGTCGGGATGCGGGTCAGGCTGGCATCGAGCACATATTCGTGCACCGCGCGCATCCAGGGCGCCAGCGCCAGCAAATCGGCGTGGGCTGCGCCGCATTCGCTGTCCAGGCGCTCGCACCAGGTGCGCAGCTGGGCGTTGGCGTCGTTCGGCAAGGCGGCCAGCAAGGCCGCGGCGGCATGGGCGGCGGCCCGCAGGCAGTCGGCCAGGCCAGGCAAGGTGTTGGCGTTGCGGCAGCTGTCTGCATCGAGCGCCGCGCGGCAGCGGGCCAATGCCGCATCGAGCGGCGCCAGCGCGGCAGCGTCGTGTTCCTCGATCACGTCCAGCGTGGCGCGCGCGCCGGCCAGGGACCCGGTGCCGGCGATGGGCCGGTCGGCCAGTTGCTCCAGCCCGGCGGCGAGGGTCAGCAAGTGGGCGGCCAGGTTGCCGCTGGCGGCGGTCGACACGAACTTCGGCTGCAGCGGCGCCAGGGTTTGCGTGTCGTAGCCCTTGTAGAAGTGGCCGCGGTGGCGTTCCAGCAAGGCCATGCTGTTGAAGCTGGCGCGCACTCGTGCCAGCAATTCGGCCTGGGTGATGAAGCCGAAATCCCGGGCCGTCAGCTGGGCCAGCAGGCCGAGGCCGATCGCATCCGGCGAGGTGCGGTGCGCCACGCCGGTATGCGGGTGCTCTTGCACATTGTCGGGCGCGAGCCAGTTGTCCTGCGGGCCAAGGTGGGTATCGAAAAAATGCCAGGTGCGGCGCGCCAGCCGCTGCAGGAAGCGGGTCTGTTCGCCCGACAGGTGCGCGCTGCGCTGCACGGCCGGCAGGCTGACCCACCAGGCGATGATCGGCGACAGGAACCACAGCAGCAGCAGGGGCGCCGCCGCGAACAGCGCGAACGGATGGGCAAAGGTCAGCAGCACGGCCGTGCCCACCGCCAGCGCCGGCGCGAACCACATGTTGCGCCAGTTGGCTTCCAGGTCGAGGCTGGAGCGCGCCAGGTTCGGCGCCTTCCATTCCAGCAGCTTGCGCTTCGATACCAGCATGCGCCAGCTGCTGCGCGCGATGGCGTCGATGCTGTACCAGGCTTCGTAGGGCAGGAAGGCGGTGTGCATCACCGCGTGGGCCAGCGCGCTGCGCGTGGCGCGCCACCAGTTGGCGCGGTGCTGGCGCCACAGCATGTCGTGCGGCTTGTCGCCGAGCGCGATGAACATGCCAAGGAAAGCCGGCAGGAACAGCACGGCCAGCGCCGCCGCGCTCCAGAACGCCGGCTCCGGCAGCAGCGACCAGCACAGCACCAGGGTCGCCACCAGCGTCGGCGCCACCAGGCTGCGGCGCAGCGGATCGAACAGCTTCCAGCGCGCCAGCGGCGGCAGCGGATTCGGTTCGCGCTGTCCGTTTAATGTGGGTATGCGCGCACGCAGCCAGCCGGCCAGCTGCCAGCTGCCGCGTATCCAGCGGTGGCGGCGGCCGACGTCGTCGCTGTAGCGCGCCGGCCAGGACTCGTACAGCTGGACGCCGCCGTCCAGGGCCGAACGCAGGTAGCAGCCGGCCAGCAGGTCGTGCGCCAGTACCCGGCCGTCCGGCAGGCGTTCGCCCAGCACGCGGGCATACGCGTCCACGTCGACGATGCCGGTGCCGCTGAAGGCGCCTTCGCCGAACAGGTCCTGATAGACGTCGGGCGCCGGGCCGGCATGCGCGGCCAGGCCCGGTTCGCCGCCATGCAGGCGTTCGTAGCGCGAGGCGTCGTCGGCCGGCAGCGCGCTTGCCATGCGCGGCTGCAGCACGCCGTGGCCAGCAAGCACGCGGCTGCCGGACGCATCGAGCACGGGATGGTTCAGCGGGTGCAGCATCGCCGCCACCAGCTGGCGCGCCGCGTCGCGCGGCAGCCCGGTGTCGGCGTCGAGCGCGATCACGTAGCGTACGGCGTCCAGGCCTTCGGTACGGCCTTCGGCCAGGGCAAAGCGTTCGCGTGCGCCGCCGCGCAACAAGGCGCTCAGGTCGGCCAGCTTGCCGCGCTTGCGCGCGCGGCCGGTCCAGGCGCCATCGCCTTCGCTCCAGGTGCGCGGACGGTGCAGCAGCAGGAAGGGACCGCTGGATTCGTGCTCGCCGGCGTGGCGCGCGTTCAGGGCGGCGATGGCGGCGCGTGCGCTTGCCAGTACCTCGGCGTCGTCGAACATGGTTTCCTGCGGCGCGTCGGCGAAATCGGTGAGCAGGCAAAAGCGCAGCTGCGGGTCGCGGTTGGCCAGGTAGCGCACTTCCAGGTCCGCGCACAGGGCGGCGGCGTGGTCCGCGCTTTCGAGCAGCGCCGACACCACGACCAGGGTCGGCGCCTCGCCCGGGATGCCGGCGCCAAGGTCCATGCGCGGCAGCGGCTGCGGGCGCACCAGGCGCGCCGTCATCAAGTTGACGAGGGACAGCGCCAGTTCGCTGGACCCGAAGACCGACAGCAGGGCCAGCGCCAGCAGCAGCGGCATGGCGGCGCCATCGATGTAGGCGTGCACCAGCAGCGCCGCCGTGAACAGCAGCGTGAAGCCGCCGACGGCGCCGAGCCAGGACAGCAGCGGCCGGCGCCGCGCGGCACGGCGCAGGGATGCCAGCACACCGGGGCGCATGCGCAGCCGGGCCTGCAGCAGCGGCAAGCCGGCGCCAATCAGGTAATGGCCGACGTGGCGCAGGCGTAGAGCGGCACCGTCGGCGCCGTCGCCACCGTCGATCATGGGCTGGCCAGCGGCGAGGGCCAGGGCTTCGGCCGCTACTTCCGCTTCGCTGTTGCTGGACTGGCGCGCCAGCCGTTCCACGGCCTGACGGTAGTGCGCGCGGGTGGCGGCGTCCATGCGGCTGTAGACGCCGGCCGGATCGCGCCGCAGCGTGGCCTCGGCCGCGCTCAGGGTCTCGGTGAAGTCGCGCCAGTCGATGGCGCCGATCAGGCGCAGGCTGGCGATGCTGTTGACGATCGACGCTTCGTCCGCGGCCTGCGCAGCGCTGTCTGTTTGCACCTGGCCGGCGATGCTGGAACCCTCGTCGGCCAGGCGCGCGCCGACCCACTCCAGCACCTGCGCCAGGGCGCCGCCCTGTCCTTGCAGGCGCTGCGCCAGGTCGGCGACGAAGCCCGCGCCCAGCGGCTGCAAGGCACGCGCCATGTCGGCCACCAGCAGGATCAGGTCGCCGGGGCGGCTTTCAAACGTCGCCACCAGGCGCTCGGCCCAGCCGGCGGCCAGTTCATGATCGACGCGGCGCTTGTCCAGGCGTGCGGCGATACGGCGCAGGTTGTCGGCCAGGGCCAGGCGCAGCATCGCCGGGAGCGCACGCAGTTCGGCCAGGGTAAGCGGCGCGCCTTCCTGGTAGGCGGCGACGAAGCGCGCCAGGCTTTCCTGCTCGATGCGGCCGTCGCCATGCGACACCGCTTCCAGCGCCAGCTGATACACACGCGGAGCACCTCCGGCCAGACGCGGCAGCGCGCGGCTGGCGGCGGGCGGCAACTGGCGGCGCGCGGCGCGGATGTGTTCTTCGATCAGGTGTTGATGGTCGAGCAGCTGCCCGGCCGCCGGCGCGAGTTGTTGGCCGGCCCTGGCGGCGCGCGTGAAGGCGGCGCATGCCTGCCGGATGACGGCGGCATTCGCGGCCAGGCGCACCAGCAGGCGGTCGGGCGTGTCTTCGCGCGAGAGTTCGTGGCGCGCCGCCAGCTGGCGCCCATGCACCGCCATCTGCGCCGCGCTGAACAACTCGGCGCGCAGGGGCGCCTCGTCGGCGCCGTCATGCGCGCGGACAGGCTTGCGCTCCGTACGCTGGGCGCCGGGCAGGAGATGCGGTTCGTCGTTCAACTAGGCCTCGATGATGTGCGTGCACGCCGCTTGCCGCGCCCGGACATCCGGGCGCCAGGCACAAGGCATGCGTCAAAACACGCGTCAAGGCATGCTAGAAGATCATCGGATGAGAAACCGTGCGCTAACGTACGCAGGTGTCCGCGCCGCGTAGACGGACATCAAACGCTGCGGTTGGCAGCGTCAGCCGCGCTGCAGCGCCAGCCCGCCATCGAGGTGCCAGACACGCTCGCGCCCCAGCCCCTGCAGGCACTGCAAGGCCTTCAGGCTGCGGTTGCCGCTACGGCAGAAAAACACCAGCGGACGCGCCTCGTCGCGCAGCCAGGCCGCATATTCGGCCAGGCGCGACAGGGGCAGGCTGTAGGCGGCGCGGCCCTGCAGCATTGGCGCGCCGGCCGCGTGTTCGCAGGCTTCGCGCACGTCGATCAGCAGCGCGTCCGGGTGCGCGGTGAAGAAATCGCGCAGCTGGTGGCGCGCCAGGCTGGCAGGCTGCTGCGTGCCCTGCGCGAGGAGTGCAATGCCCGCCGGCAGGCAGACGATGTCGCCAGCGGATGCACAGTCGGCGCCAAAGGCCAGGCGCACCGTGCCCAGCACGCCCTCTTCCAGCGCGCCGAGCAGGTAGCCAGCCACGCCCGGGCGCCGCACCAGCACATCGCGGCCGATGCGCATCGCTTCGGCTGGCGACCCGTCGGCCAGGTCGACCGCATCGCACAAGGCTGGCCAGCCGCCGGCAGCGAGCCGGTCGCGCAGCGCGGCGCCGCCGTCGCCACCGCTGCCGAGCACCGCGCGCAGCCGGTAAGCGTGCTGGCTCAGCAGCGCCGTCACCTGGTCGGCCAGCGTGGCCGGCACGTCGATCGCCACGCAGTCGCGCCCCTCGGGATCGAACACCAGCCAGCCGCCCTCGCCTGCGAAATGATAGACGCCGGCGCGCCCCGCGCCCGCGTGCGAGGCCGCCAGCGGCAGCTTGCGCAGCGCCTCGCCGCAGCGCGCGATGCGCGCCACGGCCGCATCGACAAAGGCATCGTCGAGCAGCGGCCCGACCGACAGGCGTACCGCGTTGGCGCAGCGCCAGGCCGGCAGGCCCATCGCTTCCAGCACGTAGCTCGGCGCCGCCTTCGCCGCCGAACAGGCCGAGCCGGCGCTGACGCGGATGCCGGCCGCGTCGAACAAGTCGAGCAGCTCCTTGCCCGACAGGCCGGGCACGGCGAAATTGAGCGTGGTCGGCAGCGCGTGCTCGAAGGCCACGTTGAATTCGATGGCCGGGAAAGCCGCGCGCAGGGCTGCCGCCAGGCGTGCACGTACATCCAGCAACTGGGCGTGGCTGCGGAAGGTGCGGCCTTCTTCCAGCGCGCGCAGCACGGCGCCGAACGCGGCGATGCCAGCCATGTTTTCGGTGCCCGAACGCTGCCCGGCTTCCTGGCCGCCGCCGCACATCAGCGGCGTGAACGGCGCACCCTCGCGCACATACAGCATGCCGATGCCCTTCGGCGCATACAGTTTGTGGCCCGAGAACGGCGCGTAGTCGATGCGGGTACGGCCCAGATCCAGCGCCAGCTTGCCGAGCGCCTGCACGCAGTCGACCATCCACAGGGCCGGGCTGTTCGATTCGTCCAGCACCGCCGCGATGCCGTCCAGGTCGGACACCGCGCCGCTCTCGTTGTTGGCCGCCATCGTGCAC
>Ga0308160_10004750_pt1 | contig 14395 bp, 20 predicted proteins | sample PhyFR1_FD_201036 | JGI IMG/M metagenome (GOLD analysis project Ga0308160, IMG submission 201036) | Phyllosphere microbial communities from UC Gill Tract Community Farm, Albany, California, United States - DLSLF.R1 | ecosystem: Host-associated > Plants > Phyllosphere > Unclassified | place: USA...
CCCCACCATGAGTTCCAGTGCTATTTTGCCCGGACATCTCGTCCGACCAGATGAGATGATGAAGTATTCCCCTTGGGGAGCAATCGGTGGACCGGTTCTCGACCCGACACCAGCCGAAATTGAAGCCGCACGACTCCCAGTGCCGGTACAGAGCCCTTGGCTGGTGCCCAGGATGGTCGGGTATTCAAATCGGACTGGCGATCCCCTTAGTCGATGGTCGAGGCCGGCTGGATTTCCCCAATTGCCATTTCACCTTCAAAGGAAGAGCTAGGCAGACTGAGGCATGACGCTCGAATGGATATACTGTGATGGAGACGAGGATGACTGCTGTAGTGCTGTGGTGCTGACGCCCAGTTGACGTTTCGAAGCCCTCCGAGCTAGACGATATTGACATTATTTACCACTGACCGCCAAAGTTGTTTCACTTCCAGATTATTGGGTCGAGACTTGTAAGTATCCGAAAACCCCTTAACGCCGCCCTGATCAGCTGGACCCTGAATAGAGGGGGGGCAGGAGAGGTATGGGTTTACCCTGAATGTAAGCACAGTCATCATCCGTCTAGGTCTACTGCGCTGCTCTCTCTCTAGCAACAACGCTAAACCCTCTTTGGCCCATTATCCATCATCATCCATCACACCTTTTTCCCATTCATTCACCTAGTGTTACCTCACTCCTTCCATCGACTGGATTCATCTATAGACTATACATCTTACATTACGACTTCGGATACCCAATAAAACAAACAAAGTATAATTCATAACGCAACGACTAGATTCATAGATACGGAAGAGAAAGAAAGAGAACAGAAGAAAATACATCGGCAGGCCGAGGTGAGTGATATTTCCCGGATACGGAACGGAATCGTCCGGGTGCAATGTGGATTGGAATCGATCTACACTCGTCAAGGTGCAGCTGTGGACATGAGATGGTGGGCAGATGGGATGCTTGGACGATCGAAATGCGTACTGCTTCAATAAGTGGTAGATGGGAATAATCTATCCATCCCTTTGGGATATGACCGATGGTGGAGGCTGGATCAATATCTATTGTCTCGCTTCTTTCCTTCCCTTCCCACACACACACCCGCCCGCTACATATACACACATTAATCCCTTCCACACCCGTTACTCTCACCCCACGGTCACGAATCTCACCCGAACTCTGTTTGGACTATAAGCTGACCCTCTTTTTCTCTTCCCTACTTTACCACTACATTTCCTACATCCAACTCTCACATTTGTTCATCTCATCCTTGACGACTATATACAACGACTACTGCACGCCTCTCGCTCAACGTTCATTCCTACACGACTTTACGACACGCCAATAGACTTGCAGCGCATCACTTTTTGGGATTTACAAATCAACCAACATCGCCCACCACCCTAAAATTACCCGAGCAACTCGAGTCTCGAGTTGAAAACAACGCGATCTCGATTTCGACCTTGACGACTCCCGCTCCACGCAATTGCTACACCAACTACTATTGCATCTAAAACAAAACAGATCAGACTTTGATCATACCCCGTTACGCCCCGAAAGCATCCTTTAGGCAGTGCCCAAACAACTCGTGACCCCTTTCCTTTGGCGAAGCGTCCGAGCGGATAAGATTCTGGACCTCCTTTCTTACGGATAATCAACCATCTTTCATCTTTTACAAACCCCTCGCCGCCGAATGTACACCTCCTTCCAATCGTCATCTCTCGAGTTGAACTAGAGCGACAAAGCTACAGTCTCTTATATCGACTTCGACTCTTTCGTGACTCATTCAACAACCTCTCCAAGGATATCTGCTCCTACTCGTTTGGCCACTCGACACGAGTAAAGAGCATATATTCCATCGACGCGCTCATATCACATGGGTCGTAGTCTACACCATGCTTCGCAGAAACCGACGACCATGCTCGGTGGTCCACTAGCAACCGCTTCTCCTATCCCCGCTCATCTCCAAACGCCACCTGTCCCTACTCGATCTTCGGCACGTCGTCGCCAGTCAAACTCGGTCACGTCGAGCGCGCCATCTTCTCCCAACACCCCTGCTCCCCTTACTCCTGCGGAATCACTTCCTTTGGCTGCTCCATCTCCACCTGTTGCAGGTCCGTCGCGTACGCCCAATCCACTGTCGAAATCTTATGTCGCTCCCAAAAACCACCAAACTCGAAATCATGGTGATAAGGACCGAGAGACATGTCCTTTCCCAGAGCAGTATGGAGGCGGTGCAAAATGCGGAGTCACGGATGAGGATGAGCAGGACGAGGTTCTGATGGCATGTTGTGCAGCTCTAGCCCAGGTTGTGAGTAGTCGTCTTTTTTATATCGGTAGCCGCTGACAAATTAGGGAAACTGCGCAATGACACCGGACGATCTCGCTCGTATCATCTTTGAAGACAATGCTTGGCTGCGTGCTCCTTCTGCCGCTATCGAACGCTCTACTCCCATCAACAATGCTATCCGGACACATACCAAGCGATGCGAGAAGGAAGGGAGAAAGAACCTGTTTGAGCGAGTGCAGCTACATGGAGCCGCCCACGAGTCGGTACTTGCAGCTGCGCTTTTACCAGGTGCTTTTGAAGGAAGCTATCGGCCAAAGGGATACGTCTATTACCTCGCTATTGTTGGAGTCAAGAAATGGAAGAATCCTTTTGAAGGGATCGATCTATCCTTTCTCACCGCAAAGAAGCCAACCCAGCCGAAAAAGAAGGGAACGAAACCGACCACCACCACTGTCAACACCACAAAAAAGACAGACTCGAAACCTCAGCTGGTCAAGACTGAATCCACCCCTGCACCAACGGCCCCTCGAATCACGTTGAGGATTTCAAACGCCCAGGGTCAAGCCCAAAAGCCAGAGGCGGATGGGGACGATGAAAGTGAAATCATTGCTCACCCACCTCGCCCTCGTACCCTCTCCCGCACCATCTCCACAAGCAGTCGCGCTACCATCACCCTACCTGGACTACGAAAAGCATCAAGCAAATCTATGCGACGACGAGACTCGTTTCTCAGCTCCGGAGCTAGTGGATCTTCCGATTCTGAACCGGAACTTGTCGTTCCATCTCGCTTGAAGCAGCGTAAACCACCTGGACTCTGTCTTAACACTTCTTCCCCTTTTGCTCAATTCATCCCGCATTCGCCACGTCATCATGCGATTCACTCTCCCAGTCTTGTTCAATCACCCATCTTTGCTACCGGTCCTCAATTCTCCCCTTGCCCTTCTCACTCGCTCGACAATACCACCTGGACTACCAGGCGCGATCGCGATCTAAATACCCAATTCGAGACTTCGAGCTCGAGCTCGGACGACGAGATGCGCGAGTCGGATTGGGGTATGGTCTCCGGCGTCATTATCCGGGATGGTACAGAGGATGCGGCAGTCTGGTCCGCGGCCGAGGACGAGACTCAAATCAAGGAAGCTACCGATGCTTTGCGCTCTTTGTTCCCCATGGGCTCGCCTGAAGAAGAGCATTCGACGGATCCCATGACTGAGCATGATTCTTCTTTCGAACGTCTACACTCGGTTTCCGAAAATGGGAGTCTGAGCGAATCGATCTCTACTACTACCGCTATACCACTCATCAAGTCGAAAAAGGGTATCAAGGCTCGTGAATGTGCTGCTATCCCCTTGGCTGCTTGGGCTGGTAATTCAAGTCCGATCGGTTCTCCCGACATGCGACATACGACTCTTCCCATCGATGTCAGTCCTACCCAACACATCTCACGACTACGAGATTCCTTCGAGCCGAGCGAGATGGAGGTGGACAACCCTGTTTGGATCGATGAGAGTGGTGAAGGGCCCGTGAGGTCGCCGGACGATTCGTTCGAGGACCATTTGTCGAGTGCAGGCGAGACGACTTTGGAGCAAGACAAGCACAACGACCTCTTTGCTTGGGCTTGTGAAGCTGCTGCGAGCCGAAGCCAGATGCAAGTCAAGTCGGAACCGGAGGATTACCCATCACCACTCACGACCGATGATGGCAGTGGTGGATACCGGAACGGATCTCGAGCCTCGTCTGCCGCTTTCGAAACTCACTCGTCTAGCTCTTCGGAATTGGATTTGCCCGAACTCGATTCCGAAAACGTTGCTCGATTCGATCTTCAAGAACTTCTCATGGGACCTGAAAGCATCTCGATAGACGAGCTCGAGGGATGGTTGCCCGTCAACAAGGAAAAGACGCCTCGCCGCAAAGGCCGCAGAGGAGATACTGGATTGTCGATTGGAAGTATGGATACCTCGTTCTCGTCTATAGGAGTAGGCAGGCAAGCCTTGCTGGGCCTCTCGACCGGATCCAATGCGCATCGCAAGAAATCGGCACGATCTCGACGTCAACAGGGTCCGCTTTCTTCACCTACGCATGGGTCCCGACTTGATGTCCCTGGAAGTCACCTCAGCACTGCCGCCTCACCTAGTCATTCGATTGACCCACCTCATGATCCACCCGATCTCGATTTCGACATGATTGGTACCGAAGAGCTCGAGATTGCTAGGGCTGAAGCGGAAGCTCGGGAAGAATCGTATCGTAAACTCGCTCAGCAAAAGGCTGAACGGCATCGTGCTTGCTTGGCTGCTTGTCGGACTGCTCGACCTGGTACGACTTGCGATACCCCTCCTACCCCTTGGCCGGACCATCCTTCGCCTTTCGACTTTGCTTCTGCTTGGGGATATGGATCAGCCGACTCGCTCAACATCAATACTCCTGCCGCCTCCATGCTCAGTCCAGTCATGCTTCAGTCTGTTGCTGGTCTGTCGATTGGCGATACTGGTAACGGGACCGAGTTTGGTGTTAACCCAAAACACCTCGTTAGCCCTACTTTCCACCCTAAAATGTTTGGGCCGCCTATCCCGCCTTTCCCCGCTCCTGCGGATCATGCCATGTTTAACCTGGAAGAAATGGTCTCGCAAGCTGAAGTCGAGGCTGGACTACTCCCTCCTCCGATCACCAATCCGGATACACAGGCCTCGACCTCTGCGCCTATTCCCATCCCTCGACCAAATACCGCTACTGTCCCCGAGCCGCAACCCACGGAAGAAAGCGTCACTCTTGCACCCCCCGTCGAACGCGCGCCTCGCGGAGCTGTCACGCCACCTCCTGCCGAGACCAGTATGCCATCTACAGCTTCGACATCACCTGCACCCATGGCCAAGCTTGGATCTGCTATTGGCGCCGCACCGTCTGGGAAATCGGCTCTGGCAAACACAGTCTATGTACCTGGTGACGAGGGACCTTATCATGGATACGTCGCTATACTCAAGCATGTTAGCGAGGGGATCTTGGCCACGGTCGTCGACAACATTCCGGTTTATGTACATGTCACTGGGCCGTTCAAGGGGATTGGGAAGGTCGATGTCTTCCGTCGTTTGGATACCGATTTCGGTAAGTCCCCACTTTTCTTGTTGGTATCAAAGCTAATCCTCTAGTCAACGCTACAACTCTGTTGATCGCCCTTGGGGTGCCCATGGGCCAGCATGACAAGTACATCTACCCCGACGACAAGCCTCGAGGTCAGACTGTCATCGGTACCGACCAATCGCCTGGTGTTGCTGGGGTATGGGTCAGCCTGCTGCAAGCTCAGTCTATCGCCCAGACTCTGACGAGTGTCAATGTTGCCGAAAGTGGTGAAAGTGGGATTGGGAATATCCTCCGGGACGACCTGTTCCATCTCTTTGCGACTATGGCTAGCTTGAACCCCAAGCATGTCCCTGGAGTTCAGTTTGGGATCTCGACTGTAAGTCGGCTATAAATCTATCGTACCAGACACTGACTCGCAGTTTGTTCCCCTCGGACAGCAGAATCAAGCCAAGACCCAAGCTGGAGACAAGGACAAGAACAAGGCCAAGTTGATGCCGAGCAAGGAGGCGCCCAAGCCAATCCCCTTATCCGCCTCTGCTGCCAATTCGAAATCCACCCCGAACCTCTCTGCTCTATCCACTTCGGCACCTGCTCAGGATCTACCTCGAAAACCAGTCGCCAAGGGCCCATTGGTCCGACCAACCCCAGCGACTCCACTCGATGCAGCTCCCCAACCGAAACGACGTCGCGCAACAATCGTCGAGGGTACCGCCGCGAAACCATCCCCCTTGAGCTTGGGTAAGAAGACGGGAAGTCAATCCCCAACTACCTCTTCTCCCGTCTCGGTCTCTCCTGCGCATTCGACTCGTGGACCCGGGCCTGCTCAGGCTGTACGCAAGGTCTTGCCGAGAGCCAGTGCGCCTCTCGCTCCCCCTCCCCCGCCCTCACCTAAGCCAGCTGTTACTGCCCCCGCGTCGGCACCTGTGCAGAAACGCGCGACAAGGGCTAGTCTGGGTAATATCGGTATGGCCCAAACGAAAGTCTCGACCAAGTGATCAACAACTCGAACCATCATCATCCACCTCGACATCAAACCACTCTTTTTCGATATTTTGAATTTCGACAAACAACCACTCTATAGTTCCCGGTTCTCGGTGCTCGTTGCGCCAATATGAAATGAAGGAAAGGAGGAAAAGTAACAAGTAGGTAGTAGTAGTAGCAGTAGGTAGCGAACCAAAAGTCATTGCTATCGCGTAGGATGTTTTTATGTGATATATAGACAATTGTATGAAAAACAAATATGATGTACCACCTGTTCAAAGCAGACGCTGGTGATGGTTCAGGTGCAACTTCGAGTTCTAGTATTATTCATTCGAGATCCGTATCCAAGGTATCATGATTCATTGTGCAATACGCAAGCAATTCGTATCTCCATCCACACCTTCCTCCCATTAATGCTGTCGTAGCCTTTCTATGTCTCTCTCATCCAGGTCTTTCCCCTCCCGTCTGTGCCCTACGACACCTCCTACTTCCTTAGGCTAGCTGCCAATTTCGCGGTTCAGACCTAACGCTTTGCCCGGATGACAGCTTCCCTCGCGGCCTGCCTCTCTGCTAGATCGACACCGACCAACTATTTGTCAGTTTGTATTTCCAATTATTGGTTTACAGGAAGACGCACAATTTTGCTAGCTTTCCAGAATTGGACGACGTTGATAATCTGCTTACCAGCCATGATTGGGAAAGTCAATGCAGCGACAACCTGAGGCCAAGTAGCATGTCGAAGTCCGTACACGATATATCCGAAAACACTGGGATAATCTTTGGCTAGGTCTGACGAGAGGAAGAAATCGGGTAGTGGGAGATGGGGGGCGATTGGAGTAACCCAGTATGCAGCTAGGTAGAGGCAGACGAAAAATGCTTCGTTTGCGAAACAGAATATGAACAGGGTTCGCTGAATGTTCAGTTATAAGATGGTGAGGGACGAAGAAGGGACGTACAGAGTCGTTGTAGTAATACCATAGAATTCGGCTGACGTCTTGAGTGACGGTCTTGTGACTTGCTGAACCGGTCGTCAAGGATCTTTGTGAGGTTAGGTATGATCCGCCCGAATGAGCAAAGGGGGTCGTGTGACTTACGAGTACATGTGCATATAATGCGACGAAAAGTCGAGAGTGATCAAGAACTGGAAGAAAAGGGTCCAACGGGGGTAAGTGATAGCCAAGAAAGTCTGCAGGCAGGCAGTAGCGCATCTATCCATCAGCTCGCCGACTACACTATACGGGCGATAGCTGACCTGTCCGTGACCATGTCGAGGACAGCACCGAATTTAGAAGTCTGGTTCAATGCCCTTGCTGCTTGACCGTCGACCGCATCGAGGATACAAGAGACAAAGTAGAGCAGTAGACATGCTTTTGGGTGGATGGGCATATAGTAGAGTGATGCAGCGGCTGTGACGACTCGGAGGTACCCAATGAGGTTGGGGACGAAGAGGAAGACGTTCTCATCGATACTGATCGTCAGCTAAGTCGGCGACACGGAGCCTGAAGCTTACGTCGTCGTACTATAGGAAGGCGGTGGTTAGTACATTCTCCCGTCACTCCGCACAACTCACGCAAGATCGACAGCACTGCCCAGATCAGCATATATTCTTATCTCTTATCTCATCTCGGGGCCACACCCTCGATGCATTAATTCGATGCATACTCACTATTTGGGGTCGAATACCTCTTCCCTCGGTCTGGTCCTGCTAGTCTCTCTCTTGAGAACATTTGCGCCTGTAGAATCGGAGCCCGTCTGGATGGCCGTGCTGACCGACGTAGGTTCGGGCGAGCCTTGTTTGGAGCGGGTTGTCGGTGCCATCTCTAGTGCTTTGGTGTGTCCAATTACGAGTATATAGACTTCAAACGTCGATAAAGCGGTATCCACTTGTTCTCTGGTGTCCTCTGGGTGTTATGTGTACTTGTTGTGTTGAGGATAAGAGTAGTGTGATAGAAGACCCAAAACTTAGTTGTGTGTATGGATGGACAAGGTATTCGTCACCGACGGGGAGACCGAACGACGGAAGCAAATTAGATGTAGAGTAGAGTACGCGCTTAACCGTCTAGAGCCAGGTAGTAAGTAGACAGACACATACCATAGACCATAGACCATACCCCAAGCATGGCAAGCCCACCACCTACGCCATCAAGGTCACTATCACAGTCAGGACCTTCGTCGTCGTTTGCTACCCCTTCATTGAGCTCCAGCCGGAATAATCCAATCTCACTCAGGATATACAAAGCAATAGGAACGACATTTGATGATGCCGGATCTCGAGAAGCGTTAGAGCTAGTCTCCAAATTCTATGCTCCAACTGTATCGACCAAAGGCAAGGAGAAGGAACTGGTGGTGAACGGGAATGGAATAGGCAATGGTTACGCTGAAGAAGAAGAGCTGCCCAGACGGAGAACGCTCAAAGGTCAATCTGCTGCTACGGCTAGAAAACATCTCAAGAAGGATGTCGAGAAGAAATTGGCTGAAGGAAGTCGAAAGTTCCTGGATGCATTTGGAGAGGTCGATCAGGTATGTTCAGGCCTGTGTCGACTAGGATAGCGCTGATCGGACAAGCGACTGAGCGTACTTCGAGAACATATGCAGGAAATGCAGATCCGGTGTGATCAGGTTCAGGCGGAGCTGGATCAGGCGAATTCGGGCACGAAGTATCTGCTAGAGCGAGCGGATGGTCTGCGGTCGCAGAGGTCACTACATTACCGCCATAATGAGCTTCAGCTGACGAGCAGAGCATCTGCCCAACTGCGGTCCATGATCATCGAGCGTTTCCTTGGACGATTCACACTTTCAGAACCAGAACTAGCGGCATTGACATCAAGAGAGATCCCGGTCGGAAACAATCTATTTGAAGCTCTGGACAGAGTCGAGAGGATACGCTTTGATTGTCAAGCCTTGCTGGCTGGTGAAGAGGGTACGGTCCAGGCTGGGTATGTAGTACGGATGCTGTTGTTACACGGAGCTGATGAGCAGGATGGACATCATGGCTGCTACCTCCAAACAGATGGAAGCGGGCTACCGAAAGATTCATCGGTGGTGTCAATTTGAGATTAGCCAATTTACCAAAGAGGGCCAATTGGACGTCTCGCCTTTGCTCCGACAAGCTCTGCAGAGGTTGAAATCGCGTCCGGCGCTACTAGAGTATGTGTCCTATATGTCCCTCCCAAACTTGGCTGACAGTCCAGCGATATTTGCCAAATCCTCACTTCCACTCGCCAATCTTCCGTTCTCAACGCTTTCCTAGAAGCGCTCACCCGAGGTGGTCCCAACGGCCTTCCCCGACCAATCGAGATCCACGCCCACGATCCAACGCGATACGTCGGGGATATGCTCGCTTGGATCCATCAAGCTACGGCGAGCGAGCACGAGTTTTTGGCTAGTCTCTTTGGGCTGGAAGAGAGGAAGAGGATGATTGGATCTAAACGGTCGGAAGAGAGGCAGGAGGATGAGACGCTGGTTGCGGAGATCCTTGACAAGAATCTCGAAGGTCTAGGGCGGCCTCTGAAGGTATGCTACATCTATCTAAAAGTGATTCTGAGCTGACGCGCAGATGCGGATTCAGCAGACTATCAAGAGCCAAGAAGGCATCATCATGACCTACAAGATCACCAATCTTGTTCAATTCTACCTCGTCACGATGAGAAAGACGATAGGCTCCGATGCAGTGTTGACAGAGACGCTTCAACAGTAAGTGACCTAACTGTAATACGGAAGGGGGCTGACCAAGTAGGATCTACACCGAGGCCTACGCTGTGTTCTTTGAAGCCCTCGAAGCTCAAGGGAGAAGTATGCTTCGATTCCTCCATCCACCCGACGCGACTCTTTCTCCACCACTGGCTCTACGCGACTCCACCCAGATCCTGCGCGAGATCATCGCGGTATACGATACATCCCTCGTTGACGAGAGTGATCGAGCGAATGATGAAGATTTCGCGAGATTGCTCGAGAAAGCCGTCGATCCCGCTGTGGAGATGTGTGAACGGATGGCTGATATGAGGAAAGGGAATGGTGGGGATTGGGAGAGGGATATCTTCTTGATCAACTGCCTTGGATACTTGCAGGTATGTCAGCTCACGGTTCCTCTAGCGCCACAGAGCTGATCAAGTAGCACGCACTCGAAATTTACCCATTCACGGAACCTCGAGTGCGACTACTGGAGAGTCAGATCCAGAGACACGTCGAGTCGATGACCTATGAGCATGTGAGTATTGACTATATCACTGCCGGGCACTGTCTGACACTACAGCACGGCAAGCTGCTTGAGCAATCTGGGCTTGGGCCAATAATGAAGACTGTCCGCACCCGTCCTCCAGACGTACGTTCCCTCATCCCATCACTAGCATCCTGCTGACGATCAGACCCCCCTAGCCCGTCTTCCAGCAACATCAGCGAAATCAATAACCTCCTCCCTGACCCAATTCTCTCAATTCCTAACATCCCTCGACGTCCTCACTACCCCTCGCCTAGCCTTGCTGTCTTCATCCAAACTAGCTGAAAAGGTCCACAGGAGTGCGTTATATAGGATCAGTCAGGCTTATGGGGAAGTCTGTGATCGTGTACTGGACAAAAGGGAGGGGTACGAATTTGCCGAGACGTTATTGAGAAGGGGCAAGGAGGAGGTTGCTGTTGCTTTGGGGGTCGATGGGGATGAGTCGGAGTTTGCAGACATGGTCGCCGATGGGCCCGCTGAGGTTGTGCAGGAGGAAAAAGAGCAAATGGGGGGTGTACCATAGACTAGTAGATATGCACAGTTGCTCTGCCATGTCGTTCTAGCGTCCTCGTATAGACGGTGATGTGGACCATGTGACCTACTGGTCTATTGCGGAACGATTCCAACCTCGACCTATACCAGGGTGTGGATTCAATCTGAGGCAAAAAGGTTGACGGAAGGATACATACATGACGCTACCGAAGTATACCTGTGATAGGAAATGCATCGAATCCAAAGTCTAGTAGCCTGTCCGACTGAGGTATATCTATGCCTTGGAGAAGAAAAGCTCATCGAGGAGCTTGGCAGTGTCCTCGGGACTGGTGACGGAATGACCGATAGTCCTCTTGTCCTCGTAAATCTCGTAATCGTTTCCGCCCATGTAGGTCTGTCCAGTCAGCTATGAATGACAATTCAGAAGGACTACACTTGCCTTGTCACCGAAGAAATGAATCTCCTCGAAGCCTTCATCTTGGATATGGTTCAAAGAGAAAGTCTTGTCCCATCCTACTCGTCAGTTTTCTGTTCTGTCATAGTAAGACATGGACTGACCAGTGGGGAAGACATCGAAACTGATTTGTCCACCGATAGAGTATGTCAAGTCAAGATGACCGAATTTCTCCTTGAGGGCAGTGATCATCTTTGATCGGATCTTGTGTTCCTATTCATCAGCTTTGTACTTTCCCGCCGGATCAAGCCAAGCTAACATTGTCGAACTTCTCGAAATCGTTTCGCTCCTGAGTACTGACCATCAGCTTAAACCTTGACCTGAATGAAGGGCAGCTGACCTGGCATTTCGTCCGACTGGCGAGACGTTGATCATACCGTTTCGGAACTCGATGAATGTTCCTCTCGTACGTTAGGTATTGCCCACGCTCGACAAGGAGATACTTACCGCTTGACTGGACAATCGACCTCGCTGAGGTATCGTAGGATAAAGTTGACAATCTTCTTGTACTCTTCCTCTCCAACAAACTTGATGAATGAAGCTGACTCGAGCTCATTTCCAAGTTTCCAAGCAGTCAACCCATTCTCGGCAAAGCAGTAATCCCAATTATCGACAACTAAACCCTTCAGCTTTGACCCTGCCACTTCATACAGACAGACTTACTAGGTTCGCCGATGATTTCGAGCTGCCATTCGATCTTTTTGAAATCACTTCCACCAACAAAAGCAGTTGCAGTGTACTCTCTCAACTTCTTTAATGAAGCTAGCATCTCCTTGGACCCTTGTAGTCGGGCAGGGGTGAGGGTTCCATCGACATCAAACATACAAATGACTTTTGGGTGTTTTCGCTCTGCAAATGGCTTGATACCTTTTGGGAATACGTTTGCGGGAGTTGTGGTGGCCATAATGTATGAGTGGGTTGGGTCTAGATGGTATAGGTTAGAGTACTGCTGGTGGGAATAGTTCATTGTCCCCCTCGTTCACGTCGCGTCCTTGTAATTTAGTGCGTGCCTGAATTGAATGCTTACATAAGCTTACACGTTACCGCCGGAGTAAGTACCTCCACGTCCTCGCTGCAATTCCTTTGTCATGTACAGCGTATGTCCAACAAGGTCGCTAGCATGTCGACCTGATCACTGCATATACTTGTAAACCTATACAAAAGAGTCGGAAATCAATCATCAGAGCTCATCTCCAATTCCCAATACATCCCTACACATGCCGACGTTACGAAATCGCGAAAAGACCGCACCTCCATCTTCACCCATTCGTCGTCGAATCACACGCGCAACTTCACACATAAGCGAAACCGAAGCAGCGACTACATCAGTCTCCACCCCCGAGACGGTCGAGAATACAGCCCCTTCCTCGTCGGCAGAGAGCTCGCCAGAACGAACAGTCAAATTAGAGGACGAGATGTTGCACCGTGAGGGTGCTTCACGACGGTCGAAGAACATCGAGGATGTGAATGACATTGAGGAAAAGGGGCTTTATAGGACATATTCAAATGGGACTGGGGATAGGGATGATGATGTACGGGAAAAGCTGCTGGCTGAGCGTGAGAGATCGCCAAGTGTAGAGAGGGAGGGGTTGAATAGTAAGCGGGACAAGGAGGCTTTTGCGCTGCTGGTGGTACTCTGTAAGCTTCTTGAAGCTCGAGCAGAGGACTAAGCTGACGTGTAATAGATCTGTAAGCTGATATCTGTGTGCAGACTGCTCAAAGCTGACTGATCAGACTACAAGGGATACCCCTAGGTCTGACATTCGGAACCCTGCCCTTCCTCCTCAAACCCCATCTCTCCTATTCCCAGCTCGCAATATTCGCCTTATCAACATGGCCATACTCCCTTAAACTACTCTGGTCGCCAATAGTAGACGCCTGGTTCGTACCCAAATGGGGTCGGAGGAAAAGCTGGATCGTCCCGGTTCAAGCTATAGTCGGCGTGGGATTATGGGTTATTGGGGGTCGTGTCGAGGAATGGTTGGACCAGGTCAGTGGGAGCTCTCGCTCTGTCCGGTAACAGGGCTGATAATCAGGACGAGGTGGATGTACGTTTCATTACGATGGTTTTCGGAAGCTTGATTCTGGCGGCTGCTACTCAAGGTATGTTACCATGGCCTGGGCTATCTTGGATATAGCTGACAGAGTTTAGACATCGCTGTTGACGGTACGCATTGCTGCTTGACCGAGTATGTGACTGACTGACGAATCAGGCTGGGCACTTACTCTCCTCTCACCCCAGAACTTGTCATACGCCTCGACCGCCCAGACAATAGGTCTGGGCATAGGCAATGCCCTAGCCTTCACTGTCTTTTTGTCATTCAACAGCGTGGAATTTTCGTAAGCTGACTGATCTGCGGGCTGCGCAACCCAGCTGATCCATAGGAACAAGTACTTCCGATCTACTCCCCTCGAATACGGTCTAGTGTCGCTGGGCGGATATCTGCGGTTCTGGTCGATGGTCTTCCTGCTTGTGACCGCATGGCTGGCTTTCGTCAAGAAGGAGGATGCGGTCAGCGAAGATGATCCCGATATGGATGTCAAGAAAGTGTACAAGGTCATGTGGAGTATCATCCGATTGAAGAGTACGTCAGTCCCGTGGCCAGGCATAGCAGAGTGAGATCACTAATATCAGATATTCAATCATTCCTCATCGTCCACCTAGTCTGCAAGATCGGTTTTCAAGTAAACGATTCCGTAACATCACTCAAACTCCTCGAAAAAGGCCTTCACAAAGAGGATTTAGCCGTGGCTGTCCTACTCGATTTCCCAGCACAAATGGTAGCCGGATGGTTAGCTGCTAAATGGTCAAGACCGGCTCCTGTATCTCGACATGCCTTGTCTGGGAATCAGAATCAGACGAGTCAGGTTCTGAGGCCGTGGCTCTATGCTTTCTGGGCGAGGT
>Ga0308160_10004751_pt1 | contig 14395 bp, 12 predicted proteins | sample PhyFR1_FD_201036 | JGI IMG/M metagenome (GOLD analysis project Ga0308160, IMG submission 201036) | Phyllosphere microbial communities from UC Gill Tract Community Farm, Albany, California, United States - DLSLF.R1 | ecosystem: Host-associated > Plants > Phyllosphere > Unclassified | place: USA...
CGAGCACATAGTCCCTCACGTCCCCTTCATCGACGCCTTTGCCGTCCTTTTTGGCGCAGCGGCCGTGTTGATGTGCCCAATCGGTAATCCTCCATCCCAGGTCTGTCATTTCATCCCATGTCTTGGGAGGGTTCGTCGATAGGTTCTGTTCCCACAAGATCTTTCGATTGTTCATTGCAGAGAGGTATCGACCAGTCTGAGTCACTGCCAACCGAACCTCGTGGGGAACGCCATCGTCGTTCATCATGATACCCGATGCCCTATAAGGATCGAGTCCATCACGCGTCGTAGGCAACGTCGGTGGATGGTCGTGATGTTCTTTGAAGTGTTTGTACAGAGTGTCTTTGAATGTCGATTTGTCGTCATCACAAAGTGGTACTCCTCTATTACACAATGTGTTCGCTGCATAATTCGCTTTGTCGATAGCAGTATCAGGTACTTGTCCTTGTGGTCTTTTCATTCGGCACGCCCTGTCGTACATTTCAAAAGTCGGGAGATGGCTTTGAAAAGTAGAGGAATTTGTTTCGGACCTTCTGACTAGATTATCGTGTCAGCTGACGATACGGCGCTCCGAGAATCGTAAACAGGACTTACGTTCATCCAGGGCATCCAAGATGGATTTACCGTTCAGTTCATATTTGTCACATTCCTCTTGAGTCAAGGGTTCATCTTCTCTATGAGTTGAGTCGACCTTCCAGCCCAAGTCCCAGGTCGACGTGAGCGGTGTGTCTGGTGCCTTTGCTCTCTGTGCAAGTGGGGTCTCAAAGAATGACTTGAAAGAAGAGGGAAGCGGAGGTCCTTTCACCTTTTCTTTCGTCGTACTGACGAAAGAACTCAGATCCGGAGGGACGGTTGTGGGGTTCGCAGTGGCATTGGTAGTCTGACCCGCGCCTGTATTGAGGTTGAAATGATTCTCGCCATCGGGCGAAGGTCCCCAAGTTATTGTCGCTTTTGTTCCATTTGCCTCAAGCACTGTCGTTCCTCCCTTCTTCCTGGTACAATCGAAATGATAGATTATAGCTTTACCGACTCGCGACACCCCATCGCCAAGGTTCGTGAGGGCCTCGCCAATCCGATCATTGAACGAAGCATTCTCATTCGTTGTCGAAGCATCCGCATGCCCCGTAGAGGCAGGTGCCGTCTGCTTGAATTTGTCGAGGTATTCACTGAGTACGGATTTACGACTGTCAAACCAGCTCTTTAGGTCATTCGTGGCAGATGTAGCACCGGCTGTCGCCGTGGTCGCTGCAGGGGTACTGCCAGCAGGGGCGGTCCCTGTGCTACTAGGCGCAGTACCGCCAGTCGATGATGCACCCGTCCCGGTGGTACTTCCAGCTACTGTCGATCCAGTGGTCGACGCTTTCGTCGAGGATGCCGTTGTTGAGCGATCTGTCGTTGGTGCCGTTGTAGACGGCACCGTTGAAGCTGTCGTTGGTGCTGTCGACCCAGCATCAGATTCGCTCTCAGCCTTCGTACTGGCAACGGTTGACATGTCACACAGGTTTCCAGGGGGGTATGGTGAGTATGCTGATAGGGGGAAGTTTGATCAATTCGTACTGTATGTCGAGGAGGCCAGGGAGTCGTGTGGCGGGGTGAGGACGACACCAGGAACAAGCGAAGCTGGGGTAACAGTCAAGGTCTTCTTTGTACCTGCGATCGTGTGATTGCCTAGAGAAGCCGAGGATGTAGCTGACGTGTCGAGGAAAGCAAATGCCCTTAGTGACGTGATGTGATCTGCTGTGAGCGATTCCGAGATGGGGTGGAGTATCGTTGTGTTGAGGTGGAAGTTGTGCGAGTGTTGTGAGAAGTGGTAGGAAAGGCAGGAGGAGGGATATCGCTAGTCCGCCGCTTGTAGCCAAACAGGAGGTACAAAACGTGAATGAAAGGATGTCGGCCGTCGAAACGTCTTACACCCACCTACACAATCAAAGGCTTTCTTGGTCACAAAGGAACCACTTCTGTCCCTGGATATCATTTCTCAGGTGTTTTGATACTTCCGCTGCCTGTTCGCGGTACTTCGCTCGGGAGCATTGAATTGCCAGACTCGTGATTCTTATTGACCTGATCAACAGAGCTGGATTCCCGAGATCCCAGTCTTCTCTCCGATGTGATAATGTCCTCAATCTTCCAACCTTGGCCCATGTTACCTATTGCACCGAGCGAGTGCGTGATTGATACCGAGTCTGGCATGTATATATCCGTCTCCTGTCTCATTTCGGCTCGGGCAGGGCGATTCTTGTCGATTGTCGGTAATTGAGAGCGTCAGCAAACCTACAGTACTGCACTTAGCAAGCCAGTGTTTGATATCAGTTACTGCATTATTCGTCTGCTATCTCGTCCCGTCTTGAGCTAGGCGACCCAACCTGTATCGGGTGTCGGTAGGTGAGAGCGTTACTCATGGTCAGCGATACTTACTGAGCCCATCTGGTCACTGACTCATACAGTACTGATGCTGAGCATTGCATATATCCGTCTCCTACCTCATCTCGTATTGTCTTGTCAGCACAACATTATCAATTCCAATTTCCCATATTCCTCATTCCCATATTCATCCAAATCCCAAAGTAGTCCTCACATCATGTTCGAAACCCTGCAGATCCAATCGATTCCTTCCTTCGTGTTCTAATTACAATTCCGCATCTTCTACTTTTTCTCCGTGAACCCTCACCTACTAATCAGCATCCATCACCATCAGCTCAAGACAAGAATGTTGACATACCCTATACAAACAAGTCAAATCTCCACCCCAATTACTCTCAATCTTGAATATGACAATCCCCACATCGATCTCTAATTCGATAATCGCCGGTAAGACCGGGAAAGTCTGAGTTGGATTCTCTGCCGAGGGGTCGTATTGTACTGAAGCCAGTAACAAATGGTCCGGAGAGGGGGGTATTGATGATCTTCCATTAGCATTTGCTAGTGGGTGGACATACGATTTAAGAGCTTGCTCTGTCGCGAGATATGAAGCGACTTTATCTTTATTGGCTTGACCTTCTACTAGACCCCACTTTATGTCAGCTGAGCCGAAAAGGGGAACTCACCACTTCAATAGCCTTTGGAGCAGTCTTGACATCCGGACTCAACTCCTTGGCGGCATGTTCAATAGTCACATCCGTAACCACCACTCTCCTGCTCAACAGCACACCCAACTGTCCCTGCGATCCATTAAATGGCCAACATGACCCAACAGAATTATCAGGATGTAGAGCCGTAGCGGGTGCTCGGCCCTCTATATCGCGCGAACCGGCCAACCATTTCCCAAGACGGTTTGCTGATTTCATAACAAGCGTATCGGAAGTGATGGACGGAACGACCCTTGCTCCTGCTGTGTATAATGCGTAATCGGGCGTGGCGAGTGTATCTTTTGAATATTTGAGAATGGCAGTATCGATCAAACTCGACAAGAGGGGAACGATATCGTCCCCTTTAGCCCCCTTGATGGTGATTGTAGAAGCTTTAGGTGGGGCGAATTCGGCTCGATCCAATCGTGATTTCAGGTCCTCCAATTCGTTGTTCATCGCCATCAGGAATTGTTCTTTTGAAACAATCAACCCCTGAGCACTCTTTTGCTCGAATAACTTGTCCCCAAACCTCTCTAAGTCTTGCGGGCTCACTCCTCCCGTAGAGACACCAGCCAAAGCATCCTGGACTGCTTTATCCATGTCGCTCTTGCCCACCAAGACCCGCTTGAGTTCATTCCAGAATACAGGCTCGATATCGATTCGATGACCTGTACGTTTCACAGGCATCCAATCGGGCAAGATCCTTTCAATGGCCTTGTTGAGCCGTCCGTCGTCTAGGGCATTTCGGACTTCTTTCTCTACTCCGTCGACTCGTGTTCGGAGACCTTTGAGTTCCTGCTCGATCCGATCTACTGATTGATGGGTTGAGGCAGAGGCGATCTCAGCATCGTGGCTGTCGACTCGCGAGACGACCTTGTCGAGGTCTTGGCGTAGTTGGCCGACAGAAGCGGATTTGCTTCGTAGTTCGTCGAGACCTTGTCGTTCATCAGCGAGAGATGCTTCCAACCTCGTCAAGCGGTCTGCCAGCTGGCTGTCGTCTGACCTGACAACTTTGCCTTGAACCGGTTGTCTTTCCGTCGAGTGCGACAGTGAAGCGATAGCATGTTCAAGCGACGAAAGCCGGGAAGCAAGTTCATCCGCTGTCTCGGACCCGATAGCACCGTGACTGACCGAACCAGTGCGAGCACTCCACGGTCTACCCAGTAGGCGCAATAGTAGACTCAGCGCAACTAGTCCACCTAGTATTTTCCACCAATCTTTCTTGAGTCTCCGCATGGCGAGCTTGCCTGAACCAGTAATCGATCTGAGGGGTTTGATGATGGTCGAGTCGATGAGGCTGATCATTGTATCCGTGACGAACCGGAGGGCAAGGACGAGTCCATGAAGGATATTGGTGATAATCGTTCTCAGTGACGAAGGTTGTCGACGACGTGGAGTCAACGGTCTAGGACCGGGCGATAGGCGAGGTGTGATAGCTCGTAGTAGTTGTGCCGGGGTCGGTGATCTTGAATACCCATTCCTTCCGCCTCCGAATGAAGGAGCCGGAGACCCTCTTTGATCCCCTTCCTCATCACTTTCCAACATATCTCCACTTTTCCTACTTGATCTCTTTTTTGGCTGGATTCCAAGGCCCATACCGAGATACCCCTCTCCCTTTTCTTTAGTCTTTCCCCTGGTAGAAGCTCTTCCCTCTAATGCTCCACCATTGACAATCCCTCCTTCCCCTTCGTCCTCCTCACTGCCATCTGATTCTGCGGCATAATCATCCTCAGCCGGGCGATAGGGCATATCCCCGTCTTCTGCCTTTTTCCTCCTCCTACTCTCGGACATCGACGTCTTCCTTGAATGCCCACCAACACTCTCATTCCTCATTCTACTCCTGACATATTCTTCCTCTTTCTGATAATCATAGCTCGTATTCGTACTTGATTGTTGACCCAATGAAGCGAACGAAGGGTATTCGCCAGAATCGTTATTACTGTCTCCCGGATGAAGGAAATATCGGACTGGAGACAAGGCTCGTGCTGAATCGGCGAGTTGTTCAGCTGGCGACAATGCTCTTCGTCCTGCGTCAGACCTAGGGGCTGATTTGCGATAAGAAGACGTTGTGGGAGTGGGTAAATGTCCAGATTGAGCAGCATGAAAAGCAGCGGCGACACTATCCGTCAGCCCCGATGTTTGTTTACATAAAAGCTTGGACCCAGCTTGGACTCACTTGACTGACGTATCATGCATCCCCAAGTTCAGCGTCCGAGCAGATCGAGGAGCAGGTACTTTGAACGAACTACACATTAGCCATCATTCCCCAGAACAGGTGTGGACATGAGGTCTCACCTGTGCATACTCTCATTATCCCATTCATCATCCCTATGACTCCTTGTACTCCTTGTACTTCGAGCTGGGGAAGCAGCAGACGGAGCAGCCAGCCTCGAGCCACCCCTCTGCGCAGGGGACGCTCCAGCTCCAGCTGCTTTACGTGGTGGCATCCTGACCTATTGTTTTGAGAGGAAGGGAAAGTAGGTGATGACGAGAAAGTGAAGTGAAGTAATGTTGATGTTGATTTCACGTTGACGCGTCGAGTACGAAATCAGTCTGCGCTACGAGTCGTATATGTAGGAAGTAGCTAAGGCAAAAGCAAGAGTATGCAGGTGATGGGAAAGAGCATACACCCACGCAGTGCAGCCTGTTACCCCCTGACACTGCAGAAGGAACGTTTCAAGGGACCAACAATCCACACAAACAACAAAAGCGCGTCACACCCAGGTAACAGAACTTCCACGTCAAGGGCCAATCAAGATCACCCAGAACAGATTACGTGCGCTATATCATGATATACATCACGCAAACTATGATGTTCTCCCTCAAATCCTCCAATAACCCATATGTATGAAGGCAGAGCCAGAAAACCAAAAGTAGACGTTTATCGGTAAGACTGTCTTGTCAGTTTCGCCCAAATTGCCCAGGATCCAGAGACATACCTTCTGTCGCCTTGCTCGGGCACCACGTCCACCGAACTTTTTGGGCTCCATCCTTCGGGGGTCGGCAACGAGGAGAGATCGGTCGTAGGCAATAAGGGTCTTTTTCAATTCAAGGGCAGATGCGGCATCCTCGTTTTTGGCGTAGAATCTGGTCGTCAATAATCTTCATTGCAAATATGCGAGCAGTGCAAATAAAACTTACGCGACGATACCCTTGGCAATAGCTTGTCGAAGAGCGTATAGTTGAGAAACGTGTCCACCACCCTTTACTCGGAGTCGGATGTCGATGTTGGCAAACTTCTCGGATCCAACGACGAGGACGGGCTCGTAGACCTTGTATCGGAGGAGAGCACTGTTGGGTTAGTTGGCACTGGAAAGGGGGTTGGTGATGGTCGCATTTTTGTCCGGTCTGGTCCAGTTTTGCCTATCCTCATCTGTATCCAGCTATTTCCTATCTCCATGCAGTCGATCCACTAGTTCTCTTTCGCTATCCGCGACAGATCTCATTCTCCTTATCCAGCCCGATGTTCGCCCAGACTGTGCCCAGAACAATTTCCTCCTCTGAATCCTTGACTTCACCAGACCAGACTGCGACCTGTTCCACCGATATCAAAAACACTCACGGCTCGACGAGAGAGATGGGCGATCCGTTAAGCCTAACGAGACCACGTCCGGGGGTAACGTGAGCCACAGCAGTAGCGGTCTATTGAGTGTGAAGAATTTGACGTTGGGTTCGAGTTCGAGTTTGAGTTCATGTTGGGCAGAATGAATGGTGTATTTAGTATGGTCGAAGGGGGGGACTAGATCAGCATTCCATCCTCTCTATCCCTTTTCCTCTCCCTCCTGTGTATAGTGACTCACCTTCTTTTTACCGAATGTCTGAACGGCGGACATGATTGCTTGATGTAAAGAGTCAATTCAGCTAACTATTCCTTCCTGCCTTAATCCTCTTGCCTGGTCTGTCTGTACCTGCCACAAGACAACAACGGAGGTATAATTACAATACACCCAGGATAGATATTACCGGGAATCCCCGCAAGAGAGATGAAGTGGCAGCGGGGTCTTAACGCCGATATCTGCGGCAAGCGACTGTTCTTATACCCGATCATCCCTTCTGATTCAAGGCACGGCTGAACACACCGGATGCATGGATCACCTACTGAGAGCAATCGGCAATATGAGCGAACTGATAGGATACTTAAGCCGACCCGCCTGATGCATACTGCATCAGTCAGTCATCACCCTTACAGCAGCAAGCCGTGCAAAGAAAAGAAAATTCGGAGGGAGATGCATAAAACAAGTAATGACTACTAGAGCCATCACCCGGAACTCTTCCAGAGAGACTACAATGAAAGAGAAGATGAAAAAAAGCTACTACTACTACTTTTGAAAGTGAGAATTGCTGATGCCGCTACTAATAAATGGGAACTACTAAAACTACTGTACCGTAAAAAATGGTATCACGTGGACAACATCGACATCGACAACCGGTATCAATCGCTCGGACTGCTGTAATCGATCCTGAATATGGTGTAGGTCCACTCAGGGTCGGTGTTCACGAGTTTGAAGTGTGATCGACGGTATTGTTGATGATGATGAAGTGGATATGAAACGAAAAATTGTAAAAGGAAGAAACGTCGGATGATGAAAGTCGACATGAAAACAAAGTCGCGATGGAATCTTGAATGAAATGAAATCACCGGCGCGAGGAAGAGCGAAGCGTAACGATACTAATACCAGGGCCAGCCGAGTGGGTCGAAATCGAATCAAACCCAGCCCAGGTGACGCCTAGTAGTAGTATGGAGTATCGTTGGCGTCGCCACCGTATGCGTTTCCAGAGGATGAATCACCCCCATCTCCGGCGTTTCCGGAGGCGATACCGGCCGCGTCGAGGTTGCTTAGTGCTCCTCCGGCATCATCACCGTGCCATCCCCAGTAGTTTCCCCTGTTTGGTCCGGAAGCGATCTTCGAGTCGGTCCTTGTTTGTCAGCGCAGGTCAAAGCGAAGTGGAAAGGGTGCACGTACAAGGAACCACCGTTCGAATTGCCACCTACACCAGTATAGGCGTTTCCACCGTTAGAGTTTCCAGCTACCCACTTGGTTCCATCCCAGACTTGGCTATCTCATCAGCATGCTCCCTATCTGGAGTTCGAGCAGGACATACCCGGAATGACCATCACCACCGTAAGCCGCTCCAGAGTTTGCTTTACCCCCATCGCCAGCATTTCCACTGAAAGCATTCAAGACATCGGCATTATCCCCAAGTCCACCATTTTGGGAGTTGGCATAACCGTTGTTACTTCCTCCAACGGCAGTGCCTCCAGCACCGGTGTATGCGGATCCACCATCGGGGATAGGGGCGGCATTGACAACAGCGATGGCGGCGAGGATAGTGATGAATGAGTAGAGCATTTTGTGGTTGTATATACTAGATATAGGTTTTAAGGTAGTAGTTGAGAGTAGTTGAAAGTAAAAGTAGTGGTCGTAGACGAATCAATCGTTTTTCGAAGAAAAGTAGTAGTAGCTTTTGAAAGTAGAAGAAAGGCGAGTAAAGACAGAGAAATGTAAAAGAGTGTAGTGGATGAGTATGAAAGAACGGTCAGTATGTCCAGGTTATATAGGTATTCTTCGGCGTTGATGGAAGGTCCCGCCGAGGTGTTGTTGATGCCAAGGAGGTGTCCGGTAGATAGTTCAGAGTTCAGTTTCAGCAAGACCATCCCGCGGGCAAAGTGGAGTGAGTGGTGGGGTGGGGTGGGACAAGCACCACATTTCGATCACTTTACTGTTCTTGGTGAAACCCGATCCACGTTCCATTATCCGGTCAGTCTTTACATTCTTACTGTAGTAGATGAGCTCATCGTCCCGTTGCCGAGTGATCGGGTTCACGGTGCAATACATGAATGACTCTTTGGGTGCTATCGGGTGCGTGTACTGTACTAATTGAAAGGGTTAAGCGGGATCAAATCTGAAACCTTGATTTCATTCTACCCATTTTTAGAGCAAGGTTACCCATCCATTCAGTCATCAGAGACGTCCCATACACACTACACTATAGCGATAATCCCGCTGTATTTGCTCGCGAATCAATAATCCCGATCTATCACACCTTCATCATGCGAAGAGCTGCCCAACTGGCGACTCCCCTGACACAAGTAAGTCACACCACTGGACTTGTCCAAATGAATCGCGCTTACGCTTTAGTCGTTCCGCTCAGGTTTAGGTATCACTTCCCGGCCGATCACCCTCGCCCGAACCACCCCATCGGTAGGAGCAGTCGCCGGCCCATCCAAGCACTATGCAACCGTCAACACCACAACCACAACGACGCGCGATGGAGATGTATCAGCTCCCATCGAGGCTGAACTCCTCGAATCGCCCATCCCCGCCCCTAGCGTAAAGACAAGACATACCCCTGTTGGTCGAGAGGCATTACCTCCCAATGTCGTCTTTGAGGGGTTTGAAGAAGGAGAAGGGATCGCACCTCCTAAGGATCATGGTGGACGTGAGCTTTTTGGCTACTAGAGGGAATGGAGCTGATGGGATAGCGGTTATACATCGTCATACCGACCCTTTGGGACCTATTCAAATGCCATTATCATCACTTGCTTCAGCTACACCGACTCAAGCTGGACCATCTGTACGTCTCCTTCCCTCACTCTTGCGGTGGTAGCTGATAAAGAAGGGCGAGATGATCGAACTACCTGCCGAGATATTCGCCAAGCCAATGAGGAAAGATATCTTGCACAGATGTGTTGTCTGGTACCTCGCAAATCTTCGTCAGGTTAGTCATTGATTTACTCCTCTCACTTTCCAGGAGACGATTTCGAGATATGGGGCTGATGAATAGGGATCACAATCCACCAAATCCCGTTCAACGATCAATTACTCTGGACGGAAATTGAGACAACAGAAAGGAACTGGTAAAGCCCGAGTAGGAGATGCTGGTTCCGGTATCCGTATGTCCCCCTCCCCTTCTGCAATGCCACGCAAATTAACGATCCAGGTCGCGGAGGTGCACCCATCTTCCCCCTTCATCCACGAGACCACACCCAACTCCTCCCCCGTAAAATCCGGACTCTAGGTCTATTCACAGCTTTATCTTCCAAACTCGCCACTGGTCTCCTCAGGGTCGTACCAAGTCTATCAGAAGCAGGGTGGGAAGGCACAAACATAGCCCGAAGAGCTCTATCGAATGATATCACCTGGACACCAGTCGCCGGCGAGGATGGGCAAGAAGAAATGAACGTCAAGGAGAGATTTGGGAAACCAAGTGAACTTTCTATCTTGTTCGTCAGGGCTGGGTATAATGAAGAGTTTGAACGGGTTGTGAGGAATATCGAGGGGGTGGAAGTACTTGATATTGAAGATGTTCAAGTTTGGCATCTTTTGAAGTACAGGTGGTGTGTCATGGAGAGGGATGTTGTGGATGTGCTACAGGGTGGTCAGGAGGAGGAATTGGGTTTGGATATGGGAATGGCGGATTTGGGTTTGTCGAACGCCGGAGAGGAGTTGGTGGAAGGTGCGGCGGACCTCAAGATATAGATCAGAGATGAGATGACTGCATGAACAATTCAACGTCACGATTTCACGGTGTACGAGTACTCGGTAATTCGACCACAGCTACAGAAGTCATCGAAAGGATGAAGACTTGGTTCGTGGCGAAGGCCCGATACGTATCTTGATTTGGCTAATATACAACATCAAATTATACTTGATTAATCTATCCTCTACTTCACAGAAAGTCCCTCATAACTCCGACGCGGAGCAACAGCTTCATATTCCCCAAATCCCTCTTCTTCTTCATCCTCATTTTTCCCCGCCCGTTTCCCCTTTTCAGACTGACCGTCACCCTCGCCCTCGCCCTCGACATCGCCCTCATCCTCATCATCCAACAGACCCCTCCTCTCTCCTTGTCCCCTTCCTGATCCCTCGCCCAGACCTTGTTTCGTTTCCTCTGCCCCACCGCCCTCTACGCGGGACTCATCTTCATCATCACTAACACTCCCCACTTCCCACATCACCTCATCCTTTGGCCTATTCGGCGATCCGGCCTGTTCCGACTCGTCAGCCGGTTCAGAGTCCGACTTGGAGACGACTCTCGAACGTGGATTCAGACGCATGGAGGGCGTTGCGCGGGTCGATATCGTATATGGGTCCGTCGCCGATTTAGCTGATGATTTAAGCGAGAGGAGGACTACGCCGGATATCAGGACTGATATTGATATGAATACCATTACTAGGACCTTGTTCATCAGCTTGTCTCTGGTAGACGACAGAAGACAGCTTACCCAGTGCTCGTATTGTCCTGCTTCGTCGTAGAAGATTAAAGAGTTTATAAATCTATTCGTTAGTCAATCCTGCCGCAAGAGATCGTAGCTCACCCCAAGACAGTATATCCTCACTGGTTAGTTTTGTACAACTCTCGAAGAGCAAGACTCACCAGCATAGAAAAGGGGGACTACCACCACAGTATCTGCGCACTGGAGAGCTTTGTTGAGGCATATAATCTGGCATACTGCTGTGATGATCACAAACAGTAACGTCACAAATGGTGTAGGATGTAGTAACTACCCGTCAGTTCTTTCTTCATACGTGTTTAGGTGACTTACAGGATGACCGGGATTATAAAAGATCTTGACGACAGCTTTCGTGAACACTAAACACAATCCCGCTAAACTTCCTCCAGCAACAGCCCACCCGATACCCTGTAACCAGATAATCCTAGCATCATCCGTCCTCGAGAATGTAATTTCCATCCGTCCCAATATCCGACTCTCAAGACTCTTCCAAGTAGTCCAACATCTCTTGAAGAACCCCACTACAGGATTCGAGGGTCTGGGACGCGATAATGGGGGACCGAGTGATGGCGATCCGATAGGCGAGTATGATTGTCGAGAAGCTAATAGGCGGGCAAAGAGGTGCGTGACCAAGAAAGTGGAGAATGTAGCTAGGACGATGAAGAAGAAATAAGATAACCAGCCTCCGTGTCTCCATAGACCGTTTAACCTGATATCAGATATCGTATTTGGGTAGACTTACCGTTCGATAGATATGGATTGTTGGAGCCCGTGATTTATACTTGAGAATACCATAATCAGTATTACGCCCAGGACAATTACTGCCGTTCCGCGGATATCGGTCGCTGTGACCGCTAGGACATTAGCTCTGTTGGCGAGAGTGATCGCCTGAGCTTACGAGTCCCGACGAGCCAGCGGGCGAAAATGAAGTTGAATATCAAAGCTGTAGAACCTAGTGGTGCGACCCAATCTGGCCGTAGGTATTTGAGGGCCAGAGGCGAGCCCACTGTCCATCAGCCAAGTCCATCTAGACAGCAACCAGACATACGTGCTTGTGACGCTCTACTTCGTCAGCTTGGCTTGATAGAATAAATCAGAGAGCTCACATATACATCCCCATCCCCGCCAGCCAGAGTACTCTGAGGTAATCTCGCCGACGTTCATGCCGAGGTATAGCCTGTTGACGCAGATGATCCAATTTTGTGATATTCAGCCCGAGGGCATTGACCATTGAAGAGATTATGATTATCAAGAACCCTATTAGGGTGTTCTGACTATCAGCTAGCAGTTCCTTGCCCAGTTTGCTACGAAGGCACGAAGAGACAGGTAATTAGGACGTACCAGGAAGTATGACCCTTCTGAACTATCTGGACCCATTTCGTCCCCTCCTACTGGTGGCATTGGGGGTTCCAACGGCATATCCCCATTCCCCTCTGTGGGCATTGCCTCGATGGCGGAAGCAGTAGCTGATGCGATCCATGATACCACCTCACTGATTGTCGTTGTTGCTGTATCGTCCATACTACTGATAGTGAAGGTATGGTTAGTGGTCAATGATCCATTCATTACTCATAGACTACGGCATCACTTGATTCAGGCACAAAAGAGGATAGCGTGGGAAAGTATACCATGCTACACACCCCAGGATGGCTTGGCTTACCTTACATTGTGCTGACTTCCCTATCCCCTATCTCTGTCTATACTTATACCTATATCCACGCTCTCGAACAGCGCTTAACAGACAGTCTATACCTGGAGCTGGCTCCAGACATCAGACAGAAGCAAATATACATTCAAAAGAACCGTCCCGTACATATATCGACTAGCTCGAATCTCGGATCGTCAACAAGCGCAGTCCGATAGATACCGGACATCTACCCGCCTCATCTAGGTCTCCTTTACGACCTCCAACTTGTTGCATAGGCTGTAAATAGGCCAATAGACTGAAAGAGCTCAACAGAGACTCCTTTCACCACCGAAGGTAGGTGATTTATCTGAAGCTACCTTTGACTGCCTCTTCCGCCTGGACAGACACAGCTTCCACTCTCTTGTATTCGAGCTGATATTAGTCATCTTCTAGTTCACAAGTCATCGACAACATCAGTAAAGATGCCAATGATACCTAAATGGCGTTGGATAGGAGCGGGAGTAGCCACTCTGGTAAGTATCACATACTCCCACACGTCCAAAGGAAAGGACTAATGCCCAGTTCTTAATCCACATCCTAGCCTCCATCCACCCAACATACAGAGCCACGACAAACCCAATGAAATTCGTACCAGAGTCATGGAGGGATTATCAATCTTCCTTGAACGGTTCACCGGGAATATCGGGGTCTGTAATCCCAAATATTGGTCAGCCAGATGGTCAATTACCTGATTTCGAGAGTTTGAGGAATAGTTCGGCGTTGGATGGGAGACGGAAGGCGAATGCTGTTTTTGTCGTCCTCGGTACGCTATCTCTTCCTCATTAACCGGAATATGAGCTGATGAAAAAGCGAGAAATTCGGACCTGTGGCCATTTTTGGAATCGATGAAACAGATGGAAGATCGGTTCAATCATTGGGCTCATTACGATTATGTTTTCTTGAATGACGAGGTGAGCTTTCTTGCGCTCGATATTGAGAGATCAAGCTGACCCCATAGCCTTTCACCGACGAGTTCAAAGAGTAGGTCTTATCACGACGGACTGAGATGTGGACCTGTACTAATTTGACAGGCATACTCAGCGCTTGACAAATGCGAAGTGCCAATACGGCCTCATAGACCATGATCATTGGTATCAACCCGACTGGTATGTCCCCTCGACTTCACAATTGGATTACAATGGCTGATGGACAGGATCGACGAGGACAAGGCGACAAAGGCGCGTGAAGAGATGGTCAGGAAAAAGGTCATTTACGGACATTCAGTCACGTACAGAAACATGTGTCGATACAACTCTGGTGTATGTCCCCTCTTCCACCTTTGCCACTGAGTGCTGACGTGCAGTTCTTCTTCCGTCATCCTCTGTTGGCAGATTACGATTACTACTGGCGAATCGAACCTTCCATCAAGCTATTCTGTGATATCGGTAAGCTTCCCTTAGCCTCAAA
>Ga0308160_10004753_pt1 | contig 14388 bp, 13 predicted proteins | sample PhyFR1_FD_201036 | JGI IMG/M metagenome (GOLD analysis project Ga0308160, IMG submission 201036) | Phyllosphere microbial communities from UC Gill Tract Community Farm, Albany, California, United States - DLSLF.R1 | ecosystem: Host-associated > Plants > Phyllosphere > Unclassified | place: USA...
GGACGGCCGAGCCCGCGCCGGATTTCGCCGACCGGGGCGCCGTCGTCGGCCTTGATCGCCAGCGACTTGAACGGCTTGAGCAGCACGTTGCGGCGCACGCCGTTGACCATGACCGGATAGCGCGTGGTTTTCATCGCCAGAAACGCGAGCGCAGCCAGCGCCAGCAGCAACGCCAGCACGCCGCCGACGATCACGAGCACGGGCGTCAATGGGTATTGCACGCGCACGATCAGTGGCACCTGCGCCGTCGACGATTTCACGCTGTCGGGCGGGACGAACATGTCCGACAGCGGATCGCCCGGGAACAGTTCCTGCATCTCGGTCTTGAACGATGCCGGCAAGGCCAGCCGCTGATTGCGCAGGCCCAGGCTCACCGACATCGGCATGATCACTTGCTTGCCCATGGCCGCAATGGCCTGGCTCGACCAGGCCGACGGCACTTCTTCGAGCGGCAGCTTGAAACTCACCTCGATCGACTGGCTGGCGCCCGGCGCGAGATTGCTCACCGCTGTCGGTGTCACCATGAGCGGCGTCGTGCCAGCACGGGTGCGCAGCTGGCCATCGACGCTGGCCTGGGCGATCAGGTACGGATAAAACAGGTTCTGCAACGACGCCTTCAGGCGCACTTGCGGGACCAGTTTATCGGCGTCCACATCGAGCACGACGGTGCGCTTGTCGCTGCCCATCGAGGCCGTCATGTTCGGGGTATTCAATACCGCCTGCGGCACGATACGCACGCCGTCCTGGTCCACCGGTTTCAGGCGCGCCGGCGGCTTCGTCAGTATATTGGCGAGCCGGCCTTCGGCCACCATGCGGCCCAACTCATCGCCCGCTTCCTTGCCGTAAGCGAGCCCGTAGACCATCAAACCCTTGGCAGCAAAGAACTTGCCCTGCACCGGCATACGCAGCGGGAACACCACGGTGCGCGTGATGGAAGGCTCCAGGTGCAGCAACCGGTAGAACTCCAGATTGCGCGCCGCCGTGGCGGGATCGTTGCCGGGGCTGTTCTTGTTGTTGGTGAATATCCAGATGATGCCGGGGCGCGACTTGAACGTCTGACCGATGGTCTTGGTGACCGCTTCGCGAAAATCCGTGTCGGCCAGTGCGCTGGCACTCTTGCGCGCAGGCGCGAGTGGCGCCAGCCAACCGGCCACCTGGGCGGCGCCATCGCCCTGCCCCAGCAATTGCGGCGACACGTTGCTGCCGCTGGACTGGCTGAACGCGAGCACCATGACCTTGTCGCCCGGACGCGCGGCGGCGTTGGCCACAGCGGCGATCAGCGGCTTGAACTGCGATTGCGGATCGGCGTAGAACGGTTCCATCCAGCCGGAGTTCTGCACCAAAAATGCTTGCTGGATGGCCTGCGCCGGCACAGCGCACAGACCCAGGACGACGCTCGCGAGCGCCGCACACCACGCGCGCGGCATCATTGCTGGACGTCCCAGCCGAGGATGCGCTGCATGCCGGGGTGGTAGGCCCACAAGTAACCGTTGTGCAGGAAAAAGCGCAGTTCCCATGGTTTGCTGACCGCGATGGTGTGGAATACGATGTCGTTGTTCTCATCATCGTAGACCAGTTGCGCGCGCATCCGTTCAGCCGAATTGAGCAAGGTGCCGAGGCCGGCCGTGCTGTCGATGCGCAGCCCCAGCACGGCGCTGCGCTCGCCCAGCTCGAGCAGCGGCACGACCACCGTGTTGGCTGCGCCATCGTCGCCATGTTCCGGCTCGATCCAGGGATCGGTTTTCAGCTTGGTGGCGAAGCGGTAATTGATGGTGCCGGAACCGATGCGGGGATTGAGCGCGGCGACCTGTTCGTGTTCGTTCACGCCAAGGCGCACGTACACATAACTGTCGAGGCGGCTATCGAAGCACAACTGCCACAGCGAACCCGAGCGCGCCATGTGCGCGCTGCCGAACTCGAAATGGGGCTTGATATTGTCCGGCCAGGCCAAGAACGTGGCCGCCACACTGCCGTCAGTCATTTTCTGCAGGCGCAACTGCCCCTTGGCGCAGGGCCAGACCGCGAGCCGGCCATAGGCGCACGGCGCGCCCATCTCGCCCAGTGGCGAGCGGCCATCGACGCGCAGCGGTGGACCGGCCACGCCATGGGCATCGGCAAAGACGAACTGCACCACGCCGTCTTCATGGCGGATCGGCGCCCAGACCTGGTGATCGAACGCCACCGGCGCGCCCACGACCGGGGCGTTGCCCACGTAATCGATCCGGAATTGCAGTGCCGCGAAATCGGGCACCAGCATCGCCAGGCCATGCTCGGTGGGGATATACAGGCGGCTGTTGAATGCAGCGGCCATCTCGGCGCGCCAGGCATGCACGGGCAAGGTCGATTCGGACAGCAGGCGCGTGCCGGTGCCGAGCAGCGGCTGCCATTTCTGCGACGCCGGCAACCAGCCGAACAGTGCGCCCTTGCCCGTATCGAGCGCCAGCAGGACGGCATCGACCGTGCCGAACGTGCCCGAGAAAAATTCGTATTCGCCGGGTGGTGGCAGTGGCAACTCCATGTCGGCCATGCTGTCGGCGTCATGCCGGCGCAGGCGATCGACCGGCACGCTGTGGCGCGTGCGCTTGAGGCCGACAGCTTCGGGCATCCCGGCGTCCGTGATCGCCGACGCGCCGCTTGGCGCGATCCAGCTGGCGCCGCTCGCGGCGTTGGGTGCCAGCCGGGCGCCATCAACGGGCGAGAAATTGAAATCTGGGGGATACAGCGTTGGCGCACCGTTGGCACGGCGCATTTTCATGATGGCGGCAATGTCTGCAACACCCAATGAGGCGGCGACGGCATTGCCCATCACCGTACGATTGAGGCGAATCTCGCCATCGTTGGTTGCCACCGTCCAGCTGCCGGAAGCGAGTTCCCAATCAGCCGATTTCTTATGATCCATCTTGTATTCCGAATTTCTCAAACACGATTACCCTTCAACTGTTTTCAATCGGCTTAACCAACAATAAGCGCTTATCAAAAACATAAAGGGAGCGACACTATCTTACCTTTTTTTTGTCCAAGTGGAAACTCAGCTTCGACCTTTTCCCGCCCTGCGCACAACACGCTGCTCCGCCCCTCAAATGCCTGCGGTTGTCGATGAAATCAGGCACGAATTGGGCATGGGAGAATTCAGGTAAACTGCCGCAATCAAGACGTTGCCCACCATAAGCGTAACCCGGGAACTTGAAACAAGGTCGCCGCTTTCGTGCGAGCTTTTTTCAAAACAAATTAATGCATACATTTACCGATTTCCCCAGCCGCGACGCCATCGCTGCGGCGCTTGCCAGCGGCAGCGTCACTTTTGTTGATTGCACGCTCGACGCTGCCGATCTGTCGCGGCTCGATCTGCGTGGCAGCAGCTTTATCAATTGCAGCATTGCCGAAACCTCGTTTTACGCTGCCAAATTGGCGCAGACCACCTGGCAGCGCTGCCGCGGCCGCCAAGCCGATTTCGAGGCGGCCGACCTGACCGATGCGCAGTTCCAGAGCTGCGACCTGAACAACAGCAGCTGGCGCCGCGCGCGCCTGGCCTCACTGACCTTCAAGGGGTGCAAGCTGACCGGTGCAAATTTCGAAGAAGCTGCGCACCTGGGCTTGAGCTTCGAGGAGTGTTTGCTGATCGGCGCCGACCTGCGCCGCATGTCGTTTCGCAAATCGACCTTGAAAGCGCTCGATTTTTCCGATGCCGACCTGGCCGCCTGCGATTTCCGCGACACAGTGTTCGAGGGCGGCAGCCTGCGCAACGCCAGCCTGAAACAGGCGCGCTTCGATAACGCCGACTTGCGCGAAGCCGATCTGTCGGGCCTGACGCTGGCCGACGTCAAGCTGTTCCAGGGCGCCTGGATCACCCCGCGCCAGGCGGCCGAACTGATCAGCGAGCTGGGACTGCGCGTGGCGTAAGTTGCGTGGCTTTGTAACAAGGTGGTGACAATTCGGGTGATCCAGCAGCGCTGTGCGACAATTCGTTGGTTTCCCAACAGTATTGAGAGTCACTGCTGCTGACGGCCCTGGCGGTTGCGCCAGTGGCGCCTCACCGCCTTGTCATGCCAGACCATAGTGCCGTTCCCGAAATCTCCCGCCTGACTGCTGAAAAGCGCCCCGCCGTACGCAATGCCGTGCTGTTCGTGGTTGGGCTATGCCTGCTGCTGCTGGCGATCCAGATTTCGGACAGCTGGCGCGCGCGCAAGGAGCGCCTGGCCGAGGTGGCCGTGGCCACCGCCAATATGTCGCATGCGCTGGCAGCGCAGGGTGAAAGCGCCATACGCGTGGTCGATACCGTGCTCGCCGGCGTGGTTGAACGCGTCGAGACCGATGGCGTCGACAATGGCTTGGCGCGTGTCCGGCTGCAGTTGCATCTGAAGAATATGGTGGCGCAGGTCGAAGAGCTGCACGTTTTGTTCGTGTTCGCCGCCGACGGGCGCTGGGTGATGACGTCGCAAGACCGTACGCCGCAGTACAACAACGCCGACCGCGAATACTTCCAGTATCACCGGACACACCGGGATCGCGGCGTGTATGTGGGCAAGCCGGTGCGCAGCCGGTCGACCGGCGACTGGGTATTGCCCGTGTCGCGCCGGCTCGATCATCCTGACGGCACCTTCGCCGGCGTGGCCCTCGGCACGATCCGCATCGCGTATTTTTCGACGCTGTACGAAAGCTTCGACGTCGGCCGCGCCGGCGTGGTCATGCTCACGCTCGACGATGGCACGATGGTCTACCGCCTGCCGCACAGCGAGTCGCTGATCGGCACCAGCGTGAGCAACGGCCCGATCCAGCAGATGTACATCCGCCAGGGGCCGGTCGGTTCCGGCATGCGCCGCTCGAAGATCGACGGCATCGAGCGACTCTACAGCTACCGTCACTTCGACACCTATCCGTTCATTGTCGCAACCGCGCAATCGAAGCAGGAAATCCTCGAGAAATGGCTGCAGTCGATGCTCACGCAAGCGGCGATCACATTCGTCGCCATCGTGCTGCTGCTGGGTTTTGGCTGGCGGCTGGTGCGCCAGATCATGATTCGCGACCACCTGCAGAATGAACTGGTGGGCGCGCGCGAGCAGTTGCAGGAACGTAACCGGGCGCTGACCGTACTGGCCGATCACGACGGCCTGACCGGCATTGCCAACCGGCGCCGCTTCGAAACGGTGCTGTCCAAGGAGCAGGCACGCGCCGCGCGCAGCGGGTTGCCGCTGTCGATCGTCATCCTCGACGTCGATCATTTCAAGCGCTTCAACGATACCTATGGTCATGTGGCGGGCGACGCCTGCCTGCGCCAGGTGGCGGCAGCGCTGCGCGACAGCCTGGTGCGTCCGGCCGACCTGGCGGCGCGCTACGGCGGGGAAGAATTCGTGGCACTGCTGCCCGATACCGATCCGGCCGGTGCCAGGATGGTCGCCGAGCGCATCCGCTGCGCAGTCATGGCGCTGCAGATCGCGCACGCCGGCAATGACGCCGGCATCGTGACAATCAGCGCTGGTATGTACACGTCAAGCGCGCCGGCCACCAGCGGAGAAGGCGTGGCCATGGCCACCAGCACGCTAATTGAACGTGCCGACGCCCAGCTGTACCGGGCGAAGATGTCAGGCCGTAATCAGGTGTGCGGCGACGACGGGACAGCAACGTGATGGTTGCCGTGGATCGCCGCCGCGCTTTCCATCCGGATCAATAGCGGTTCGGATTGTTCGGACGGTCGTCGTGGCGGTTCGGGACGCCGTCGCGATCGCGGTCGCCGCGTGGGCCGTTGTCACGGCCGCGCACTTCCTGACGCCAGCCGCCGCGGTCGAGGTGCCAGCCATTCCGGTCCTGGCGCCACTGTGCGCGCTGGTAGGCGTAGCCAGGACGCACTTTTTCCCAATGGCCGGCGATCCAGTCGTGGCGGCGACCGTTCCAGTTCCAGTAACCCGGCACCCAGTCAAAACCACGGCGTGCATTCGGCACGGCTTCGCGGCGCGGCGCTGGCGGCGCTTTCTTGATGATGATGACGTCGGCGCGCTGATGGTGCGGCTGCGCTTGTACTGGTGCGAAAGCCGAGGTGCCGATCAGGAGCGCGGCAGCGGCGGCGGTAGCGGTCGAGAGGAAAGTTTTCATGGTGTGCTCCGTTTCGGTTGCTGTTTGTATGACTTCAATATACCGGGCGCATCCATTAAAAAGCGGGATTGAACCAAGTGATTACAGCAGTAACATATGGCAACAATCTTGTAACAACCAAGATTGTTTGGTGCAGAGGGGAAATGACGCGGAGCCGGTGCTGCGGGGGGATAAAACGACGCAGCCGGCAGATGGTGCCGGCTGCGTGAAAGAGAGCGTACAGGGAGCGTAGATCAGTCCAGCTTGAACGCGTAGTCGATCTTGGTCCAGGTCTGTGCTGGTGCGCCATCCTTGGTGCCCGGCTTGAACTTGCACGAGGTCAGGCCCTTGACCAGCGCGCGGTCCAGGTTCTTGAAGCCGCTCGACTTGTCGATCTTCGATTCCGTCACGGTACCGTCCGCGGTGACCAGGAACGACGCAGTGGTCGTGCCCTGCTCTTCATTCATCAGCGACGCCTTCGGGTACTCGATGCTGCATTTCTTTGGATCGAACTGGGCCGAGGTCTCAGCGGCGAAGCTCGCGCCGGCAGCGGCGGTCAGCGTCAGTGCAACGAACAGTTTGGCGGACAGGTTTTTCATGATTTTCCCCACTTAAGGTTTTTGAATTGAACGGCAATGGTCTGGGTGTGCGCCGCATGGCGGGCCGGCGCTGGTCGACTACTTAAATCAGAACTCTTCCCACTCGTCGGCGCTGGCGGTAGCACTGACGGCGGCTTTCTTCGGCTTCGGCGTTGCAACTGCCTCGTCCGCTTTTTTCGGTGCAGCCGATGCTGCAGCCGGCTTCTTCAGGGCCGGTGGTGCAGGACGCTTGACGACCGGACGCGCCACCACGGCAGTAGTGGTCGTCATGGGCGCTGCTGCCGGGGCCTTGGCCTGGGCCTGGGCCTGGGTTGGAACGTGGTGCTCTTCGCCCTCTTCCAGCTTGAAGATGCTGACCACGCGGGCCAGTTCGCCGGCCTGATCCTGCAGGCTCTGGGCGGCTGCGGCGGCTTGTTCCACCAGCGCAGCGTTTTGTTGCGTCATGCTGTCCATCTCGATGATCGACGTGTTGACCTGGGCGATGCCGGCGCTCTGCTCGGCGCTGGCGTTGGCGATCTCGCTCATGATGTCGGTCACGCGCTTGACGCTCGAGACCACTTCGTCCATCGTCACGCCGGCCTGGCCGACCAGCTTGCTGCCGCGCTCGACCTTCTCGACCGAGTCACCGATCAGCGTCTTGATTTCTTTTGCTGCCGCTGCCGAACGTTGCGCCAGGTTGCGCACTTCGGATGCCACGACCGCGAAGCCACGGCCCTGTTCACCGGCACGGGCTGCTTCGACTGCCGCGTTCAGCGCCAGGATGTTGGTCTGGAACGCGATGCCATCGATGACGCCGATGATGTCCGAGATCTTGTTGGCCGACGTATTGATCTCGCCCATCGTGCCGACCACTTGCGACACCACATCGCCGCCCTTGCGGGCCACGTCCGACGCGGTTGCCGCCAGCGCATTGGCTTCACGGGCACTGTCGGCATTCTGTTTCACGGTCGCGGTCAGCTCTTCCATCGCCGAGGCGGTCTTTTCCAGCGAGCTTGCCTGCAGTTCAGTCCGCGACGACAGATCGATATTGCCGGCGGCGATTTCACGCGAGGCGGTGCCGATGGTTTCGGTACCGCGACGCACTTGCTCGACGATACCGACCAGGCTGTTGCGCATTTCTTTCATTTCGACCAGCAGGCTGCCACGATCCGATGCCTTGGTGTCGATGACGATCGACAGGTCGCCATGGGCGATGCTGCCGGCGATCTTTGCGGTGTAGGCCGGCTCGCCGCCGAGCTGCTTGAGCAGGCTGCGGGTGATGACCACGGCAGCGACGATACCGATGACGACGGCCAGCACCAGCAGGACCAGCATGAAGTTACGGGCATTGGCAAACGCGGTTTCGGCATCGGCCTTGCTTTGTGCATTCTGCTTGTCTTCGAGGGCCGACAGCGCGTTCAGGGCGTCGGTCCATTTGCGCTGCACGGGACGCACTTCGCGGATCATCACGCGGGTGGCGCCCATCGCGTTGGCGGCCAGATACAGGTCGGTAGCGCGGGCAATGGCGGGCATCGCGGTCGCTTCGTGTTCCTTGATCTGATTCAGCAGGGTCTTTTCCTGGCCGTTGGCATAGGTTGCGAACAACGCGGTCAGCTTGGCCTGGGCCGCATCGTACTTGGCGGTTTGTTCCTTGAACTTGACGATTTCCGGTTCCATGTCGGCCGGGTCGGTCATCAAGGTCAGCACGCGCAGGGAAGCCAAGCGATCGCTGACGTTGTTGCGCATCTCGACCACCAGACCGGTCGATACATTACTGACGCTGACCACATGGTCCAGGCGATCCTGGATCTGCGCCATGCGCAGGATACCGACCACCGCCACTGCCACCAGCAATACCAGAACCAGTGCAAAACCGAGGGCCAGACGGGTGCCGACCTTCATGTTGTTCAAATTCATTCGTGTTTTCCCTGTAACTTATTGATCAAAACTCGTTCGGTTGAGATCGCGTCCCGCGATACGCCGCACGATGCGCAAGTGAAATATATGCTTCTTATAGTTTTCAGCTATTTCCTGAAGGATAGATCAAGAGATCGTTAATCAGCGTGAAAATCTATTTCTCGAATGAATTGTTTCAGTAGTACAACACCATTGATATCGGTTCAGAAACAGTACAAGTGAGCATTATGGAACTGGGGTTGCCAAGCGGCAAGCAAATTTGAATTGGGGTGATAGTTTCGACAAGGAAATGTCTCGATTTGTCGACAGACGAAAAAAAAGCGTGCCGAGGCACGCTTTTTGGCAGCAAAGTTGTGCTTATGCGGTGGCTGGCATCCTGGCAGCGGCGGCCAGCAGCAGGCGTGCATCGCCCAGCGCCAGTTGCTTCGAGTCCGACAGCGTCTGGCGGAAGGCGCGCGCGCCCGGCAAGCCCTGCATCAGGCCCAGCATGTGACGCGTGATGCTGTTCAGTTTCAGGCCCAGCGGCCCGTACTGGCGCAGCTGCGCGTCGATGTACGGGATCATCGCTTCGAGTACGTCGATGCGCGTGCGCGGCGCGCCGGGCGCATCATAGAAACGGGCGTCCCAGTCGGCCATCGTCCACGGGTTGTGGTAAGCCTCGCGCCCGAGCATGACGCCATCGACATGCTGCAGGTGCAGCGCGATTTCGTCGTCGCTCTTGATGCCGCCGTTGATGATGATTTCCAGATCCGGAAACTCGCGCTTGAGTTCATACGCCACGGCGTAACGCAGCGGCGGAATCTCGCGGTTTTCCTTGGGCGACAGGCCTTTCAGGATCGCGTTGCGGGCGTGCACGATGAACGTCTTGCAGCCGGCGTCGGCGACCGTGCCGATGAAGTCGCGCACGAACCCATATTCTTCATTGTGATCGATGCCGATGCGGTGCTTGACGGTGACGTCGATCGAGACGGCATCGCGCATCGCCTTGACGCAGTCGGCCACCAGTTGCGGCTCGTTCATCAGGCAGGCACCAAAAGAGCCCTTCTGCACGCGCTCGGACGGGCAGCCGCAGTTCAAGTTGATCTCGTCGTAGCCCCACTGCTCGCCGAGCTTCGCGCTCTTGGCCAGGTCACCCGGATCGCTGCCGCCCAGTTGCAGGGCGACGGGATGCTCGATGTCGTCAAAGCGCAGATGACGCTCGGCGTCGCCATAGACCAGCGCGCCGGTGTTGACCATCTCGGTGTAGAGCCAGGTGTGGCGGGTGATCTGGCGGTGGAAGACGCGGCAGTGGCGGTCGGTCCAGTCCATCATGGGGGCTACACTTAAGCGCCTACCCTTATATGTGTTTGATTTCATTGCGTTTTATGCGGTTTTCAGCCTATCCGAATCTCCGCAATTATTGCTGTAATTTGCGGAGTTTTGTGGTATTTTGCGCTACCACTACGGAGAAATTGCGGAGAATTGCGGAATGGCCTCGATCAGAAAGCGAGAAGGGAGCTGGGTTGCGGAGGTACGGCGCACTGGCCACAAGTCGGTCAGCAAGTCTTTCCCGACAAAGTCGCTGGCGTCAGAATGGGCGCGAAAGGTCGAGTCCGAAATGGATGCAAGCCTCTACCGCGACAATCGAAGCCTGAATTCTATAACATTCGGCGACCTGGTCGACCGGTACACCCTCGAGATCGGCGCAATCCGGCCGTTCGGGAAGAACAAGGCGGCAGTGCTCAAAACGCTGAAGTCCGCACTCGGCAGTGTCCCGCTTTCCGGGCTTGATGCGGATCGGTTGGGCAAGTACGTCGATGAGCGGCGCGCAGGCGGCGCAGGCGGCGTCACCGTTGGAATCGACCTGACCTATATCGGTGGAATACTGAAGACCGCCAGCGCGATTTGGAAAATGCCCGTCAACCAGATGGCAGTATCCGATGCGCGCGCCCGCCTCGCCCACCTGGGCGTATCGTTCAAGTCACGTGAGCGAACTCGGCGACCAACGTCAGGAGAGATTGATCGGCTTTGCGAGCACTTCCGTGCGAAGGGCAGCCGGCAACGCGTACCTATGCCGGATATCATCCGGTTTGCCATCGCCACCGCGATGCGGTTGGGCGAGATTATCAACCTCAAATGGGCGGACCTGAATGAAAAGGACCGAACGGTCATCATCAGGAATCGAAAGCACCCGACCGAGAAGGCCGGCAATGACCAAGAGGTGCCGCTGCTTGGTGATGCATTCGGCATCGTAAAGCGCCAGCCGGCGACGAGCGACCGGATTTTCCCGGTTACTGAGGGGACCATCAGCTCAATATTTCCGCGTGCCTGCCAGGCGCTTGAGATACAGGACCTGAAATTCCACGATCTGCGGCACGAGGGAGTCTCGAGGCTGTTCGAGCAGGGATACACGATCGAGCAGGTAGCGCTGGTATCGGGGCATCGCGACTGGAAGATGCTGGCCCGATACACCCAGATCAAAGCGAAAGACCTGCACCGCTCCATGGGGAGCCAGGCCGCTGAGAGGCTAGGATTTTCTAATTAGTGCCAACTCCTCGATCTGCGTCTTCGTCAAGGGATAATGAGGCTCTCCCATTTGCTCCCATGTTGCGATCAGTCGGCGATAACCACGAACAGATGTGCAATGAGAGTTGAGAGATCGGCCCTCGGACAGCGTGTCCTTAAATCGACCATCTCTGCGGAGTGCCTCAGTAAATCCGAGAAGCGTGCTTTCGTAGCTATCGTTACCGTCGAACCCTGGAAATGTGACTTCGTAGTCAGATATTCCGGTTTTGTCTTCAAGAGCAGCATAACTGTCCTTCATTACGGAATACAAACCAACGACCTTGACAACAAATGTCGCGTCGTCGTCTGCCAATACCGGGGACATATTCATGTTCATATAGCTCTTATATAGCCACTCATGCCCGTCACGCAGTTGTCCAGAGAGCTGCTCCCAATACTCCCCGTCGTTTTTGTCCAAGTGCGACAAAATGCGGAACTGGTTCGCCAATATCAGGCGCTCTGCATCACTAATTTTAATATCCATATATCCACCATCTTGTTAAAGAGTAAACAAGATAACGGAACGGCATCCCTGAAGCAATGCGCTTTGCATAGTGTTCGCCCTACTTCGGCCAGGCCTGCACCGTCTTCACGCGGCGCTACATTGATCACACCCGCGCTACCTATGGATGGCTTATTTCTTGCCGATACAGTGATAGTCATATAGGATTGTTAACTTCGGTTAACTTTTTGCATCGTATGACTTGTGACTTTGTAGCGTATATCGATGAGGCCGGAGACGAAGGCTTTAAATTCCGTGAAGGCGGCAAGGGAAGTTCAGACTGGTTCGTCCTGTCGGCGACGGTCGTTCGAAAGAGTAACGACTTGAAAATGGTGGCCGCAGCGCAAGAGGCGCGCCGGGTTTTGGGTAAGCCGGATAAATATGTACTTCATTTTCGAGACCTGAAGCATGAACAACGTCTGCCGCTGATTCGGATCATTTCGGCGCTGCCAGTCCGCACCGTAAACATCATGGTCCACAAGCCAACGATTCGAAACCCTGAAAATTTCACGCAAGAAGCCCACAAACTCTACCGTTATTGCACGCGGCTATTGGTCGAACGTGTTAGCTGGCTTTGCCGTGGCTTTTCTAATAACGGTCCATGTAAGACGGATCTTGTGTTCTCTAATCGATCCGCTATGTCGTATGACGAGCTGCGAAGCTATTTGAGCCTGTTATTGGTGCAGTCATCGAACTCCACGGATATCAGCATCGACTGGGGTGCAATAGACCCATCTCGAGTTCGCGCTGTCAATCACGACAAGCTGGCCGGCCTACAAATTGCAGATGCTGTTGCCTCGAGCGCATTCTTCGCCTCTAACCGCTCTCAGTATGGAGAGATCGAAGACCGATATCTGAAGATGCTTGCCCCGCTTGTCTTCCGCGGGAAGAACGGAATCGGTGGCTACGGCATGAAATTCTGGTGCTCAAGCCCAGAAAAAGAAAGGCTCACCACACTGGTGAGCCCTTCAAAATAGTTACAGACCCCAGGTTCGAGGATCCCACCCGTTCGGGCTGCCACCTTTCGGTGACCTCTACAAGTCCTGCGCTTGTCTGCGGGGTTAGTTTAGCTAACTATACATTTATGAGCAAACTTTTTCGTCATAAGTGACCCAAAATATGCTAATTCATGTGACGTAGATCACATTGGCGACTGAGCTAATCCGGCCAGGCCTGCACCGTCTTCGCGTGGCGCGCCGCGCACTCCGCGTATTGGCGCAGCAGCTCAATCGCCCAAGCCTGCCACGCGTCGTAGTCGTCGGCGCCTGGCCGCTCGACTGCAGGGCACGGCGCAGCCAGCGCGCTATCGAGGGATGCTTTTGTTGGCGGCTTCGATTGCGGCGTCGAGGTTGCGCACGCGGTCAGCATCAGGCACGCAACCAGCAGGCAGAGGTTTCGCATTGCGCAGCTCCTTGGTAAGCGCCGATATTCGCGGCGCCAGGGTGGATTGAATGGCGGCGAACTCGGTGGCCGCCTCGGTGATGCGCACGGCGTCGGCCTGCAGCGTGGTCAGCGCCAGCTCAGACTGTGTGCGCATCGTTTCCGCGTGGGCGCGCTGCAGCTCGGCGATCTCCGCGTTGTGCCGCCAGCCGTTCGTGAACCAGCCGGCCGCGCCGGCCAGCGCCATCGCCAGCAGCAGGCCCAGGCCAGCCGCCAGCGCGCGGTACTGGACCGGGATCATGGCAGCCCCTTCAAGCACAGCTCGCGCTCAGCCTGGCGCCGGCGCGTGAGGCCACGCACTTCCTTGCCGCCGACCTTGTTCCACATCAGCAGCGCATTGCAGGCGCCGACCATGTCGCCAGCGTTCGTGCGGCGCGCCATGCTCGAGCCGCAGAAGCCACTCACACCGATGTTGTAGGCGATATCGACAAAGGCCACCTTCTGGCCATCGCTCAGGCGCGCGAGCGGGATGCACATGGCGATGCCGGCGGCGTGCCGCTCGAGGTCGCGGTCGAGCTGGGCGCGGCACTGCGCGGGCGTGTACGTCTTGCCCCAGGCTGCGTTCTCGGTGGCGCCGGTACAGTACGTGAGCACGCCGCCCATGTCGCGGTAGGTGGAAAGCTCGGTGCCTTCGAAGGCGGGCGTGAAACTGAGCAGCGCCGTCGCGGCCACGGCGCCGACCAGCGCGACCAGGCCGCGCCGCTGGGTGGGCGTGCGCTTATTCATCGCCGGTCAACGCCGGTTGCGCCACCACTCGCGCGATCGCGGCGCCGAGCGAGGTCAGGCCGGCAGCCACCACCAGGAGCGGCGCGGTGCCGCTGGCGTACAGGTTCATGCCGGCCTCAATGGCCGAAGCGATAGCGGCCAGCAGCGCGAAGCGTACCGACCAGAGTTTAGGGAAATGCGCGCGTGCGTCTTCGATGAATTTCACGTTTTGCCTTTTCGGATTGCGCGCCGGCGGCGCCAGCGCTGGATAGGTTGCGGGTTACTGCTTGATTTCGGGTGCCTGCAGTTGCGCGAGCAGCTGCGCCAGGCGCAATTCCCGTTCGCGGCGCTCGAGGTCGGCCACCTGGCGTTCGATATCGGCGTGCAGCTGTTCGCGCTCGGCCTGCTGCCGCTCGCGGGTATTACGCTCGCGGGTGTACCAGGCGTTCAGCAGGAACGTCAGCAGCGCGGTGAAGATGCCGACGACCACGCCGGCCTGCGTCAGGGTCAGAGAGGTGGCAACCGTGACAGCGGCGCCGGCGTAGCTGCCGACTTCCGGCGGGGTGGTCTTGCTGATGCTCATTGGTGCCTTTCGATGGGCGTAAAAAAAGCCGCTCGAGGCGGCCTGGCTGGATT
>Ga0308160_10004754_pt1 | contig 14385 bp, 15 predicted proteins | sample PhyFR1_FD_201036 | JGI IMG/M metagenome (GOLD analysis project Ga0308160, IMG submission 201036) | Phyllosphere microbial communities from UC Gill Tract Community Farm, Albany, California, United States - DLSLF.R1 | ecosystem: Host-associated > Plants > Phyllosphere > Unclassified | place: USA...
GACGCGTAGGTCCACGCCTACCCGAGTCTTCTTACTATTACCCGAAATACTGATTCTGAATCTAACGGATGCAGTGCCGCCGATCACCTGAACATCCCTCTTCCAGAGATGACTTTCGGAAACAATTCGCTTGACCTTGTTTACGCTCCTGATCAGACTTCAACACCGCTGGAATTGCGCTTCACCTCATTGGCTGCCCTATCACGTGTAGCCACGGGTGAAGGTTGGGAAGATCGGATCGGCGGCGGTGTGCAGGTCGCGATGGCTGAGCAGTGGAGCCAGAACAGGTATGACACGGTGACTTTGATAAAATGATCGCGGAACGCTTACATAGACTTCGCCAGAGCGCAAGGCACCAGCTACCTCTCCGACATCCCCATCTCCGACAAACCGACGAAGCCATTCGATTGGACTTATTCCACTACTTTCTCCGGAGAGCTCTCGGAAGGTGTCCGTGATGTATGTCGAGACTCAGAGGTCGATCAAGCCTAGTCGAATCACGGTCACTAAATATGAGTCGCTTATACAGGGCTTCGTGGTTTCGGAGACCGATTCGATACCGATGGATCTCCTCGCTCGCCAAGATCCTGTCCTCGACAAGATCATCTTCTACGACGACGTCTCGCTTTTCGAGGACGAATTGCATGATAATGGCGAGTCTGTAATGAACGTGCGAATTGTAGGTGTTTTGCTCACAGGGGCTCAGAATTTGCATGTGCAAGAGCCACGAGCTAATGCTTTACAATCTGACAGCGAGTGATGCCTCATTCGTTCTTCATTTTGTCAAGATTGTTCCTTCGCGTGGATAACGTTCTTTTCAGGACGCACGATGTCAGAGTCTTCCATGCGTTCGGGAGCGACAAGATCATTCGCGAGGTGATGGGACGAGAGTGTGCTTACAGTGAAATGAAATCCGTAAGGCAATCTCACGTCGGGAAGAGACTTGCGAAGACTGATCCAAATCATGTATCACTTCACAGCGATTGGAGAGCCAAGACGACCTGTCCCCACTCAACGATGCCAATTTCGTCACCCAAGTCCTGTCCTCGATGCCAGTAGCGTCATCTGCTAATGGAAAACCCTGGCCAGGTCTCGGCATTAGGCGCGAGGTCTTATATCTCGACCGCTTCGCGAACGGAACCAAGAAAGCATCTATACCGGAAGCTGCGCATTCACAAGCTGGACCTCATTCGGCCGGTGGAAGCGAGATTACCGACGATAGTGCGCCTCTAGCTGACGGCCAACGTAATCTCACGACCGGGGAGCTGCAAGCACAGAATAAGACCAGCATCATGGACCGACCGCGCGGCGTTAGAAGAGGTGGAGACCCAGCGGGAGACGGGACCAGCGGAGGGTTCAACTATCCTTATGAGAATACTGGTGAGTTGACTCATCCGATTTTTACTTCGCTCTACTGAAACGCAGGGGCCCATAGCCTACTTTGTGCGTAACCATGCGTCCTCCCCGTCATTCCTGCCGCGACAAGAGGAAATCCTGCCGGCCTCTCCGGTGGCACAGCCCGATAGCGCGTCGATACCCGGAGACGGAGAAGCCTTCTACACTCCTCTTGCTACCCCTGATATTCCGAAACCAACTACAGCATTCAACCCAGGTACCGGTCAACGAACGATTTCCGCATCGGCCTTCAAGCGAAACAAGAGCAGCTTAAATCAAAGCATAGACATTGAATCTCCCGCTGCACTCTCTAGCTCCTTCGGCCTCACCACCGTGGCATCACCCATCGGTGACCATGGTACACCGGTTGACGACATCTACCAGGCAACTGGCGCTCGAGAAGAAACTGTCCCCATCGGCCAGCAGGTTCCTCTGCATGAAGAATTGAACGGCTCAAACGACAACAGACTCGAAAGCGACCTACCGCTGGCCCCGGCTTTGCCTACTTACATTGAATCGTTCAAACACTCCTCCAAGCCTGAATCCGGCCCTGAAGGCGATGCGGAAGGAAGCGATCTTAGATAACGTCAAGACAGAACTCAATGTCATTGGGAGTCCTGAAGGGGGTCCTGATTCCTTAGTCCATAACCGAGAAGAACATACTCTGTCGAATCCGATTTGTAGAAGAGGTAGCCAGAACAGATATAATCGCTCAGCCAGTTCCAATCGAGCGTTTCCTGGCGCGTCGCTTCAGGAACGCCGCGAGGAAGGTTAGCAATCGAGCGATTGTTGAGCAAATGACGATTCTCATCCAACTTCTCGGTCTATGTCTATGTCCGTTGCAAGTGGGTTTGGCATGAGGCCGCTCTGTCCTGCCAAACTTCGATCCAGACATTTGTAAATCTAGTCACTTCTCGGATCGTGGCACCATATAGCCTCGACGGAGGTCTTCCAACATTTGAACAGGAATCGCTTTTTAGACCTGCACGAATCCGCTCAATCCGAACGGACCGTCGAGGATCTTGAGGGGACAGGCGTTTTTTGCATACCGCCAGACTAAAAGAGGTATCCTATTAGGAAACGGGATTCCCTTGGAGGAGATCGGTGGACCGCTGGGGTTGGGATAGCTGAGAGACATTGAGCCGGGATGAGTGACCTTGATCAGTATGTTGGAAATCACCTCTGAACAGGGATAGGCAACTGAGCTATCGCTTGGCGTTCAAAACGGCTCTGCAGACAGATCGCTCAACTCAGACGCTGCGAACCAATCTCTGAACAACAGGTCAAAGATCTCTGCTTGAAAGCCCGTGAAATTCTGATAGAGGAGGGCAACGTGCAATATGTGGACAGTCCTGTGACAGTCAGTCCAACATCGACAATGACTCGGTAGGCATAGTCTAACAATATGGTGGCTCCCACAGATATGCGGCGACATTCATGGACAATTCTTTGATCTGCTCGAGTTATTCAAAGTTGGTGGAGATTGCCCTGAAACGAATTACCTTTTCATGGGTGAGCGACGAGGATCGTTCGCGATTCACCGGGACGACTCTCACTGACAGATCTCTGTTGACAGGGGATTTCGTGGATAGAGGGTTTTACTCGGTGGAAACCTTCTTGCTGCTTTTACTGCTCAAAGTTCGGTATCCTGACAGGATCACACTCATCAGGGGAAACCACGAGTCTCGTCAGATCACCCAGGTCTACGGATTCTATGATGAATGTCAACGAAAATATGGCAGTGTCAACGTCTGGCGATATTGCTGCGACGTCTTCGATTATCTGAGCTTGGGAGCTGTAGTCGACGGAAGGGTATTCTGCGTTCATGGCGGTCTCAGTCCAGCACTCGGAACTCTAGACCAGGTGAGTAGAGGTCTTTCTGCAAGGCCCGCTCTCAAGTTGATTCCTCTTCTAACGATCGGCTCAGATCCGGATCATTGACCGCAAGATTGAGGTACCTCACGAAGGAGCGATGTGTGATTTGCTATGGTCTGATCCCGACGGTAAGCCTCAAGGCCTCATAGGAACCTCGGTTGCAAGGCCGAGCTAAACCTGGCTGTCTGTTCGTCTAGACATCGAGGGCTGGGGTGTCTCACCGAGAGGTGCGGGATACCTGTTCGGTGCCGATGTCGTCAAAGCGTTCAACCATAGTAATGACATCGAGCTGATAGCTCGAGCGCACCAATTGGTTCTCGAAGGATACAAATTGATGTTTGACAGGAAGATCGTGACGGTATGGAGCGCGCCGAATTACTGCTATAGGTGCGTCCTTTCCAGCAAGCAAAAGCGGAATTGATCCCCAGTCTTACAAGGTTGCTGACGCTCCAGACGCTTGCAGATGCGGAAACGTTGCGTCCATCTTGGAATTAGATGAAAACCTGCGCCAAGAGTACAAAGTCTTTGAAAACGCGCCACACGTGAGTGCATACAGCCGGTTCGCCTAGCCAACACGTTGACGTCTCCCTCAATAATGTCTATGTAGGATGTAAAAGGAATTCCTGCTAAGCGCCCCTTGCCAGAATACTGTATGCATGCGATGCTGCTGTGGACAGCGAAATTTGACGGTGCTAACGCAAGCCGCACTCTTTGCAGTCTTATAATTATCGAGCAGACGTGCCAACGCCCGTTGTTTAGACTCGAAGATGTGCGTCTTCTGCCGGATCTAGGGGTATCACAGCATGTGTCGTTGCAGCTAGGTTGTATCATTTGGGAATAAGCCACGTATATAGAAAGGCCTAGATCTGCCGCCAAGGGACTACATCCAGCCTCGTTATCGCACCCGACAACTAGACGAGTCCCGTGAATCGTGTATTCGCCCACATCCATAACAAACATCACAATCTCGCGCTTCCGAGGCCGAGGCATAAGGGGAAGTCTGTTCCATCATATCATCATCATCATGCTTTGATCGGTCGTGAGCAGCATGGCAGTTCGGTACTTGCGATACCTGCCTGCTCCCATACAAGGCTACCAGTAAACTAGCCACTGGAATGGGAGTCAAGATTCAGACTTCCGTGGGTTATGAACTACCATAGGCAAAGAAATCCACGGACCCCGCAACGAACAAGATCTACAAAACTAGTTGGACCTTCCTTGAAACAATTCGATCAGCGCTTCGCGCCAACTATTCCAGAGAGACTAGATCTCGTTGACAAGACCTTTCAGAACAACCCGCTGAATGCACAAGTCGAAATCTGCTCGACGCAATCCATAACAAGCTCCAAGATGGCAACCTACGAGCCTCCCAAGTTTAGGACCTTTCAGGAAAGGAAACGAGAGAAAGAACGGTTGCTCGCTATTGCAGCGGGCAAAGACTCGGACTCGCCGGCATCGACTTTCCTTCGACAGCAGGCCGTAGAACCTGCGCATACGTATCAAACAGACAGTACTGTTAGATCACTGCCTCGCGGTGCGAGTCCCTTGACTTCCAGCCTGCAAAGCCCGATTGTCCTTCCACCAGTTGGGGTCCCGCTCGCTCCCAGCAATATCATGCCTTTTGGGAATGGTCAAGATACTAGCCGTCGACCGTTACCCTCACCCACCTCGGTCACTGTACACAGCGAAAGCACCCAGATCTCGAGCAATGGGTTCCGGGGAGCAGCATTGCAGCCAGCTTCGGCCCAAAGCCTTGCTCAGCCTCAACTCAAACATTCTGCGACGGGCCGGCGTCTACCAAAGCCGGGACCTTCGCGATCTCATACTCTTCCGACTACAGGCAACGTACCCTCACCTACCGCCGTCAGAGAACTGGATGGCTCGCGAGATGACCCTTCCGCAGTCAACACAGACCACGGACCGAAATGGAGTCGAAACTCGAGTTACGCTTCCGAAACTGTCACTTCGGTCATGTCTCTCGACCGGTATGGTTCCATCTCACCTGACCCGAGACCTCTACCCGCCCCACCTCTTGGCGTCGGTCCAAGTAAGAGTCTCGACCGAGGGTCTCATAGCATGGCTCCGATCTTCCCCAGTCGAGGTGGACCTGCGGCAGGATCATCATTGCGGAAAGCCCCTGAACAATGCTCGCCGGTTAAACCTAGTATCCCGCTAGATCACTCCGACGTGCGAGGCCCTCCATTCGGTACGCCAAGCAAAAGAGAGCAAGTACAGCCAACGGAAAGCAGCATCATCGAGGTTCCGATTCTGGTGCTGCCGGCCGACGATACGAATGGCAGACCTTCATCCCCGGCAAAAACTACGCTTCCTCAAAGACCGGAGGCGAGTCGAGGGTATTCATTCTCCACCATTCCCAGGATCTCGGTCGAGTCGCGTGCTGCCGAGGAAGACTGCGCTCCGCCGTCGATCGAGATCCCGACTTTCTCTTTTCCTGACGATGCAGACCCAGATCCATCGCAGGGTCCATCCATTCGTGTGGACACTGGTAGCGATTCGTACCGTGACGTGAATTCTCGCAAACCGATTGCACAAACGGAAGGGCGCGGTCCATCGAATATCACCGGTCCCGGAATCTTCTGTGCCCGATGCGATGGCGTGATTATTGGCCGTATCGTTACTGCGATGGATCGAAGGTGGCATCCAGAATGCTTCCAGTGTAGTGTGTGCCGCACGCTCCTCGAGCATGTCAGCAGTTACGAGCACGATGGTCATGCATATTGTCATATGGACTATCACGACGTGAGTGGCTTCGCACGTTGATGTTTCGGCGTCTATATGCTCACCAAGACAGGCGGTGTTTAGCAATTTGCGCCCAAATGTCACTATTGCGAGACAGCCATTGTGGATTCGCGATTCATCACGATTGATGATGCTATACTGGGACAACGATATTATCACGAGCTACACTTCTTCTGTGGGGAGTGCGGAGATCCCTTCCTCGATCCGTCGAAATCATCTGCGGCGGGGAATGAGTTCAACACCGTCGCGGGAGACGGTCAGGAACCAGATGACTTGACCAAAGAGTTCGTCATCAATGGCAAACATGCTTTCTGCGTTGAGTGTGACGTCAAGCTACACAAGCCCAAATGTGCCGGATGTCGAAAACCGATTCGAGACGCGGCGGTCGGGGCTCTAGGCGCAAAGTGGCATAGTGAATGCTTCTGTTGCACTGTGAGTGCTGGTTTCGGGAGTGACGAGAAACGAAACTCATTACCTCATTGTCGTACGCAGGGTTGTGACGAGCCGTTTCCCACGGGTTCATTTTTCCCGATCGATAACGAACCTTTCTGCCAAGACTGCTACACAGCGACCCTGAACATGGCGAGGTGATTGAGGCATCAGTTGCAGATGTTTCCCATTATACGACAACTTTCCTTTGCAATACGGCAAGGAATACGAGCTGTGTGACGACATTCCCATGACCGACTACGGCGATTCATTAGTGTCGACGGCAAGGGTCTATTTTTGTAATACAACACGGTACCGCTAATACCAAGTCAGATGCTATGCTGCTGATTCTTTTGCCCGTTCAATAATCGTCGTCATCCGATTCCTCCATTTCTACGGCGTCCATGTTCCCAGTGCCAGACATCGCTATCGTTGCCGCAGGTCCTGGTGCGAGAGTAGGCTTTGCGGCCTGAACTTGCTGCATGGCATTGCCTTCGGGCTTCACATCTGGCTTTCCCCCCTTTTTGTTCTTTGCTGCTAATCGTTCTTCTCGGGCGAGTCGCTGCTCATCCTTTTCGCGACCTTCGAGAGAGTCCTTATCTCGGAAATCTGTCTTGCACGCACGGCACTTGTAGAACAGGATCCTATACTCGTAACGAAACCCTCATCAGTACCTCGCAAAGCCAGGCATCGGTCGACTTGGTGACCACTGACATGGATGTAGATTTGCGCATGATTTCGTTTGATTGATCCTGAAACTGTACCGATCTGCAGCATGCAACAAACGATGATATGTTAACGAAGCCCCCTCAATCTTTCATGCTAAGGACCCATTGGTCTCACGAAGTGGCATGACAGTTAGGACACGGCATTCGGCTTCGCATCAACGTGGGATCGAGCTCGACATCTTGCGTCACTCCTCTTTTCTCTCTGATGGATGAGGTGTTATGAGTATTTATGGATCATCCGTCGAAAGGAGAGCCTGTGAGCGCTTACTTGACTACCGAGAGCAACTCATCTCGCCTGATCTGGTAATCGTTCTTGTCCGTTGCTGTCATCAGGAAATTGCATTGTCGACACTCGTAATGCAGCTTCCGATCGGACATTGCCTAATGGTATTGGCAAGCGACGATGAGCAAGGCGGATACTACTCGTCACCCATAGGGACCTGCCTTGGGATACAGCAACGAAGCACTACGTGACACAAAGCACTTCTCAATCAAAACTTCAGGTCCGCAAGAACAGTAGGCATACTCACCATTGTCCACAGAACTTGATTGGCATCTTATAAGTCCGAACTCCACTCAAATGAACTCTGTAACCTTAGGTTCCCGGTGAGAGATGACCTAGCAGAGCTATCACGGATCCTCCTGTCCAAGCTGGAGATCTGTCGATCAACTCCTGGCCGAGTCCGGGTCAAGGTTCGAATCTGCCTGTCCGCGTGTACTATGTCGAGCGCCGGATGATTATTTCTTGGGATATTCAACGAATGGCTGTGAAAGTTCTTGGTAGTTCAGCACGATAGCTTGCAACAACATTGGTCCAGTTATCATGATTCTAACTCTCTGTAGTAGTCGTTCTCGGGTCACGCCAACCTTTGAATTCGACTCTAAGGGCGAGAAGTCTCAAGGTCTCGCTCGGCTACCAGCTGAAGTTGGTGATGGCTGGTCTTGAAATCATTTGACATCATCAACGGTCCTCCAGATTGTTCCCCCTATACAGCTGCCTACATGAATCAAGTACCATACTCGATTTCCACCCCGTACTACGGAAGACATACCCTACTATCTACCTACCATGAACCATTGCTATGGCGCACTTTAGTCAGGGACTAGATCAGTATTCCTTCCATCAGTCATGTCCGACGCGATGACCTCGACGCGGTCGAGCAGGTACTTTCCTCTACCAGACATCCCAAACTTCGATAAAACAGCTCTCACGCCATCACTAGCCGTCCTCGCCAGTCATCCTAAATATCGGGACACTCTTGGCAGATATGAAAAATTCCAGTGGGATGTGGTCGAGAATATGGTCGAACTCGCCAACGCGTGGGAGGATATCGCTCAGCGTTATGTCAACGTAGACCCTGCGGAAGATACCGAAGTGGATATAATGACTGGTGACACCCTGTACAAGGGCAAGAAGATAGAAGTAGAAGAGGATGAAGAGGACCCTTACGACGACGAAACGTCTGCATCTGATGATGAAGATGATGCTGCTGATGCAGCAGGATCACGACCAGATGCCGAGGCTCAGGGCGATGACGACGAGGACGAACTAGGCTTATGGGGTCCAGAGAGTGGTATAGAGGTGCAATTCGCCAGATTACCAGATCTCTCGGCCTTGGTTACCATGACAGAACCCTCCCAAGAGGAGGTGAATGCCTTTCTGAACGAGCAGTCCGAACGGACGCGGTTGCAAGAAGAATTAGCATTTTCAAGCCGGCTAGAAAGCGATGATCTCGTCGAGAACCAGATTGTTGCGAGCGGAAGCACTAGTCAGGCGCGATCCCAAGGCAGTCGCTGGAGAGGACGAGCTCGACAAGCTGAGAATGAGGTCGCTGGTTCACCGCTCAAGAAGCGGAGAATTCACGGTGCAAAAAGAGGAGCACTGCTGCGACATGCTGCCCCCTCGGTGGACATGGCCCAACCCTCTTCAGACGCTGCTCAGATTTGTTCCGATGCTCTAGGTATAGATTCTGTTCCGTCGACTCCGTTCCTTACCCCTAAAAGAGACATCCACCGTGCTAGGAGAGGCCGACCATCAAAGCTCGCTTCTACGCCCGGTAGGACAGCTCCGAACAGGTCCGACAATGACGATATCATCATCGGAAGATCACACCTCGACCACAATCTCATTCGATCCCAGACGGTAACGCCTTATATTTCGCGGTCGTCTCGGGTAGTCAAACAACCTCGACGATGGGGTGATCAGATTCCCTGGTCTCAATTGCGCAAGAGTGGGAAAGCGGTTATCCCGGTCCAAAGTGACCGGGAGACAACGGATGATCAGCGATGTTACGTCGAGGTACCAGATCTACCAGCAGACTGGCGCGTATACACGAGCGTGGTGGAGATGGGTCCTCCACCGGCCAGCACTACGATCGCGCTTGTAGATGGCATCACGACCTCCAACAAACACGAGGAATCGAGCTCACCTCTGGAAGAGTGGGATGACGCGTCTGTCCCCGCTAGCATCGATCTCGATGAGCCGGTACCTGATGGACTGGAGGACATTCAGCATCGGATGATCGCCGACAGTCCCGAAGCCAAGGACGAATTCATCACGCCTCTACGGATGCAACTAAAGGTTGACGTCACGGCCATGCCGCAGATGGGTTTCGAAACCCAAACAATGTCGATTCTAAGCTTCACGGATGCCATGTCAGGTCTGTCTTCTCCATTGACTCCGGTGACGTCTTGTCCACCTTCGCCTGTGGACGACGGCGCGAAATGCAGCTCGCCGAGATCTCGCAGTCGCTCTGCGCGTGTTCTTCATTCGGAAGAACCAGCGATGCAGACTGGCGATATCGCCGAGGTTGGCGAGATTGACGAGGTTGACGAGGCGGTAGAGCCCATCCAGTCGAGCGAACTTCTGCAGACATCCTCCGGCAGCTCACAGAGCTACCCAGTTGATGGACTTGACAGCGTCGAGTCACCTGCTGAACAGGCTTTGAACCCGACCTTTTGTCCCGGGCTGGATCGCCTGCAGATACAGTCCGATTTTTCGGCGCTCGAACGTTCACAGCACGGGATCCGCTTGGAAGAGGAAATTGCCGACCGAACCAGAGATTCTGCCTTTCGTCAATCATCTCCACCATTCTTTTGCAAATTTGAGGCGATGCTGGAACCTGATGACGATCCTTTGAATGCCAACACGATGGACAACTCGCTGGACGAGCTCAACTTGAGCGCTCGACTCTTCGTTCCATTCTCATTTCGCTTGCCTGAGGGCGCCAAGGGTGCAGCTTATGACAATCCAATCCTCGTTGTCGACGATGGCAGTGATGATGAATTAGGAGGCTGGGACGACGTCGGCTGGTGAAGAAGGACGAAACGCCCCTTTCAGACTTTAATTTGTATAGACGCAGTATTCTTGTATCGTTCTCACTTGATTCTATTTGTAGCCTGGAGGCTCGACCATGTCAATACCATGCATTTTTACAGGTTGACGCTTAGAGACATGAGCGTCGATCAAATGAGATTACCCCGCCTCGGGCCAATTGTGCCACCTTTATCGTGACCGTATACAAGCTTGCCTCTCAAATATGTCGATAATACCCTTCCTTTTAAGTCTCGCCCGAGGTATGGCGAAACTTTGTTCTTGAACTTAAGGTCGTCAACCGTGACCTAAATCGTATCAACATCCACGTATCTCAGGGTCAGTGGCTTGAGCGAAGTCGGGGATGTGTCGTAGACTGACCTTGAATTTGGCTTCGGGATCAAAGACAACAAGGTCCGCCTGGGCTCCAGCAGCTATAAGGCCCTTGCGACCTGCAAGCCCAACCTGCTTGGCGGTATTGGAGCAACACCATCGCACAAGGTCCGGCAAGCCGATGGCTTTCCCGGAGCTAGCACGACGGTCGTTGCGTTCACCAATCTCGGTCCAAAGGAGACTCAAACCGAGACCCAATGCAGAAATGCCTCCCCAGGCATCCATGAAGCCTCCCTCTTTCATTTCACCAATACAGGGCGAGTGATCAGAAACCACATAGTCAATAAGACCATCTTCCAAGGCTTTCCAAAGCTTTTCCCGGTTCGATTCCTCTCGGATTGGTGGGCAGCATTTGTATTCCGTGTGCATGCTATGCGCTTCGACAGGCACAGATTCACTCGACAGGACAAGATAGTGAAAGCAGGTTTCGCTCGTAAGCGGAAGACCCTTCTCCCGAGCCGTTTGAATCATCGACAGTGCCTGGGCCGACGCCAGATGGACGATATGGGCGCGAGTCGGCGAAGTCACATCAGGGTTCGCGGCCTCTTCTTCCAGCAGGCGGATGATCATCGCAATCGCGGTCACCTCCCATTCGTCAGGCCGAGAATTGAGGAATGTCTGGTATGATTGATCGTCTCCTAGACCATGTACGGGCTCTCCCATCTCGGCATGGAATAAGATCAACCCATTGGAACCCTGTTTGACAGGGGAGGGAATCAGGTTCCAGGATCGCTTGCCACGCATATTCCACCTACTCTTAAGCTGATCATTGCTTGCCGGACATCTTCCTCTGAAACTGCTGGGAATTCCTGAAGATCGAGGTTTGTTGTTAGGGCTCAAGACAGACCAAAGCACACAATACAGCTGTACATACGTCCACACCTGATTCTATGAGGAAACACTTGAACCCTTTGACTCCGGCTTTGATCAGTGGTCTCAGATGTTCCTGTTGGATCGAGAGCATAAGTCCCCGATGGTGGTCTCAAGGCCGAGTGATCGTGTATTCACCTTGTTCCCCGGCACAATCCCTCCCCAAAAGCCAACGTCACAGTAAATTCCTTTGTTCTCGCCTACGATAGTCTCCGCTGGTCCCAAGATGTCGATCAGTCTCTCCTCGCTACGGGAATGTCGTCGGCCGAGTATACTATAAAGGCCTGGATCGTCCCCATGGGACCTAGCCATTTCTTCATCGTCCTCATCAAGATTCTCAACATTCTTGAGCGCCGTCTCGACCTGAATTGTCCCGCTGGGATCCTCATGATCATGCATCTCTTCCTCAGTAACTCTCCCAGAACCCCAGCCCGCGCCGATCCCCATCCCTGACTTGAGCTTGAGGTCGTTTCCGGCATTCCCGCCAAGAAGTCTTTGTGCTTCCTCGAGCGACTGCCAATTCTCCCATCCATAGCGAGCTGCCTTGATTTTGACTTCTAGCGCACCGACAGAGGTGGTCGAAGGGATCGAATTCAGAGGCATATCTATGACTGTTGTTACGCCGCCAGACACAGCAGCCAAAGTACCGGAAGTGAAACCTTCCCACGAGGTTCGTCCAGGCTGATTCAGATGCACGTGAGCACTGCGAAAGATTTCAGCCGTTGGGCCAGGTCAGCGTTACAGTAGAAACTTCGCACTGGTCGTCTGTTCTCACTCTACAAGACCAGGAAGCAAGACTTTGTCACTAGGTATTCTGATGACTTCGTTGACGTCATCTCCAAGATCTGCGATCTCTTCGTCATTGAGTAGCTTTCCAATGACCTCGGTGATTTCCCCCGTAGCATTGTCCACAACGATGGTTGCAGGTTCGGGTTCGGATGAACCAGGAAGGATCGTTTTGGGCGAGATGAATATCGACAGTCCAGATGTAGAGGGAGTCGAGTTTACCATCGTGGGCAGCTCTCCGATGGAATGTGAAAGTCAAGTCGTACTAATCTTTGATGGGCGTCGATTTTGTATTCAGCGGGTACATTGTTTCGTCAAAGCAATTTCACTACCAGTTACCAAGTTGATGAGGTGACACCAGGTGAACGAGTGAAGTCAACCGGAGTCGCTCCGTTTCGGCTTCATGCGAAATCTGCTTCCGGTCCGACGACGTCGGGGTTCGGTAGCAAATGTCTTAGCCGTTACGGCATTCACCTCACAGAGTTGGCACATCCCCGGAATACCAATATCTCAAAATCACCCTTGCTCGAAGCAATCAAATTCGAGCCATATAAGCAACGGAAGAAGCTTCTAGCGCTAAGGAGGCAGCGAAGAGATTCTTCAAGATGTTGCGGTCCTCCTCGAAGAGATGTCATGCACAGCCGTTGACGATGCGTTTTTGCCACCAATTCTAGTCATCGTGGTTATCATTGTCATCTCAGAAACGGGGATTTCCAGGTTCAAAACCGCATACTATGCAGTTTTCGATACATTCAAGTCGTTCGGCGGACATCTGGTCGTAGGATTGGTATGATGGGAGATTAAGGTCATGCTGTAGCAGTCAACGTGAAAGGAGCCAAGTTCTTGTGTCTGCGATGTCGATCAAAGAACCTGGGCGTCTTCTAATCATAAGCTTCGTCAGCGGATCGACGGACCAAACGTCGGACTTTCTTCTTGTAATCTGTGAGCGAAAGTTAAGAAAAAGAACGCAGATTAGCACCAAGATGCTCGTGAGGGAACCGGGACCCACGCACTTGCGAAATCCTCCCTAACTTGCTTGGCTGCATCCACGTTCGCAGGCGAGTTGAGATCAGGCACATCTTGAGACAAAAGACTGATGACCGAGATAAGCTACAAGTTCGCGAAAGATCCCGTGTTAGTGGCGATGTCCGAACATAGCGAACCCCCCGCATCTCTTACCACAGTCTCCACCGAGTGCACAGGTAACCATCTCTCCCCAGCGTCTTCATATCCGTAAATATCTTCCCCTGGTGCGTGCTGTACCATGTGCGAAAGGCAACGGGTAAGCTCTGAAGTTCGGAGACAGGTGAATCATGCGAAGCCAAACGTACCAGAATCGAGATACAGACAGTCCCGTCCGCAAAAACTAATCATTCCGAACGTACCCAACAACTCAGTTTTGTGGAAGCGGTGGCGATAGCGTGCAAGCGGACTTACTGTTCGGATGCCACATCTCTGTCAGGAATCTCATCTTGGGTGGAAGCAATGGGTATTCCTGGAAGAGGACAGGGCATCGATTTGAATTTTAGCGATTTATACTCAAGCTTGTAGTGGTCGATTGCGAGCACTTACCTCGGGAAAGGTTAGTCTCGCTTTCAAAAATCCTCCTTCGTAAATCGTATCAGCCGGGCTGAACTCCGAGGATCCGCCTCATATCAGCTTGGCTCTCCGAGAGACGGAACTTCCCGGATACAACAACCAGCCAAATTCATGGCACACTCACCCCATGATCATGATCTCCCATTCCAACAAGTTGTCATCGTCCACCAAGCCTGCAGAGAATCCATCGACTGGCTTCTTCCGTAATTCTATGGAGACAAGCACCAGTACGAGCGA
>Ga0308160_10004755_pt1 | contig 14384 bp, 14 predicted proteins | sample PhyFR1_FD_201036 | JGI IMG/M metagenome (GOLD analysis project Ga0308160, IMG submission 201036) | Phyllosphere microbial communities from UC Gill Tract Community Farm, Albany, California, United States - DLSLF.R1 | ecosystem: Host-associated > Plants > Phyllosphere > Unclassified | place: USA...
CACCTCAATGTGACGGAGCCAGAGCGCTGCGGCGGGCACCTCAAACCGCCCCCGCGAGGCGTTCTCGGCGGCGAGGACCAGATCGCCGAATTCCACTACATAGGCAATGCGTTCGGCGCCGAAGGCGGTGAGCCGGTCCAGGCCCGGCGCTCCTGGGCCAAGCGGTGGCGGCCCAAACATGAAACGTGCCTGGAAGGCTGCCTCGGAGTCGTTGAGCAGTGTCAGCATCAGGCCGGCCCGGCTGCCGAAGCGGCGGAATACTGTCCCCTTGCCCACGCCGGCACGCTCTGCCAGGCGGTCCATGGTGAGGCCCGCAGTTCCGCAGTCGGCAATAAGTTCCTTGGCAGCGAGCAGGAGGCGCTCCCGGTTCCGTGCGGCATCGCTGCGTTCGGCCGCAGCCGGAGCCGGCTCGGGGCGCAGTGGGATGGAGGTCACAGGATTCAGTTTAGACCCCGGGAATAATAAACGGACCATAGTCCGTTTAGTCTGGTGAAGGCATCAAGTGCCCCAGCTTTGAAAAGGCCGACGGCCCTCCCGCGGCCCCTACCAAGGAGTTTCCATGACGAAGAGCACCATCCTTACCCTTGTTGGCAGCCTGCGCGCCGGGTCCACCAACCAGCAACTGGCCGAAGCCATCCAGCTCAACGCCCCCGAGCAGGTGGACGTTGTCATCCACGAGAGCCTGGGTAACATCCCGTTCTACAACGAGGACATCGACGTCGAGGGCCAGGTTCCCGCCGCCGCCGCCGCACTGCGCGCCGCCGCCAGCGAAGCCGACACCATCCTGCTGGTCACCCCGGAGTACAACGGCACCGTCCCCGCTCCCCTGAAGAACGCCATCGACTGGCTGTCCCGCCCCTTCGGCGCCGGCGCGCTCTCCGGCAAGCCCACCGCCGTCGTCGGCACCGCCTTTGGCCAGTTCGGCGGAGTCTGGGCCCAGGACGAAGCCCGCAAGGCCGCCGGCATTGCCGGCGCCCAGGTCATTGAGGACGTCAAGCTCGCCGTCCCCGGCTCCATGGTGCGCTTCGCCGAGATCCACCCCAAGGACGACGCCGAGGTTGTAGAGCAGATCAAGGGCGTCTTCGACGCACTGTCCGCAGCCGCCCCGGCAGCCTAGCGTCCTGCGCGGACCACCCGCGCAGTTCCCGCCGCGCCCGGTACGCATCTTTGCGTTCCGGGCGCAGCTGTATCCGGGGTGACCGGGCCCGTCCCCGAACCTTCCGCCACCACCCCGGACTGACGTCCGCGTTCCGCCGTGACCAACTCTTGTCCCAACCGGTACCGCACGGACATCTCCGCCGGCGAGCCCAGCCGTAACGTTAATTTCCTGGAAAGCCGGATGGAATTGCGGTGCAGCATGCCAAGAGAAACGGGAAACGCGGGGCGGCGGAGCGCGCGGGCAGCGGTCGCTGCCGCCCTGGTTCTTCCACTGTGGCTCGCCGCCTGCGACGGCCTCCCGGCGTCACCGCGGGGCGGTACCGACGCGAGCCCTGCCGCGGCTCCAGGCGCCGCCATGCCGGGCCCGCAGCCGCAGGCGCCGCCGCCGGCAGCTACGGCTGCCATCCCCTCCGACTCCGGCACCGCATCAGGCGGAACGTCCCCGCAGCAGCCGTCCGCGGCCGCACCCGAGGCCGCTGCCGCTCCGGTACAGGCGGGGACGGGCCAGTCCGGTTCCACCGCCACGGCCAGCGGGGAACCGGAGCCTCGCCCAACACCGTCAGCTGAACCGCAGCCCTCCCCGTCGCCGTCCCCCGCGGCCGGCCCGGAAAGGGTGCCGGCAGCCCAAAGCACCGTCACGGCCTACTTCGTCCTGCTGGACGACGGCGGCAACAACGGAGTGCGGTTCGGCTGCAATGACAGCCTGATTGGCGTGGACCAGGCGCGGCCCGCGGGCAAGGAACCGTTGCCCGCGGCAATGAATGCCCTCCTGGGGGCAGGCAGCGGTGCCGGCTTTCCGGCAACAGATGTCCCGTCCGGCCGCGAAATCTACAACGCACTGGCGGGATCGCGGCTCAAGTTCCTGTCCGGCAGCTTCGACGGGACCGCCGTGAGCGTCTATCTTTCAGGTGCACTGAGCCTGGGCGGCGTGTGCGACATTCCGCGGCTGGAAGCCCAGCTCACCCAAACAGCGTTGGCCGCCGTGGGCGCCGTCAGGGCGCAGGTCTACCTCAACGGGCGGCCGCTGGCAGAGGTGCTGCGGCTGGAAGGCACCGGTACGGGATGAGCCGGCGCCCAGTAATTCCAGGAACAACAAGTGTTGCTTTTTAGGCAACGCACGGCTGTATCCTGAGCGTGTGAGCCACGAGACACTCGACGCCGCAGCCGCGTCTCTTCCAGCCGAAGCCATTGACGCCATCGAACGGGCGGCCACTTCCGCGCACCGCCACGACGAACTCTTTTCCGAGCGTGCCGCAAACATCAGGCAGTCGGCGGTGCGTGACGTCTTCGACATCTCGCTGCGCCCCGGCCTGGTGTCCCTGGCCGGCGGAAGTCCCTACCTGCAGTCGCTCCCCCTTGACCGCCTGGCGGAAACAGCCGCCCGGATCATCGCCGAGGAAGGGCTCACCGCCCTGCAGTACGGCGCCGGCCAGGGAACGGAGGAGCTCCGCACGCAGATCTGCGAGGTCATGGCGGCCGAAGGGATTGTGGATGCGCTGCCGCAGAATGTGGTGGTCACGGCGGGCTCCCAGTCAGCCCAGGACGTCGCCACCAAACTGTTCTGCAACCCCGGCGACGTTGTGCTGGTGGAGGACCCCACGTACGTCGGGGCCCTGAACACGTTCGAGGCGTACCAGGTGCAGGTGGAAACCGTGGCCATGGACCAGTCCGGCCTGGTCCCCGAGCTCCTCGAAGCCCGCATCGCCGCCCTCCAGCTGGCCGGAAAGAGCATCAAGTTCCTCTACACCATCCCCAGCTTCAACAACCCTTCCGGCATAACCCTCGCCGCGGACCGGCGCCAGGAGATCGTGGATATATGCCGGAATGCGAATATTTTGATCATTGAGGACAACCCGTACGGACTGCTGCGGTTCGACGGCGAACCGCTGGCCCCCCTGCGCGCTGCCAATCCGGACGACGTGATTTACATGGGCTCATTCTCGAAGATCTTCGCACCCGGCCTGCGGATCGGCTGGGCGCTGGTGCCGGAGCACCTGCAGCGGCGGTATTACCTGGCCGCGGAGGCCGTCACCCTCTGCCCGCCGGCCCTGAACCAGATGCTCGTCTCGGCCTACCTGCGAGACTACGACTGGAAGGGCCAGATCTCCACCTACCGCGGCCTTTATGCCGAACGCTGCCGGGCCATGCTGGCGGCGCTGTCCGAGTACATGCCGGAGGGCGCCTCCTGGACCAGCCCGGACGGTGGCTTTTTCGTCTGGGTGACGTTGCCCGAAGGCGTGGACACCTACCCCCTCCTGCACAAGGCGATAGACGCCGGGGTGGTCTTCATTCCGGGAGCCGCCTTCACGCCGTCGGACGAGCCGTCCAACAAACTGCGCCTCGCCTTCAGCGCCGTCCCGCCGGATGCCATCCGTGAAGGGGTGCGCCGCCTGGCGCCGGTACTGCAGGAAGCGCTGGCCGCGCGGTAGCGTTGGGCTCATTAGTGCCGTCAGGAACCAAGCAAAGGAGCATTTCATGAGCGGAACCATCGTTGTAGGCGTCGACGGGAGCGGTACGGCCAAGAAGGCCGCAGAGTCGGCCCGGGGCCTGGCAGTTGCGCTGGGCGCCACGCTCCACGTTGTCTCGGCCTTTGACAGCGACCGCACGGAAGTCTTCGGCAGTGGCAGTGACCAGTGGATCGTGTCCGACGCGGACGGGGCCGAGCACGTTGCCCGGACAGTGGCCGAGTCCCTGGGCGGGCAGATCAAGGTAACCTACTCGGCGGCACGCGGCCGTCCGGCAGACGCCCTGATCAAGGAAGCCCTCCGCATGGACGCAAAGATCATTGTGGTGGGAAACCGGCGCATGCAGGGCATCGGCCGGGTGCTGGGCAGTGTGGCCAACAGCGTGGCACACAACGCCCCGTGCGACGTCTACATCGCGAACACGTACGACGCCGACTAGGAGTTACGCCCAACACTCCCCGTGGTGGCACAGATCGCTGCGGGGGGTGGGCGTTCTCACGCCCAAAAAGCCCATTCAGCTACGGGCGAAACGGTAAAATTGAGGGAGCCCCCAACGGTGCGGACGACAACAACCCACCACTAGAGGGGACCCCTTGATCACTCTTCAGCGCCGCCAGCTGGTAGGCCACGACATCCTTCTGGCCCGCCACGGAAACCACATCTGCTCCATGCGCGTGGACCGCGGCAACGGCACGGTGGTTGCGCTGCTGGATGACGGCACCACCGACTCCGCGCCGAACATGATCGCCCCGGACCTCAACCTCCCCCGCACCGTCCGCAGCGTCATGCGCGAGGACTGGAAACTGCTCTCCATCATGACCGGTGCAGCCACGGCCTGGGCCGCACTCATGGTGGGTGCCGCCGTCGTCATCGCATCCTCGATGGGCGACTCAGCCGCCGTGGAGATGATGTACGCGTACCCCGCCTACTAGCAGTTCCGGGTGGCACAAGCCGCCTACGGCACCAGCCAGAGCCTCAGCAGCCACCAGATCCCTGCCATCACCACACCGCCGAAGAGCGAGCCTGCCACCACCTGCGCCAGGGTATGGGCGCGCAGCACCACCCGTGACCAGCCGACCGCCGGGATGAGCAGCAGCAACGGTGTCCAGGCGGCGCCGAGCATCAGGACGGCGACCACGGCCGAACAGGAGATGGCTGCGGCGTGCCCGCTGATCTTCCAAAACGGGCTGACCGCGGCCAGCACCACCACTCCCCCCACGACGGCCAGCATCATGGCGATGACGCTGGTTGGCGCACCTGCTGCCGCCAGGACCAGCAATCCCGCAAGGATGGACGCCAGGGCCATGAGCAGCACGGGAAGGCGCTGCCGGCGGTCACTGACGTGATGGTCCGTGACCTTTCCCAGCCGGACAAGGACAAGCAACAGGAGCAGCGGCAGCACGCAGACGAACAGGGCAGCCAGCGCCCCGTAGGCCATCGTGGCGGGAAAACCCTCCTGGACCAGCGGGCTGATCAGCAGCTGGACGGTCACCACCACCGGCGGCTGGAGCGCCTCGGTCAGCCACCGGGCGGTTTTGTTTTTCACCCGGATAGCGCGGCCGGAGGCGGCCACGCCGGTCCCTGCCTTCGCCCCGGCCTCAGTCAAGGAGGAGCGCGGGTTCTTCCAGGATGGCCGCGACGTCGGCCATGAACCTCGCGGACAGGTCGCCGTCCACCACGCGGTGGTCGAAGGAGCCGCCCAGGGTGGTGATCCAGCGCGGAATGACCTCCCCGTCCAGGACCCACGGCTTCTGCTTGATGGTGCCGAAGGCGACGATGGCCACCTCGCCCGGGTTGATGATGGGCGTGCCCGTATCGATGCCCAGGGCGCCGATGTTGGTGATGGTCAGCGTGCCGCCCTGCATCTCGGCCGGCTGGGTCTTTCCCGCACGTGCCGTGGTGGCCAGGTTGTTCAGGGCCAGCGCCAGTTCCTTCAGGGACAGGTCCTGCGCATCCTTGATGTTGGGCACCATCAGGCCGCGGGGCGTTGCCGCGGCGATACCCAGGTTCATGAAGTGCTTGACCTGGATCTCGGCAGCCCCGCTGCCGTCCCCGCTCTCAACCCACGAGGCATTGACGCTGGGGTTCCGGGCGGCAGCCCAGATGACGGCCTTGGCCAGGATGAGGAGCGGCGAGACCCTGATGCCCTCGAAGTCCCGTGAGGCTTTGAGCCGCTTGACGAATTCCATGGTCCGGCTGGCGTCCACATCCACGAAGATGCTGACGTGCGGGGCCGCGAAGGCCGAATCGACCATGGCCTTGGCGGTCGCCTTGCGCACGCCCTTGACCGGGATAGTCTCGATCCGCTGGTCCTGCGGCTTTCCGGCCTTGCCCCAGAAGCCGTCCGCCTTGTCCAGTTCGGCGTCGCGCTGCGCCTGGTAGCTGACCAGGTCCTCACGGGTCACCTCGCCGCGGGAGCCGGTGGCAACGACGTCGGCGAGATCGATGCCGAGGTCCCGGGCGATCTTGCGGACGGGAGGTTTGGCGAGGACGCGGTTGACCAGCCCGGTGATGGTGCCACCCAGCGTGGGCCTGGTGTCCACGACGGCGGACTGGCCAGCCTGCGGTGCGGCGGCTGCCGGGCGTCCGGTGACCTCTGCCGGGGTATGCGGCTGGACCGGCTCCACTTCGGGAGCGTTGACTGTCAGCGAGTCGGCCGGCTTGACCGCCGCCGCGGCCCGCGTGGTGCGCGGACGCCGCTTGACGGCGTCGGCCTTCGGTCCCGAACCCACCAGCGGACCACCCGCCGGGGCACTGCCTTGCGCGCCGGCGTCGTTCGCGCCGTTGTCCTGGGCATCGTCAGGAAGCTTGCCGTACAGCGGCTGCGCAGGTGCCTCGGCCTGCGCCGGGGCTTCGGGCGCCCGGACGTCAGCGGGCGTGGGATCGCCCGCGACGTCGTCGCTGACGCTGATGATGGCCGTCCCGACGTCGATGGTCACCCCTTCCGGTACGAGGAGTTCGGTGACGGTCCCGGCGAAGGGGGACGGCAGTTCGACGATCGACTTTGCGGTCTCGATCTCGCACAGGACGTCGTTGATGGCGACGGCATCGCCCGGCTTGACCTTCCAGGAAACGACTTCCGCTTCCGTGAGGCCTTCTCCGACGTCCGGCAGGTTGAATTTATTCAGCGTCATGGTGTCCTCAGTAGGAGAGGGCGCGGTCCAGCGCCTCCAGGATGCGGTCGATGTCCGGAAGATAGTCTTCCTCCACCTTGGCAACGGGGTAGGGCATGTGGAAGCCGCCCACCCGGATGACGGGGGCTTCGAGGGAGTGGAAGGCACGCTCGCTGATGCGGGCCGCGATTTCGCCGCCGATCCCGCCGAAGGTGGGGGCCTCGTGGGCCACGATCAGCCGGCCGGTCTTTTCCACGGATGCGGTGACAGTATCGAAGTCCAGCGGCGAAATGGAGCGGAGGTCGATGACCTCCACGCTGTGGCCGTCTTCCCGGGCGGCGTTGGCGGCGGCAAGGGCCACGGGAACCAGGGGACCGTAGGCCACGATGGTGGCGTCGGTGCCCTCGCGCAGGATGTGGGCCTTGAAGGGGTCGCCTGAGGGGCCGGGAGCTGCGGTGTCCACTTCGCCCTTGAGCCAGTACCGGCGCTTGGGTTCGAAAACGATGACCGGATCCTGGCACTCCACGGCCTGCTGGATCATCCAGTAGGCGTCATGCGGGTTGGACGGGGTAATGATCCGCAGGCCCGCCGTGTGCGCGAACAGCGCTTCGGGGGATTCGGAGTGGTGCTCCACGGAACCGATGCCGCCGCCGTACGGGATGCGGATGACGACGGGAACCGTGAGGTTGCCGTGGCTGCGGGCGTGCATCTTGGCCAGCTGGGTGGTGATCTGGTTAAAGCCGGGGAAGACGAACCCGTCGAACTGGATCTCGCAGACGGGGCTGTATCCGCGCAGCGCCAGGCCGATGGCGGTGCCGATGATGCCGGACTCGGCCAGCGGCGTGTCCACCACGCGGTCGGGTCCAAATTCGCCGATGAGCCCGTCCGTGACCCGGTAGACCCCGCCCAGGGGGCCGATGTCCTCGCCCATCAGCAGCGACTTGGGGTTGGCAGCGAGCGTGGCGCGAAGGCCTTCGTTGATGGCCTTCGCAATGGTCATGGTGGTCATCAGTGGCCTGCCTTTGCTGCTGCACCGTGCTGGGCGGACGGTTCGTCGCCGCCGGCGAATCCTGCGCTGTACTCCTCGAACCATGCCAGTTCCTCGGCCACCAGGGGGTGCGCTTCAGCGTAGACGTTGGCGAATGCGGCCCGGATGTCCGGGTCCTCGAGGTCATGGGCGGTGCGGCGCACGTACGCGGCGAGCTCGTCGCCGTCGGCCTTGACCTTGGCAAAGTAGGCGTCATCGGCCAGGCCCTCGGCGCGGAGGTACTTCTCCAGGCGCATCAGCGGGTCCTTGGCGCGCCAGGCTTCCTCCTCCTCGGATCCGCGGTACTTGGTGGGATCGTCAGCGGTGGTGTGGGCACCCACCCGGTAGGTGAACGCCTCAATGAGGACCGGGCCCTTGCCCTGGCGGGCATGTTCCAGGGCCCACTCGGTGACGGCGTGCACGGCGATGACGTCGTTGCCGTCCACCCGGATGCCGGGGAAGCCGTAGCCTTTCGCCCGGTTGGACAGCGGTACCCGGGTCTGCACGTTGGTGGGGACCGAGATGGCCCAATGGTTGTTCTGGCAGAAGAACACCACGGGCGCGTTGTACGAGGAGGCGAAGACCATGGACTCGTGGACGTCGCCTTCGGAGCTGGCACCGTCACCGAAGTAGGCGATGACGGCAGCGTCCGGTTCGTTTCCGGCTTTGCCCGCGGCGGCAGCGAGCTTCTGGTCACGCTGGATGCCCATGGCATAGCCGACGGCGTGCAGCGTCTGCGCGGCCAGGACCAGCGTGTAGAGGTGGAAGTTCGTGTCCTTGGGGTTCCAGCCTCCGTTGGACACGCCGCGGAACTGGCGGAGCAGTTCGGCGAGGTCCACGTCGCGGGTCAGCGCCACGCCGTGCTCACGGTAGGTGGGGAAGATGTAGTCCTGCGGCTGGCTGGCCCGGCCCGAACCGATCTGGGCTGCCTCCTGGCCCGTCAGCGGGACCCAGAGCGCAAGCTGGCCCTGCCGCTGCAGGGCTGTTGCCTCGACGTCAAAACGCCTGATCCTGGCCATATCCGCGTACAGTCCACGCAGGTCTTCGGGGGTGAGCTTGTCCGCGTAGCTGCTGTATACGGGGTCTGCGCCGAGTTTTCCATCGGGGCCCAGCAACTGGACCATCTGTGCCGGGGGTTGGCCCATGACGGCTTCCGCGTCAGCTTCCCGCTGGTCGTCGACCGCTGTTCCGTCGAACTCGGTGGAAGGCAGATGTGTGCCCATACCGTCTCCTTGCTTCCCGCATGCGGATGCAATGCAATGTCGCTGGGATATATGCCCCACAAGGAATACATTCCCGAAGCGGCATATACAATGGCTTACTGATCCTAACTTTATCTTCAGTAGGTTGGCGCAGGCCTACTTGTTAAGTGCTAGGAACCCCGGGGCGCCTTTGTATAGTTCGCACACAGCTCAAGGAACCGGGTGTTGGCTTCCTGCTCACCGATGCTGACCCGGACGCCCTCCCCGGCGAATGCGCGGACCGACAATGCGCGGGCTCCTGCCTGCTCCGCAAAGTCAGCGCTGGCCTCACCCAAGTCCAGCCACACAAAATTGCCCTGCGCATCGGGCACGGCCCAGCCGAGGTCCCGGAGTCCGCTCACCACGCGGACCCGCTCGTCCACCAGGCTTTGTACCCTTCCTACAACCTGGTCGAAATTCTGCAGTGAAACAATCGCGGCTGATTCGGCTATTTGCGACACGGCAAAGGGGGTGGCAGCCACTCGAAGGTGCTGCGTCAGTGCGGGGTTGGCAACGCTGTATCCCACCCGGAGGCCTGCCAGCCCATGGGCCTTGGAGAAAGTCCGCAGGACCACCACGTTGGGGTATTTGCGGTAGAGGGCGATGCCATCCACGGCATCGGAGTCCCGGACGAACTCCTGGTAAGCCTCATCAACGACCACCACCACGTTGGATGGCACCGTCCGGACAAAGGCCTCGGTTTCGGCGGTGGTCAAGGCGGGCCCGGTGGGGTTGTTGGGGGTGCAGAGGAGGATCACTTTGGTCCGTGCGCTGACTGCCGCCGCCATGGCGTCGAGGTCGTGCCGCCCGTCGGCGGTGACCGGGACGCGGACGCTTTCGGCCCCGGCGAGGCCCACGCTGATGGGGTAGGCCTCGAAGGAACGCCAGGCGTAGATGACTTCGTCGGCCTTGCCGTCGTCGTTCTGGCCGGCAAAGGCAGCCAGGATTTGGTTGAGGGCGCCCAGGCTGCCGGCCCCCGTGACAATGTCCGCCGCGGGAACCTGCAGGAATTCCGCGAGCGCCGCCCGGAGCCTGCTGCTGAGCGGGTCGGGGTAACGGTTGAAATCTGCCTGCCGTGCGATGGCTTCCAGGACCGCCGGCAACGGCGGCAGGGGGTTCTCATTCGAGGACAGTTTGTAACTGGCCAGTCCGTCGACGGCGGCGGGCGGCTTTCCGGCAGCGTAACGGGGCAACCGGCCCACCACCGGGCGCGGAGCGACGCCGCCGGCCAGGGTTTCAGAGGAGGTCATGAAAACTAGCCTACTGCTGCGGGTGTCCACGGATTCAGGGCTGGAACCCGGGGTGCCGGCCGGCCAGCGGAACCCGGCCAGGCACCCCTCTCCGGAGCACGTTTGCCAGGATGTCCAAAGGCTGTTGTGGAAGCATGGGGACATGGGTTCCTTCATTCTTCGGGTCATCTTCAACGCAGCCGCCCTGTGGGTAGCAAGCTGGGTCCTGCCGGGCATGGACATCACCAGCACTGCCACCTCCGATGCCGTGGCACGGACCGGCATCTCGCAGGACACCGAAACCATTGGAATAGTCCTGGCCTATCTGTTCATCGGCCTCATTTTCGGTGTGGTCAACGCCTTGGTGCGGCCGCTGGTGAGCCTGCTTGCACTCCCGATCACCATCCTGACGCTTGGCCTGTTCGCGATCGTCATCAACGCCGCCATGCTCTACCTGACAGCCTGGATCAGCGCCTACACCCCCGTGCATCTCACCATCGATTCCTTCTTCTGGACCGCCATCCTGGCCGCGATCATCATCTCCCTGGTGTCCCTGGTGGCCGGGCTTGTGCCGGGCAGCCGGCGCTGAAGTCCCCATAACCCCGTGCCGCCCACCTTGCAGGGCGGGCTAAGGGCGGCGGCCTGCGGTTCTCCGCCCAAGTACCGGAAGTGGCTGAAACAGGTACCCGCAGGTGCCTTGCCCCGGCTGGCCGCGCAAACTCCAGTACCCGCTACCCATGACCGCCCGGGGCCACCGCTCCTAGGCTGCCAACGGGGCCGGCGAAAGGCCCGCAGCTGTCAGTTCCGGGTACGGGGGGCAAAGAATGAAGGCACGCACAATACTGGCTGCGGCCTGCCTGCTGCTGGCGTGGCAGGCGGGACCGGCCCACGCGGATTCCGAAGCCGTGCCGTCGCCCCAGGAGGCCGCCGTTCTGGGCAACGATGTTTCCTGGCCCCAATGCGGTGGCCACCTCCCCGCACCGCCGGCGTTTGCCGTGGTGGGCATCAACGGCGGCCGGCCAACGACGGCGAACCCTTGCCTCGCGGAGCAGCTGGCCTGGGCGGATGGCAGCTCCGAGGCAGCGGCGGGAGTTCCGTCTGCCGTCTACGTCAATACCGCCGCGACGGGCCCAGCGGGCTCCTTGTGGTGGCCTGTAAACAACAGCGTGATGGGCACGGACATCGGAAACCCCTACGGGATGTGCGATGGCACCGCATCCCCCGCCTGCGCATATGTCCACGGCTATGCGATGGCATACAACGACGCCGGAAGCCTCGCCGGGGCAGGAGGCGGTGCTTCCCACCGCATGTGGTGGCTGGATGTCGAGACCGGTAACAGCTGGCTGTCCAATAAGGCTGCCAACACCGCGGAGCTGGAGGGCATGACCGCCTACCTCCAGGGCGCCGGGGTGGAGGTAGGCATATATTCCACCGGCTACCAGTTCGGTGAAATTGTGGGTGAGGTGGGCCCCCACAGCAACCTCTACTCCCTGAAGAGCTGGCTGGCGGGCGCTGAATCCACCTCCAGCGCGGCGGATCTTTGCGGGGCTGGTCCCCTCAGCTCCGGCGGCGTCGTGGCACTCACGCAGTTCACCGCCGGTAACCTCGATTACAACTTCCGCTGCCCTGTGGCGCAGCCGCCGGCTCCACCGCCGGCGCTCACTCCGCCGACAGTTCCGGAGCCTGCCCCGGCGCCCGCAAAGACCCGCTCCAACCGCTACGCCGAGATTCCCGCCGCCCAGATCGCCTGAACACTGCAACAGTCATGGCTAGCGGCCCCCAAGGTGGCGTTCGTGGGCGCGGGGATCCGGCGGCGCAAGGGTAGTGGAGGGGCCCTTGGCCCGGGTCAGGGAATACCGCGTGGCCGTGGCGGCTCCCCCGGCACCAAGCACACCGCCCAGCACCGCCGTCGAGTGTACGAGCGACGGATCATTGCTCGCTGCCACCAGCCGGGCGGCGTCCTGGTACCCGCCCAGGCGGTGGCCGGGACCAAGGCCCTTGTCCCCACCGGGCGCGATCGGCGTGTCCACCGATACGGTCACCCGGTTGCGGGTTTCGGGGTTGGCGGCACCGTCGCTGCCGGGAACCCAGTCCGCCTGATGCTCAAGGTGCAGGGACTCCACCTCCTCACGGGTCTTGATCCCTGCCACCGGAGACCCTGCGGTGAGGACATACTTCACGTCGTATTGCTCCAATACCCGGGGATCCGCTGCCATGTTCATGGTATGGATGCCGCCCTGGCTGTAACCTACAGCAACCACGGGAGCGCCCTTTTCTGCTCCAGCTTCGTCCAGCGCCGCGAGGACAGCCTCATTCACTTCCCTGGAGTTGTACAGCATGGACTCCACAATGCCCGCCTCATCAAAGGGGTTGTCCCCGCCGGCGTCCCTTCCGGCAGCCTGGGTCCCCGGAACAATGACCACATAGGCCTTTTCGCCGCCGTTATCCACTTCCAGGACCTCAAGGGCTCCGGCACCGCGGGCCTCCACTTCCTGAAGCCGCTCCAACAACCCTGCAGGTGACGTGTCCAGGTCCACCTGGACCGCTTCCTGCTTCCGCAGCGTGATCTGCCGCGGGATGAAGGTTGCCACCAAAGCCATCAGGGCATCCCGGACCAAGGGGACATGCTCGTTCACTGCCTGCACCTGGGGCGCCGCCAGTTGCATCATGGCAATGACGTTCTCGGTGACGCGCCGGTCCGGAACGCCGGTGGCTGCCATGGTGCCCCACGAGAGACCGGTCTCCGTCATGGCGGCGATCCCGAGGGTCCTCCCCACGTTGGCCCGCCACTCCGCATCCTGGTAATCACGCATGCAGGCACGGACCTGGCTGCTGATCCGCTGCAGCTCCGCCCGGCTGGCCTGGACCCGCCACTGGCCGTCCCGCACGGCCGCAATATGCCCGGAAGCGGACCAGGGCGGCTGCCGGTCTGCCCAGCAGAGCTGGTCCAGGATTCGTCCCGCCTCCTGCTCCACAGCGGCCAGGTCACAGGCCAGGGTCTCCAGTTTTTCAGCGCCCGCAGTCAACTCCTCGAGCTGGACCCCGATGCCGCCGCTGCCGCCCCGAATGCTCAGGTGGCCGTCCCGCGACGCGCCGGACAGCCTGACGGGCTCCGGATAGGCATCATCCGCCGGGTCCATCAGGGCACCCTGCAGGCACTGGCGGCCGCCGCCATAGTGTCCTCAGCGTGCCGCGCGACGGCTGCCCTCGCCACCTCCAGGACGTCGACAGCGCGGCGCAGGGCGGCGCCCTGCCGGCCCACCGTGTCCCGGTACGCCCGCCCGGCCGGCGATTGCCAGTCGAGCATCTGGATGTCCCGCAGGCAGGCCAGGGCCTCCTCGACGCGCGCTCCGCAGCGTGCAAGCCGGTTCACGAGAGGCAACAAATCAGCGGCAACGTGCTCGGCGGCGCCCGGCAGTCCATCCCCCAGGACGTTTCCCATGTGACCTCTTTCCCCGGCACCCCGGACCTGTTGCTTACCTGCTGACGGGGCCACGCTACGGAAGACGGCGCACCAGCCTAAGTGCCGCCGTCGGCCATGTGGATAAGTAACGTAAGCGGTGCACTTAAGGCGCCGCCGGAGTTCGTGAAAGAATCAGCACATGCCTGAAACTGCCGCCACAGCTGATACCCGCACGCCCTCAGGACGCCTGGCCCTCGCCGCGTCCACGGAAAAAATCGCCCTGGGCCCCCTGGACGGCCGGTACCAGCCGGCAGTGGCCCCGCTGGTTGACTACCTGTCCGAGGCAGCGCTTAACCGGGACCGCGTGGCCGTCGAAGTTGAATGGCTGATCCACCTGACCAGCAACAACGTCCTTCCCGGCGCGGGCCCCCTGTCCGCGGACCAGCAGCAGCAGCTGCGTGCCGTCGTCACCGAATTCGACGCCGCCTCCGTGGCGGAACTGGCCGAAATCGAGGCCGTGACGGTGCACGATGTAAAGGCCGTGGAGTACTACATCGGCCGCCGCCTCCCCGCCATCGGCATCGAAAACCTGACCGCCATGGTCCACTTTGGCTGCACGTCCGAGGACATCAACAACCTTTCCTACGCGCTTGGCGTCAAGGGTGCTGTGGAGGACGTGTGGCTGCCCGCTGCCCGCGCCCTGGTGGCACAGATCAGCACGATGGCCGAGGACAACCGCGCAGTTCCC
>Ga0308160_10004756_pt1 | contig 14379 bp, 12 predicted proteins | sample PhyFR1_FD_201036 | JGI IMG/M metagenome (GOLD analysis project Ga0308160, IMG submission 201036) | Phyllosphere microbial communities from UC Gill Tract Community Farm, Albany, California, United States - DLSLF.R1 | ecosystem: Host-associated > Plants > Phyllosphere > Unclassified | place: USA...
CGGCGACGACACTCCAGACCTGGAGATTGGAAGATGTCGATGCGGACTGGGCGGCTGCGACCATTGTCTCGATCGTGCATTCGGGCAGAGGTTGATCAGTGAATGCCCGGACACTCCGGTGATCAAGGAGTTGCTCGATGACCTCATTCCATTGCGTGGGTGGCGAGATGTCAGTCGCGCCGTAGCGGGCACTGAGCTTGGGCTGTGCGTTGGCTGTCATCGATGCGCTCCAAAAGGGCCGAAGGCTACCAAATTGATTCCCGCGTAACACGCCTACCATGCCAAGTTTCATTTACCATCCGGCCAGCCGAGTTCGGACACGGACAGTTCGACAACATCCAGATATAGGTACTTCTTTTGGAAGCAAAACCGCTCACGGCCCGCGAGGTTTATCAGATCCTGCGGGACATCGCCCTCGGGGTTCGTAGCATGCGCCGTCTAGGTGAGCAGTCTTGGGCTGAGATCTACTGCGGTTTGATGACGGTGGAGGCCGATGGCTGGGTGCTCACGTTCTACAACGATTGCGACACCCTCGACTATTGCGACAGCTGCTACAGCCCGGAGGGGCGTGCCTACGTTTTCGACTCGCTGCAGTCGTACAGTACCGACCCCGTAGAGCTGCTGAGCACCTGGGAGCATGCGCAGCTGGAAAAGCTCTTGGGTGCCGCGTAGCCGGCCACCGGGGATCGACAGAGGTTTGGTTCGGCAGACAGTCGGCTTACGCTTGGGTTCGAAGCGAGCCAATTCCGGCGCCGCCCCGGCTTAATGTCCAAACTTTCACCTAAAGGCCATCGTCTAGGCAACTCACGCAGTAAACCCATGCTCCATGCGCCTTATAAACTCAATGACCGTGTCCGTTTCCAGCCTGGTTGCGACCATAGCGTCAGGAGCTTTACCACCAAACGCTTTAACTGGGCGTTACATCCAGTGCAAGGCCGCATGAAGATCGCCGCCGAACAGAATCTTTGCTGCGTTTAGCACTTCCAAGTAGCGGTTGTCGGGCACCAAGATCTGCGCAGTGCCGCCGAGAAACGTGAAACAGCGAACGTGCGAGCCCAGCCGGTCAGGCAGCGTCTGCGACCAGGGGGCCTCGGCGAGGGTTTAGCTGGAGGCACTGAGCACGGCGCCGAAGACCTGAGCGCTGTGGATCTCGCCGGTCTGTCGGTCTGTCGATGACGGTACGGTTTGGCCGACGTAATCGACGAACAGTTTCTCGCCGGCGCGGTGTTCCTGGCGCATGACCACATCTATCTTGGCGGCCTAGAGGCGGTAGTGCTCGCAGAGAACCAGCTGTACTGGAAGCCTTGCGGCTGGGCGAGGCGGTACTGTTGCCACAGCAGGGCAAGGATGACTCCAGGGCGGCGTAGTACGATCTGGCGTGCGGATAGGCAGACCTCAAACTTCAGACGTCGCATTTCCCTGATTTTACGCATGGATAACCGCTCCACGACGACCTCTTCGCTTCGAAAAAAGAGGTCGATGGTAGTGACATTTTCCTGCGTCGCTGCCTGACGTGGGGTGGCCGGATGGGTGCGAAGTCCACAGATTGCCTCTACGGTAATTAGCTTCAAAAGCCTTTGGTGCGCTCAAATACCCAATTATCGAGACCGCTACCTTGAAAGAAGGGCCTTTTGCCACCAGCTAAGGATTGCCCCAATATGCGGGTATAGAAAAGCGAATGATCATGCCAGAATTAACTCGTGAAGACCTGCAGTATGAATATGAATGGAAGGCCAGCAACGGCGATAATCCCAAGCTGATTCACGATGATGGAAATCATCTCAGCCGGAAAGAGGGGTATGAGATGCAGCGTTTTCTGAACAAAATCGGGATGTCTGACGACGGAACTGAATTCCTGTACGGGAGCGGCACTGATCTTAAAAAAACGGCAAGGCAGCGAATTGAATGGATGGTCAAGGAGCATTTGAAATCCACTTCTCCTGGGCGTGGGACTGTACTCGCGTGGGTTAACGCGAATTGGAACAAGCTGGCCACTGACTTTGCACCGCTCAAACCGAAGAAGTGACAGAGCGCCGGCGCTAGTATCGGCGCCGGCTTTTCGGGCGCCGCTTGTCACAGCAAGTAAAAGGCTATACCTATGCACCTAGGCCCATCAGCTATCGCTCAACTGCGACCCTAAACTTCCCTACGCCGAATGCCCTCAACTCCTAACGTCTGAGGATGCCTGTCGCCATGATCTCTCCCCCACCTTATAGGAGCTTCGGCGATCTCCATTCGAACCGCCTCAAGCCCGAGAGCCTAAGCACTCAAAGCACACTGCCATCATTCATTTTGACCTGCCTGCACAAAAAACGGACACTGTTATTCTCCAGTCAAGGATTGAGCGTTCAGATGCCTGCGTTATTCAACCCGATAACATCTCTTTTGAGCCGGCTACCAAATGGACTTGACAAGGCTGTGCCCGTCGAGGTGGTACCGATGACACGAGAGCTCGTGGATCAATGGCATCACTTTGTGCAGCCACTGATCGACAAGCATTATATTTTTTGGAAAAAGGGAGCGAATCCGAAGGTTGTAAGAGCGGATAAATACTGGAACTGGCACGACAATTTTTCGCTTCTCTCACTTCATAACGCACTTTACGCGAACGGCGGTAGGGTGCATGGGGAAGCCGTGGCAATGTGCATCGTGTTTCGATCCCCAGATGGGCGGCAAGATTTCCCCATTGGCATGCTCACCGCAATCCCGAAGCTACAGACAAACATTTTGAACCACGTGCAAGCCAGAGCGCTTACGTGGTACCTGTCCGACGCGCCTGACGAAGTCTACCTGGATATTCTCGGGATACCCGTCATTCATGGTGTTGCAAAGGCGCTCATAGACTGCACGATCCAATCAGCGCTGGACGAATTTGAGGGCGGCAGTCTTGTGCTAAAGGCAGACCCCCATGGCGGTGAAAAACTCCACGAATTCTATACCCGGTGTGGCATGCACCGCATTCCGAAGAGACATCCTGCCGTTACCCCGTTCTTTCGGAGGATTGGCAAGAGGCGGCACTATTTTTTCAGTGATATCGAAGCACAACTTTTCGCCCAAAAATTTGACGCCCGACGCTAACTGGAAAGACTTTGCACAGCTGCGAACGCTGGTGCTATGGTGAAATCATGAACACATCAAAACCGCAATTTTCTCTCGATACCCTGGCTGAGGCAGTGGCGATCCGTGACGGTATCGGCCTCGATCCAAGGGTGGAAAATGACCGTAAGCGTCTTCTGGAGATAGCGGCTGCCCTCTTGGAGGATCCTGTGAAGGGCCATGATTTGCTGAGTTTGCTATCCTCATCGAGAAGGTCGCGCCATAGCTCTGATCGAACTCCCCCAAAACCGTGGGCTTATAAAGGCCAAGTCAGTTATCTGGAAACAAGCACCCCCATCGCCAAAGATGATTTTTTGTTTGATGACATTGATCAACTCCGTACAACAGACGCTTTTGGTCGCCCTCTAGTATTGGACGACTACGAAAGCGAAGATGGCTATGAGAGTGAAGATAACGTCCAAAACCATGGGTATCCAGAGATACAGGGTGACCATGGAGGCGCGTACACGAAGGTCATGATTGACCCTCACGCGAAATATTACGCACCTCCAAGCCTTCTTGGCTTTCAAGAAGATATGTCTTTTGAGGACTTTGATCAGCGAGCCTTCCGGGCGGCACTCACTCGGGCACAGCGAAACTTTAGCAAGGCCGTGAGAGTCGCATGGCCGAAGCGACCAGTGCCTGACTCTTCTTTAAAAATCTCAGCTCCCCCTCAAACTAAAGATCTTTGGAAGGTTCAGAAAAATATTCGAGCTGAAAACTTCCACGAGGTCACTGTCACGCACGAAGATAAAAGCATATACCTCGGTTACATTGGCTCTGGGGAAGATTTATTTTTGGTGGTGGCGATCAACGATACGGAATTACTCAAGGCAAAAGAATCGTTGCTAAACGCCAAGAAGGTATCTTTAAGACTTCTAGATACTCTCAACGCAGAGCCCGATGCCGGCCTCTTGATCGTGGATTCGATTCTTGAAGATCTTCCGCCTGCGGATACGCTCATTCTGCGTGAGATGGAACCCTAATTTTGCTATCGGGTAGAAATTTGATTACACCCATCTCCCCTCATTGAGCGTGAGCTCGCGGCGACGACTGTTGTTGTAGCCCAAGCCCCGGGCTGCGCTGGAGTTTTTAGCCTGCGGGCTTCGATCTTCGAACTATAGCTTGCGCATTCGTTCTTCAGGCAGCACTCAACTGAACCCCACACAAACGTGCGAGATAATGAGCGGCATCCGAGGCGGTGTGTACGTTGATGAAAAGATGCAGATCCAAGCGTTGAACCTCACACAGCCAGGCTTACCGCTTTTTCCAGGCAACCCTGCAACCCGCACACATGACTACAAGCGGCATGGGACGACCTCGCTGTTTGCTGCCCTGGATGTGGCTACCGGTGAGGTGATCGGCCGACTCGAACGGCAACATCGCAGCCAATGAGTTCCTCGCTTTTCTGAGAGAGATCGATGTGTCAGTGCCTGCCGATATGCCAATTCATCTGATCATGGACAACTACGTGACTCACAAGACCGACAAGGTCAGGGCGTGGCGTGGCGTGGCGTGCAACGCGACCAGCCCATGGACACATTGCAAGCTCTAAGCTCCTTCAGGCCACAAACCCATGCTCCAAGCGCCAGATAAGCTCGATAACCATGTCCGTCTCCAGCCTAGTCGTGACCATAGCGGCAGGAGCTTTGCCGCCAAATGCTTTTACCGGACGTGACATCCAGTGCATGGCTGCGTCGATATCGCCGCCATACCAGCGCTTCGCGGCGTCGAGCACTTCCAAATAACGGGCCTGTTGATCGGGGTGCAAAGTGCTCATGAGTACGCTCCTTCTGCGGTCTGATCCTAGACTACACCATCGCCATCCCCTCAATGTCTCCCCCTTATAGGCGAGCCTGGTGCCAGTTTCAGGCCTGCCAGTTACTACGATCCCTGCAGGTGGTTACGTCGGCCTGAGGCCGGCGCCTCAGGAAATATGTAAATCAGTTTTTTGACGTGTAAAGCGGGGTGGTTTACACATCAAAAAATTGGTTTACACACCGAGTCGAGGGCGGTTTCAAGCTAGATCTTCATTTCTCTCCCGGATTCCCTCCCGTCTTCCACTGCGTATCAGCACGCTTTGACTCAAGTCCACAACACCTTGCTTTCGTCATTCGCATGCTCGCTGCAATCGCTCAGCGAACAGAGGCAGATAAAGCTCAGACTCGGCTATTTGCCACCAAACCTTGTTCTCATCCTTGTCGGTGAAGGCCAGCAGATCGTGCGCCAGAAAGACCTCAAAGCCCGCCCTCGCGACCTTATCTTCGGCGGTGAACTCGTAAAGCCCGGCTTGGGCAAGTAGCTTTTTGACGATCAACGGCAGCAACCAGGCGGAGAAAATGAGGTGGTTATGGCGAGGCCAGATGCTTCCCTTCTCACCATTTGCGGGGCCATGAGCTGCGGCGTTACGAGCGGCACAGAAATCGTGAACCCAGGCGTCGAGCGGGCGATTTACGTGCTTGTTCCAGTGCTTGCACCACCACGATTCGTCCAGCCCCCCCTTTATGCCAGATGGGCGGGTTCGGTAGCTCGTCGAAGTGTTCGTTGATGGCCCTGCGGAAGGCAGCTTTGTCATGCGGAACGTCAAGCAGTGTGTCTATGGCGACCCGCATCAGGATCAGTTCGGATCGTTCATCTATGGATGGCGCATCGGTATTGGCTCTGAGGAAGGAAACGACCGCCTCGTCGATACGTTCCTTAAGTTCCCCAACAGGTAGCCTGAGTAGTGCTTCAAGCAACGGGATGTCGAGCGTAATCCGCGAGCTGTTGTCGACGTGGTACGGCCGAATGAACTTCAGCCCTCCCCTACCCGCCAGCATGTTTTGTGTTCCACCGTCACGCCGGCGCGTGGTCACACAGGAATGAGCCGGTGACGCGACATCAAACCGCTGCGCAACGACCTGGAGTGTGTCGGCGTTGCAGTAGTCGGAAGTTGAGCACAACGACCGACCTACCAAGGCAGAGAATGCGAGATACGAACACTGAACCAGTCGCTGCTGGATTTGGGCATCCGAGGCTTCAAGGCCCGGTGTGTCTTCGTCCCAAATGATGACCGCGGCTTGCTGGATCGGCTGTGAAGGCTGAGAGCCGAACCCCCGGTCGCCGTAGTTGCCTAGTACGCCGTCGAAAGCTTCCTGCGGTATACCCAGCAATTCACCCGGAAGTCGACCTCGCTCGTAAGGGATCAAGCGGAGATCTGCGATTCGCATCTCTTTGGCAGCAGATGCCCACGGTAGAAAGAACACAGCTGCCATAGCCCCTCGCTTCACTTGGTCATAAGATTGAAGAGTCTTAGCTCAGCGATGAGTGATCAAATGGGACTGATTTCGCACCAATATCTAGATGTCAGGGAGTTCACCCCAAAATGCCCTTGCGAGACAGACACGGGCTCGCAAATTTGAGATCCGTTATCGTTTTGATATAGCAACCAGCTCTGCACTGGCGATGCTATGCGTTCTCAGCATGTAACCGACTAACGCACCGCTAGACTCGGCATCAATTGGCAAGTGATCAATATCAAGACCCCACACCTTGAAATGATAGAAGCTAATACAGCATTGAACAATTCACTTAAAGAGACTGAAAGTAGTCGCAATATACTTATGAAGCTTTCGCAAGAGCGCCTGCAGACCATCAACAAGCTGACATCCGAGTTCAATAAACTTCAGGACGCGGTGGCAGTGCAGGAAGAAGAGCTATTGCTGATGAAGCATAAACTATCTACAGAATAGAGAGCCTCTCGCGAAAACGTGGGTATCGAACGCACTCGCACCCACCGATTGCACTCAAACCAGCAGCCTACCTAACGATCTAGCAGTCGCTTGGCTATGATTACTGATACACACTGACGGCTTCGATATCGCTTACGATCCTTTTGGTCAGTATAGCGATTTCCTTGGGATCAGTGTACGCTACCCCCCAACGCGGATATTTGTCTGTAAAGTTATAACGAAGTAAGGTCTCGCCTGATACTTCATGTTCCTCCCCAAACTCATCCGTGATGAACTCGGGCTCCCATTCAGAGGCACCGTAGGCACTCAAGTGCCCGAGGAGATTTCTGCAATCGATCAAAATCCGTCTCAGATAGGGAAACGCGGAGATTCGTGCTTTCTGTCGAGCCAGGTTATTCAGAAGTTCATAGCCCTCTTCAACCACTACCAGATCACGCTTATCAATTTTGGTGATGGCTTCACTATAGGTGCGAATCGCTCTGTTAGTTTCTCTCAGCGCTCCAATAAACTTTTCAACTCCACGAATTACATCGATGTGTACCTGCGGGCCTGTCCCAATCGAGCTCAATGCCTGCACATCAATAGTCGACAATAGGCTTTCAATCGCATGAACAGCTTCTAGGGTGGGAGGGGTTTCTTTGGGGTCTATTTTATCCCTATATCTGCTAACCTCATAATGCAGTTCTTGGATATCGAGACCATCAAGATGGAAATTTTTGCCAACTGGTACCGCAACCTGCCACTTCCAAAGCAAAAATGTACTCAAGCCCAGGTAACTGCGGATCTCATCCCAACCCAGAATATGCAATTCAGGCAGAGCTACACTTGGGAGACATGGATAAGGAGTAGAGTCGTCGCGTTCAGACTGCGCATCAGCGTTCTGCTTCTCAATCCAATTCGATAGAGAAACCTTAACGTCTGGTTGCTTGATCATAAAGAAATAATGGGAGACTTCTTTATCGTAGTCTCTGAGCTTCTTCAATTCGTCCCGAAGCTTTGTTGTAGTAATTTCTTCGTGCTTCTTGCACTGTGCAACAGCTTGGGTAGCAGGATCTCGGACATCAATTCCGTACTGCTTATCACCGGTAGTACCGTATGTACTGATTCGGCTATGAGTTCGGTTGAGAATAGGAATTCGTCGAGACTTGAGCACATACTCAAAAATGTCAACGCAAAGCTTTTCAAAATCCTTCGCATCTACGGGCGGCTGAAATCGTTTGAGTTTATCTTCTACAGCTGGTGGAAGCTTGTACATCTTCGCTCCTGCGTATTTGGAGTGTGCCGAACCAAATCATTCTGTTCAGACCGGCTCACGGCACCTTCAGCGTTGGCCTCGACCACCAATCGGTTGGCAAAGGCTTGATCTTCAGACCACCTTGATTACGACGCCATGGACAACAGCGCGCACCAATCATGGCACAACGACATCGCCAGGCAAAGGTTCAGAAAGAGCCGTATTCAACCCTTTCCGGGAAACTGCAAGGTGATCTTGCATAGCTTCGGACAAGGCCCGGCATCTGCATAGAGGCCGTCAAGGCTCAGTGCAAAACTTCGACACAGGTCTTGCCCGACTTCTCGTCCGCTCTGGTGCCATCTTAGGCGTCCTCTTCGAGGCCGAAGAAGCGACATGCATGTGATACGCCGCCTGCAGTCTTTCGCCAGGCTGAGTACATGAAAAATGAATCAAAAGGCACAAGATATGGCGCCCCAATGACTCTGAGGTACATCATCTAGTATCCGACTAGCTTACACGCTGGTACTGGCCCGCTAAACTCCGATGGGTTCCGAGATCCTTATAAGATCCGAGCTCTCGTTAGGAACCAGCCACGCTATCGAAACCCATGGTATTTCCTGTCCTGCGACCAAGGAACATAGTGGACTGGGTCGATCTCAGTGCTGAAGCGGACTCCCTGGATTTTGTGAATCACAATGCCGTCTCGAGCTAGACGTAGGCTTGGCTCCGGCGGAGGTACCAGAGGGACGTACCGGGAGGATTGATCTGAGTCTTTAGGTTCCGCTTCCCAGTACTCTGGGTAATACACCAACCTATCTTCATCCGGTTCCCAGAGACTCACATACTCAGCCTTTTGTGTGTCCTCGAGCCTTTCTACCCCACTGGCCTTGTTGAAAAGAATGACGTTCTGCCCCGGTGACGTATCCTGTTGCACCTGCACAGAGGGAAATAAGATACCGTCGAGATTGAGCTTTTCATGGGTTGCAAGGAAATCGGCAATAGCTTGCGTGATCAGATACCCGCTTTCCGCCGAGTCCGGCATAACTGGCATCGTCAGCTGGCGCTGTAAGTCTTTCAGAAACGCGCAGCGTTCAGTGAGGCTCCTGCGAATTGGATTGAAGTAGCTCAACCCCCGATGCGGACGCATTGAAGCCAGGTCGTTCAGGTTGAGAAGCCTCAGAGGCCGGATTACGTCGAACCGCGCGGTAACTACCATGCTGCCAACCGGAGGGCGCACCTCCGCAATTGCCGTGTGGTCATCTGTTGCGCCGTAAAAAACCGAAATTCCCTTGGCGTTCATTCGGCCAGGAGATCCCTTGCCTCCTGGTACCGGGCCGAGATGCTTTTCAGGGTGAGTCAGCGCTTCCTCCATGCTCTGCTCATCCTGAAACACCCTACCCCGTTGGAATGACGAGATTGGATAACCTTGGCCTGCGATCACAATGGCTGACCCGTCGTCCACCGAGCGCAGATCTTCTATGCCGTCGAAGACCATTGTCAGGATTGACCCCACCAAGGGATTTGCCAGCCGCGATTCGAACCTCAAGCTGTGCTCCATTTTCCGCCAACCGATAGTCAACTCGGACGAAGCCTCTGTTTCCTCTTCGAAACAAGGATCGTCATCATCTGGACAACTCCAAGAGTCGAGCAAGCGCTCATGGATGTCAGAAAGCAGGGTCTCATCGGAACCCAGCATGCGCTCCAGCACGTCATACAGACTTTCACCGATCGGAGGGTAACCATGATGAATCACTGAATTCGGTTGCTGAACCTCACGGAACGAGGCGTGGATTGCCGTTTCGCAGAGTTCCACCAGCTCATCCATGTCCATGACTGGGAGCTCTCGGTCGCAGTAGTCACACTCGCTGATATCGTTCTCCGAAGCATGATCCTGCAGGAAGGTTTCGGTAAGGCAATCGGTACACACCACTTGACGCATCACTTGCTCCTTTGCTGCATTACACGGCGCCTATCTACGTCTAGGCGAAGGCCTCTCGCTGATTTAAGCATTTACCCATCGGGTGCCGCCCTTGCCAATGGTTAGGAGCTGCCATCTCTACTGAAGCTCAGTTCCTCAACGGCCCCAAGTCAATCGCCAGGCAGCGAAGGTCAGTAACCTGTGCAACCATGGTGTCGCTGGCCTCGTGATAGGTGAAGGTGCCGAGGAAATAGAACGTGAAGTACCTTACCAGCCGTGCCTGATCGAGAATTTCATTCACATAGCGCCTTGATCGGTGCTGAGTCATGACCTCATCAGAGACCTGGAGAGAGGCATCTTTGTCGGTAACCTTGTCATAGAAGTTGAATACGAAGCCGGCCCCTTCACGCGGCTCAATCCGGCCACCGCCGTTGTAGACGTATGCTGCAGTGTCAGGTCTGGCCCAAGCCACCTTCTTGAAGTACGAACGCAACGGTATTTCACCACGCCCTGTCACGTTGATCGTTACCTCGGGAAAGAGGTCTTTCAAGGCTTCGCGTGTGTCGTGGTAGTAATCCACTAGCTCACGCAGGTCACCGCTTCGGTGCTTCCGATCGGATCGGGTGCCTTCTGCGCCGCCACCGCCCCGTCGACGAATAGCTCCTGCCTCGTCCTCGTCGCCTGGTGCGGCTCGAGGTGGACGTACCACGGGTTGTTCTGGCTGTGTCGGGGGAACAAAGATATCGATTACCGAAGTGAGTTGGCGTTTTGCCAAGCGTGTGCGGGTCTGTAACTCAGTCTCTCCGGGCAACGGCGCATCGCTACCTTCGTCCTCATCTGGCAGCATCCACTCGCAGTCCGCATGATGGTCATAGTGCTCGTTGTCTTTGTAATGCGGAGATTTGACGCGCGCTTTTTCGGTCGGGTGGATGTAGTAATTGACGGCTGTGATTTTTGGCACCACCTTGAGCGCCCTGCATTCCGGTGATGAGCACTGGAACAGAAAACGGCTACGTGGCTGGTTTTGGTTGAAATAGGCCTGATGAGCACCGCCAATGGTTAATTCTTTGGCCAAATCCACACAGTATGCCCGGGTGATCCTTCGCTTCGTTCGCATCTGCAGTCTCAACGCAAAAGCTTGAGACTAACGCGCGGTGTTTGGAGCGCCAAGGCCTGACCTAGAGCTGTTAGCTAATACCTTGGTCGAACATGGTGTCATCGGAAAGGTGAAGTTGGTAGAGGGTTTGGTCCGTTTCCTGACCAAACCCTCGCCTGGGGTTCGCAGATATTAAGAAGCATCTGTCTCAGGTTCGCCAGTAACTGCCGGCGCGCCTTCTACCGTAGAGAGTAGATCCTCGGCAACGGCTTGACGGTTTGACGCAGACTGGGCCCAGTACACCATGGCTACCCATCTCAACATGAACCACCAAGCGTAAACGGCGTCCGCCGAGTAAAAATCGTCATCATCCATCAGGCCATGAGCGAATGCGTTTCGCAGGTTCGGCCCGAACGCGCTGCAGAACAAAGCTTTCATCTCGAACACGATGTCGCCACCGAATACTGCATCGACGCCATCTACGTCTAGAAGCGTGCTCAGGCCGTTCTCGTTCTCGATACCCTCCAAGTCAGTGTTGGAGGTTTTCAGCCTCGCTCCTTTCATATGAAACCGGACGATATTCTCCAGTTGGGGGATTAGGAAGTGCACTGCCATGCCGAAATCACCCGTCATTCCCCAATACAGCCCCTTGCCGACCATGTGCGCCCGATCAGGCGGTACTAAGGCCGACGCTTTGGCAAGTTCAACCAGATCCTGCTCTTTATAGCAGTGTTCCCGCTGTATAACGCCCAGTGCTGGAATCACGCCGCCTTGCACGGTTAGGTTGCGTGTGAGCGCGTGGTTTTTGACCATTTCTGCCCAAACGCGCTCCTCATTATCCTGCGAGGGCTCAGCGCCTAATGACATAGGTTTGGTCTTAGCGATCACACGCCCACCCTTGTCGAGATATGTCGCTTCACTTAGCGCACCGATCAACCCTACGCGCAGCGTGTTCAAGGCTGCTTGGCGAGCGGCCTCTTTCTGGGCAAATGGATAAAGCGCAGCTAATGCACGGAGAGCTTCAACCGGGGACTTGCCCGAAACCTTCTCCAACGCATCACTGACCAAGCCTGAGATATCTGTAGGCGGCGTCGAGATCACGCGCATCATCCCCACCGCACGATTGCCTGCATCTGCGATGCGTTGAGGCAATCGAATCAATAGCTCGGTGATGCCAAGCTGACCCCTGAATCGCTGCGGTACCTTTCTGTAGATCTGTAATGCCTTCTCGAGGTTGTTCAGCGCGATCAGTGGCTGCGCGCCCTCTCCATCACCAAGCACCTCCGCTTCTGCCACCCACGTATTGGCCAGGGCTGCTGTCATGCGCGCCGATGAAACAGGGTTTTTAGCTGCGCGGTACGCGTCCATGCTCAACTCATAGCAACGTCGAGCCCGTAGGATATGGCCACTGCGCTCTGAATCCCGGCCGACTTTTTCCAATCTGGACGGCAGATCTGCTGCTTGGCTGTGCACCACGCGATGCTCAAGTATCAAGGTAGCGATTGGCGCCAGCATGGGGGACGGGGCGTCAAATTCTTGGTCGAGTGCCTCGAACAAACGATTCGACAGTTGTTCTGCGATTTCCTTGCCGGCCTTCCCCAGCCTTGGCGCCAGCATTAGTGCACGACCCCAGCAATCTTCGCCGCCGCGCCACCAAGTGTCGTCATCCAGCGGCACTGTCTGGTATCCCGCAAGCGCCGCCTGGGCATGCTTGATGTGACGCCGTCCCGGTATGATCCAGAGGACTTCTGCAACGCGAGTTTTCACGAGGCCAGTACTGAGCTCATCGGTCACGGCTTCGAGGAAGTCGAGCTCATCGCCCGTTACATCGGTAATGTCCAGTGACCGCTTGTCCTTCAGGATCGCGAAGGGGCTGAGGGGCTCATTCGGATTTGAGGGGTTTAGCATCATGGAGCAGAGGTCAGACAGGAGCCAAAGCACCCGGGCCTGGGCGAACTCCTCGCTAGCCAACTTTGCTCTCGCGGCGTCAGCTAGTGCACGCCATATATCCTCGTAACGAGCTGCCACACCCTCGAGTTCGGTGGCGAGGTCGACTGCGTGTAGTGCCTCTAGGGTCAGTGGCGTGCTTTCAGGATAACGATAGAACTCTAGCGACACAGCTAATCCTCATGAGGGGGCGACTTAGAGCGGCACACGCGCTCGGAGCGTGATCATATCCGCTATCCATGGCTGTTGATTACGAGTAGCTCATTCGGCGGTTAAGCCAATAATTGCCATTTGCCATTACGCAGATCAGAATAGCCCAGCGAAAAACTTCGACGATCACGAACGATCTGGGATGGGAATGACAGTTTCAGGAAGAAACAGCGGCGAAGCACGGCGGGCACTCCCCTCGCGTACCGTAGTCCAGTGCCCGCGAATCTACCTACCTAAGAGTTCGCCCGGCATCACTTGCCGTCACCTCGTCAGTTACGACGTTCGGCGCCACCACGCTCCCCGCCAGCACCTCTCACTGATGGCATGTTTCTGCACACCATTCGATTCGAAACGGCTGATCGATGACTCGTCAGCACGTCGTTCTACGCTGGCGGACTTTCCAGCGCATTTTCCCGAGATTGTGGGGTTCACGGTGACCCGCATGGAGGGACGGACGCTGCTCCACCCTCTCCTTCCCATTACTGCTCACCAACCATGGGCCGCATCATGAGTTCTGCGATACCTGATCCTCAGCAAGGCCAGAAGGCTGCCGCTGACCGCTACAGTGCTCGAGAACAAGGCTTGGGCTACATTTTTCAGCCCCGCTTTGCGTTATATCAAGCGCTGGATCTCCCAGAAGACACTGCGATTCTCATCGAAAAAGAAGATGACCTGGATTTCGAGGACGCCTCGGGCATAAAAACCCTAGCATCCCTGAAACATAAGGCAGTAGGTGACCGGCTGAATGACCTGTCCATCGACTTCTGGAAGTCCGTCAATATCTGGCTTACTCGATATAACGCCAATGGGCGCATCGAGTCGAACTTCCAGTTTTTTCTTTTCACCACCTCAACTGTGGCACCCGGATCGTTCCTGGAATTTTTTCTCCATGGCGCCGACACGACCAACGCTCTACCCAGCGTATGGGAAGTGACGGATGCCACGCTGCACACCAGTGAATCCAAAACACTTGGGAATGTGAAGGTGCTGTTCTCGAGCCTCTCCGACGCCGAGAAAGAAGACTTTGTCTCCAGGATCTCCATCGTCGACGACGTTCCGCGGATTCAAGACCTTCCGGCGCTAATCAAAGGCCAAAAAATGCGCGCAATCCGCCCTGAGCATCGAGACGCGGTTTTCGAGCGCCTGG
>Ga0308160_10004758_pt1 | contig 14369 bp, 14 predicted proteins | sample PhyFR1_FD_201036 | JGI IMG/M metagenome (GOLD analysis project Ga0308160, IMG submission 201036) | Phyllosphere microbial communities from UC Gill Tract Community Farm, Albany, California, United States - DLSLF.R1 | ecosystem: Host-associated > Plants > Phyllosphere > Unclassified | place: USA...
TGGAAAAGAGGCCGATCAGGACGATCCGGCCTTGCCGTTTGGCCTGCTCGAGCGCCTCCTTGTAGCCGCCCGTGTGGAAGTCAGGAAGCTCGAGCTCCTCTGCATCACTGTCGCGCTGCTCCTTGGAAGCTCTGGCGTCGGTTCCATTTGTGTTGGGAGTGTCTCTCGCGCCGACCGAGGAGGACGATCGGGCGTCCGTGAGCGCCTCGAGAGAGCGCAGGAAGCGGAGTGCTGCCGGCTCGCGCCGCCTCGAGGCGCCGGGGGCATCGATGGATGCCTGAGCCGGAGTCAGGAAGGTTGGCAGCAGTGCGGCAACCGGCTGCGGTATCAAGCGGTCTGCGGTATGGCCGGCGCGCGTCGATCGAGTTAGAACGCGAGCGCCGGCTAGAGCGACGAGACGGAAGGCGCAGACACTCACAAAACCAGGACCAGCCGCCGATGACGAGCCCAAAGATGACCTGGACAGGCCAGAGGATAATCGAGTACAGCGTCCAGCCGAGCCCGAGTCCGACGCGGGTGACTGCCGGCCCGACAACGAGGCGGGATCGAGTTCGTCAGCCCAGGGGACGGACGGCTGCGCAGCACGTCGGCCACAGAGAGACGGCGTGCGCACCTCCTCGCAAGCCTCGCGGTATCCTCAAGCCCGCCGACCGACGGCCTCCCGGTTGGCCCGGTGACGCCGGCGAGGCCCCTCGTTCTGACACTGGCCTCCGCTGATCCGAGTCGTCGACCGAGAAGCGCGAGTAGGGCAGACCGGAGGAAGAGGAGGAGGACGAGGCTGGCCCGTCGGCCGGGCGACCCGATGCGGACGACGATGCCGTGGGGTTCGTCGTCGGCTCCTCGGCTTGGCCCGAAAAGATCACCTCTAGCGCGGCCTGTGAGAAGGAGCAGCTAATGGTTAGCCAAAAAGGAGGTCGGAGGGACGCTCGCGGCGATCCGGGCGACCATCTCGCCCCCCCGGCAGGCTGGATGGGGTGCGCGTGCGTTGCCAGGTCATCCGGCCACCTTTTTGCCGTCCCCAACTCCTGTCGTCGGTTGGCTTGCCCGCACCCAGAGACAAGAAAGTCGTCTCCAGAACTGCCAGTCCAAGATATGAAGGGTCTCACCTGCACGTCCCAGTTCGTCTCGGAGAGGATGGCCAGGTCGCGCTCCTGGGCGGCGGCCGAGGCCGAGGCCGTGATGGCGAGGAGCTGGTCATAAGCCCCCTGCTGATCGGCCGAAAGCGACATGTTGTCAACGTGCTCGAGCTGGCCGTTTCTGATGCTTGGCCTGCGAATGAGAGTGGGGGCGCGTCGGGTTGGGAGAGGAGGGGAAGGGGGTACCGTGGCCGTCGAGGGTCGCCTGGCGCAGCCCGACCAGACTCGCCTCTCAGCCCCCGCTGCCTTGCTCCGGCCTCAGCCTCAACTACATCTCCCTCTTCCTGCCCCCAACCGTCCCTCCTCATTCATCTACGCAGCAGCGCGATGCTAGGACCCCATCTCTTCTCGGCCCAGATGCGAGCAGCATTCAAGCCGGCCCGTGCGTGACGACGAGACGGCACGCGCGTCGTAGATGCGGGCGGCGCCCTTCGTCGCGCGCAGACCGACCGTCTTAGCTGACCCCGGTCGGTCGCCCCTCTCTTTTCCGTCCTCTATCGCAGTGGCCGCCTCTGGTCTCGGCATCTTCGCCGCGAGCATGCTTGGTCGCTCAGCCTCGACGACGTCGCACGTCAAGCGCTTCATGGTCCGCCAGCCGAGTCCCACGGTACGTCCCTGCCTCGTCGCTGCGCGAAAGACGTCATCGCCCTGACCGGTCCCGGTCTCGCGCCCATGTCGACACCCAAGGCCCCGCGAGAGGTCCCGACGCCGCTCGTCTTCTTGTCGGCGACCGACTGGGATAAGACGGCGCCGACCGCCGACGAGATTGGCGGCTTCACGGCCTGGTCGGCCATGTACTCGTCGCGCGGCTACACGTGCATCGAGGTCGACCTCCAGCCGCCGGCGACGATGCCCGAGACGTCGGCCGAGGTCATGAAGCACTTTGTCGAGCGTCAGTTCCGCTCTTGCTTGCCTACCTCATCATGAAGCGCTGTGCTGATCGGCAGGTATCGGACGCGGTGTAAATGTCGTCGCAGAGCTGTCGCAACAAGTCCGCCTGACAGGCATCCCCTTCCCGCCGGTCATCCTCTCGCGCTCGTGGACGTCCCTGATCTCGCAGGCCTACATCTCGGACCACCCGTGCTCGGCCTTGCTCCTGCTCTCGCCTCCGACACCTGACGCCCAAACGCACGCCTACGAGCCGGCGGCCGCGCCGGCCGGCATGCTCCCCTCGCCGCTGCCAGAATTTGACTACGAGCCGCACTTTAACATTGGCGTCATGCTGACGGGCGCGCCGAGTGAGAAGGGCTTCGAGCAGACGAGCCGGCTCGGCAGGGACAACGGTGGGAAAGTCCAGATCATGCACGCCTCGGGCGATGTCGACGGCAACGGCAACGAGAGCTCGCGCCTGGTGCGTTCGGGACCTCGAAGGCGGGAGCGGCGGCGGCGACCGTTGTTTTGATCACCGAGCTGACTGACCGACCAACATGCCTGTTCTCCTTTACCAGGAGGTTGAGCGGTGGATGGACCGGGTCGGGATCTAGAGGATGGATGTGCCATGTTTTCCAGCTCTTCCGACGACATCTGACTTTCCTGCTGCAGTCGACGCGAGCCGTCCCGCGAGCGCCTGCCTGTCATCGAGGGTATCTCTGACGATGAGATGGATGAGTGGACGAGGCGGTGCTGCCCCTGGCTGAGTCGTCCTGCCGATTGACGGAGAGAAAAGGGGCTCCCAGCAGACTGGCCGACCTCGTCGCGCGCTCATCCGTTGCCCCGCCCGGTCGAGTCGCGGGCCGGCCGCAGCAAATCTCCAGTCTGGTGTGCTGGCAAGTATCGCGTCAGCTGCTGGCGCTCTTGCGGCTTGCGGCTGGTCGGGTGACAGTCGCCGTCAGTCGAGGCTCTGAGCGGCACTTATTCTTGACCTGCCGCCCTTCGGGCTATAAATGGTGAGCCCTTTAAAAGGGTTGCCCGCTCGCCATCTCGTCATCTCTCCTGACTGCCATCACTCCCCCTTCTCCCTCTCAGATCCTCTCGCCTTCCTCACCACACTCAACCCGACCCTTTTCAGCCATGGGACTTTTTGACTTGTGCGTCGGAGAGCTCGCCGCTCCGCATCGCCTTGTCGCGACCCCTTCGGCCCGACACGAGCCTGACGCCGCCTGGCCTCCTGCTTCTCCTTAGCCTCGAGGGCTCCAGCAACCAGCAGGCCGCCTACCAGGTCCAGAACAGCGACCACCAGAGCAGCTTCGGACACGAGGCCATCGCCGGTGCCGCATCCTTCGCCGCCGTCCGGGCCTACGAGCAGCACTGCGCGGCCAACGGCCAGCCGCAGAATCACGCCCTCGCCCTCGAAATCATTGCCGGCTTCGCGGGCGCCGAGGCCGACAAGCTGATCGAGACGAAGGGCCTCAACGAGGTGGACGCGATCAAGGTGCGGCCTCGTGCAGGGCTCTTCCTTCTCCTGCTGGCCGATGGCTCTGGCTAACCGTAGCACCTGCCCCGGCACGTACCCCTTGCAGGCCCGCCGGCTAGCTAAGGCGCAGGCCGCCGAGGCGCTCCACCAGTCTGGCCAGTTCCAGAACGAGGAGGGCTAATCGCGACACGGCGACTACCCAGAGGGGCGCTACGGCGGCGGCGGCGGCCGGCGTGAGTGGGGCGGCGAGGAGCGTGAGGTGAGTCGCCCGACCCTTCGATGCTAGGATGCTCGAGCTGACTTGAAGCATTCTTCGACCCTCCTTTGCTCGTCAAGCACTACCAGCAGGGACCGCCTCGCTTCGAGGGCGGCGGTGGCGGCTGGCAGGAGGGCCGGGGCGAGGGTCACGGCTGGGGACGCCGGGACGAGTACGAGGGCGGCCGCTACTGAGTCCTGAGGAGGACGCCGTCTCTCTGTACTCTCCCGTTCGATCCCATGCTTCAACTATCTCTCCGTCTTCCGTGACCTTGTTGCCGCTCGTCGACGAGAGAAAAGGACGACTGGGCGGGAGCGAGATTGGAGGGGGGCACCCTGCTGCGCGGTCCGGCTCAAAGTCGGCCCGCGCATCATCGCCGGCTGCAGAGAGCCGGCCGGTCAGGGGCCAAGGTCGCCGCCTCCTGTCAATTCACCATCACCACCACCACTACCGCAGTACCGATAGCCAGCATGACCCCAGCCTACGTATCACTCGCCTCGGAGATTCTCAAGCTCTGGCAGACGTCGCTCGAGGCCGATCTGATTGCACACCCGCGCGACGTGCCTTCCGGCGCGCCCACCGGCGCCGCCGACCTCAACGCCCTCGGCCGCCAGCCCGACCCGTTCGGCGAGCCCTTTGCCGAGGGAACCTTTGTCGGTAAGCTCGAGAGCGACGAGGCTGGCGAGGAGGGTCTCTACAACGTCGTCGTAAGTCGCCCTTTCCAGACGAATGATGTAGATTCCGACTGCCCATCGCGGCCAGAGAGAGCTGACGAGCCCCTTCCGCCCCCCTCTCACCCTCCCTTCGACTTGCAGCTTCTGCGGCACCCTCGCACGGCCTACTCGTTCGCTCTCGCCACCAGAGACCCTCATCCGTCGGCCGAGCCGGCCCGGGCGCCCTTCTACATCCACGCTCACCGGCTGCTGCTCGCCGTCGAGGACGCGCTCTCCCCTTCCGGCGAGAAGGGCGTCGCCGCGTTCGACAAGGGCATCGACGCCGGCGATGCCGAGGGCGGCCGGAAGCGCTTCACCTTTCACTTTGCCACGGCCGAGCAGCAGATCGCAGGTCCGTCCAGAACGCTCGTCTGGCGCGTTTCTCTGCTGCAGAAGAGGTCGCTGATGTTGATCCGCCCGTGCCGACAGCGTCATCTGCGGTCGCGTCGACGGTCTTTGCCCTGCCATCGCCGTCGTCGCTGACGACCGACCTCCCGGTCCTGCTCGAGCGAGCATTGCCAGCGGCCGACGAACCGTACAACGCGGTTCTGACGGCGGGCGACCTCATCGTCTTCCCGCGAGTCAATGGTCAGCGGGGCCTCGTCGACGGCGAGCGGCTCGATGGCGGTGCGCTGTACGGTCCGTTCTGAGTCCCCTCTTCCGTCTCCTCCCCACCGGTCGTGCGTTGCCATGGCCAGATCAACCGAGTGAGTTAGGCGTGCATAGGTCGTCAGGAGGGATCGTTCAGATGCGGAGAGGGATAGAGCAGATGACGTCGTTAAGGGAGGGAGGGAGGAACGGGAGCAGCGCAGTTGGGAGTCAAGGGAGCGACGCGGCCGCCGATGTCGAGTGAGATGGGCCGCAGATGAGCAGAGGGCTTCAGGCGTCGTCTTTCATCGGCTGATCCTCGCCCGCGAGGTCGTCGGCGCCGGCGTCGCGCATCGCCGCCTCTCGCGACGGTCCGCCGTCGCGGTCGGACGGCAGAGCATCGTCGGTCTCCTTGGTCAGAGGCCGCCACTCGGCGGTCCGCGAGCGACGGAGAGCCTTGCGTCCGGCCTCGGCTGACGCTCTGGCCTGCCAGGTGTCGGAGCCGACCGTGCGGCTCGTCCGGCCAGCGTCCGTCCCGGCGAGCATCCGCCTCGAGATGGGTCCCGAGCCTGCGTCGCGCTCGGCGGCGGCCGACTGGTCAGCCTCCCACGAGCGCGGCGCAGAGCCACCGGCGCCCAAGCTCGAAGACTTGCGATCGAAGGAAGGGGAGGCGTTGGTGGTGGCGGCCGGGGGAGGGGCGCTGTAGCCCGAGGGCGAGAACGTCTGGCCCTCGTGCGCGGCGAGATGATGATGGACGCCGCCGCCAAGCGGTCCGTGCGGCGCGGCCGTCGGGGCCGAGTAGCGCTGCGGCGTGATCGGTGGGTGACTGCTCGAGCTGGCAGTGGTGGCGCCGGCGGCCGAGAGCCCGGCGGCGGCGAGTGGTGGCGGTGGAGGTGGAAGGGCGGTCGGGTGTGTCGTCCACGGGTAGTCAGGATCAGGGCTGCTGAGGTCGTCGCTCGTGATGCGCTGGCGGCGGACTGAGGACCCGCCGGCGGTCGGCGACGAGAAGGTGTCGAGCGCCATCGCTGCTGTGTCCTCGTGGTCATCCTGATATTGCCGAGGCTCGAGCCGATTGCTGCGCTCCCACTCGGGCGTGACAAAGGCGTCGAGCGACTCGTCGCCGGCGCCGTCGTCCCAGCCGCAGTCGCCAAAGTCGACGACGTCGAAGCTGGCGGGTCGGGAAGAGAAGGTCGTCAGCGACAGCGCACGTGTCAAGCGAGAGGGTGACGGGGAGCCCTACACCGTGAGGCCGATCCGGTTCGAGGCAGAGACGAGGTAGCGGCCCGAGAAGGCGACCTGCCAGACGCCCTGGACGCCGGTGACAATGTCGCGGACAAACGAGCCGTCCCTGATGTCCCACATCTTGAGCGTGCCCTCGCTCCCGCTGATGATCTTGGTCTCGTCGTGCTGGAAGCACGTGATGGCGCCGACGTGGGCAGTGAGCGTCTGCTTGCATTCGAGCGTCGTCGCGTCCCAGACCTTGATCGTGCTATCGGCCGCGGCCGAGACGAGGTTGTTGGGCGAGATGCCGAGCAGACCGACGAGCGAGACGTGGCCTTCGAGCGTCGCGAGGCAGACGCCGAAGTTGAGGTCCCAGATCTTGACGGTGCCGCTGCAAAGAGGGGAGGGGAGGGACGGCCCGGTCAGACAGACGGCGACAGCAACCTAGGTCAGGCTCGAGCCGGGCACTCACTCCATCGAGCCGGAGGCGACCCGCCCGCGACGCGTGTCGAGAACGACGCTGTAGACTGCGCGAGAGGAAAGGCAGCCCGACCGGGTCAGCGCACATGTTCTCGCCAATCGCGCGCGGCCGGAGGACGTACCCTTCTGCTGGTGGCCGCGCAGGACGTGCAGGCAGGTACCTCGGACGATGTCCCAGACGCGGACCGTGCAATCGTACGAGCCCGAGACGCAGTAGCGGCCGTGGGCGGCGATCGCCCGGACGGCGTTTGTGTGGCCCTCGAGGCAGTGGTTGTGGAACGGATTCTCGTGCGGCGGGACCGGGTCGTCCGGGTGGCGCGAGCGGTAGGGCTAAGAAGCAGAAGGGGAAGGCTTCAGCGATGGAGATGACCGAGAGAAAACATGGTTCGGAGACGGAAAGGGGGGGCCGCACGTTCGATCCCTTGTCGCCGTCCATCGGCCGGAACTCGGGCTCGCCCTTGCCCGGCAAGCGCCAGACGCGGATCGTGCTGTCGCGTGAGCCCGTGACGACGAGCGGGTACGGCGGGAGGAACTCGCCGTTCGGCTGGCGCACGGGCTCGACGATCTGGAGGCAGCGCTGAGAGGCGGCAAATGGGAGATGCAGGTTAGCCTGGCAGCCGGCAGCCTGACTGCGGCAAGCTAAGAGGCGGCGGACGTACGACGGTGCTCGTGTGGCCCCAGAAGACGTGCGTCTGGACTCCCTTTTCGATGCTCCAGATGCGGACGGTCCGGTCTGTGCTGCCGCTGACAAGGACGTCGCCGCGGTACTGGAGGGCCCAGACGCCGCCCTCGTGGCCGTCGAGCCGACAGCGAGGTGCGCCGTCCTTGATCGCGTAGACGTTGATCGAGTGCTGCAAGGGCGGCAAGGGCGCGGATGGCAGGTCAGCGACAATGGGTCATGCGGCATGAGCTCTTGGCCAGCGACGAGGCGGGGCAAACGCACGTCGTCCGAAGCCGAGACAATCTTGTCGGTGTCGAACTGGAGGCAGGTAACGACGTGGGCGCCGTGCCCTGCAAAGGGAGGGGCAGCGAGTAGGTCAGTCGACGCGCCAGTGCCGGAAGAAGCAAGGTGGGCGGCGCACCGTGAAACATGAAGCGCTTGCCCGCCGGCTTCGGCCGCGTCCAGTTCTTGCGCGTCATGTGCCGGATCCGGTAGACCTGCTTGAGCGGGTGGCTACGCCGCTTGCGGCGCTCGTCGACGGCCATGACCGCCTCGGTCGCCGTGCTCTGGATGGTCGCGTCCGACGGGAGAGCCGAGGCGGGCAGCGGCCGGCCGACGGCGGTCGACTCGTTCGGCGTCCCCGGTAGCTGCTCGTCCCACTCGCGCCGGGCAGCCTCGTCAAGCCGGTCGCGGGCCTCCCAGCGGCGACGGACCTTGTCCTCCTCCTCCTCCTCGGCGCCGAGCCCCCACCAGAGGCCCTCGTCCTTGAGCCGGGCGACCCAGACGCCCCGCTGGCACTCGACCATCTCGTTCCACTTGCGGCTGACGCGGGCGGCGCTCGCGAGCCCCGCACGGCCGACGAACGAGAAGATAGCGATCGAGATCTCGGGCGGGAAATGGACGACGAAGTCGAACTTGAGCGCGGGCGAGATGAAGGCCGAGACGCGCTGGAGCGTCGGCAGCGTCGACCGGCGAAGGCAGTGCATGAGAAAGTGGTCGGCCAGCTTGGGCGGGAGGGCGTCGAACGACCGGAGCAGGGCCGGCAGCGACTGGAGGAGCGCGAGCTCGGCACCAGAGCCGACCGTCGGCTGGTGGGCGGCCCCAGCCGACTGCGGTGGATGCGAGTGGCTGACGGTCGTCGTCGTTGTCGTCAGTGGCGGCGGCGGGTCGACGACCATGTCGCGATCCGAGGTGTCGCGCGCCCGCTTTCTCGGCGGCGAACTGCCCCCACCGGCCCGTTGGGGATGGAACTGACTCGTCGGTGATGCCGCCGTCGGAGGCGGGCTGAGCGGGTTGAAGGCGGACTCAGGCCCGACGGCCCGCTCCTTGCCTTTCGCACTCCGGCCGGCGCCGTCTTGCGAGGTCGGGGGCGTCGCTCGGTAGGCTGGCGAGGGGGGTGTTACGACGAGCGGCTGGCGACCATGCGCGCCGAGGGCCGTCCCGAGGCTGATGCGCTCGAGCCCATCCCAAGCGGAGCCCGAGGCCGACCCGCCAGCCGTCCTCGACTCGTCCTGTGCGCCGCCGCCAGCGCGACCCGCACGGACCTTCCGCCAGCCGCTGCCCTCGCCCTCGCGCCGCCAGGTCTCGCGGACCTTCTCCTCGAGCGCCGCAGCCGAGCCAGCCGAGCCGGCCCGCGGATCGTCCTCGGTAAAGAGGACCTTGCGGCCGCCGACGGTGAGCGGGAAGACCTGGAGGTCGGCCGGCGTCGGCACGTCGGCCAGGGGGAAGGCCGTGAGCGAGAGGTGGGATGGGAGCGAGACGTGGAAGGACGATGTTGACGCGAGCGAGTGCGTCGGCACCGGTGGTGCGGGCGGGAGCGGCAGCCGGAGCGGGGGGAAGTGCGTGACGGTCGTCGTCGTGTGCGTCGTAGTCGTCGTCGTCATGCCGGGCTCCCAGCGCTGCTCGGTGGAATCAAAGAGGAGTCGCTTAGGCATCAGTCGCCGGAGGGTCGCCATCCCCGCGAGAGCAAGATCGGGCAAACGCACGAGGTACATGCCGCCATCGTCGCCTCGGACAAGCCGTGATCCGTCCGGGAGCCCGTCAGCGGCGGCGGCCACGTCCCCGGCCGAGCGCGGCCCCTCGGCTGCCAGACCATGAAGGTCGTCGTCCATCGGCTCGCTGCCGCCATGGAGCGGTTGCGGCTTGGCTAGCGGACGAGCGCCAGCTTGCGGGAAGGAGGCCGACATCGACGGGTCCGCGAAGGGACGGGAAGGAGCTGGGTCTGGCCTGCCCGAAGGAGATGGAGGGACAGGTGCCGGCGCGCGGGCCTTCTCGTGGAGGGATTGGTTCACAGCTCAACGACGTAAGGCCGCAAAGGAGCCGGTCTCGAGTGGTTTGCTTGTCGTCTGCAAGCAACAGGGGAGGGCTTCTGGTCGCCGCAAGAGCAGGGAGGGATGAGCGGCGTAGGTTGCCCACTGCGCTGCTGACCGATGGAGGGCCGTCGGCGCGGAGGCGAGGACGGCGGTGAAGGAGGGGGGAAGCTGAGCGGCCGTGGGCGCGAGCGTCTGGCGTCGATCGAGGGCAGGATCAAGAGAAAGCGGCGGTCCTGCTGGTCAAGCTCCCGGTGCTTGCGCAGCGACGAAGGCGAAGGCTGTCTTGTTCGGCAGCAGGGAAGCGGGTGAAGGTGAGGGCTGTGACGAGGACGGCCGTCCGCCGAGCCTGCCAGGCGGCCGCTGCCGATGCGTTCCTACGGCCACTCGCGGCGCGCGCGCGCGCGTGCCGGCCTTCGCGGCGGCCGCTGCGCTTGGACGCGTTGCCCCCTCCCCCTTCCATCCCCCTGCCCCTGCTGTCGCCCCTCTCGACACACCAGCCGCATCTGGCCAGCCAGACCTTCCATCTCCCTACGCTCCTCCAGAACGCTCAGCCGTCGAGGATTCCAGCTCGGAGATCCGCATGCCGACGTGAGTCCTCGAGAGGCCCATCGGGAAGTCCGGCTCGCCGCCACGCGCTGCTGACCTCTCGCTTCCGCCCGCGCTTTCGCCACCTGCGCCGTCACCTCCTTTCCTTCTCCCTTGATTGCAGCCGGCTCGAGGAGCGCGAGTTTGAGCAGGCGCTGACCGCGTCCAAGTCGCAGGCTCCGTGCCACCAGCAGCCAGGCTTCCTCCCGCCGCCCTCATCGTCGTCGATGCGGACCTCGCAGCCGTCGACGGCCCCGTCGGCAGCCAACGTCCCGCCGACGCCCGAGATTGCCTACTCGCCCTCGCTCGTCGGGCCGACCTTCTCGTCGCCCTCGTCGGCGGCTTTCCAGCAGCAGCAGCAGCAGTATGGCCTGTCCAAGAGCATGACGCGGCCGACGCCTGCGACCGACCTCGCCTCCGAGCCGCCCGCGATCCGCTCGCCGGGTGCGAGCAGCACGCCCGGCGGCGGCGGCGGGCCCGGCTGGGACTCGACGGGAAGCACGGTCCGGCGCGAGCTCGAACAAGGGCTCGACCGGTGGGACGGCCCACAGGGCGAGTACCGCATGCCCTACCAGCCGACGGCCGTTCCCGCTGCCGCCGGACGGACGATGATCGGCAGTAGCCTGCGCTTCCAGCAGAGCTCGGGCGGTCCGGCGGAACCCGACGCGCTCGTCGGGTTGACCGGTCTGGGCCCATCACGTCCTGCCCAGAATGGTGCGGTCCCATATGGATGCATACCGGCTATGCAGACTGCGCTCTGGCTGACACGTCCCCCGACCCCCCTGGTGTCTTCGCGAATCCTCAGCCGCAGGCAGAGGCGACAGCGACGTGGCCGACCGCTCAACCTCAACCATCAAGTCCTTCTCGCCCACCCACCCCGTCTATGCCACCGCCACTGCCACTGCCGCCGTCGCCGCTCGCGGCCCACACGATGCCGACCGGACGAGCACAATGGACACCTCGTTCGACACGACGCGGTCGTCCGTCCTAGCGGCGTCCGGGCTGGCCGGGGTCGGCGCTGTCCCTGGCGGCGGCGGCCGGCCGGGGCAGCACGATGGGAGCTCGTCGATTCACACGGGATCGTCTTTGGTCGGAAAGACAGGCCTCCTCGCGCCTGTACCGAAAGCGCCCCTTCCGAACTTCACACGCAAGAGCGCCTCCACCTCTTCATCGGCCCGGGCCTCTCCAGCGCCGGACGCAACGTCGGCCGCGGCCCCCATCGCCACTTCGGCCGTCCAGCCCCGGCTCGCTCCCTCTGCACCTGCGCCGCGAGCGGCCCCGTCCGCGCCGGCGACCGCAAAAGCCGCCTCGGCAGCCGCCGCGCAGCCGCTCGCCGGACCGAGCACGAGTACGAGTCGGATCGCCGACGGCGGCGAACCGGAGCCAGCAAAGAAGGCCCGGCCAAAGCCGAAGCCGCGGCTCAGCGCCGCTTCGACGTCGTCGGTCGCGGTCGAGCCAGCTCAGGCCGGGCGGGCGCCGTCTGCCGTGTCCGTGCCGCCGCCGCCGCCGATGGCCGCTGTCGCTGGTCCGTCAGCTCTCGCTGCGGAAGGCTCGGCCGGGTCGTCGACGTCGGTCGGCCCTGCTCCGGCTAAGCGACCGGTCGACGCCGGGCACACCTACTCGTCAAAGAAGGCCGAGGCGGCCAAGAAGAGGAAGAAGGGGCCCGAGGCCCAGCCGATCCCGCCGACGCGGGCAATGGCGGCCAAGGCGTCGGACGCACCTCCACTGCGGGCTGGCTCGCCGCCTCGAGCGCGCTCGCCGGTCAGCAAAGCGAGTAAGAAGCGGGCCGCCTTGAGCGACACGGACGACTCTGAGGTTGAGGTCGTCCCGCCAGGTGGCTCGGCTGTCGCTCGCCAGAGGGCGGCAGCAGCCAAGGACGTCATTGAGCTGCCATCATCCTCGCCGGGCGTCGTCGCTGTTATCGGCCGGCCGCCACCACCACCGCCGCAACAGCGACCGCCGATATCTCGGAAGGACGACCCGTCGGCAACGACAAAGGGCAAGAGAGCTACTGTTACGACCTCGGCCGAGAAAGCGGCCCCTCGACCCTCGGCTGGCGGTAGTACGACGACGGTCCCGGACGATCCGATTGACCTCCTCCGGTCGCGCGAGGGCAGCACGGCCTCGTCAAACGCTGCCGCCGTTGCAGCCCCCAGCCGTGCGGCGACCTTGGCCAAGTCGACCTCATTGCGAGAGGCACCAGCTGCCCCGAACGCGCCGGCGCCGGCGCCGACGGACGGGTTTGTTGCCGACAAGCCCAAGCGGCAGCGGACCAAGGCCGCACCTCGGTCGGCGCTCTGGCCGGCGGCGGCTCCTGCCGCTCAATCTCGTGCCTCGCCCGAGAAGGCGTCCGTGAAGCCGCCAGCACCTTCGAAGCAGCCGGCGGTCGACCCGGACGCGACTGAGTCGGAGGCCGATGAGATCCGGATGGAGCCTCGGTCGAGGCCTCCCTCGCCGCCGCCAAAGGCCATGTCTTCGGCTCGCTCGGTTAAGGGCAAGGGCTCGGCCAAGGATACGACTGCCGCGACGACGGCCTCTGCGAGCGCGGATCGGTCAGAAGGCCTCAGGCGCAAGGACGACGCCGAGTCGGACTCGGACGAGCTCACGCCCGTGCCATCCCTCTCGCCGAAGGACTCGTCTTCGCCACCACGGCGCTCGAGTGCGTCCGGCGGCAGTAAAAAGCGGGCTGCCGCCGCCGCTGTCGTCGAGTCGTCGGATGAAGAGGATGACGTGCCGGTCCGCGCGCTCGCCAAACGCGCTCAGTCGACGTTGGCCAGCAGTGGCGCGGCCAAGTCGGCCGTCTCGCAGCCGAAGAAGCGACGGGTCGCCATCAGCAGTGACGAGGAGGAGCTCGATGTCGGCGACGAGGACGAGATCGAGGTTGCACCAGAGCCTGCGCCGTCTGTCCCGGCCAAGAAGGCTGCTGCAAAGGCCGGCAAGCCGAAGGGTGCCGCGGCGGCCAAGTCCAAAGCCCCGGCCTCGCCTGCTGCCGCCGCTCAGGAGGCGCCGCCTTCTCGCGGACTCGAGCGCCAGCCGACGATCGCGGCGCTCGGCGAAACGACGGATGCCGAGACGACCGACGGGCGCTCGCCGGTCAAGCGGGCTCGGACCGGTGCTGGCCCGAAAGGCAAGGGCAAGAAGGCCTCCGCCGAGAAGGACGGCAAGGGGAAGAAGGCGGCTTCGAAAGGCAAGGGCAAGGGCAAGACCGGAGCGTCGGAGCCCGAGGACGAGGCCGCCCACGAGGACGAGGAGACCGAAGGGGACGAGAACGCCGTGCGTCGTCGCATTGCCCGCCGAGCCGACCTGCCCCATCTGACTGACGCGCCCATGACTGCTTTGCTTGCGCCCCACCAGGCTCCTCCCCCCGCCCCGGCCGCTCCATCGCCCGCCAAGCCAGCGTCGCCCGTCAAGCGCGTCGCCGCCGCCTCGGCCAACTCGTCGGCCAAGTTTGCGCGGCATGGCACGCCCTCTGGCCTCGGCGGCGGTCCAGGAGCGGCCTCGACGCCCTCGTACAAGATCCCGCGCCACCTGCCGCCGTTCAAGGACGGGCGAGGGCGGGCCGGTTCGGTCGGCGGCATCGCCATCCCGCCTGCGCTCGGCCTCGCTGCGCGGCCGCTCTCGCGTCTTGGGTCCGAGACGCCTGGCAGTGCGTCCACTTGGGTTGCGCGCTCGCCGTCTGTGGTTAGATTGATTGCTGACAGTCTCCCCCTCCCGTCTTCTGCAGGCGGCGTCAAGCTCAATGCGATCGTCAGTCGGACAGCCCACCTCGTCGTCGGCACACCGGCCGGACCCGACCAGCCCGCGGGCGGCCACGCGACGCCCTCGCCCTCGGCTGCCGTCAAGTCGCGCGCCTCGGGCTTGTCAAGGCGCGGCATCGCTCGGACGCCTCTGCTGACGGCGATTGCGCCCGCGCCGAAACGGCTCGGGGCGGCCCCGGTCGAGAAGAAGCGGCCGAAGAAGAGCGACCTCAACCCCGACGACTTCTCCGACGGCGAGTGGGAGGAGATGGAGAAGGAGCGCAAGCGCAAGGAGCGCGATTGGGACGCCTGGGACTGAGCCGTTCA
>Ga0308160_10004759_pt1 | contig 14368 bp, 15 predicted proteins | sample PhyFR1_FD_201036 | JGI IMG/M metagenome (GOLD analysis project Ga0308160, IMG submission 201036) | Phyllosphere microbial communities from UC Gill Tract Community Farm, Albany, California, United States - DLSLF.R1 | ecosystem: Host-associated > Plants > Phyllosphere > Unclassified | place: USA...
TATTCATCTCTTCGGCGATCACGGTGGTCGTGATGTTCGGCTCGCCGAACTCGTTGAACAGCCGCAGCGACAGCTCGAGGATGCGTTCGCGCGTTCGGCGTGGGGCTTTTTGTTGCATGGAAGGCGGCGTGGTTGGACTCATTCGCAAGCATATCATTGCGCGCGCAACGGGGCCACAGCGACATTCAGCGTACTCAATTCACGCATCACCGCGGCCAGCACGCCTGCGTTGCTGCCCAGCGCCACGTGGCCGACGCCGCCGAATTCGAGGTGGCGTGCGCCCGGCAGGACGCTGGACAGCTGCGGCGAGACGATGTTGTCGTGGTGGGTGTAGAGCGAGGTGACCAGCGCGCGCGTGGCCCCGGGTTCGTCGGCGGCGAGGCGCTGCAGCCAGGCGGACGCGCCCTGCGCCTCTGACCAGCGCATCTGCTTCGCATTGGCGCCGGGACCGAAGCCGGCCAGCGCGGTGCCGTGGTGCGGCGAGCCGAGCGTGATAACGCGCGCCACCCGCGCCGTTCCGTACGCGCGCATCCAGGCGCGCGCCACCAGCCCGCCCATGCTGTGGCCGACGATCGCCACCTGCCTTGCACTGCTGGCTGCGCACAGCCTTGTCACCGCTTCCTCGATCTGCCCCGCGTAGGCGTCGATATCGCCGCCGATCGGCGCCAGGTCGACGCTGGCGTGGCTGATGCGCTCTGCCTCCAGCAGCGGCAGCAGCCGCGCCCAGTAGCCGCTGTTGCAGCCGTAGCCATGCACCAGCAGCACGGGGATGGCGGCCGAATCCGGATAGATGCGCATGCCGGCCACGGCGCGCGGCATCCGCCACGAGGTGGTCAGCATGCTGGCGCAGAACTCTTCGGCGACCAGGCGCAGGCGCGCCGCCGGGCCGAGCCGGAAGGTGGTCGGCGTCGGGCTGGCAAAGCAGGCCGCCAGCAGAAAATTATTCATATTGATCAGCAGGCGCACCGCCACCACCGCGGCAACCCCACCGGCCAGCGCCGGGCCGGACGCGATCCCGCCCCAGCGCTGCAGGCTCCATCCGACCAGCAGCGCAGCCGCAGCCTGCACCAGCAGCAGGATCCGGGTCATCAAGCGCACGCTCATCATCGTCTCCTGAAGGTTCGGGTTCAGCGGCGGCCCTGCATGTGGCGGGCGATGCCGCGCAGGATGTTGACTTCTTCGGTCTCGAGCCCGGTGCGGGCGAACAGGCGCTTCAGGCGCGGCATCAGCTTTTTCGGGTTGGCGGGATCGAGGAAGCCGATCGCCACCAGGGCTTCTTCGAGATGGGCGTACATGCCTTCGATCTGGGCCAGGCTGGCGGCTTCGCCGTGGAAGCCGACGCCGGTCTGGGTCCGGTTCTCACCCTGTGCCGCCAGACGGCATTCGTAGGCCAGCACCTGCGCCGCCTGCGACAGATTCAGCGACGAATACGCGGGATTCGCGGGGATGTTGATCAGCACGTTGCAGCCCTCGACGATCTCGTTCGGCAAACCGAAGCGCTCGTTGCCGAGGATGAGCGCCGGACGCAGCTCGGCCTGGTCCGCGACATGGCTCGAGAATTCGCGCGGCGACCATACCGGCGGCGAGAATTCGCGCAGCCGCGCCGACACCGCCGCCGCGAAATTGCAGCCGGCCAAAGCTTCGGTCACAGTCGCCACGGTGCGCGCCCCTTCCAGCACGTCGATGGCGCCGCTGGCAAAAGCAACCGCTTCCGCATCCTGCAGCGGGTCGGTGCAACGCGGCGCCACCAGCACCAGGTCGGAAAAGCCCATGGTCTTCATGGCGCGCGCCACCGAGCCGACATTGCCCGCGCGGCTGGTTTCCACCAGCACGAAGCGTAGCCGTTTGAAAAGAGATGTGTCAGTTTCGATCGGGTTCATTTAAAATAGCGCTATCGCGCGGTGACGAGCAGTTGAAATCGGGCCAGGGTCTTGTCGATCCGGCTCGCGATTTTAACGGTTTCGGCACCGCTTTGCTCTTTGTCATTCTCATCGTTCGTCACGTTCACTGCGCCTGTTCGCTGTGGGCGTCAGCATTTTTCACGGAAGCCCTATGCACCCAATGCTCAACACGGCCATCAAGGCCGCCCGCCGCGCTGCAAGCGAGATCAACCGCGCCTCTTTCGACCTCGATCGCATCACGGTCAGCGAAAAGAACCATAACGACTTCGTCACGAATATCGACCAGCTGGCAGAGCAGGTGATCGTGGAAGCCCTGCTGAAAGCCTACCCGGATCACGCCATCCTCGCCGAGGAAAGCGGCGCGTCCAAGAACCTGAACGACGAGAGCGAAAACGTCTGGATCATCGATCCGATCGACGGCACCACCAACTTCCTCCACGGCTACCCGAACTTCTGCATCTCGATCGCGCTGCAGCAGCGCGGCGTGATCACCAACGCGCTGGTCTACGACCCGGTCCGCAACGACCTGTTCACCGCCACCAAGGGCGCCGGCGCCTACCTCAACGAAAAGCGCATCCGCGTGCGCAATCCGGACCGCATCAACAAGGCCCTGATCGGCTCCGGCCACGGCGCCGACCCGCGCGCGCTGGCCGAGTACCTGCGCATGTACGAAGTGGTCGCCTCGCGCTGCCACGGCGTGCGCTCGAGCGGTTCGGCCGCGCTGGAACTGGCCAACCTGGCCGCCGGCCGCACCGACGGCTTCTTCGAGAAGGGCCTGAAGGTGTGGGACATCGCCGCCGGCTCGCTGCTGGTGACCGAGGCGGGCGGTATCGTCGGCGAATTCAGCGGCGAATCGGATTACCTGCACAAGGGCGACATCATCGCCGCCGGCCCGAAGGTGTTCGCCAACATGGTCGCCCTGCTGAAACCGTTCGCTTAACAAGCTGCTACAACCGGCACGCTGCTTCACGATTCCGGCGCCGCCGACGCCGGTCCGGGCTTTCGCGTAGAATAGAGTCTGTGTAAGTCTGGATTTTCCGGTGGCGATCGCTGCGCGCTGACGCGTGCATGATCGCCGCCCTGCCCTGTCGCTTCCGGTACCCTGACGGTACCGCGCCTCCCGCTTCCACCAGCCCTGCCTTCATCGGCACAGGTTGCGCTAAATTTCCATAGCGAAACATTTTTAAAATATAATGCTACGTGGCTTCGTTGAGCCGCGTCTCGGCGCCCCGGCACCAGTACCGGCCGCCCTGCTTGTGTAATCCGATCGGCTGGACTGGCGCCCAGGTCAACAACGGGCGACGCGCCGATCCCTACCAGAAAACTATGTCATTCAATACTCTCGGTCTCACCGACGCCATCGTGCGCGCCGTCACTGAAGCGGGCTATACCGCGCCGACCCCGATCCAGGCCCAGGCGATTCCTGCCGTGATCAAGGGCGGCGACCTGCTCGCCGGCGCGCAGACCGGTACCGGCAAGACCGCCGGCTTCACGCTGCCCATGCTGCACCGCCTGTCGACCGACAAGGTAGGCGCGGCGCTGATTAACAAAACCTCGAAACGATCGATCCGCGCCCTGGTGCTGGCCCCAACCCGCGAACTCGCGGCCCAGGTCGAGGAAAACATCCGCACCTACGCCAAGTACACCAACCTGAATTCGGCCGTGATCTTCGGCGGCGTCGGCATCCACCCGCAGATCAAGATGCTGGCGAACGGCGTCGACATCCTGGTCGCCACCCCGGGCCGCCTGCTCGACCACGTCGGCCAGGGCACGGTGAAGCTCGACAAGATCGAGATCCTGGTGCTGGACGAAGCCGACCGCATGCTAGACATGGGCTTCATCCACGATATCAAGAAAGTGCTGGCCGTGCTGCCGCCGAAGCGCCAGAACCTGCTGTTCTCGGCAACCTTCTCGGACGAGATCAAGGCCCTGGCCGACAAGCTGCTGGACAACCCGGCGCTGATCGAAGTCGCACGCCGCAACTCGACCGTGGAAGTGATCGCGCAAACGATTCACCCGGTCGACCGCGACAAGAAGCACCCGATGCTGGCGCACCTGATCAAGACCAACGACTGGAAGCAGGTGCTGGTGTTCACCCGCACCAAGCACGGCGCGAACAAACTGGTCGAGCAGCTCGGCAAGGACGGCATCGGCGCGATGGCGATCCATGGCAACAAGAGCCAGTCGGCACGCACCAAGGCGCTGGCCGAGTTCAAGGACGGCAGCCTGACCGCGCTGATCGCCACCGACATCGCCGCCCGCGGCATCGACATCGACCAGCTGCCGCACGTGGTCAACTACGACCTGCCTAACGTGCCGGAAGACTATGTGCACCGCATCGGCCGCACCGGCCGCGCCGGCGCTACCGGCGAAGCAGTGTCGCTGGTCTGCGTCGACGAGCACCAGATGCTCAAGGACATCGAAAAGCTGATCAAGCAGACCCTGCCGCGTGAAGTGATCCCGGGCTTCGAGCCGGATCCGACCGCCAAGGCGCAGCCGATCCAGCTGCGCAGCGGCGCGCCGGGCCACACTGGCCGTGGCGGCCGTCCTGGCGGCAACGGTGGCGGCCGTTCGCATGGCGGCGGCAACGGTGCGGGCAATGGCGGCAACAAGCCGCGCAGCGCAGCCGGCGCACCGTCGGGCCAGCGCAGTGGCGGTCCCTCCGCCGGCAACGGTAACGGCGGCGGCCGTGGCGGCCAGCCGGGTAACCGTGGCAGCAACGGCGGCGGCAACGGCGGCCGTTCGCAGAACCGCGGTCCGCGTCCGGCGTCGGCGCGCTCGGGTAGTGGCGAGCGTTGATTTTTTGGGGTGACGATAAGCGCTGACATACAGCGTTTATATTAGTCAGCCCAAGCACGTCGTCCCCGCGCAGGCGGAATAGCGCCACCGGTGCTATTCCGCCAAGTTGCACGCATTTCGACAGCCTTCGCGGGGAGTCGTTTCCGGCAGTGCCGGGAACGACGTTTTTGTAGGTCGGTACTAACATCCCCGCATCATTTCAGCGTTTCCAAAAAGCCACATAGTTGAGCAATCAAGTACTTGCATATAATTACATCCATGGCTATACTTGACACATCAAGTACTCATCCATAAAAGGAGCCCGTCATGTCCGCCGACACCCCCACCACCGAATTCTGCCTGCGCCTCTCGCGCGCCTGGGCCACCTTGTCGCGCCGGCTCGACAGCGCGCTCGGCAGCCACCACGGCATCAGCTTCGCCGACTACCAGCTGCTGCTGCAACTGCACCGCGCCCCCGGCGGGCGCCTGCGCCGGGTCGATCTGGCCGAAAAGCTGGGCCTGACCGCGTCCGGCGTCACCCGCTCGCTGCTGCCGCTGGAAAAGATCGGCCTGGTCACGCGCCAGAGCGATCCGCGCGATGCCCGCGTCGGTTACGCGCTGATCACGCCGACCGGCAGCGAATTGGTGACGAATGCCACGGTCGTGGTCGACAACGTCAGCCGCAACGCCCTCGGCGGCCCGGCGCGCGCCCAGCTGGAAGTGGCGTCGGCGCTGATGGCGCAGCTGGCCGGCGTTTCGCAGTAATACCCGGAGCAAGCATGTCGCCCCCCCAACGCGCCGCCCTGCTGCGCGACCCCAACTTCGCCTGGCTGATGAGCGGCAGCGTGATCTCCGCCCTCGGCGACCAGTTCACCGCCATCGCCCTGCCCTGGCTGGTGCTGAAGCTGACCGGCGACCCGCTGGCGCTCGGCATGGTCGTGGCCATGATGGCGATCCCGCGCGCGGTCCTGATCCTGTTCGGCGGCGCCCTGGTCGACCGTTATTCGCCCAAGCGCGTGCTGATGCTGACCAAGCACGCCAATGCGCTGCTGCTGGGCGTGCTCGCGCTGCTGGTGTTCAGGGGCAGCGCCACCTTGCCCGTCATCACGGTGCTGGCGCTGGGTTTGAGCCTGGCCTCGGCCTTCAGCATCCCGGCCGGCACCTCGATGCTGCCGCACGCGGTCCCGGCGCGCCATCTGCAGGCCGCGAACGGCAGCATGATGGCAATCCGCCAGGTCACGACGCTGGTCGGTCCGCTGCTCGCCGGGCTGCTGTTCGCGCTGGCCGGCGATGGCGGCCACGGCGGCAACAATGGCGGCGCCCTGCAGGATGCGCGCGGCCTCGGCCTGGCCTTCGGCTTCGACTGCCTGAGCTTCGTGCTGTCGGCCTGGACCCTGTCGCGGGTGCGTCCGCTCGCCGCGGCCACGCCGGCACAGGATGCGCAGGCCACGGCCCAGCCTGCCGCCCAGCCGCTGCTGCGCTCGGTCGGCGAAGCCCTGGCGCTGGTCTGGCGCGACCGCCTGCTGCGCACCTGCTTCATCTACTGGGGCCTGTGCGCCTGCGTGGTCGGCAGCATCCTGCAGGTGGCGCTGCCGCTGCTGGCCAGCGAACGCCTGCACGGCGCGACTGCCCTGGCGCTGCTGATGAGCGCCAACGGCATCGGCTCGCTGGCCGGCATGGCCCTGAGCAGCGTACTCGGCCGCCGCCGCCTCGGCAGCCTGGGGCTGACCCTGCTTGCCATCGACGGCGCGATCGGGCTGCTGTTGTTGCCGCTGGGCCTGGTCACGGCGAGCTGGCAGGCGATGCTGCCGATGGCCGCGATCGGCGTGCTGGGCGGCTTCGTGCAGGTGGCGGTGTTCACCTGGCTGCAGCAGCGCGTGCCAAAAGCGATGCTGGGACGCATGATGAGCATCTTCATGTTCGTGTTCATGGGCCTGGCACCGCTGGCGTCGGCCGTGGCTGGATGGCTGGCCAGCCACGTCAGCCTGGGAGCGCTGTTCGGCGGCGCCGGCCTGACGCTGGCGGGCGCGGCCCTGCTGGCCTGGCTGTTGACGCCGATGCGCACCCTGACCGACATCGACGCCGCGCCGGCTCCGGCCCCGGCCAACACCGTGGGCTGAATCGGCGCGAATCGTTTAGCATGGCGGGCTGTCCAACCCGAGAAAGCCTGTCATGCCACGTTTCGCCGCCAACCTGAGCCTGATGTTCAACGAGCTCGGTTTCCTCGACCGCTTTGCCGCCGCGCGCGCGGCCGGCTTCGACGCGGTCGAATTCCTGTTTCCCTACGCCTTCGAGCCGGAACAGATCGCCGGCCGCCTGCAGCGCTATGGCCTCGACCTGGCGCTGTTCAATTTCCCGGCCGGCGACTGGGCCGCGGGCGAGCGCGGCTTCGCCTGCGATCCGCGCCGCATCAACGAATTCCAGGACAGCGTCGAACTGGCGCTGGAATATGCCCCCGACCTCGGCGTCAAGCGCCTGCATTGCCTGGCCGGCAAGCTGCACCCGGCCGTGCCGCCGGAACGCGCCCACGCCACCTTCGTCGACAACCTGCGCTTCGCCGCCGCCAGAATGGCCGCGCACGATATTGAAATATTGATCGAGCCGATCAACGACCGCGACATCCCCGGCTACTTCCTGACCACCACCGGCCAGGCGGCCGAGGTGATCCGCGATGCCGGCGTCGACAACCTGTTCATGCAATACGACATCTATCACATGCAGCGCATGGAAGGCGACCTGGCCAACACCCTGCGTGCGCGCCTGCCGCTGATCCGCCACATCCAGCTGGCCGACGTGCCGGGCCGGCACGAGCCGGGCACGGGCGAGATCAATTTCCCCTACCTGTTCCGCGTGCTCGACGAGATCGGCTACGACGGCTGGGTCGGCTGCGAATATATCCCGCAGGGCGATACGGTCGAGGGCCTGGCCTGGCGTACCAATCTCGTCTGATTTGACGATAGGCAATATCTCTAAGTAAAACGAAGGGAAGAATGGGACGTTTCCTGCACGGCCTTTTGCCGTCCAGAAAGGACCCATGAACCTGCGCCGCCTTCTCTCCCTGTCCGCCCTGCTGACCCTGGCCACCGGCCTGCTGCTGGGCGGCTGTACCACTCCTACCAGCGGACCGGTCAGCCTGTACGAGGTGCGCCAGTTCGCCGACGCCTCGGCCCGCATCGGCGGCTACGGCGAACTGTCGCGCCGTTACCGCGACACCTACCAGCGCGAACAACCTTATCTGTCGCCGGCCGCCGACCGCATCGCCAAAGAGAACGATGCGCGGCGGCGCGCCGTCTACGACGATTTCGTCAGCATCCAGAAGAGCCTGGTGCTCTACATGCAGACCCTGAGCCTGCTGGCCGGCGAGGGACGCTACGATCTCACGCCCCAGCTCGACGACCTCGGCACCGGCCTCAAGGCCAACGCCGAATCCGGCTTGCAGCAGCGCCATATCGCGGCCTACACCGGCCTGACGCGCCTGCTCACGCGCGTGATCGCGTCCGGCTACCAGAACCGCAGCGTGGCCACCATGGTGCGTGACGGCGATGCCGACGTGCAAGCCTTGCTGGAAGCGATGATTACGCTGACCCGGCTGTACGCCAAGACCAACGACAACGAAAAGAAAACCGTGCTCGGCATCTTCGACGTCGAGATCCCGTTCTCGACCAAGAACCAGGACCGCATGCTGGTGACCCTGGCCAAGGTGCATTACCTGAACAAGGCCACCGAATACAAGCTGGTCGACAAGCGCTACGACCTGGCGCTGCAGGGCTTGACCAAGGTCTCGCTCGGCCACCAGCGCATGCGCGAGAATCTGAACAACCTGACCGGCGACGAGATGCGCAAACTGCTGGCCGGCTACGGCCGCGACCTGGTTGCGCTGCGCGACGCATTGTCGGACTGAGCGTCCGCTATTGACCATTCGCCAGGAGAACCATATGGCAAACGAACCCACCACCCGCCAGCCCGGCGCTGCCCCGACCTCGGTCGCACCGGCACCCGCATCGAAACCGCCTTCGCCGGCCGAAGCGCTGTCCACCGCAAAACAGGTCGAGGAACTGGCCGACAAGCTGTCCGCCTGCGCAGACAGCATCCACGCGCGCGTGATGGCCGACATCCGGCGCCACGGCGGCGGCGACGTGCCCGAGGCGGAACAGGCTGTGGCGCGCGCCCTGCTCGACGCCGAGATCGAGCTGCGCCAGCGTGCCAACCGGCTGTATGCGGAAGCGGCCGCCTGCATCGTGTCGTCGCTGGGGCAATCGCAGCAGAAGCTGATCCAGCTCACGACCGACGCCGCCGCCAAGATCCAGCAGATCACCCGCATCAGCGACGGCATCTCCCTGGTCGCACGCCTGCTCGGGCTGGCCGCGGCGGCCGCCACCGGCCAGGTCACGCCGATCCTGGCCGCGGTCGGCGCCCTCAAGCTCCAGCTCGACGTGATCACGCTGCACAATCCGCCCGCCGCGGCGGCAAGCACCGCCGCCGTCCCGCCGGCCGAGTCCGCCTGAGCCTGTCTGGGCTCACCCGAGCCCGTCAACCCGTGCCGGCCACCGGCACGGGTTGACGGGCTTTTCCCGCTTCGTTTGGCGCTTGGGTCGCGTCCCGGTGTGCGCTACACTGGTCGCGCAAGGGAACCACCATCGCCTGCATCGGGGGGAAATCATGATGGACACGCTGACCGAGGAACAGCTCGGGCTGCTGCGCTCGATGCTGGAACGGCGCCTGGATGCGCTGGTGCGGGTCGAGGAACCGTCGGCGCGCGAAAGCGGCTTGCCGGTGTCCGAAGTGGAATCGTCGCCGCTCGACCGCGCCACCGCGCGCCTGCTCAACGACCTGACGCTGGAAGCCGCCGGCCAGCACACCGCCCAGGTGCAGGTGCTGCGCCACGCGTTGGCCAAGTTCGACGACGGCAGCTACGGCATGTGCGAGGAGTGCGGCCAGCCGATCGGCGTGTCGCGCCTGCTGGCGCGGCCCGAGGCGCGGCTATGCATCGCCTGCCAGACGCGCGCCGAGAAAAAATGAGCGCTCTTAATACATGTGCTGCCCACCATTGATCGCCAGGTTGGCCCCGGTCATGAAGCCGGCGTCTTCCGAGACCAGGTAGCCGACCAGCGCCGCCACCTCGTCCGGTTCGCCCAGGCGTCCCATCGGGATCTGCGGCAGGATCTTGCCGCTCATGACCTCGGCCGGCACGGCCTCGACCATCTTCGTGCGCAGGTAGCCAGGCGAAACGGTGTTGACGGTGATGCCGTGGCGCGCCATTTCCAGCGCCAGCGCCTTGGTGAAGCCATGCATGCCGGCTTTGGCCGCCGCGTAATTGACCTGGCCAAAAGCACCCTGCTGGCCGTTGACCGATGAAATGTTCACGATGCGGCCCCAGCGCTGGCCCATCATCGGCTTGATTGCCTGCTTGCTCATGTTGAACACGCTGTCGAGGTCGGTGCGCAGCACGGCCTGCCAATCCTCGCGCACCATCTTGCGCAGGCTGCGGTCGCGCGTGATGCCGGCGTTATTGACCAGCACGTCCAGCCGTCCCAGCTCGGCCAGCAGCTTTTGCATCATCCATTCGCAATCCGCGTAATCGCCGACGTCGACCTTGTAGGCTGAAAAACGGTAACCTTCGTCGCGCTGGGCCGACAGCCACGCGTCCGGCGTGGCATTACCCGGCGAAAAAGTCGTGGCGACGCGAAAGCCTTGCGCATACAGGCGCCGGCAAATTGCCGTGCCCAGTCCTCCCATTCCGCCGGTTACCAAAGCGACTCGATTGTCCATGGCCGTCTCCTTTTTATCGTGTCAGCCGCGCCCGCTGCGCGACATGAATCGACGAGTCTAGGGCGGTGTCATGGCCAGACTTTGATCAAGATCAAACGGATAATGGGACAAGCCCGCTTGCCACGGATGGCGCCAGCGGGCAGGCCGGCAAGCGATTCAGGGAATTGGCTCAGCGGATGATGTCAGGAATGCTCGACGGATCGAAATCGGCCCAGTCGCCATCGACGATATTGCCCTGCGCGCGCTCGATATGATGGGCCCCCAGGCGCCGCAGCAGGCTGACCGCATCCTGCTCCATGCCCGGATCGTCGAAGGCGACCGCGACCAGCATGCCGGCCGGCCGGTTCTCGACCGGCGCCCGCCCGCCCTCTTCCTTTTCGCCCGCATCCTTCATCTTGGAAAAGCTGAACAGCGAGCCGACGTGGGCACCGACCAGGCCGCCGACCACGGGGCCGAGCGGACCGGTGATCGACGCCGTGGCGGCACCGGCGACGATGCCGACCGCCGCACCGGTGCCGGCGCCCTGCACCACGCCTTCGGGCGACTCCTTGGCGCCCGGCGAATGCAGGTTGTCGCCGCCGATCGGCGTCATGTCGTGCTGGCCGGGCTGGCTCAGGTAGAAACCGCTGATGCGCTCGCTCGAGAAGCCGGCATCGACCAGCGCACGGCGCGCGGCCTCGACTTCATCCTGGAGCTGGAAATGACCTGCAATGATGGTGGACATTGTTCCTCCCGTCGACGATGGTGCACGCCACAGTCGGCGCGCGGACACGCCCAGCATGCGCGCGCCAGCTCAACCGTTCTGTACGCGAACGCACGCAGCCTGTGCCGCCGCGGCCGCCGCGCCGTTGCCGATGTCATTGCCACTGTCCATAGACCACGCCCCAGGGCCCGGGTTCCGGCTGCGGCGGCGCCGCCAGCCACTCGCGCGGGTCGACCCGGAAGTAGGCCTGGAACTCGGCATACAGTTCGGGATGGCGTGCCGCCAGCGCATGCGGCAACTCGAAAAAGGTTTCGGCGGCTACCGCAAAGAATTCGGCCGGATTGGTCGCGCCATACGGATCGAGCACGTCGCGGTAGCCCCAGGCGGTGTCGCGCCGCAACAGCGCGAAGTCGCGTCCCAGCGTTTCCGACCAGCTGCGGTAGCGGTCGGCGCTGCCGAGGAAAGGCGCGCCGTTGGTGCTGCCCGATTCGCTGTCGAGCTGGTGCGCAAACTCGTGCAGCACCACGTTGTGCGTGCCCTCGGCTTCGTTGCCGGCGCGGCGCACGTGCTCCCAGGACAGGATCACACGGCCGTCGCCCCAGGATTCGCCCAGCAGGTCCTGACGCGTCTGGGTGACCACGCCGGCGGCGTCGACTTCGTTGCGCGGCACCAGGAAAGCACCCGGATACACCAGCACCGAATGCAGCCCGGGATACACCTTGCTCGGCCGGCCGAGCAGCAGCAGGCAGGCCTGGGCCGCGATCGTCACCCGCATCTCTTCGGTGACCTCGAGCCCGGCGCAGCCGACGAAGGTCTTGTGGTGCAGGAAGTACTTGACCAGGCCCTGCAGCTCGCTGCGGCGGGCGGCCGGCATGCCGCGGTATTGCGCGACGTTGCGCTCGATGATGGCGAGTTGGGCCGGCGTGAGCGGCCGCGCCAGCGCACGCCGCAGGCGCCAGCGCGGGGCCAGCCATGCGCCCAGCATGGCCAGCGCCAGTACGGCGGGGACGAGTGCGTTTTCCATCATGCCCCGTGGGCGCCGGCGGATGCAGCGTCGGCCTGCGCGTCCGGCCGAACCTCGGGCTGCAGCACCGGCGCCGGTCCGAAATGGGCCGCCACCTCTTCCGCCCCGCCGATCAGGCGGCCGCCTTCGAACACCTGCGGCCAGGTGGTGCCGCCGGACACCGCACGCAGTACGCTGGTCGTGATTTTGTTGTCCTGGGAAATGTCGGTGAAAGCGATGCCGCGCGCCTTCAATATGGCCTTGGCGCGCGCGCAATACGGGCAGCCGGGCTTGGAAAACATCACCACCGGTTCCGGCGCCTTGGCGTCGGGTGCGATATGGCGCAGCATGGTGTCGGCGTCCGACACTTCGAAAGGATCGCCTTCCGGGTCGTGTTCATCGTAGGCTTCGATGAACATGGTGTCGACGATGCCGTCGCGCACCAGCATCGAATAGCGCCAGGAGCGCTGGCCCAGGCCGTGCGCGCGTTTGTCGACCAGCATCCCCATGCCGGCGGTGAACTCGCCATTGCCATCCGGGATCATGGTGATGTGCTGCGCTTCCTGGCCGCGCCGCCATTCGTCCATCACGAAGGCATCGTTGACCGAGATGCAGACGATATCGTCGACGCCGTGGCGGCGCATGACTTGCGCCAGTTCGTTATAGCGCGGCAGGTGGGCCGAGGAACAGGTGGGCGTGTAGGCGCCGGGCAGCGCGAACACTACCACGGTCTTGCCCTTGAATAGCTCGTCGGTACTGATGTCGCGCGACTGGCCGCCGGCGCGCGTCTTGAAATTCACTCGGGGAACAGGTTTTCCTTGCAACGAAGCGGCGCTTGGTAACATTTTCTCTCCTAAATAGACAATGCGGGGCGAAGGCGGGGCGGACTCGAAGCCGCGTTTGCCTGCATATAGGAACTATTGATAGGTTTTCAATGAGAAGGTTTCAAACAGCGGCGCATAAAAAAAACGCCACCCGGCACGAGGCCGGGCAGCGCTTATGGGAGAACTGTGTTGTAAGCGGACTTACTTGGCGACGGTCTGTCCCGGTGCCGGGCCGAACAGTGCGGCGACCAGCGGATCGCGGGTGACCGGGCTGCGGTTCACGCGGATCGCGTAATGGGTGTCGTCGGCCAGGATGTGGAAGTGGCGGCCGGTGCCGGCCATGCTCTGCTCGCGCAGGCCCGGGCGCTCCTTGCGTGGCGACGTGCCTTCGCGTTTCGGCTGGCAGATGGCGCCCAGGAAGGCCTTGACGCGGTCCGGGTCCGGCGAAATGCGGTACACGGCCTTGCCCAGGTAGGTCGCGGTACCTTCGATGTAGCGTGCCAGTTCGATCACGCCGGCTTCGCGCAGGTCGCGGATATATTTACGGGCGCCCGACGGCGAGAATTTCAGGAACCAGGCGATTTCGTCAGCCAGCATTTCGTGCGTTTGCAGCTCGCCAATCAGCTTCTGCATGTTCTCGATGCGGCGCTGGGTGGCCGAAGTCGACCGCACGCGTTCGATCGGCGCCAGCGAAATGGGGGCGCGTTCGGTCGGTTGCGGCGGGACACGTTCGATCAGTGCAGAGTTGCTGGACGTGTGCACTGCGTTGAGATCGCCTTGCACCGCATTGTGGTGAGTCGCTGCATGCATATTGGTTTGCTCCGTATAAAAGACAGTGTTCTGGTGAGGCTGCGGCCCCATCGTCTGTCTTATGACCTTCTGACAACACGACGGTTCCGCTTAACTGGATACAAGATTGCCTGTGTCATCACTTCCGGTCTGTGCGCCATCCAACATTGCCGGAAATTTCCGAAAAACCATCAAATGGCTGAGTCCTGGGCGACACTTATGCATAGGACATGGGCGCGCACGGTAAGGCACGCGCGAAAAGACAAGAAAACAACATGCGCGCCACATATTTTGTGACTGCTCAAAAAAAATGTTGAATCGGACGAAGATGACCAGTTCATGACATGTCGAACGCATATCAGGCCTCTATACAGGCCATCGGCTTAATCGGGAAACAATGTTCAATAGTAAATCTGGATAAAAACACTCAAATTGGTAACATTCGGAAACACACACTGGACAGTTTGTTACGATCTACGTTGTAAAATTTCCACACCAGCCGTTCCTAGGTGCGCTAGCGCACGGACCTCAACGAGGAACGACTTGTAAGCTTGACATCAACATCACTGCAAGGCATGCGATGTCAGTACCTTTACAACTT
>Ga0308160_10004760_pt1 | contig 14368 bp, 12 predicted proteins | sample PhyFR1_FD_201036 | JGI IMG/M metagenome (GOLD analysis project Ga0308160, IMG submission 201036) | Phyllosphere microbial communities from UC Gill Tract Community Farm, Albany, California, United States - DLSLF.R1 | ecosystem: Host-associated > Plants > Phyllosphere > Unclassified | place: USA...
ATCCTTGCAGGAACCAAGACACGGGTGAGGAAGGGAACAGGGGCCTCAACTACCGGGACACTTACACCGTCCGAGCCGGGGGTGGCGGCAACGGTGGGTGGGGCTCCTTGATCCCTTGAGCCTAAAAACCATCCGCCCCGGACACATCCGTAGTGTTTACGCGTATTTGCGCCGGGGGCACTACTTGCTTTGCTCTATGGCCGCACGCGCGTTCGAAGCGAGACCGGTGCCCACTCACTTGGATCGGCTGGCCATCGTCGATTCCACGGCGCCGCGAAGCTTCTCCAAGAGACACTGCTCGGGTGTGCCCTGCGGTCAATGGACGCAACAGGGGATGGGCACCATGACGAAAGACCGCTAGACGCCGAATCGGATGATATTTTCCACGCCCACCAGCAGCACTGCCGGCGGTGGGCGCGACGTCCAGGAGGACAACAGGAGGTACCCGCGGATTCCCGGTACACGGAAACCATTACAAAATTGGTCCTGAAATGTCAGCGATCAGAAGAACGCCCGGCCAGCGTCTCGCGAACGAACGTTACCGGACGATCAGGAGATGGTTGTGCGCTACTCTTTCTCAGTCCGGTCCCGCGATGAATGCGGCGAGGGGCCAGTTGGCGAACCTGATGGCGAGACCCGCCCCCAGCGGCGGATCACCGAGCGCGTTGAGGGTAGATTCCGCTAGATAACGGAATTACTACGAGTCCGATTTCGTAGCTATAGTTGACTCACACCATCGATACCAAAGCGTTACCTGATCCGGAGCCGAGCTCTGCCAGCGGATCAGGGTGCACACAAGTCACCAACTGGCAGAGGCGGGGAAACCACGACCGGCAGTCGCAGGACTGCCTTGGGGTGAAGTCCGTCAGCAGCAAGCCCACTTCCAGCTAACGATCCTCCGGGACATCTCTGCGCAAAGTGCTTGTTACGGCGGACCGGGTCTTTGAACTCTCTGACCCGAATCCGACAGCTAACTTCGCAGGCTATCCAGAGAGGAAAACTTGGCCACGCAATACCCCAGGGGCCGTCGCCGCGCGACAGGCCCCGTTCCGGCACCCCGGACGATCGAGGCGTTTACCGCGGCCAGGCCCCGCGATCCGCACAGGGAAGCACGCCGGCGCCGGGGGCCCTTCCGCCAGATCACTGATTTCGCCGGTGCCAGTGGCCTGGGCCAGAAGGCCGGCATCGCGTTGGCGGCCACGGGCCTGGTACTCACCGTGAGCGTTCCGGTGACCGGCCCGGTGATGGCATCGCAACAACCTGGCCAGGGCGCGTCCGCCGTTTTTGCCGGCGCCCAGCCTGAAATTTCCGCCGCCGCCGGCGCCGAGATACGCTTCAGCCGCTCCGCCGTTGGCACCCAGGCGGACCCGGACGGCAGACTGAAACAGCTGCTCAGTGCCCAGTCGGCCGGTTCCATCACCCGCGCAGCCTCCGCTGGAACTCTTGGCGCCCCGCTCGCCGCGATGACCACGGTTTCGCCCTTCGGGTACCGGGTCAGCCCCATCACGGCCGGTTCAGGGGATTTCCATCGAGGACAGGACCTTGTGGCGCAGTGCGGCACTTCCGTCCTGGCAGCTGCCGCAGGCACCGTCACCTTCGCAGGTTGGCACCCCTATGGCGGAGGGAACCGCGTGGTCGTGGATCACGGCAATGGCCTGAAAACCACATACAACCACCTGTCTTCCTTTAACGTGACCCAGGGTCAGAAAGTGTCCCGGGGGGACGTTGTGGCCTTCAGCGGGACCACGGGCGCTTCCACCGGCTGCCACCTCCACTTCGAGGTGGAAGTCAGCGGTCAAGTTGTCGACCCGAACGGTTGGCTCTAAAGTCAACTGATGGCGAACTCTCAAACCGTCGTGAGTTGCCGTGACCTGAATGTGACATTGCTTACAAATCCCGGTTGGTCTAGCACGATGGAGGACAGAGGCGGACGCCCCATTCCGGGCCGCCAGAGACTGTAGTTTCCAACGACCGTGCACCTTCGGCCGAACACCTCAGAACGGCTTCTGCGGTTGGAGAGCCCCGATCTGAGGTTGCCTTCTGCCTGATTCGTGAAGGTTAGGCAATGTCGTCTGCTCTGTTAGGCACTAGGGGGAAGTGGTGTGCGTCGATCGAAAAGGTTGAAGATCAGGTTCGCCAGAACGGCGGGAATGTACGCGGCGATCAGAAGATCGTGCGGGCGGGCTAAAGAAAGCAACCAAGTGATTGCCGCACCTGCTATCGCGGCGATTGTCAGGACGCGGTATTTCCATTTCAGGCGGGTCAGGACCATAGGTTGGCCGGCGGACCGGCCCCTGATCTTGTCGCCGGCCATGACGATGATCAGCACGGCGATACCGGGAATCAGGGCGGTAGTTTCGAACTGCCTCACCGCGCCGGTGGCTGCCGAAACCCGGGCGATGGCCACGCTCGCACCGGCCAGGACCAGCATGACCAGGGAGCCATCCACCGTGCCCTGCGCTGCCCATCATCACCCATCGCCCCATGCGACGCCCCCGTCATGTGGTTTGTCAACAAGAGCAGAGCACCAGGTACGGGATAATGGAGCCATGGCCAAGACCCCCGCCCAGCGGATCAGGAAGCACGGCGCCAAGGCCGCAGTCCCCGAGCACCAGCTGCCCCCGGTGATTTCCTCACGGACGCCGCAGAGGGCCCAGAGCAACAGCAACCTCATTGTGATCGCCGGCGTCGTGGCCAGCCTCTTCCTGTTCTGGTACGTACATCTGCTGACGCTGAACCAGATGACGCAACTCTCCAACGGACTGGCCATGCCTGACTCGCTGATCGGCGGGTTCCCTGCCGATTATGCCGCCCAGCTGCGCGCCGTCATGGACGACGATGCCCGCGGCCAGCTGAGCTACGTCCACAAGACTGCCGGCACGCTGTTCCCCCTGATCTTTGGCTTGAGCTGGGTGATGCTGATCGGCACCAATGTGGCGAAGAAGGGTCTCCGCTGGGCCTTGTGGGCGTTGCCGCTGCTGTTTGCCGGGGTGCGGTTGTGGGGCAATGCCGCCATCGATGCGGCGCTGGCACCCGCGGTTCCCGACGCCGGCGCCGTGGCCCTCGCATCGGCGCTCACGGTTGCGGGGTGGGTGCTGCTCCTGCTGAGCCTGCTGGTCGGCGGGGCTGCCGTTTTCCTGGGCCGTCGGACTGCCCGTCGGAGTGCTTCATTGCCCTGAGCAGCTACCTTGCCTCCCTGTACGCGCCGACCTGCTATCGGGCCAAGCGAACAAGCCCAGGATGATCGGGTAGGCCTTGCGCGTTCCACGCCGTCGGGCTCGGGGATGCACAGCCCGAAGTGTGTGATCTCGGGACATAGGCGACACATGACTCGGGGCATGCACGACAGTTGACACACGACACGTGTCTCGGGACATCGGCGACGGAACATGGCGTGTCCCGGGTCATCGGCGACGCGCCTTCCGTCAACGATGGGCCATGTCGAAGAACAAGGTCATCGTCCTGGCCGTACTCGAGGGCGGAATGTCCAAAGCAGAGGCTGCCCGCCGCTACGGCGTCGGCCGCCAATGGGTCCACGAACTCCTCGCCAGGTATTTGGCCGAAGGCGACGCCGGTCTTGAGCCGCGCTCCCGCAAACCCCGTACCAACCCGCAAGCCACTGATCCCGCGGTCCGGGTCCGCATCCTTGCCCTGCGCACCGAACTGGCCGCCAAAGGCCCCGACGCCGGTGCCGAGACAATCGCCGCGCACCTCGAACGCGAAGGCCGCACGCCGCCGGCCAGATCGACGATCCATAGGATCCTGCGGGATGCAGGCACGGTGGTCCCGGAACCTCACAAGCGGCCCCGGTCCTCGCTCCGTCGCTTCACCGCGGCCCAGCCCAACGAAATGTGGCAGTCCGACTTCACCTACTGGACGCTGGCCGACGGGACCGCCGTGGAGATCCCGGACTTCATCGACGACCACTCCCGCTACCTGCTTCACCTCACGCCCCACCCCCAGAGTCACCGGAACCGTCGTGGTCGATGCCTTCCTGGACACCTCGCAAGAGCACGGCCTGCCCGCCTCCACGCTCACCGACAACGGCCTCGTCTACACCACCCGCCTCGCTGGCGGCCGCGGCCGACGAAACGCCTTCGAAACTCTCATCGCGTCCCTGGGCATCACTCAAAAGAACGGCCGTCCCAGCCACCCCCAAACCCAGGGCAAGACTGAACGCTTCCACCAGACCCTCAAAAAATGGCTCAAGCATCAGCCCGAGGCGCACACAATCGCCGACCTGAACGAGCTCCTGGCCAAGTTCCAGCAGCTCTATAACCACGAACGGCCGCACCGCGCCCTCAAACGCCGCATACCTTCCGAAGCCTACGAGGCAACCCCCAAAGCCGGGCCCGCCATCGCGGCCCAGGGACAGCACTGGCGGATCCGCACCGACCGCGTGGACGCCGACGGCAAGGTCACACTGCGCCATGCCGGACGCCTCCGACACCTCGGCATCGGCCGCGCCCACAAACACAAACCCGTCATCCTGCTCGTCCGAGACGCCGACGTCGCTGCCGTCGAGCACGGCACCGGCGAAATCCTCGCCGAGTTCACCATCAATCCTGCCCGCGGCTATCAGCCGAAAAAACAAAACACCCCCGGTCCGAAGACCGGGGGTGTCGTCGATGTCGCAGGACATCTGTAGTCGATGTCCCGCGACATCACAATGCACAGACCGAAGGCGATGAACCCCCACTTACTGCGCTCTGACCGTCATGCCCAGGCTGTGGGGATCTGGCTGGCCGCCGTGAGCCGGCCGTGATCACAGCCCTGAGTAGGAGTGCAGGCCGTTGAAGAACTGGTTCACGATGGCGAAGTTGAAGACTACGCACAGGTAGCCCACGATCGAGAGCCAGGCAGCGCGGGTTCCGGTCCAGCCTCGGGTGGCACGGGCGTGCAGGTAGCCGGCGTAGACCACCCAGATCACGAAGGTCCAAACTTCCTTGGTATCCCAGCCCCAGAACCGGCCCCAGGCCTTCTCCGCCCAAATGGCGCCGAACATCAGCGTGAACGTCCAGCCCACGAAAGCAATGGCGTTGATCCGGTAGGACAGGTTCTCCAGGCTCAGCGCATTCGGAACGAGGCGCATGAAGCCCAGCTTGTCGGCCCCTCCGGCGGCAACGGTCTTCTGCCGGTGCGACTGGACCAGCTGCAGCGCGGACATGGCGAAGGTCAGGGTGAACAGGGCCGAGGACAGCACAGCGATGGACACGTGGATGATCAGCCAGTAGCTCTGCAGCGCGGGCACGAGGTGGCCCACGGGCGTCCAGAACGCGACGGAGGCCGCGACCAGCATGATGATGGCCAGTCCAATCACGAAGGTGCCGAGAAAGCGCAGGTCGCGGTGGACCAGCACCAGCAGGAAGACCGCCACCGCCACGAACGCGCCGGTGGTCAAGAACTCGTACATATTGCCCCACGGCACACGGCCCGCGCCGAGCGCCCGGGTGATGACGCCGGCGGCGTGGATGGCGGCCCCGAGTACCGCGAGGGCGACGGCGACCCGGGCCGGAACGCGGCGTTCAGCGCCGTAGCGCATACCGCCGTCGGCGGTCAGGCCTGCCCCGCTGCCTTGGCTGCCGGAGACCGACGACGTCGGGCGCTCGGCCCGGCCGACCGGCCCGGCCACCTCGGAGTCGGCGCGGTCAACAGCCCCGCCGGAGGCCCCGACGCCGGCGCCCACCGGGACGCGGGCCGCCTCGGCGCCGGACAGTGCTGCCGCCTTCAGGTCCACCACGCGCAGGGTCTTGCTGCTCTTGGCCAGATCCCAGGCGAAGGCGATGAAGGCCACTGTGTACGTGCCGGCCGCGAGCAGCATGAAGAGCTCGCTGTATTGGCCCATGGTCTCGTTCAGGGTAGGCATTAGTTTTCCTTCGTTTGCTCGTGCGGGTCGGCTGTTGACTGGGCGAAGCCTGCTGGGGGCTGTGCCCGGGGGGTGCCTGTCACGTCATTATCCGCCCGACCGCTGGAAGCCGTCCCTGGGGCGGGGCGCCATTGCCCGGCCAGCAAGGACCGCACGGCCGCGGCCTCCGCTGCCAGGCGGTGGTCCTCGCCACGGGCCAGAAGCCCGTACTCCACCATGGTCCTGCCATCCTCATTGTTGCCGGCCCGGACCCAGACGCGACGGCGGTTCACGTAAAGGGAGGTGATCAGCCCGGCGACTGCCAGCAGCGAGAACACCAGGACACCGGCCTGGCCCGGAACCGTCCGGATGTCCACGCCGATATAGCGTTTGAGTCCGTCAAAGCTGATCGACCCTTTGCCCTCGGGCAGCGTGTAGGTCTGCCCAGCGTTCAGGACAATTCCACCGGCAGGGAGGCCGCGTCCGTTGAGCTGTGTCAGCTTCTGTACGTCCAGGTTGTAGACGTTTTGCGGCTTCCCATCATCCAGGCCGAGGTCGCCGTAGTACGAGTTCAGGTTAAGCTGCGGGTTCAACGGGTCCGGATCGAAGCTGTACGCGACACCCTCGGCGTTCTTCACCGCAGACGGGAGAAAGAAACCGGCAAAGCCCAGCTGGGACGGTCCGGCATCAGGAACTTTGGCCACGATCGTGGAGGTGAAGACGGCATCGGTGGGAATGGACACAACGGGCCCGCTGAACGCGGTCTGCCCGTTTCCGTCCTTCACCGTGATCACGGGGGCGTAGCCGTTGCCAACGAGAAACATCCCTGTCTCCCCGAAGTACACCGGTTCATTGACTTTCAGGATCTGCTGCCGTGGTGGTGCGTTCAGTCCGTCCCGGGTGGTGAGGGCGGCGGTGAAGTCGATCGGCTGGCCGAACTGCTTGGTTGATTCGCGGTCGAAGCGGACGTCGAATTTGTCGAGGGTGACGGTGAAGGGAACCAGTTGGGTGCTCTGGAAATTGGTCCCCGGTGCGAAGTTGTCGTAACCGACCAGGGTGTTCACGAAGGTGTCGCCCTCGACGAGGATCTTCTGCCCCCGGTGGCCGAACATCCCCCCGATGGCGACACAGACCAGGACGCCGATCAGGGAAGTGTGAAAGACAAGGTTGCCTACCTCCTTCAGGAAGCCGCGCTCGGCCCCCACAGACGGCCGCGCGTCGTCGTCCCTTACCTCCACGCGGTACCCGCGTTTTTTCAGGAGCGCCGCCGCCTCCGCAATAGCGCGCGACGCAGGGACACCGGCTCCCACAGGAAGCACGAGCGTGCCGTATTCGGGAAGCCGGGACAGTCGTTTGGGTGTTCGCGGCGGCTGCGACCGCATGGCTTTGTAGTGCGCGATGGCGCGGGGAAGAACGCAGCCGATCAGGGAGATGAACAGCAGGATGTAGATGGACGAGAACCAGGCTGAGGAGTACACATCGTAAAGCTGGAGCGCGTCCAGGATCCTGCCGTAGTCAGGGTTGTTCTTGATGTGTTGAGCCACGACGGCAGGGTTCGCGGGCCGCTGCGGAAACAGCGACCCCGGCACCGCGGCAACGGCAAGCAGCAGCAACAGGAACAGTGCCGTGCGCATGCTTGTCAGCTGGGTCCAGGCCCAGCGCAGCATGCCGGGCAGCCCCAGCGGCGGGGGAACCACAGTTCGGTTCCCCGGAGCAGTGTGTACAGGCATCGGCTACTTTCAGGTCTTCGGCGTCGGGGCGTGGCCTCCACCGGATCTTCTACAATACGTAGAAGTAATGGTTGTGTATACCTTCATAGGATCACAAGAGGCCGTAAATTCGCCGGGTTGCCGGAGCCTTTGACTTCAGGACGCGAGGTCGGCTTGACCGGCCCGGCCTCGCCGTCAAAATGCCATAAGGTACGGTTCATTCCCACGAAAGCACAACGAAAGAGAATCAAGGTGGCCACCGACTACGACGAAGCACGCCCCGATGTTGCAGAATCGCGTAATGCCACGCTTCAGGCCCTCCGGTCCGCCAACGCCCCGGACGCCCGCAGTGTGGTCAGCGCGCTGGATGAGGCTGACACGACCGATGGTGTGGAACTGCCAGGCGCTGACCTCTCCGATGAGGTGCTGGCCATCGACGTCATCCCGCAAAAGGACGACGAGTTCACCTGCTACTCCTGTTTCCTGGTCCGGCACCGTTCACAGATTGCCGCCGGAAGGGACGGGCACGCTTCCTGTCTTGAATGCGAAGGCTGACTCTTGAGAAAATGCCCGGAGCCAGCAGTACCTTGGTCGCTTGGGGCCGGCACTGCAATCTTTTATGCTGCGCGGGCGCCCGGGCGCCGGTTCCCTTCATCGGCGAAGATCTGATCCTTAGGGCACCAAAGTAGGCTTTGTCCGCGTAGTCGGTTCAGTTCGGACCTGCATTGGCGGTATCGCCTGCTGTTGCGGGGCCACAGCAGGTCGGGGACCCGAGCAGGTTAACTCATGGCTCCCCGTCGTCAGCGCATCTACAGCGGCCAGCTTGGCCACGGCTACTGCGCTACTGGTTTTTGGCGCGGGTGGAAACCAAGTCCTGTGAAGGGGTGGTGCTCCTCGCTGGCAGTGGCCCTGGCCGACCTATCTGCCCGGGGACCCACGCCTCCCACGGTACAGCCACTGCCAATGGCGGATCGTGGGAATCCCGGGCGCGAGCGGCGCCGGCGACGCCGACCTACGGGGAAATCCAGCGTATCCAGGGTGTGCAACTCATCACTGCGGAGATCAATGCCGGCCTCCCTCCTGGCAGTATTGGCCAGCCACCTACCTACCCGGCAGCCGTCAGCTGGTAGGCGTAGAGCAGGGGTGCATCCACGCTGGACGCACGTATTTCCAGCGGGCCTGTTTCGGGTACGCTGACTTTCGCTGTCTCTTTGGCGCCGTTGCAGGCCGCCCCCAGTTCCATCACCTCGTTGCCGCCGGAGCGCACGCCCAGGAAGGCCTTGCCGCCGCCTTCGCACACCAGCGTCAACTCATAGCTGCCTGCCTGCACGTCCTTTGTGTGAACCACCGGCTGCCCGTTGAGGATTCTGCCGGCGTCCGCCGCTACGGTCCCCGAACCGGCGGGAAGCGCGGCGGCCTGCCATGCCGGTACGTCAGCGTTACCCGCGGAGACCTGCCCGGCGCAGCCTGACACGGCCCCCACGACAGCGGCCGCAGCCACACTGCAAAGGGCGCGCCGAAACAGAGGAGAAAGGTATGCCATCCCTCCAATCTACCCGGCCAATCAGCTGCGGCACCCACGTTCCCGTGCCGCGCGAGCACCGCAGCGGGCAGACGGGACATTCCGACCTTTGCCTGTCCGGGCTGGCATCCGCTACCGGGCAGGAACCCGCCCCGGCCAAGAACCGGCAGGAAGCCGGCTGGGGCCGTAGGGCAGCCGCCTGACCCCTTCACCCGTGGCCGGCCTACTGACACATGCTCGCATCGCCTGGCGCTCTTACCCGCAAAAGCCGCCCCCTGACGCCCTGATGGAACCACCAGCCCGTCAGGGGCCATTGCCCATCACGGGCAGGTCGGTTCCCAGGCGCCGGCACTTAAGGGACCGGCCGGAGGCAGGAAACAAACTGGCATTGGACACGGCAGCGGATACGCCGTTATGGGCGTGACAGCCACGGGTATGGCAGGAGGGACGCCCGTGGGTACGGCGGGCATGACCGCAGACACGTGCGCGGGGGGCCACGAACGAGGGTCCAGGGGCACTGGTTCCGGCGGCATCATCAGGTGGCTGATGTGGCTAGTCAGCGGGCACACCACTGAACAGGTTGAGGCGCCGGGACGCGATGACGGGTCGGCGCCACGCCATCACGAGAGGGCGCTGACGCAGCGGAACGGGGCCTCACCCCGCAGGAGAGGACCCGCTGCCCCTGCACTCAGAGGCGCTGTTCGGTAAAACCATGAACCCGCGGGACCGGCCGGGAGCGTGGATATCATGTAGGCATGGATATCGGCAGCCCCTCATCCGTTCCCGAGGAACCGGACACCCCCCAGCCCGGGGCAGAACGGCCCCGGACGATGCGGCTGTGGATTGTTTTCGTCACGGTCGTGGTCCTCACGGCCGCGGCGTTTTTCGCCATCGGCCGGCTGACCGCAGCCCCGGCGCCCGCGCAGGTATCTGATGCCGGTGCCGACGCCGGATTCGCCCGTGACATGCAGGCCCACCACGCCCAGGCCGTGGAAATGGCCCTGCTGATCCGTGACAAGTCCGCCAACCCGGAGATCCGAGCTATCGCCTACGACATTGCCACCTCCCAGCAGCAGCAGAATGGGCAGCTTTTCGCCTGGCTGCAGGACTGGGGCCTGCCCCAGACAGGCACGGCACCGCCCGGGGCGTGGATGGGGGCAGAGACCGGCGCCGGGCACGCCATGACGCCGGTCTCCGGAGGCGGGATGCAGGGCACCGGCGGGATGGGTGGCATGGCCACCGCCGAGCAGATGCAAGCGCTGCGCGAGGCCTCCGGGGCCACGGCCGACCGGCTCTTTACGGACATGATGATCCGCCACCACCAGGCCGGTGTCGAGATGGCCCGGGCCGCCGTCCGCCTCGCCGAGACGTCCAAGGTCCGGGACTTCGCCGCCCGCGTCGTGGACGCCCAGACCGCGGAGATCACCGCCCTGCAGGAACTGCGCGGCAGGATCTGACCCCCTTTCGAAGAAAGCGAGAAACCACAATGTCGGCATCACGGAAGAGCGCCGCGGAACGAAAAGCCATCCTGAAGGCCATCCAGACCAGGCAGCGCGCCGCCGATAGGCGGAGGGCGTGGCTGATCTACGGCACGGGCGCGGTTCTGGTCGCTTCGATCATCGGTGCCGTGACGTTCGTGCTCGTCGGTGATGTGCAGCAGGGTGAGCAGGCCAAGGCGGCCGCGGCCCGGCCCGTGGAAGGCGAGCAGGATTACCCCGGCCAGTCCCGGAACCACACCCGCGAACCCGTCAGTTACCCCCGGACCCCGGCCACCGGCGGAGATCACGCCCCGGTGTGGACGAACTGCGGGACCTACACCGTCCCGGTGGAGCAGATGCAGGCCGTGCACTCCCTCGAACACGGCGCGGTCTGGCTCTCCTACCGGCCGGACCTTCCCAAGGAACAGGTCGCCGAACTGACTTCCCTGGCCCGCAGCCAGGACTACATTCTGCTTAGCCCCGTCGCCGGACAGGCCTCGCCCGTGACCGTGACCGCCTGGGGCAAACAGCTCTCGGTGGACAGCAGCAGCGACGGGCGCCTGGCGACGTTCATCCAGAAATACCGTCAGGGCCCGCAGACCCCAGAACCCGGGGCCGTCTGCAGCGGCGGCGTCCAGGGCTGACCGCCGCCCTCCGCCCCCAGTGCACTCTGCATAGTGTAGACAGGGTCGATCCAGCGGGTAGATGACGCGACGAGGCGGTGAGCAGACAAACCCGGGGTCTGGACGGTGTCGCTCCTTCCGCTGCCGCCCATCAGGGAGATGCATTAGCGGGATAGCGGCGGGCCAGATAGGTGGGCGGCCGGCGCGGGGAGGTTCAGTGATGGCCTTGACCGGCGCCGCGAGAACCGGAGCCACGGGCAAACGCTTAGGGGCAAGCTGGCAGGTATGCTGGGCTGGTGTTGAATGAGTTTTGGGCCACCGCTTCCGCCTCCTACAAAGCCGTTGTTTTCGGCGCCATGGGAGCGATCGCCGTCGGAATCGTACTCACTATTTTGGGGCAAGTTTTCAGGAACGAGACCCTGACCTTCGCCTCGCTGGCCGTCATCGGTGTGGGGCTGGTGCTTCACAGCGCAGGCGTTGTCATCCGCGGGCACAAGGTACAGAAAAGCCTCCGGAAGTAGCCACCCGCCTAGCTGGGGCGTAGTTTCGGCTGGCGGCAGGCCTGCTGACTGCATCCGATCCGTTTGCGGGGAACCGGCCGGACAGGACGCGGCACGGACTGCCTCCCGGGTCTATCCGGGGGTTGTGTGCCGCCGGCGGGTCTTCCAGCGCCTCCACAGCCAGGACTGGCCGCGCTCCGCAGCACCCATGATCCGCACTGCGACGGCCCAGTAGGCGATGCCCGCAGCCACGGACAGCAGCACGGCCAGTACCGGCTGGCCCTCCTTGAAGTCCGGGAAGACCACCCAGTGGGTGACGTAGATGTACACCGACGCGCTGGCGACCACTCCGACGCCGCGGTGAAGGATCCGGGGCAGCGGGATGGCCGGAATCCACGCGATCATGAGGATGCCCGCCAGGATGGTGGCTTCGCGCCAGGGGTCATCGAAGTAGCCTGGCAGGGTCAGGGCTGCCAGGATGGAAAGCGCCAGGCGCGGCGGGCACGTCCGGGCCCGGGCAAGGGCCCAGCCCAGGGCGAAGAGCCACAGCACCGGGCGCGTGTGCAGGATGTCGACTGGCACCAGGTTGTAGCGGAACATCAGCCCGATGCCCACGAGTGCCAGGGGGAAGACCAGCGGGAAGCGTTTCTCCGCGCGGTGCGCCCAGGGGATGGACAGCAGCGCGATCATGCCTACCAGAACGTAGACCAGCACCTCGATGAACCAGAAGTGCCAGGCGTCCGTCCAGCCGGCGGGCCCGATCATCGTGTTCAGCAGGAACAGGTTGGCGATGGTGTAGTGGAACTTGTCCCCGGCGAGCAGCATCACCGCGCCGATGAACGCCACGGTGGGCAGCATCACCCTGGCCAGACTGCTGAGTTGGCGCCGGAGGCGGGGAAGCCGCTGCCCGTCCAGTTGGAAGCGCGCGAAGTTGTATCCGGCCAGGGCCATCAGGATGTGGGCCGTCCCGGGCCAGCGGATCAGGTCAATGTGGGTGCTGATGATGGTCAGGATCGCCACCGCGCGCAGCACGATACTGGTCTCCAGCGGCGCGATGATCCGCCGGGGCCTGCGCCCGGGCTGGCTTCGCCCGGGCCGCGTAAGGTCCTTGACGGGTGTGACGTGCCAGTTGGCCGGCAGCTGGCCCAAAGCACGCTCCAGCCGGACCGACGCCGCCACGTAGGACAGCGAGTCCCCGCCCAGCGAGACGAACGTATCATCGTCGCCGATGTCCTCACGCTCCAGCGCGTCAGCGAAAATCCGCTTCACGTCCTCGAGCGACCCGCCCGCAGCAGTGTCCGTGCCGTCCTCGTCAGGTCCGCTTCCAAGAACGACGGCTGTGCCGGAAGCACCGGTGCCGCCCGCCCCGGTGCTTGAGCCCGGAACGGCGGCGGCAGGCGGCTTCGTGCTTCCGGGATGCACCGCGGCGAGGGCAAGGACGGCGGGATAGTCGGTCTTGCCGGTCGCCAGGCGGGGCAGCCCGGCGACGGCGTGGACGGCGACGGCGGCGCGCGGCAGGCTGAGCTCCTGGGCGAGCGTTTTGGCGATCATCCGCTCGTCGTGGGTTCCTTCGACGGCGGCCACCAGTCCGGCGTCCGTCCCGGCGCAGGCTGCGTTGAGGCCGAGGCCGGCGAGGATCTTTTCCACTTGGCCGAGGTCGATCCGCAGGCCCGCGATCTTCACGAAGCGGCTGCGCCGTCCCACCACCTCAAACAGCCCGTTGGTGCGCTGCCGTGCGAGGTCTCCGGTGCGGAGCTCCTGCACAGTCCGACCCAGGGCAAGGTCCGCGGGCTTCTGTGCGTAGCCGAGCATCACGTTGGGCCCGCTGTAGACAAGCTCCCCATACCCTTGTTCAGGGTCAATCGGGCTTCCAGGGCCGTCCGGGCCGGGAACGGGGTCGATCCGGAACTCTCCTCCCGGAACCGGGACGCCGATGGTTCCGGCATTCCCCTCCGCCAGGTGTGGCGGCAGGTAGGCCATCCGGGCCGTGGCCTCGGTTTGCCCGTACATGACGAACAGATCCCAACCCTTGCTACGGCCCAACCGCGCATACCGCGTCACCCCCTCCGGTGCCAGCCGTCCTCCGGCCTGCGTGATGTAGCGAAGGGTGGGCAGGTCCCGGTCCGCGAAACCGGCACGGTCCAGCAGCTCGAACGTGTAGGGCACGGCCGCAAAGGACGTGGCCCCGCGGTTCCGGAACAGCTGCCAGAAGCAATCATCCACCACCGACAGGCCGGTCAGCACCAACGCTGCACCGCGGAGCAGGTGGCTGTTGATGACCGAGAGCCCATAGCAGTAGTACATGGGCAGCGTGGTCATGGCGCGGTCGTCGGATGTGATGCCCAGGTACTCGGCGATCGACTCGGCGTTGGACTGCAGGTTGCTGTGTGAAAGCCGCACCAGCTTGGGGGACCCTGTGGAGCCGGAGGTGCTCAGGAGCAGGGCCAGGTCCGGGTGCAGCTCGTGGATGGTCCCGGCCCGGACCTCTTCCAGCCGCAGCGCATCTGCCCCGTGCCCACCAACAGCAGGGCGGATGACGACGTCGGGATCGTAGTCCGCCACGAGCGAGGCAAGGGCGGCCGGGTTGTCCGCGGGGGCCAGCAGCAGCGGGTGGCCGCTGGAGAGCGCGGCGAGGTAAGCCACGAGGGCGTCGATGCTGTGGTCGGCGGCGAGCGCGATGAGCCGCCGGGA
>Ga0308160_10004761_pt1 | contig 14367 bp, 23 predicted proteins | sample PhyFR1_FD_201036 | JGI IMG/M metagenome (GOLD analysis project Ga0308160, IMG submission 201036) | Phyllosphere microbial communities from UC Gill Tract Community Farm, Albany, California, United States - DLSLF.R1 | ecosystem: Host-associated > Plants > Phyllosphere > Unclassified | place: USA...
TGGAGCTCATGCCAGGATACAAGACTCATTGACGGCTTACCTCCGTGAATCAGGCTGGCTTGACGACGTGAAAGACCTAGCAAAAGGTGAGCTTGACTACATGGATCCCATAAGTCTGAGCTGGCGATGGTCTTTTGGCGGGTCGGATGGAAGGAGCTGATATTCAAGAGACCGCCCGGAAGCAGGAGAACCCAAACCTGGCAGCATTGAACAAAGAAGTCGAGCCTCAAGCCATGGGTGAGTGGCTTCGTCTACTTTTCGGATGAGCGGGCGCAGGGCAATCACCAGCTTCTGAATGCTTGACCACGGCGATACCATCGATCGGAGCTGACTGCAGAAATGGTCTCCGCCGAAGTACGCAGCGCTGTCATGCAGGAGCTCGAAGCGGCTCTCGACCATATTGTGGAGAAGGTGTAACTTGACCTAGCAGCCCCCTTTTGTACCCATACAAATGCACGACCCCTAACGATGCGTCTCTCGCAGATGGATGCGGAACATTGCATGCTGTACCAAAGGTGAGCTTAATAAAGTACATCGAGACTCGCTCGTCGATCTATTCTGGTCTTCTCGCCGCTTCTTGTGTTGCCGCATTGCAACACCGCCTCGTAAAGTATCGCCCCTCAGCCCGACGTATGCCAAGATGAATAGACTAGTGCCTGGAGGGTCAATTATGTCCCCATCACCGGTTTCAAACGACTCACTGGCTCCACTCAATCTTGCTGATGTCGATACCCTCCTGAACCATCTCCCACAGTGGGCTCATCTCCCTCAACCTCGTGACGACAGCAACGATTCGCTCGATGACCAAATCGATCTCGGCCTCAGTCGTGAATCGTCCGATACCGAAACGAAGAGAAGAATGAGCCATGTCTTCAGCGGCACCGAGCGCTCGAAGGACGTAGGACGGTTCGAGTGAGGCGGAGGTACACGCAGATCCGGAGGAAAGAGCGATGTCCTGGTTGTCAGCGAGATCTGCAAGATCTGCAGTAAACCCGGTAAAGCTCACCTTGAGTGCCATCAACAGCGATTCACCCTCTACATACGAGAAACTCAAGTTGACACATCCCGGGTACCCGTCGGGGTCACCGTTCCTGACAATCTCCTCGACCTGACTCGTGATACCGTGGATCAGACGGTCTGATAGCCGCTTGATCCTTACGTGGTCCAATGCCATCTCCTTGGTTGCGATCCTGCACGCCTCTCCAAGACCGACGACAAGTGGGGCCGGCACCGTACCACTTCGCAGACCTCGCTCCTGTCCTCCTCCGTGGATGAGCGGCTCAAGTCTGACCCTGGGTCGTCGTCGAACATACGCCGCTCCAATACCCTTCGGACCGTACAGCTTGTGACCTGAGATTGACATGGCGTCGATGCCCATCGACTCGACGTCAACGGGAATCTTGCCGATGGCCTGGGCAGCGTCGGTGTGGAAGAATGGTTTTGGGTTCTTCGTCTCCTTAGCCCAAGCCTTCAACATGTCGGAGATTTCCTTCATCGGTTGAATGACACCAATCTCGTTGTTCACCATCATAATTGAAATGAGTGAGGTGTCGGGTCGGAGGGCCGCTTTGAGCGCATCAATCGAAACGAGACCGCTCTTCTCGACAGGCAAGTACGTGACCTCGAACCCTTGTGTCGACAGCCATCGGCACGAGTCGAGCACACACTTGTGTTCGGTCTGCGTGGTGATGATATGCCTTCGCTTCGTTTGGTGGAATCGGGCGATACCCTTGATGAGCATGTTGTTGCTTTCGGTCGCTCCAGACGTGAATACGACATCCTTCTCGTTGGCGCCGATCAGTGTCGCGACTTGCTTCCTGGCCTCGTCGACGGCGGACTCAGCCTCCCACCCGTAAGCATGCGTACGAGAATGGGGGTTTCCGTATTGCTCCGTGAAGAGGGGCAGCATCTTATCGAGGACACGGGGGTCCATCGGTGTCGTAGCCTACTGTCAGAATCGTCTCTACTGGCATATTGCAAAGCGTACCTGCATATCAAGGTAGATCGGTCGTCCTGCTGACTTTGCGTTGCCTCCAGTCTTGGTGGCTACGGGGTTGAGCTTGAAGCCGAACATTTCTAAATTATCAGATCGAGTCACGACAATAGTCGACATCGGAGACTCACCCTCGCCTCCTTCGCCCTCTCCGGCGATGTGATCGCCCTCCTCAAACTCTCCCGGGTCCTCGACAATTCGCTGTTCCAACGAGACTTCCGAGACCTTTGCTTGTGCCGGCGATGTCGGAGTGACTAATGTTCGGCGAGACAAGGAGGCGACGGATGGAGTGGCGAAGCGCGTTCGCAGCGCGGTCCGCAGGAAGGGTCGGATAGGATTCATTTTGTGGACCTATGGTTTGATTGATCGCGGTCCGGCTTGTAGTGCTGAATGTGTGATTGATGGTTCGAGTTACCAACCGTCGACTTTTGACTGGATCAGAGATCGGCCGGCAATTCAAGCTGGACCATACAGCTGCCTGCTCCGAACGGATTATTTTTGTTTCGTGGCAATCTCCGACTTTATCCTGAAACCTCCACCCGCGCTGAATTTCCGGTCCGTCCTCATCAGGCCTGTTTACGAGTACAGAACGAGACTACATACCATATTCCATTTCCTAGCCGACTCCAGACGACCCACAGACCATGTCTACCTTACTCCCGCCCCCCAAGCGATTGCGCTCCGCCTACTCGCGAAAGATCAACCCGGATCCCGCGCCTCCACCAGCTGCGCCGGTGCCGTCAATCGTTGTCCAGTTCAAGAACGCTGAAGATGCTTCCAACCTCGGACCGGCCATCAATTTGCCCGCGGACACCACCCGGGATGCTTTGCAGATGCTTGTCAACAAGCTGAAAGGAGAAGTGAGTTAGCACGCAGATTAAACACCCTCTGAGCACGACTAATCGCCAGGATGAGGACCCCTTACCGTACTCCTTCCACTTGAGGCCCAGATCCAAGGACTCGGACGTACCATCCTCTGCCCGAGTCCTCATCAACTCATCTATCTTGACCGACGCACTTGCACCCCCTGCTTCAAGCTCGAACGCGCCAGTGTTCAGCCCGGAAGATGTTTTCGAGCTGTGGTGTGAGCCGCAAGCCGTTTTCCGAGTGCGAAGTGTTGGTCGCTGCAGTGCTACTCTCAGTGGTGAGTGAACTGGAGAGAACTTGCCACGGAAGCTGACGATTAGGTCACGCATCCCCCATCTTGTGTTGCGCTCAATCACCAACCGGTCGATATGCCGCTACTGGATCCGGAGACGCGACTTGCCGTGTGTGGGATATGGAAACCGAGCTGCCGAAGGTAAGCTCACAATGCCCTTCGTACTTCGGAGCTGACGATTAGTGGACGCTTTCCGGCCACAAGGGCTGGGTCTTGTGTGTTGAGTGGGACTCCCGAGAGAAGATCCTCGCGACAGGAGGTCACGACGGTCAGGTTAGACTATGGGACCCGAAGACCGGGCAACCGCTCGGAAACCCCTTGCTAGGCCACACGAAGTGGATCACCGCATTGTCATTCGAACCACTTCACCTCGTTTCTGCCAAATCGCAAACTCCTCGTCTCGCCACCTCATCCAAAGACAGCACAGTCCGCATATGGAACACCTCTACCCGGAAGTTGGAGTTTGTGTTGACAGGTCACGCCGCCAGTGTCAACGCCGTCAAGTGGGGTGGAGAGAACGTCATTTACACTGCCAGTAGCGACAGGACTGTCAAGGTCTGGAGTGGTGTCGATGTGGGTTGTCCGAAGTCCATACTGGCCGATAGCTAACTAGTAGGGAAAATTGATTAGGACATTGTCAGAACACGCTCATTGGGTGAACTCTGTGGCGTTGAGCACCGACTTTGTGCTGCGGACTGGGCCATTTGACCACACAAGCAAGCTACCGAAAGATGACGAAGAGGGTGAGCCGGTTCTCGTCCTTCCGAACACCACTGATCTTAGCCAAATCTCTCGCTTTGGCTCGTTACAAGAATGTCATCGCCAATCAGCCAGAAGCCGTCATCACTGCGTCTGACGACCACACACTCTTCCTGTGGCCCGACCAAGCCGCGAGCTCGTTCTCGGTCAACGCTACGCCCAAGAAGCCAGTCGCAAGGATGACGGGACACCAGAAGCAGGTCAACCACGTTGCGTTTTCGCCAGATGGACGATTGGTGGCTAGCGCAGGGTTCGACAATGCGGTGAAGATCTGGGAAGGCAAGACCGGGAAGTAAGTGATGACCGAGCAGAAACCAGGAAACATACACTGACGATCAGATTCATTGCCAGTCTGCGAGGACACGTCGCTGCAGTCTACCGGGTGGCCTGGTCCGCAGACTCGCGTATGCTTGTCAGCGCGAGCAAAGACTCTACGATCAAGGTGAGCTGAGGCGACCACCGCTTGTGGCGAAGCTCATGACAGCTTTGGGACTTGAAGAAATACAAGATCAGAATCGATCTGCCGGGACACACTGATGAGGTGTACTGCGTCGACTTCGTCGCGGACAAAGTCGTCAGCGGAGGACGGGACAAGACCGTCAAGATGTAAGCGATTTTTGTCCTGCTGAGACTTCTGGCTGACACCCGCAGGTGGAGGAACTAGTCTGGATCTGGCGAGTCATGTTGTGTTATACGTGCATCTGTTCGGGCTCATCATATGCATGCGTTTAACTCAAAACACCTCACCTGCTGATCGGCTAACTGGCGCAGCAGATCCGTCGTGATAAAGTCCGTTCGATGACGTGTCATTCATCGCTTCTCCCCGAGTCGCGTTGAGATTTCGCGCCGAGACCAAAGGCAGACTGTAACTAGCTACATTACACAGAAATCATGATCGATATTCAGCACTGTAGGTAGCTACGCAGACACGCAGGTAGCTAGCTGATGGTGTAGTCCAGACGGACAAGGGTGGAAACCCGGACATCGTCCGAGAATCCCAAAAGAAGCGGGGCGCCAGCGTCGAGTTGGTTGATGAGATTATCGCTTTGGTCGGCCAACACAAGGCTGGTGAGTGCACCTATTTCACGCTGTTCTTGACACCTCTGTTCGCACGGACGCGGCTTTGCCCATTGAACGAATGCAAGTGCGCCGTCTGACGTGCAGTCCAATTCGAGCAAGAAACCGCTCGTCGTCAGCTCAACCTGCTCCAGAAGGAAATTGGTACCATCAAGAAGGCCAAGGGCGATGCGTCCGAGTTGCTCGAGAAGAAGGGAGCGCAGGACAAAGTGATTACTGAGCTCGCGGCCAAGGCCGCGGACCTTTTGAAGCAGAGGGACACCAAGGCGGGCTTGATTGGAAACATTGTTGACAAGGACTGCCATATTTCCGAGACCGAAGTGAGTGCGAGTCCGTCTTCGTTACTTGCAGCGATGGCGAAGACGCCGTCGCCGTGCGACTCGAGCTCACACCAGGACGACAACCCAATCATGCGCGTCTGGCACCCAGAGCCGAACCACAAAGGAAACTCGGAACCTGGACTGCAGCTCGAGGACAAGACCGAGGGGATCATCTCTCACCACGAGGTGCTTGCTCGACTTGAGGCTTACGACCCCGAGCGAGGTGCGTGATCGTGATCGTGGGCTTTGCGAGAGCGAGTTGTTGATGTTAGGGGCGAAAATTGCCGGTCATCGTGGTTACTTCCTCACTGGTGATGGTGTCGACCTCAACATGGCTCTCATCAACTACGGTCTTGACTTCCTGCGAAAGAAGACCTTCAAGAAGGTCCAGGCACCATTCATGATGCGAAAAGAGATGATGGCCATGACTGCGCAGCTGTCAGAGTTTGACGAGGCTCTCTACGGTGTGCGTTCAATCGGCTCCCAGCTCTGCAGGAGATTTCCAACTAACCCCAGATCTCGGGAGACGGTGACGACAAGTACCTTATCGCTACCTCAGAGCAACCTATCTCCGCCATGCACGCCAACGAGAACATCGAGCCAAAGAGCTTGCCGTTCAAGTGAGCTATACTGCACAATGCGTAGCGCGCAAGCTTATAGCAGGTACGCCGGTTACTCGACCTGTTTCCGAAAAGAAGCTGGCTCGCACGGCCGAGACACCTGGGGTATCTTCCGTGTCCACCAGTTTGAAAAGGTCGAACAGGTGAGTCGTTGATCCCTGCGCGCAGAAAAGTCCTCGAGCTTACGGGCAGTTCATCGTCTGTGATCCGGAGTCTTCGCCTGCCATGCTCGACATGATGGTCGAGAACTCAAGAGAGTTTTACGAGAGCCTGGAAATCCCCTACCGAGTGGTCGGTATTGTCTCAGGCGCCCTGAACAATGCTGCCTCGATCAAATACGATCTGGAGGCTTGGTTCCCGTACCAGGGCGAATACAAGGAGCTTGTCTCATGCTCGAACTGTACCGACTACCGTCAGTCGATTCGTAGACACGCCGACGCAAGACTGACGAGCAGAGTCGAGGACGCTTGATGTCCGATACGGTTACAAGCGGGAAGGAGAGAAGACTGGCTTCGTTCACATGCTGAACGGAACCCTGTGTGCTACCGAGCGAGCTCTTTGTTGTTTGGTGGAGAACTACCAGACTGCCGAGGTGCGCCGGGCTGCGGATGGTTATATGAACAAGCTGACGAGCAGGGTATCCGGATACCAAAAGCTCTGCAACCCTACATGCAAGGTCGAGACTTCCTTCCTTACACGGCCGAGCTGCCGAGAGGTTCGACCAGCACCAAGAAGAAGTGATCTCTGTCCTGTTAGACTCGGATCTGTCTATATCATGCATGCAACGTGTGATATGGCCGTTAGATGCCGGGTGGCCAATGCTTTCTGGGCCCCAGATAGACGCGTCAGCCGGTAGTGAACAGTAGCCTGCAGTCAAGTCGTGACCTTGCTATCATCTCGTCTTCCTTGTGCTGGCGGAAGGGTCGCATACCGTCATGGACGTCTACCTCGCCTCGGACGGTAGTCTCGTCAGACTAGACTCGAGTCTGGCAGAGTACGAGTCGTAAGTACACATGATTCTGCTTTCGACGAAAGACCTCCACCTCGTCGCAACCCTTGTCGGCCGACCAAGCAATATAGACTGATACCAGAATCGAACACCTTTACGAGGAGGTATCGAGGCAGAGCGATGTGGTCCTGCAGAATGTGTTGATGTTTCTGCATGATGGGCGGGAGGTGAGACAGGAAATCTTGGAAGAGGCCTGGGACAGGGGCGGAGAGGGAGGGACATCATCGGTGCGCTGTCTTTACCCGTCAAAGCCGACTTTCGCCAGATTAAGACAGCGAGTATACTAATTATAGGGCACCAGGACCGTTCTCTACATGTTCGATCGAGAGACGTTCTGGACCGACGCGGAGGAGAACGCTGCGAGGTATACAGAAGAAGTCCAGCTCCCTCCTCAACTTCCTCGTATGTATCGAACAAACCGTGCGGCTTGGCCTTTTCGACGTCAAACAAAGTGAACCATAAGCTAAGCCCCAGTGTCCGCTATACACGACTTCAACCTCATACAACAACCGTTCATTCTCACCTCCGACCATATCCAACACCTTCAGTCTCTCTTTCTAGCCCAATCCCAGGCGCTCTCCATCGCATACTCGAATCTCTTCTTCCACTTGTCCCCATTTCTCGCTGAATTCGAGACATTCGCACCAAAAGCGGAGAAAGAGCTGGACGGCGATGACGAGCTCATCAGAGGGTCAAAGGGGGACATGGTCATGCTTGGCAAGGTCGTCATTCACGAGCAGCTCAGAAAGCGGGGCGAGAAAGAGAAAGAGAAAGATCGAGAGAAGAGGCTGTTGGGAGATCATGTGAATGCGGGGAAAATGGAACAAGTCAGAGATACATGTCGGGTCGCTCATGGTGGGTTTGCGGTCCCGTCTGGGCACAGACTGACGATTAGAGGGGCACGTGGCTCGGTACAACGATCTTGTTTCTGCTGTGGAAGAATTGTCCGCACAGTCAGATTTGGAAAGACGGTCGGCGGAGGAAAGATCTAGCGCTGTCGGAGAAGAATTTGACGAAGCGCTTGGACGGATAGAACTTGCCTTGAGCCAAGTCGAGGTTTTGGTAGACGGAGGCCTGGACGGAGCGTTGCAAGATCTCGTCGAATTGGACAGAGCAATGAGGGAAGATCTAATAGCTCTGACTCAGATCAAGGTGAGCTCCCGGTCCGCACCGATCCTTTGACCTAATCCGCAGAACGATTTCACGCTGGACTTGCATGTTCATTTACGCCAAATCGCCCATTTCCAAAGTCAAGTGGTCAGCCTCGCTCCGCAAGTCTCTCAGCTGGAGAATGACTTGTCCCCGAACTCATCCTCCAAAGCCGCCTTTCCGCATCTCTATCGCTTACGGAATCTACCATTCGCATACTCTGCATCCGTCGTCGAGATCGTCCGGCGGAAGGAATTTGGTCAATTTTTGTCAAGTTGGACATCTAGACTGGGAGATGTTTTGGCGAAGTTCACCAGCGCCGAAAGCTCTCGGAGACAAAAGATCCGGGAAGATGTCATCAGCCACTTGCCGTTCTCATTGCCGGTGCTCGATGATACAATGAGGATCGCGGTGGAACTTAATGTGTCTACCGGCTTGGATGTTTTGAAAAGCGTCACCCTAGATCGCCAGGATGTCGATGGTGAGTCGAGGCCGGATTTGCCCCCTTGGCTGATGGTTCAGGTCTCCTCCAATGGGTCGAATCGCTACAGCGAGACCCGGATATATTGGACGCCATTGCGCAGGGCGATATGGGTCCGGTCAGAACTCTGGAAGAGCACCTTGGTTCTCTCATCAGCCAGATGGACGAGGCGTCCGGCGAGCTGAACAAGATGGTGGAGGAAGCCGGTATGTGCTCAAATTGAGACTAAGAACAGAAACTCAACTGCAGTGCTTGACGTATCTGCAAAGCAAGCAGCACAGCCCACAGGCGGAGACCAGCAATTGCTCGAAGAAGTCAAGACCGACTATGAACAGCGGATCGCAGAAGTTCAATTAGCTCATCAGCGCGAGGTATCCGCTCTGAAAGACCGTCACGAGGAACGGACAAATCACCTACACAGTCGTCAAGGCGAGCTACAAGAGGAGCTCATGCGTCTGCGGACCGATCTCGAAGAAGAGAACCTCGCCCGTCAAGCTTTATCCGCCCAACTCGAAGAGACGGCACGCGAACAGGAAGACAGACGAACAGCGGCAGAGGATCAAGCGGAATTGATCACGACTATGCAAGCCGAACTGTCTCAGGAGAAAGATCGAGCGACAGATCTTGGGGTGCGACTTCAAGAAGCCCTGCTGGACGTCGATGGCTTACGGAGTGCGGAGCACACGTTGTTATCGCAGCTGCACGGGCTCCAGGATGATCGACACAAGTCGATACAGGCGCTCTCAGATGAGCAAGTCAAGTACAACGCTCTGGAGTCGCAATTTGCCGGGCTGAAAGCCGAACTCGAAGCGACTACAGCGCAACTGTCCCAAGCTCGGAGTGAGAGGGATACGGCTCTGAAGAATCAGTCGGCGGAGGCGGAGCGAATGATGCGAGATCACATCGCGGAAGCCGACGGAGATCGCGCGGTCCTTGAGCACCAAAATCTTACACTCACGAAACAACTTGAAGATTCGAAGCAAGAGCATCGGAAAAAGCTTTCGGAGGTGGAAAACCAGGCTGTCCGCACGGCTAACGGTCTCAAGGCAGAATTGTCGTTCACAAAGGCTCAACTTCGGACCGCCCAGCAGAAGGAAACAGTCTCGGCGGACGAGCTAGCCACGAACAAAGATACAGCGGACCAGCTCGCGCAACAGCTGGAAAGACAAGTCGAGGTCTGCAAAGACGCCGTGGCGTTAGTGGGGGTGTACTGGGAGAATTGTTCTCGATTGGCTCAAGTCATCAGCGCATCATCAACTATCTCAGGGGTCTCATCGCATGGGCTCAAATCTAGGGACGGATCGCTGGGTGCTGCTAGCCTGATCACTGAACCACCAAATGCCGCTGGTGAGGGGAAGAGTATAATCGCTGGATCGATGTTACCCTCGAAAGACGATCTGAAGGACTCGGTGGTGCTCAACAAATCGCTAGCGACAGCTCAGGCATTCGACATTTCAGCGTTCTCTGACTCGGTCATGAAAACCATCAATCTCGTCAAGAAATGGGGCAAGAGTTGCAAGACGTACCGAGATCTTTCGCGAAACCGCCTTTCGTTCAGAGACTTTGGCAAAGGGGATCTGGTAGGTCGAAGGCTGCGCAAAGATTGTAAAAAGATTATAATTTGACGTATCAGGCGCTCTTTCTTCCGACACGGAACGCTGCGGCCAAGGCTTGGGCTTGCTTCAATGGTATGTATGCAGGGATATTAAGCAGAAGCCATACTAAGATCAGTCGCGGCCCCGCACAACTTCCTCAAAGCGGACCCTACCTTGCTGGATCAGATCTCATCACGAGAGTGGATGATCGCGAGGATCGTGCAGACTGAAGAGGCCATAGCCAGTGGCGGCGAGGTGAGTGTCATTTTCCCGACCGGATCCAGAGCTGATACCTAGAGCCCCGCTACGAACCCCTTCGGACTGGCCGACGGGCTGCGATACTGGGTACACACGGTTGAGGAGTATAATCCTATCGCGATCCGCCCGCCCCGTAGGACTGGCTCGAGCTACTATGGCCGATCCGTGGATGACACTGTGAATCAAATCGCCCCTGTCCGTCCAACCGACCCCTCGGCCCCCAAGGAAACAGTCAATCCGCCCATCAGCCCCACACAAGTCAAGAGCGAGATGACCGTGGTTTCCCCGGAATCCATCGTCACAATCACCAAAGATGCACCCGTCGACCCCGAAAGCCCGTCGATGAGTCGACGTCTGTCGTCAATCACAGCAGAGCCTGACCTCGAAGACTCTTCTCAATCCGACCCGACTCCGATCTTGTCCCAGTCTCCCCCTGAGCAGCGAGCCGGACCCGCGCCGACTGACGCAAACAAGGACAAACTCGCCTCCGCGCTTGAGACTTTGACTCTTTCGCAGGGAGTACCATCCGGCTCAGCTACCTCGGAAACCGTGGAATCGGCCTCTGCTGAGCAAGCCGCCCCGCACAAACCGGCTTTAGGGGCGGCATTCGACCCAGTCTCTCCCGCTGTTCGACCGCCTGTGTCTCGGTCGAATGCGTCAATCCCAAACAGTCCCGAGGCTTCTTCCCGTCCTCCGTCCCGCCTGCATAACAACGGGCCGTCCCGTATTGCCTCTCCGCCCTCTCGCGACCATGCTCCGCTGTTCGCTCCATCGACATTTGGCCGGCCACCCAGCGTCGCCTCCAACCACTCTTACGCCCGTGCGCCATTTGCAACGGGCAAAGCAGCGCCCGCCATGGCAGTGACGACGTCCAACACCGGCAATCGGGCAGGTGTAGTCGCTGGCACTTCAGACGTATCGGCAGACGAGCTCAACCCATTCATGGAGACTGTGCGGACCCGCCGGAAGAGTTCGAGCCAAAGTTTGATTCAGCGAGAAGAGTTCTTTCGACCGGGTCCCAGTCCCGCCCAATCAACCGGGAACAGTCCGAACACGAGCGGGTTCCAATCTATCAAAGGGGCAAGCTCGCCGATCTTCATGCAGTCCACTGGGGGCAGTGGGCATTCCGCACTCGGGGTAGGTACAGGGTCCCAGGGAGGCCACGCGGCAACACCTAGTCCGGGTACGAGCCCCGGTGCAGGTGCATCGAGGTTGATCAGAGGCTTCTCACTCAGGAAACGAACTCCAAGTGGGCTTATGGACCCGCCTCCTCCTCCCCCAAAACCCAGTGCGGTGGATATTCTCCGCCGTTTCGACGGCTCTGGGCCGGGGTAGGATTGGGCTTGAACCGCGGGGTCTTAGCCTATCGTTTTATCTGAGCTGAATCCATTTATCGACATGTCATACCTAATTTAGCCAGCGTGATGTATTCATATATTTTATCGTCAGATCGTGGACCGCTGTTTCTGCGCGGGGTATGTACATGTATTCTACAGTTCCAGATCCTTCCCTTCGTGACCCCATTACGATGCGCTGCACCATAGCCTCTCCTGGCCTAGATGAAGCATCACTCGATCTGGATGACCTCGCCATCCGGTCCGTAGCAGAATACGCCCTTGATCATCTCGTCTTCGCTATAATTGTCTTCGTCCTCGAATGCATCCGGGCCGACCAAGGTCTCAGCGTCGACAGTATCGTCAGACGCGGGCTGATCGACGGATGATCCTGCGAATTCATCTCCCTCATGGTCGTTCAGCGCTTTCAGTGAAGTCTGGAAGTCGGCACGCAGAGTCTCGAGAGACGGACTCATTAGCACTGCTATCAGCCGATGTCTGGTCCACCGTCCGTACTAGCGACGAAGATTTCCAGGTTGTACTACCGTAAGCTCCAGACGCCGAGAAGAAAGCAGCTTACAAAAGCGTCATTCCCCGCATTGCCCATGTACTCGGGTCGGCGCAAATCGTCTGTGCCGAACAGGATCCAAGCGATCTCTTCCAGACTCATCTGCGTTCTTATAGGCGCCGCGCCTGCTTTCGGGTCCCATTCGATTGCAGCGAACAGGATCGCCGTGTCCTTCGGTCAGCTCGGAGACGACGTCGTAGGCCGGCATTACGATGATAAAGACTTTGCCGATTCCGTCGACACTGTGGTATGACGGGCAGTCCCATGACGCAGGCTTAAATTGACGATACCAATCTTTGGTGTTCAGCCCAATATTGACAGGATCCGCATGCGCATCGTCGACCGAGTGCACGACAACGTCTGGTCATGAGCTCATATTGGTCGTTTTACACGACAGCTCACACGTCGGGCCCCCTCCTGCTCGTTTTGACAGGATCTTGATCTTTTCCTCGACGGTCCGCTGCACATCTTTCGAGGCGACAGGGAGCGAGTCGCCGAATCGGAAGTCTGAGCGAAAGTTCGGTTTCCATGTACCATTCTTCTTGTCTGCGAGATGGTCTTGCACCCTGGGGTAAGCTGGGCTCTGTAGCAAGGGGGGTACGTAGGGAGATATCTCACCTGATGTGTCCGACGTCCCGCATTTCTTTTACCTTGTCTTCATCTCCCTTCGCTTCGAGCTTATCCTGCCACCAGATAGCTGACCAGCCCACTTCCAACACGGTCGTGTCGTCCGCTTCCCACGTCACAACACGGAGCGAGATAAAGAGACTGCGGCCAATAGGTGGATCGCCGGCGATACTAGCCATTTGGCGCAGGTACTCGGGCTGCTCCTTATGTGCTCCGGACATGCCGCCGAGGGTAGCAATAAGCAGAGCTTGCTGTGCGTGCTCATAGTAAGCTGTTGTGAAATTCCCTCCAGTGACGGTCGTCGGAGAAGGTTCTCCTTTGGGCTGGGTGTCCGCATCTCTCCCAGCTTCGGTGGCCTCGATTGGTTCATCAGTAGAAATCGTTCTGGCTTCTGGCTCTGTCTGCTTCAGCGGTGTGTCAAGACCGCCAGCATCGACCGCTTGTAAATTGGCTCCTCTCGTGTCGACCAGCGTACTCAGAAACGAGCTGTGAGCTCACCATTTTGTGCTTCCTCAAGCCAGCCCTCGGATGACTCGGCTTTGTCTTCTCGCGTAACTGGGAAGCCACCCCAGCCAAGCGTCTCCCCATTGGGACCGGTCGACTCGTCTCCCTCTTCCCGTTCCTCGTTCGTGGAGGATCTCCACGACTCTCGCGGCGCTCTTTGCTTCTCGGGGCCTCTCCTGAGCCCGTGGCCTTCTTTCGCATTATCTTCCTGAGCCCTACGCCTCTCTGCCTCGATAAAGTCCTCGTCCTGAGCATCTGCTTCCTTCTGTTGTACCTTCTCAGCTTCGTTCTCCACTCGGGCCGTCATAAAGACCGTCTTCCCATGTTTCCTTATCTTTTTGTTCTTCGAGTGCTGTCTGTTGAGAATGCGTTTTAGTTCCACAACTTCGGTGAAGAATACGTCTTCCTACACGTTAAATGCAACGAAAAGCCTGCCGCTCACCACGCTGACGATGTTCTCACCGTGGGCGAAAACATCGGGTAGTGGAACCCACTCCTCCCCTGGTGGATATCCCGCAGTCCCTACGTCTTCTTTGTCGCGCCTCATATCCAACGTCTTGTCTTCAGCGAGAGCAAGGTGTGCGGCCCACACAGGATCTGCGAGGCGCATCTCGTGAATATAGTACTGCAAGTACTCGAGCTGAAGCAAGGACAGTGATAGGCGGACACATCCGACGGAGTCTGTGACTGTAATAAGTATCAAGATATCGTGGGGCAGCTTCACAACTCGCCATTGAACAAATGTATACCTTCTTCGTGTGGCTGACGCAGAGGGTGATCCGGGTGTACCAACGCCTCGTTGGCCAGCAGGGCTGACACAGCTTTCCTCTGTGGGTCAGCTTATGTATACTGATTACAGCCGAGACGTTTCATAGATACCTGCAGATCTGGGAGAACCTTTGGCCACTCCCATT
>Ga0308160_10004762_pt1 | contig 14365 bp, 13 predicted proteins | sample PhyFR1_FD_201036 | JGI IMG/M metagenome (GOLD analysis project Ga0308160, IMG submission 201036) | Phyllosphere microbial communities from UC Gill Tract Community Farm, Albany, California, United States - DLSLF.R1 | ecosystem: Host-associated > Plants > Phyllosphere > Unclassified | place: USA...
TGGTGTCACGGCGCGATCCGGCGAATCCGGTATGCTAGCTTCTAGTTCATCTCAACCTCACTCTCATACCGATACCTACGCACATCCTTACGGAAACGGAAACGGGAACGGAAATTCGACCGATAACGGTCCTCCTTCCAATATGCCTTCTCCACAGGGAGGAGCCAACGATTTATTCCCACTCGATTTCCTTACGTTTTCAAACTTTGATGCCTCCTCGCCTCACCACAATCAGAACCCGGGGTCGGTATCGAATGGCGAGAAAGATCAGAATGTGATGGACTTTGATCTCGCTCAATTTCAACAGACATTAGATGGCGCGGGAGAGGGACAATCACATCATTCTCACACGCAGTCGCACTCTGGGAATGCTAGTGGGAGTGGAAGTCGGAGGGGATCAATAGATAAAAGATCGGGTAGGGGACGGAGTAGTATCTCGTCCATTGCTGGGATTGGAGGGGTGGAGGTGGATCAGCAACAACAGAATCAGATGGATTTCCAAGCTATGCTGGATGCTGCTGCTGCATCTGGTACGCAGGGGCAGGAGAGCTATGATCAAACCGCTGCTCAAGCTGGTTTACTCCAACAACAGGTTAGTCCTGCCTTTTAGACTGATACAGGCGTGATGCTGATGTTTAGCTGGAGCATATCCATATGCAATCTCCGCTGATATTTGGGAATGGGAATGGCCAACAAAGCAATTATAGTAATCTGGCTCAATATCTCGCCTCTCCGCCTGGTGATCAATCCTCCGAAGCTGAGGTCGAGAAAAAGAAATGGATGCTAGCTACCGGTCTCGGAGGCATGTTCACGCCTGGTACGTCCTTCTACTTCCTCTCAAGGACAGAGTCCCCCAAGAAATACGCTAATGAATAGGACCTAGCTCGGAGATGATTGCTCAAAACCGACCTGATCAAATGTCACCAATGCAATTGGAGATGTTGGCTAGGGAATTCGACGGAGATGTAAGTCCATTATTATCTGCCGAGGGGTACAAAGGACTGACTATCAGTTCACCAATATCGCTCCTCTCATGTCTCCTGCTCTATCGCAACAACAATCCAACTCTAGTTACACATCTCCCCAGACTGCCATGTTCGCTTCAAGCTCTAGAACACCAAACCAGCAATCCTACAATACTCAACAACAACAATCAGCACCACAATCCCGCTCACCTCTTGAAGCGTTACAGATTCAACAAAGGCATTTCCAAGAACAATTGGCTTTATTACAACAACAACAACGTCAATTACAGGCAACCGCGGAAGCTGTTGCTGCAGCTAGTAATTCACCCTACGTCAACGGGACGAATCCAAGTAGCGGATCCTCTCGACCTGTCACTACACCTGGAGTGGGGTCGCATAGTACAAACCCATCGCCCTCATACTTCTCACCCTTGACCTCGCCCGCTTTGGAGGCAACGAATAGATCAGGTGGATTCCGCCATCAACATCAACATCAACATCACCAACAGCATTCAAACTACTCGCCCAACTTTGATCCCAGGGCTAAGAGGCAACCACACCCTCTTTCAGCATTATCGTCGCCTGCTTTGAATCCCATTGGATCGTCTGGTGGAGCTCAGCAGACTTTATCGCCAGCTCTGAATCCTCAGAATAATACAGATATGTCGGATCCGGATTATTACAGAGCGCGAGTTGGGATGTTGGATGGAAGTCAGCAAATGCCGCAACAACAGGCACAACAGCGTCAAGTCCAGCAATACCAACAAGGGTCCACCTCCAACTATTCTTCGCCAGCCGCATTACAATATATCGATACATCCGCCTTATCGTCGCCTATGGTCGGTCCACAATCTGCTACTTCGAATGGTCACGGTCACGGACCAGGCCCAAATAGACAAGCTCTACCATCTCGCACACGGCCTAGTCCAATGATCAAGCCCTCTCCACATATCAGGGGCCATCATTCACGTCAAGGATCTACTTCAGTCAACCACTCGCCAAACGTCCAGTACTCGCAGAAATTCAATGGACCTTCAGTGCCTCAGCCGAATTACCTACCCCCCGCTGCTATCGATCAACGAGGAGTTCAAGCGCATCATCAACAAATCGCTCAATCTACCACTTCAGAAACCCCATCGCCTGTTGATCTGAGCACGATAATGCCTCCTCCACCTTTACCCAATAACCTAACTGGGAAAGCAGTGACGCCAATGACACCGGCTAGTTTGATGAACCTAGGAGGGAGAACAGCGGACGTAGGAAATACCCAGGAAGGGGCTGCAATGACAAAGAGGCCAGTCGGATCGAGGGCTGCTCAGACTTCAAGACCAATGCGGAAAGTCGTGAACGGAACGGGGCCCACTGCGAGCGGATCAGGGGCAAATGGAGCTGGCAAGAAAGTAAAGATTGCTCCAGCTGGCAAGAGGACTTTAGCCGCTCGACCACCAGGTGTTGGCGTACGAGCTGGTAAGTCCATTGCCCTTCATCCTCAAAGTATCGAGCTGATGACAGCAACGAAAGGAGCAGCAGCAGCCGCAGCCGCACAACCAGAAGGCGAAACTCGCAAGACATCGCATAAGGCAGCCGAGCAAAAACGACGTGATTCCCTCAAAGCGGGATTCGATGAACTCCGTCTACTCCTTCCACCAATAAACACCGAAGCGTTAGACCCCGAATCAGGCGAACCGATCCCAGGATCCTCAGCTCCGAGATTACTACCCAAATCATCACTTGTACCCGACGATAATCCAAATAGGGGAGTATCAAAGGTGGCTCTACTCAAATTCTCGAATGAATATATAGAGAGACTCCACGAAAAGGTCGATAAGAGGGATGAATACATTGAAAGACTTCGTCAGGAAGTATCGAGGCTAAGGACTGGGGAAGAGGAGGAAGTGAGGGGTATTGAAGGCCAGGATCTACTTGAGATGGATATGATGGATGGAGAAGAGGAATATGATGGTCTTGATGATGATGAGGAAGGGGTTGAAGGTGAAGAGGAAGAAGTGGAGGAAGGGGATGAGTTGGATGATATGGAATTGGATGGGGATGATGATGGAGAATATATGGAAGGGGCCCGGAGGAGGTCGAAAGGTGGGATTGTGGGCAAGAGTCCGGCTTTGGGGCCAAGTAGAGTCAAGGCTTGAATAGGGAAGGAGACAGGAGTGGACATTACTATTTAGTGCTTGATTAGTCGTGCAATTTTACTATACAGGAGCACTCCAACATATATACATCATACACCATGTACACATAATGCTATAAACGCTATAAACAAGGGGTCCCCCGATCTCCATCCTCACTTCTGCCCTACCTACTAATCACGACGCCTGTCTGCCCCTATCGCCGGACGCATCGGACGATGGTCTGGGCGAAGGACTCCTGGAAGGCCGGGGGGATGAAGCTGGAGTGACGAGTTTGAAATTGGTGTTTTTCCAGCGATCCGGACTGGAACCGCCAGACCGGGGTTTAGGTATATAACACCAATCTGTGGGGTCGTACTGCTTGCACGTCATGGAAGGTCGGTAGTTGCGATCCTCTGGGTTGAGTGTTGGCTGGAGGTGTGATGTTTCGCTGGGCGGTGCTTCATGAGACGGTACTTCTTCGGATGATGGTACCTCGACGTCTGTGGGCGGTGCCTCGGTGAACGTCATCTTTGGAATCTCAGTAGTGGTGACTGAATTTGAAGTTGGTGGAGGGGTAGTCTCGGATGTCATTGCTGATTTTGGTGATGATGATGAGAGAGGCATCAGCTGCAGACTTTCCCGAGCGCTATTAGGCCCGAGTTGCCACCCCTTTCCCTCCCTTTTTACGAACGACCTGAAACAGATGCATGAAAAGCATTAAAGGAGCAAGCAGTCGAGGGGGTGCCACTCCCCTACCCAGTGGCAGATTTCCTAGAATCCTCCCAAACCGCCTCCCAATCAGCAGCAGTCATATCATGTTGCCCCCCCACATCCCTCCCAGCTTCATGATCAACTTGCTCCTCAATCTTCCTCTCTACAACCTTCCTCTTTCGGGTAGCTCGAGGTTTAGCAGGAGGAGGGGTCCATGGTATATCCGTCCTTAGAGGGGTTTGAGATTCCAACCACCTCTTTGGGGGTGTTGCGGTCGATGCCGCTTGGGCTTTGAGGAATGATTGGTGTTTGAACGAAGTGATATCCCCGAATAACGCTACTGGGGCTTGTTTATGGATATCCTCAACTTCGACTTCCAATTTCGTTGGCTTGATGACTGGTCCGAGGGAGCCACCATTGGTTTTGGCGAGTAATTGTTCGATATCGAGACTTTCCCCTGCGGGGATGGGACGAGGATGAGAAGGTGTTTCACACGTCATAAACACCTCTTTCCTTAGTACATGGTCGATATCGACAGCGGAGAAGAATGCGACTCCTTGAGGTAAATCGTCGATTCCGAGATTGTAGCTGAACAAGGCTCTCGTCCAGGCGTTGGCAATCTGAAGTGCCATGGCTGTTCTGTAACGATCCCCTTCTTCAGCTAGGTATCGAACTTCATCGTGGACGGAAAGTAGGTAGCGAGCTTTGATATCGTATTTCGAAATCAAATATTCCATCGACACGATCAACAAGTGGAGGTAATCGACACCAGATGATTGGACTACCCAATTGATCCTCGAAGGTAGGTAGGAAGAAGCGTCTTCCAGATACGTCTTTCGCAACGCCCTAGTAACTCCGCATCCCAGTGCTGGGGTAGTCGGTCGATCCGAGAGAGCAATAGCTTCGAGGGTATTGAACAAGAAACTCTCACTCCCTCCGTACCACAATGACGAAACAGCAGCGGGAGCTTGGGACTTTAGTCGGAAAGCCCGAGACCCTTTGGTGGCTTCATATAGCTTATCGGCCCTTTTCGCTGCTTTTTCTTTCGTCAATGTCGAATCACCTTGAAGCAGAAGCTGGACAGCATGTTTCTTGCCAGCCCCGTAAATTCGAGAGTAATTGAATACCTTGGCCGAATCTCGAGAGATACTAAGGATGGAAGCCGTTTTCGAATGTAGATCCGTTCCTGCGCTTTTCGTTCCTTCGAGTGTCATCCATCCAATGGCCGTTGCGCCGTGTAGACCGAATTGAGAATCACCCATGACGCTCGCGATCCACAGTTCTTCGGAGTCGACATCGGCTCCAACAATCGAATATCCAGGCGGAGCGCGAACCATGGCCTTGAGTTCCGACCCAACACGGTTCTTCTTGGCGTTACTCGCCGTTAACCAGGTCGCTTCCACAGCACGCCGAGTGACAGTTCCCATAGTAATGACCTGGGGTAGAATCATTCCTTTACTCCTATCCCCATTTTGATAAACCACCATCTGATCCATGATTCTCTCCCTCGAAGACATCCAATACGAACAAAGGACATTCATGTTCGTTGCCGAAGAAGCAGCCTTGGCAGCAGCTTCATCCCCGTCCTCGGCAGCTGCCGAACTAAGCTCTCCACTCTCGATAGGCTTGACAAAAGACTTAGAGAGTGGATTACCAACATTATGTCCTTCTCCATCTTTATGCGGTAATCTGAAATACACATGTTTCTTGTCGTCGGCGAACACTTCGTCTCCTTTCTTTTTCGGATCAAATTCAACAGGCGGACCACGAGAATCGTTCTTTTTGGTCTTCTCTATCGTGTGCTGGGATTTGGGGATTCGATAGAGCCACCTGTAATTCCGACTTAGGATCAAGGGGAAGCCCTGCCATTGTAGGCGGAGTAAGAGGGGAGCGACGGATTTCTTGGTGGTCAGGTCGAGTTCACCGAATGCTACTCGATCATTGGTAGGAGCAACAGTCAGATCCCAGTACCATTTCGGCCAGGTTCCATTTGGCGTCTTGACTCTGGGCTTGGCTTTCGTAAGAGGTTTGAGAGGAGCGGCGGATTCAACAGCGGGTGATGCTGTCATTTCTGCTGATCAGCTGGTTTGACTCCAACGCCCTGGCCAACTTACCGACTGGCGTCCAATCCAACTGGGACCCCCAGGGATCATCCTTGCCCCTCTTCCTCAAATCCTCCAGGCTTTTCCTCAGATCACCCTCCAGATCAGCGACAACACTATTCTTGCCAGTCATCTTCTCTAGCAATCCCTGATATCCCTCACTTCTCAACTCCCCTTTCCGCACCAAGGCCCCAGCTCCAGGTCCAATCAGCTTTGTCCGCCTAGGCTCTTCAGGTCTGCTGATTCGAAAGAAAGCGTGGTCCTGAAGTAATCTTTCCAAACGGTGATCACTTGCTGAAGCCGACAAATCGACGGGTTCACCGTGCGTATCAACGTATGTTGAGATTTGAGAGTGGGGGACGTAGAAGCACCAATTATGTTTCTGGAGGTGGACAACTGGATGGGATTTGTAGGTGAGCCGCAAGAGGAGTGGGACGAGGTAACGAAGAGAGTAATTTGACAGTATTCCCTTAGGTTCCTTTTCCATGGTATCGAGCCAGGCTGGAGTACCTGTCTCGGTTGCGGTTGAAACAGGTGTGGTTGGTGCATCCCTCCAAGAAGCCGTCGAGGCGGTAGAAGAACTGGGCGCAGGGGTAGAAGCCTCCGGATTGGTCGGATCGAAACCATCCGCCCACCTAGCCGGCTTATCTGTCCAATCCAACTGCTGACTCCATGGATCATCCTGCTTTCCAGCTTTCCTAGCTTTCTCCGCAAGTACCCTCAATGCCTTTTTTACCTCCTGATCCATCTCCCTGTACTTACTCTCTGCACTCTCCAGGTATTCCTGCCAGCTCTCGTTGACGGGTAAGAAACTACTTCCCATCGTCAAGATACCCGCGAAACTCGCTGGATGTGGGCAAGAATCCAGGAAGAGGGGTAGGACTTTCGTAAATACGTCATGGGTGATTTTCACGTCTGTACCACAGTAGGCGATGAGCTTGTCTAGTTCGGGAACGAGTTGAGAGGCGTGGGTGATTGATTCATCGGCGAATCTGTTCCGGATGGATTTATCGACTGGAATCCCACAGTGTAAGGAAGCGACTTCCGCAAGCGAGTTCATGGCAGTTACATCCTCCCATGATTTCTGCATTGCCTCCACTTCCGAAGCGGCTTCAGCAAGTGGTTCGAGTAGATCGATTTCTTTATCGGCTTCAGCTTCTTGTCGGAGAAAATCGATCGCTTCCGCTTCCCTCTCTAGCTTTTCTTTCTTGTTCTTCCGGTACTTCATCCATGTCGGGCGCTGGACAGAGGTGATGCCTCTAGTGGCGACGTGGAACGATAGTGTATCGAGCCACCGGGTAGATGTGCGTTTCAAATCATATTCCTCAAAGACTCGAGCTCTATCGTAGCCTACGTTATGGCCTATTACGAGTCGAGGTTCATCCGATCCAGCTGGAAAGAGTGGTATCAAGTCGTGAGGATATTGGTCCGGCGTACTGGTATCCCAGGGCATTTGAGCCGGAGGAGCCTCAGTTGGTGGAGTCTGAAAGATTGAAGGGCTGAGCCAGGAATACCATCCATTTGGCGTAACGGCAGTGGCCATGACGGGGTAGGACGAGAGCTTGTAAAGCGTCTCAACATCAAACGAGACAGTAATTTCCTCCCCTAAATTGTCGACCGCTTTCCACGTCCCATCCGCGAAATACTTTGTCCAGCCCGACTTCGTCATTTCGAATTTAGTCGGTTTAGGCGGTAATTCAGCTCGAGCAAATTCGGTCGCCATGCTCAAATACGGCTCAGCAGTCTGCCTGCCCAGGGCATGGAAATGATCTCGAATATTTGAGCCATGGAGAGGTGGCATATCGAATGATAGCTCGTCGAGAACTGCGGCTGCTTCGGGAAGTAGGCCATGTTGATTGAGATGACGTTTTGATACTTCCAATAATGGTGCCGGGGGCTTTGGGAGTGACGAGCCAGGGAAGAGTTGGGAGTGGAGGGATGGCGAGAGAAGCTGTACGCCCACTGGATTGCGTCGAAGGCCAGGAGTGACTATATCGTCAGCCATCTACTATATCCTGAATGAGCACCTACCTATCTTAGGCTCGGGCTCAAGCTCGATCGCTTTCTCTTTGCCTTTTCGAGTGGGAGTCGGCATCGGTAAATCACCACTCGGCCCAGCTTCATTCGCCTTGATCGAGTCCCTCCATGACGGTCCGAACGAAGCTCGATTCATGAGACTTGGTAACCTCCCAGACGATGTTGGGACTATCGTCAGCCACTTTCACAAAGGTGACATACCCCTAACATCAATGCCTTGCTTCTTATACTCCTGCTCTAGCTCGGCTGCATGTCTACTATCCTCCGCTTCTAGCTTCTTCATAAGGCTACTAGGTGCGAATCCATCTTTCTTCCCATTGCTCTTCGGAGTAAAGTATCGTCTCGTTGTTGATAGCCGAACTCGTGCTGGGCGAGTCAGGCGACTTGTTTGAAAGCTCCGAAGCATTCTTGTCGAATTGATTGGGATCAATACCGAGCTCGCGTTCAGTATGAACCTATATATACCGTCTTATGTATGATAATGGGAGTGACAAGATGATGAGATTATAGGGGTAAAGTCAAGTGATCGGTTAAGTTGATTTCCTGGAATTTGTAGAATACATTGGCAGTCTACTGTAAACTCGTCATCCTCCTCTACCTTTGCTTTTGTACATTGCTACTACTGCTACTCAAGGCCTAAAGAGAGCAGCAGACACGATGAGAATCTTCTCCTGGTTCAGCAAAGTAGGTCTTCCCACTTGACCCAAGGGAGGGGAACTGACAACAAGCCCTCGGCACCGGACTATGAAACCCTCTTATCCCGCCTCTCATCCGATATAAGCGATGCGAAAATCCACCTATCAGAGATCAGGCTACGTGAAAGGCGCTCGGCGTTGCTTATCACTCTATACGGTCTAGGCCTATGGGCATTATGGGCGGGATTGTGGTGGGTGGGAGGCTTACCTTTTGGTTTACTAGGATGGGATAGGGAGGGTATGGAAGTCAAGATAGTCGGTGCTGCCGGTGTTGGTATTGGACCTATCTTGTAAGTCTCCTACACGAAGGGAGGAGCTGATGGTAGTATCTACGCCTTAAACAGGCTGCTAGGGCTATACTTCAATCGACAGCGCAATGCCGAAGGTGTGTTATCCGTGAGGATAGAGCTGATGATAGAACACCATCTAAGGAAGTTATTGGCAGAACAACGTAAACAGCTAGATGCAATCAAGAAAGCCACAAACTACGATTCTACCCGGAAATTGATCGAGCTCTATGATGAACATACCCCCTCAGGCTCGCCCTCTCCTCAAAGGCAAATCCCAGTTCCCTCGAACCCCGTGACGCCTGTTCGACAACCTGCTCCAGTACCTGGCTCAGCTAAGGGATCACCAGCTGTAAAGGGAACACCGCGAGCTCCTGGCCATTTAGTAGGAGTGGGAGGTACACCGCAAGGTATGTCACCACTTGTATTCAAGCTGATGATAGCCCCTGGTACACCTCAGGAGATGACGTCCGAACATGCTGCCGCCCTTCATCTTCAGATGCAAGCTATTCAACCTGTCCTACCCACACCCGAGAAGAAATGGTACGATCGGATCGTAGATGGTATTCTAGGGGATGATCCTTGTAAGTCCTGCTTGCGAATGAGAAGAGGGCTGATAGGGTAGCACAAGCACCTCAATCGAAATATGCGTTAGTATGTGGAGAATGTTTCAGACATAATGGACTAGTAGGAGGGAAGTACGAGTGGGAGAGAATGCGTGAGTAACCTGGTCACGTTCCAAGTATCAAGCTGACATAAAGAATGGATATGCCCAAGTAAGCCAAATATCGCGAGACAAAGGGTGAACTAATGACAGGATGTAATCACCTAAACCCACCCCCAATCTCCAAATCAGCCCCACCAACCGCCAACCCAATTTCAACACCCACTACACCTTCTCATAAACCCATACACACAGCCCCAAGACCTAGGCGGGGGCTATCAGATAGAGGTACACCCAGGAGTAGTAAATTGCAAGAAGTCTTTTCGGCTGCCGATGGCGATGAAGATGAAGAGGATCAAGGGGAAGAGGCGATGGATGTAGATGAACAAAAGTAGAATGAGACAATACGGTACACACGAGAGTAGTAGAGCATGCAAAGTCACGATCAGCACTTGGTAGTAATCATATGCCGTGATAAGCGAGTAATGTGTCGACCAGAGAATGTCAGAAATCAGTTTTGGATCTACAGATACTCCGACGAGATCTAAGAAGATCACTCGGCAACATGCTGATTGTATCATCTGCATCGACACGTACGTGGACGAGACGCCTCTATAACCCAAAATTGACCCAGCTTGGTCTTCGGCCCCATCACCCTTCTAGTCGATGATTACCAACCTCCAAAAGCCCCAAATCCAGCACATTCCCCTAGATATTGAGCCAACCCACTCATATTCCCCTCAATCACCTCCAATACCCTCGGCTCCATACTCTCAAAAGCCAACCTCGCCCTCTCTAATTCCGAACTAGTAATCCCAGCAACTTCCCCTCCAATACTACCTGCTTCCTTCTCCTCCTCTTCTTCTTCCTTCAAGACATTATCTGGGATTGGTAGTCCAAAGCGATCTGCTTGTAGATGCTTTTTACGTTCTGCTTTGGCTTCTTGTGTTAATCCCGCATCGGCTGGTAGAGCTGATGTAAGGTCTGATCGGAGTGTTCGGGCGATATTACGGAGAAGAAGGGAGGTGAGGTATGTTACTCCTATTGGATGATGGCGGGAGTCGGTCGGTGTGATGGAAGCTGTGAAATGTAATTTATAGTGTCGAGATAAAGGCGGTGGAGGTCTGCTTAAGATATTGTGGAATGGATCGTCGGATAAAGCGGAAGAGGGGTGGATGGTGACCTGTTCGGCGACTGGTATTTGGTTCGTCAAGGGAAGGTGGGTGCAGACGTGTGATAGAGTGACGGGAACGTGGCCACAGGAGTTCCATTCACACATGGATGTGGTGGATGTTACGTGAGCTTCTCGAACATGGTCGAGTAAGCGAACCGCATCATTGTGGGATTCCGGATTTGGGCAGTCGACCCAATGGCATTTGAATCGTTGATGGTCGTCTAATTATCAGCCCCCATAAGGTCGCAGAATACAAAACGTACCTGAGCCCTTTCTCCACCCTAATCCCCAGATTACAAATTTGTTGGGACCGTTTGGGTCTTGGATAACTTTCGGACTTGAACCAGGGAACGCGATAGTGACATTCTTGATGACCTCGGACGCAGTGAGCATTTGCTCGTGCGGCGCTTCTCTCGTGAAGAAGTCCCGGTAGGCATGCCAGAATGTCACCTGGAGGACGGACGATGTCGCAGAATAGACAAAGTTTTCGTGCATCCTGTCATCAGCAACCACACCAGTTGGACCGAGGTGACTTACCAGTGGATAGCCCTATCTGGTTCTGGCATTGCGAGCAATTTTCTCTTGGCGACCATGCTCATGTACGGTGGTCGATCGCCCACTGGGACGACTACGCCCGCACCATCTCCCGATTGTAGTGCCTTCTGCGCGACATCCCTATCAATCTTCCGTTTCTTTGTAGCCTGCTCCAATTGCCCACTGGAAGAAGCAGGGTTGGGGGTGATGACTCCATAAATCTGTCCTGGAGCTTCCCAATTGGCGGATGTCTTTCTCATTCCATGTTCAAGTAAGAGAACCATATTCCTCAAATGAGCCGGGAAATCGCGGTCGGCCAGAATTGTACGTGAATTGGCGGAATTCTGGGTGAGCGAGATGAGCAAGTCGATCGAGTATTCGAGTAGAGGCATTGGTGGTGTAAGGGTGAGTGTCTTGAGGAGGTGAGGGATGAGGGTAGGGGGCGGTGATTGGATATTTGGGATTTGAAAAGCGACAATCAAGATCGGTAATAGATTGTGCAGGATACCAGCATCCCGCGTTTCGATGATGAAAGTCGGTAGTGTGTCTGAGAAAGCCTGCATGAGGTTGCTGGTGGTGCTGGAAGAGGTGGATGCGATGGTGGATTGTTGGATATATGGGAATGTTGATTGAACGAGTACGAATAGATGTTGTAAAGGTTCGGATTGACGTAGAGATGATTCCAGCAGGAACTCCACTGGTAGGGAGAAGACTCGAGCGACGAGATCGATGAATGGTCCTTTACAGATTGATTTAGCGTTTGATGAAGAGAAACTTGCGTTTCGAAGGATCAACAATGAATTGATTGCTCTGCTCTCCAAGTCCAGATCCCTACTCCAGTCGCTTACTATTCCCAACACTCCATCCTTATTCTCTCCTTCAACAAGCCCATTTCTCAGGCAGTACAACGCCGACTCCTTTTCCAGTTCTTCCAGCCACTTGAGCGGATAAGCCAGTAGGGCATTCACACTATCAGGCCATCCATCCAACCGGAATACATCACCATGATCGAAAGAAGCAAGCACAAGTCGAGGTAATGCCCAGTCTACTTCTGATTCGATTCCAGACCTCAAAGCAAGGAACAATCGGTTTCTCGCGCCTGGATGTAGTTCGCCTTGGGAAGGATTGTAAACGGACTGAATTGGCATCCGGGGTTGTTGTTGTGGAGGTTGAGGGTGTGAGCGATGTTGCTGTGGAGGTTGATGATGTCTAGAAGAAACATGTTGGGGGTTTGGGAGGTTGGCTATTGGCCTAGGGTTGTATTGAGTCGCCATGGCCTAGGTATAGTAGTTGCAGCTAGAGTAGAGGAGTTGATTCAACATTCTACGCGTCGAATTTGCTTCCGCACATCAACAGTGACTAGGGGAAGCGTCTTTCGCTCTCATTCATACATGCATATCTCGTGCCTCTGGCAATGCACGACAGCTATGACGAAAGGAGTGACAGCAGCAATGGGCATCGGATTGAGCGAAGCAACGAAAGCAAAGCGATCCTCGATCGACATTGGGCAAAATGAGAGAAGTCACGGCTCATGTCTCCGTCCAACGCGAGGCTGAGAGGCAGCATCTCGGATAGAAAGTGTGGAGTGACCAGCAGAAGTGGGTGCAAGAGCTGACCTGAATATTCACCTTCACCATGGAGTGCTCAATCCGATTAAATACGGAACGATAGTATCTCGATGTTTCGATCGCTGATTCGAACGATAACTGATAGTTCATACCCTCGAGACGCGGCGGTCGTACTAACACGACAAGCTCGTTGGGACTTCAATCAATTCATCTCTTAGCCTACGGTCTATTCTATGGAATCTTCTATCGTACCATCGTGTACTCTACGTGCTTGAACGGGGACATCACTTGTACTCCTGCCCTCGCTCCTGATCGTGTCTATACTCCTCCACCTCCCCGTCCCTCTCAATAGCCTTGACATACCGCCTCTGCTTCCAAGCCAAGTACAATGCCAAAGCACTCGGGAAACTACCATCAGCTCATTCTACACTAAAATCAACCCAAGACGAGAACTCACAGAATGACCGCAACAAGTGCAATCAAGACATAAGTCAATTTCTCCTTGATCCCAGTCGGTGGGATCTGGACTAGGGAGTATGCCGTCAGTCCTAGAGCTGCTGCCCAGAAGAGGGTATCGATTATCGCCATAACGAAAACGGTGGTTACGTTGTACCATCGTCTCCAGGAGGGGATGTGGGATGTGAGGAGGATATAAAGGAGGAATGCGATTGATTTACCACCCTTGTTGTCAGTCCCGTCACACGAGAAGAAGAGGGACTTACGGCTGTGATGACTACAATATCCATCCTGTTGGTGAATGTCGATGACACCCCCCAAGTCCGATAAGCTCCAACGGCGACTATAGCAATAGCCATGATGAAATTGATCCAGTCGCAGATCAGGAGTAGACCGTGACGAGGATAAGTCATGAAAGTGTTCGAAGTCTTCATCGTGATTTATTCGTGGTTATGGAAGTGGTAGTGAGTAAGTAGGTGGGTGAGGAAGGATTTCGGTCAGAATGCATGCATTATATACCTATCATCACTCGCTCTTGGACACATGATCGGACCGCAAGATGGTGCCCGCTGAGCACTCACTCTATCTTGGCAAAGACAAAATAGGTATCGAAATCAAGCCACACCCTCAACCAGACGCGGGAGGAACGGGGCAATTCCGACGATCCCCTCTGATCATGCCCCTGATCACCTTGACGTCGATCCGAGATCTCAATGGTGGCTTGTCCAGTAAGAGTCTACTGCCGATCATGAGCACAGCTCTAAGCATGACGACATTTTGTAGTGGGCCGACGAACGAGAAGTGATGAGCTGATCGGTCGCCTTTTGTTCTCTTGTTTCACTTCAAAGTGGGTTCATTGTACGTCAGCGTCTGCCTTTCACGTCAAAAGAGAGCTGGTTCACGTCAAAAGAGAGCTGGCATACGTACCATTCAGAACCACCAGATACATGTCCGAGCTATGAGTCAGCCTCAGGGCTTACCAGTACTGCGACGCCGCAAAAGCTGGTGCGAAGCAAGTCGGAGTAAACAAGACCAACGGGCAGTGT
>Ga0308160_10004764_pt1 | contig 14360 bp, 13 predicted proteins | sample PhyFR1_FD_201036 | JGI IMG/M metagenome (GOLD analysis project Ga0308160, IMG submission 201036) | Phyllosphere microbial communities from UC Gill Tract Community Farm, Albany, California, United States - DLSLF.R1 | ecosystem: Host-associated > Plants > Phyllosphere > Unclassified | place: USA...
TAATTCTGGTAGTCCTGCTTGAGCAGAATATCCAGGCGCGCGACTTCATTACCGCGCATAATGATCTTCTGACCGTCGGTGGTTTGCATGACTTCGCCATCTGACATATACACTGCGCGGCCGAGCTTGTCTTCCATTGCCATCTTGCCGTTCTCAAAGACGTGTACGGTGGACCCGTCCTTCAGCGGAATCGACTGTTTAATGCCGTCGAGACCAAACGCGAAAACCGTGGCAGACACGGTGGCAAGCACGGCAGTGGCAATCAACTTCTTCATTTCAAACTCCTTTTGTTTAAGTTTGGGTTCGTCAACAGATGCCGCCATCTTATCGACCGCTACCCAACGCCAATGTGACTGTATCATTACAGTTTCGTAATATATGCACCCCAACCAATAAAGGCGTGCGTCCCTGACCGAATCCTGACATTTAGATTACATTTCTGTCAGGATCACAGGGCCCGCTGTACCGGAGGCAGAATGCATGGGCGTTCCTTTTAAACTGATGCGGTATTCAAAATGAAACTTCTCATCGTCGAAGACGAGCCGAAAACGGGAGACTACCTTCGGCAGGGCCTGATGGAAGCGGGCTTTGTGGTTGACCTTGCGCGAGACGGAGAAGATGGGCTGCATATGGCGCTCACGCAGCCATATGACCTAGCGATTCTCGACGTGATGCTGCCCAGGATGAACGGGTGGCAGATTGTCCATGGCATTCGCCAGGCAGGCAAAGAGATGCCCGTACTGTTCTTAACCGCGAAGGACGACGTGGAGGATCGCGTTAAGGGGCTCGAGCTGGGCGCTGATGACTATCTGGTCAAGCCTTTTGCTTTTTCCGAAATGCTGGCGCGTGTCCGCACGCTGCTGCGGCGCGGTGCAAAGAGCAAGGAAGCGGAAGCGCTGCGCGCCGCCGACCTCGAACTGGATCTGTTACGCCGGCGCGCCACGCGTGCGGGGCAGAAGATCGACCTCACTTCGAAAGAATTCTCGCTCCTCGAGCTACTGCTGCGCAGGCAGGGCGAGGTATTGCCGCGTTCCTTGATCGCTTCCCAAGTCTGGGACATGAATTTCGATAGCGACACCAACGTGATCGAGGTCGCGATACGGCGCCTGCGTGCAAAGGTGGACGATGGCTTCGAACTCAAGCTCATTCGCACCGTGCGTGGCATGGGGTATGTGTTGGAGGCGAGTGCGTGACGCTTTTGGGAAGCAAGTCGCTTACTCTCCGCTTGACGCTCCTTTTCGCGACCGTCTCCGGTGCGGTCCTGCTAGTCCTCGGCGTCGTCGTTAGTCATTTGGTCGAGCAGCACTTCGTTGAGCTGGACAAGGAACAGCTCAATGGGAAGCTTAAACTTGTACAGCACGCGCTCGCCGAGATACACTCCCCGGCCGAGGTGAATGCACTACGCGAGCGACTCGATTCGGCGTTGATTGGGGAGCATGAACTAATCGTCTGTCTCCGCAGCGCCAATGGCCTGCTCCTATATGGGAACGACGATGCCGACCTGCTCGGGCGTCGGCCGGTCGGCCCCACGCCGGATGCGCTGCAACTGGTGACCGGGAGCGACGGACGCTCCTTTCGCCTGTTATCAGGTAGAGCTGTGGTGGGAGGGCCAGGTGGGCCACAGGTTATCGTCGAGGTCGCGACTAGCCTGCACCACCACCAGGCGTTCACGGCATCATTCCAGACGGCGCTGTGGATCACGGTCGGCCTCGCGGCATTTGCCAGCGGCGTCCTGGGCTGGGCCGCCGCACGCAGCGGGCTGGCGCCGCTACGCAGGATCAGTCATGACGCGGCGAAAATTACGGCGGAACGCCTGGACCGCCGCGTGCCTGTTCACGCCATTCCGGCAGAGATGGCGGAAGTCGCACAGGCGGTGAATCAGATGCTGGAGCGGTTGCAAGACTCCTTCCGCCGCTTGACCGAGTTTTCATCCGACCTTGCACATGAATTGCGCACTCCGGTCAGCAACCTTTTGACCCAGACCCAGGTAATCCTCGCAAAGCCAAGGAGCGGTGAGGAGTACCGGGACGTCCTTGCATCCAACGCCGAAGAGTATGAGCGGCTGTCACGCACGATTGCCGATATGCTGTTTCTGGCAAAGGCCGACAACGACCTGTTGGTTCCCGAACGAGAGCGTGTCGACCTACGTGCGGAGACGGAGGCGCTCGCCGAGTTTTATGGAGCGCTCGCGGAAGAAAAATCAATCGCGCTCAAGGTCGAAGGGACAGCCCAAGCTATCGGTGACCGCCTCATGCTCAGGAGAGCAATTGGCAACCTGTTATCGAATGCCTGTCGTCACACACCGTCAGGAGGGCGCGTCACCATCGAACTGGCAGGACCGAAAGCGGGCATGGCGTGCATCATCGTCCGTAATACTGGCGAAACCATTCCGCCGGAACATCTTCCACACCTGTTCGAACGCTTTTACCGTGCTGATACCTCCCGTAAGCGTGATGCGGAAGGGGCCGGACTGGGACTCGCGATTACGCGTTCGATCATGCGTGCCCACGGTGGAGACACAAGCGTCCAGTCGGCTGAAGGTGTGACCGTCTTCGAATTGCAACTACCGGCCTGACAATCGCCTCATCGGGCCGTCAAGGCGCCCGCGCTGGTTATTCGGTGACGTGTTCCACGTTAGGTCCAATCGCCGCTTTAAGGCGCAGTGTAAGCAAACAAAAGGGATACCAGTATGCATTCGCCGGACGATTTCGACAGCCTAACGATTCTTCTTGCGCTAGGTGTGTCAGTTTGCGTTTTAGTGACGGTGCTTTTTTTTGTGCTATGGCTTCGGCGTGGAGAAAAGCCCAAGCCTCGCAACGCCAGTAAGCGTGAAAAGCTTACTCGGCCGGTATCGAAGAATCGGCAAAAGCATCCGAACAAGTAGCGATACGCGCGGCGCAGGGAGCCTGTCAGATTTTCTGTGTGGAACGGGGTCATGAAATAATGCCGAAAGGACTGTTCCATGACCGAAGTGATGACCACCAAGAGGCCCAAGAAACAGAAAGCTGCGTATCCGTTCCCGGTTGAGCTGATCGACCAGTTGCTGGCCCAGGTTGAGAACAAGGATGCCGAATCGATCCTTGGCGAATCCGGCTTGGCCGGACAGCTCAAGAAGGTGCTGGCCGAGCGCATGCTGACGGCCGAGCTGAGCCATCATTTGGCCAGCGAAAGCGAAGACAGCAAGAACCACCGTAACGGCAGCAGTCCCAAAAAGGTTTTGACGCCAGGCGGCGAGCTCAATCTGGACATTCCGCGTGATCGCTTGTCGAGCTTCGAGCCCAAGTTGGTCGCCAAACATCAACGGCGCATGCCGGGGCTCGACGATCACGTCATCAGCATGTACGCGCGAAGGATGAGCGTGCGCGAAATCCAGGGCCATTTGCTGGAGCTGTACGGTACGCGGGTATGCAGGACCTGATTTCCACCATAACCGACGAGGTGCTTGAAGAGGTCACGCAATGGCAGCAGCGGCCACTCGAAGCGATATATCCGATCGTTTATTTCGACGCGCTGCGTCTGAAGATTCGAGACGAAGGCACCGTCAAGAACAAGGCCGTGTATCTGGCGCTGGGCATTCGTGCCGACGGCCGCAAGGAAGTGCTGGGATTGTGGATCGAGCAGACAAAAGGCGCCAAGTTCTGGTTGAAGGTTTTCAACGAGTTGAAAAACCGCGGACTGGACGACATACTGATCGCCGTCGTTGATGGCCTGCGCGGCTTCCCCGAAGCCATCGAGGCAGTCTATCCCCAAGCTCAGATTCAGACGTGCATCGTGCACCTGATCCGGAATTCGACGACGCTGGCGGCCTGGAAGGACCGCAAGGAGCTGGCTGCGGCCCTGAAACCCGTCTACCAGGCCGCCAACGCCGATCTGGCTGAGGCGGCGCTCGACGCGTTTGCGACGGGCCCGTGGGGAACCCGATTCCCGACCGTGGCAGCAATGTGGCGGCCCCAATGGCAGCAGGTGATTCCTTTCTTTGCGTACCCTCCGGAAGTGCGTACGATCATCTACACAACAAATGCCATTGAGAGCTTGCATATGCGCCTGCGTAAGATCGTCAAGAACCGCGGCCACTTCCCCAGCGACGACGCCGCGACCAAATTACTCTTCCTCGCCTTGCGCAATATCGAGAAAGACTGGAAGATGCCGCAGCGTACCTGGAGGCAGGCCGCCAACCAATTCGCCATCATGTTCGGCGAACGCTGCACGAACGCAATTACCTAACTACGAATTCTGGCCTCGCACACAGAATTTCTGACAGGTCCGGCGCAGGGCTGGCGTCTCGGAGTACGAGGAACGCCAGCCCTTAGCCATTGGTTTTTGCTCAGTGGTCCATGTGACCAGAAGGCTTGCGGACTTGCAGCTCCACGTTCGGCTCGTTCTTGGCCGGCATCAAACTGCGGCCAGCGTCGCCGATGCGTTCAGGTTCCGGTAACTGGCCGGTCCATTCGTACGCCACGGTGCCAGCCGGATGCTTGTACCAACCCGGATCGGAGTAGTCGCCGCGCTTCTGGTCTTTGCGCACCTTGAGCACGGTGAACATGCCGCCCATCTCGACGCCGCCGAACGGACCGTCGCCCGTCATCATCGGCAGGGTATTCTCCGGGATCGGCATTTCCATACCACCCATCGAGCCGCCCTTGTCACCCATCACCATATAGTCCGGGACAATCTTGTTGATCTTTTCGGCGATGCCACGGTGGTCGACGCCAATCAGCGTCGGGACATCGTGCCCCATCGCATTCATCGTGTGGTGTGACTTATGGCAGTGGAATGCCCAGTCCCCAGGATCGGTAGCGATAAACTCGATTGCCCGCATCTGGCCAACCGCCACATCGGTCGTGACCTCTGGCCAGCGTGATCCGGGCGCCGTCCAGCCGCCGTCGGTACCCGTGACTTCGAACTCGTGGCCGTGGAGGTGGATAGGATGGTTCGTCATCGTCAGGTTGCCCACCCGGATACGCACGCGGTCGCCCTGGCGAACTGGCATGGTGTCAATGCCGGGAAATACCCGGCTGTTAAACGTCCAGAGATTAAAGTCCAGCATGGTGTTGACCTTTGGCGTATAGCTGCCGGGCTCGATGTCGTAGGCGCTGAGCAGGAACACGAAATCGCGGTCGACGGCAAAGCGCGCGATGTCTTTCGGGTGGGTCACCCAGAAGCCCATCATGCCCATCGCCATCTGGGTCATCTCGTCGGCGTGCGGGTGGTACATGAAGGTGCCTGGACGTTTCGCCACGAACTCGTAGACGAAGGTCTTGCCTGGCGGGATACCTGGCTGGGTGAGCCCGGTCACACCATCCATGCCATTCGGCAGGCGTTGCCCATGCCAGTGCACGCTGGTGTGCTCCGGCAGTTTGTTGGTCACGAAGATGCGTACGCGATCACCTTCAACGACTTCGATCGTCGGGCCTGGGGACTGGCCGTTGTAGCCCCACAAGTTGACCTTCATGCCGGGAGCGAACTCGCGCACGACCGGTTCGGCCACCAAGTGGAACTCCTTCACGCCATTGTTCATTCGCCAAGGCAGGGACCATCCGTTCAGGGTCACGACCGGGTTGAATGGGCGGCCGGTCGCGGGCAATGGCGGCACATGAGTCTTCGCATTGTCCATAACCATCGCCTCGGGCAGCGAAGCTGCGCCCACACGGCTGACTGCGGCGGTGCTCACCGCGACGGCGCCGGCACCCTTAAAAAAATCTCGACGGGAAATCATTGTGCTGTCCTCGATTCAATACTGCCGCCAGCATTCATGGCGGACTGAAGATTAGTTTCGGCGATCCAGAAATCGCGCTGCGCTGCGATCGAGGCGTTGACCGTAGCAAGCTGCTCGCGTGATTCGATGAGCAGCTCGAAGGTACTGGCAAGCATGCCGTTGTACCGGAGCAGCACCTCATCGGCGATCTGCTTTCGCAAGGGGACGACCTCGTCGCGGTAATGGCGAGCGATGTCGTAGGTGGTGCGGTAGCTGGCATAGGCCTGGCGCACTTCGGATCGCGCTTTGACAGCAATGTCGCCGGTACGGTGGACCGCCTGCATGTAAGACGCCTGCGCACGCGCCACGCGCGCACCGCCCCAATCGAACAGCGGCAGCTCCAGTGAAACCTCATAGCCGTTCTCGCGTGGCGCACCGGTCGTACTTTTGTTAACATACCCGGCATCGAACACGTTGATGAAGCCGGTCGCTTTGGTTAAGCCGAGCGCCTTGGCCGTTGCCTGTGTATCCTGGCGCGCAATGAGGACGTCGAGCCGCTGCGACAGTGCATGGGCCTCGGCATTCGCTACCTCCCGCGCCTGGGCGGGGAGATCAGGAAGCTGGTCCGGCAGCGTGAACTCGAGAGAAGGACCCCATAGGCCCAATAGGCGGACCAGCTCCTCGCGTGTCGTCGTCGCCTGCAGGTGGGCTTGCGCCTGCTGGGTCAACGCGTCCTGGTAGAAGGCTCGTTCACGCGCAGCGTCAAGCTTGCTCCAGTTGCCTGTGGCCCGCATCCGCGCGGCAAGCTCGGCCGCCGCCTCGGCCGATCCTCGCACCTTGTCTGCGAACGCCGATGCCTGCGCCGCCGCCACTGCCGAGTAATACGCCTTGCGCGTGTCGGTGGCCAATGATACGGCCTGCATAGCTGCCTGCAGCTTGGCTTGTTCGAAGCGTTGGCGTTCGATCTGGCTACGGGCTGGCAAAGTTATGAGCGCAGCTAGGTTGAAGAACAGGCCACGATCGATTTCGGTCTCGCCGCCGCCACTCACTCGGCCGAAACTGAAACCTGGGTTGGGCAGGCGGCCGGTCTGGACGAAGTCCGCTTCGCTAATTGCGAGCTCGGCCAGAGACGCCTGTAAGCCCTGGTTGTTTAGCAGGGCGACGCGTACTGCAGCATCGGCGGATAGCGGCTTGGAAAGCAGAGCAGATACTTCGGCACGCGCGTCTTGGTTCCGTTTCAGCGGCGCCGACTGGGCGATGCGTTCTTGCGTCAGCCGGGCGACGTCATCGAGTCCGCCATCCTGTGAAAAACTCGCGCAGCCTGCGAGCAGTGTGGCGCCAACCACAACGGCCAATCTGCGCAGGCCTGGTCGTACAGCTGGGTTCATTGGTGCACTCCTTCGTGTTTGTGCTTGTCGTGCGCTGGTACCGTTTTAGTGGTCTTCTGCGGTACGGGGGCTGTGGACTGCTCGCCCGAAATGGGGAATGTCGCTTCCTCGTCGAGGAGCGCGCGGTTTGCGCGAACCCAGCCTTTTTCGGGCGGCTGCGGAGCCTCCTTCGACCCGACGCTACCGGCGAAGACGGATTGGTACTGCAAGGGTGCAACAGGCGCATTCGCGTCCGCTGCGGCCGGCATCGCCTGCTGCGCTTGTGCGGAAGCGAGCAGCGGCACGCCAGCCGCGAGGAGCAGCAGGTGTGAAAATTTCATGGATTGTTTCGTATTGAATTGAGGGCCGGAGCAACAGCCCTGGATGCGCGCCGCTAGCGCGCCCGAAAAATCAGACGAAATCGAAACGTGGCGGTCTCTCGAGGGCCGAGGGGACGATGGAGGTCATCGCGGCTTCCGCAATAGCATAGGTCGAGGAAGCGAGCGGCGGTACATGGAGAGGCGGCAGCAGAGCTGGCGGCGCAGCGGCGCCAACGCAGCAGCTTACGCAAGTAGCGCACTTCGCGTGTGACGAGGCCACCTTCGAGCCGGACTCACTGCAATGCTCCGCGCCGGTCTGCCCGGCGCTTTGGTGGTGGTGACCGGTCATGACCATCGTTTCATGCGCAGGCTGCTCAAGTTTCCCAGCGGCCATCCCGGCGCTGCCCTGAAGGGACAGCACCGTGATCGAGAGCCACAGGAGAAGGCGGAAGAGTGAACGCATGATCTTCGTATGGTACCGCAAATCAAGAGCATGCATCAAGGCACTGCCTTTGGCGGACAGGTCGAGCTCAAGCGGTACTGTAGCTGCAATCCGGCTTGGGACTGGTCATGATGCCCTTAACGGCCGGGTTATATCGTTACCCGGATCCGTTCACAAAGTGAGGGCTGTCATGCCGAAGATCACGATTCTCGAGAAAACCAATCTGCAGGAGGACCATTGGCATTCTATGGTCATTTCACAGCTAAGGGGGCTGGCTGCGCTGCAGGTGGCCGCAGCGCACCTACGTGCCCTGCAATACCCAGGCTTCTCCGCAGTCGAAAAGCCTCCCTTGCTGTTCTTGGGTCTGGCGTTCAGCAGTGGTTTCGCCTACCTGGCGGTGATCGTCTTTTTCGTGCTCAGTGGTTGGCTCGTCGGCGGAAGCTTTCTCAACAAATTAAATTCGGAGCGCGCATTACAGCATTACGCCATCGACCGGGTCTCACGGCTGTGGGTGGTGCTTGTGCCAACTTTCGTGGTTGTACTGCTGGCAGGTGCCGTGGTCGGCGAGCTCGACACAAAGCAGGTGTCGTTTTCGGCCACCGAGCCGTACTCGGCAGGCGCGTTCGTCGGCAATATGGTTGGTTTGCAGACGATCATGGTGCCTCCGTTCGGCGCCAACTTCCCGCTGTGGAGTCTGGCCAATGAGACCTGGTACTACGTGCTGTTCCCTCTCCTGATCCTGGTGTTTCGGGCCAAGGCGATCGCGACACGCGTCGTGGCGGTGCTGGCGATCGGCGCCATCGTTCAGCTAGTGCATGGCACTATCTTGCTCTACTTTTCGATATGGCTGCTAGGCGCTGCGTTTTCGCGGGTCAGGATCGAACTAGGGCAGGTCTGGCGGTGGGCTCTGCTGCTCTTGCTTGTCGGCAGCGCGGTCTTCATCAGGTTGCAAGGTACGACTAACTTTACGCTGAAAGAATATCCGGACTATCTTTTGTTTAGCCTGATCTTCGTGCTGTTCCTGTCCAGCATGCAGTTCAAACGTCAGGCCGGACCCAAGCTGGACCGGATCGACCGCACCGGCCGGTTCTTCGCAAACTTCTCCTTCACCCTGTACGTGCTGCATGTGCCGATGATCCTTGTAATGGGATATGCCCTCCGGTCGGTGTTCGGCATCGGCCAACTGTCGCCTCATAGCATGCTTCACTACCTCATCTACGCCGGAATGTATCTGATGCTTGTAGTGGGCGCTTACCTGTTCTATCTGCCTTTTGAATCGAACACGCCTCGCGTGCGGCAGTGGCTGAAGGCGCAGCTTTTTGCGCGCGTTGGCATAGTACGGCCTTGATGGTCTGCGGGAGGCTGGCGGCGTGACGGCGCTACATTCACAGGGACGGGCAGCCGCAGCGCTTGAGATGCGGCCTCTTCTCTGGTGTAATGTCACAACTGCAATCTACCCTTGGAGGAGCTTTAATGCGCCAGCTGTTCTGCCTCGCCTTTTTCGCTGCGGTCTCACTTCCTGTCTTCGCTGCCAGTCCGACCGAGGTCGTCAGCGCGTATCACGCAGCTGTCGCCCATGGTGAAACGGCCAAGGCGCTATCGCTGCTCAGCCCGACGGTGCTGATTTTCGAGAGCGGCCATGTCGAGCAGTCCAAGGACGAATACGCGGGGCATCATCTTCCAGCCGATATTGCCTTCGCGAAAGGCGCGAGCAGAAAAGTTTTGAAAGGCAACGAGCATATCGCTGGCGATCTCGCGGTCGTTATTCAGGAGACTGAAACGCAAGGCACATATAACGGCGCTGCGATTCACATGCTTGGAACAGAGACTGCCGTTCTCGAGAAGAAAGGTGATGGGTGGGTCGTCACACACTTCCATTGGTCGTCACGGAAGGTGAAGTAGGACCTCACGGCAGCGAACGGTCCCAGCTTTCCGCCGTGGATAAGTGCGCCGTATTTCGAACGAAAAAAAGGGTGAGGCGAGCCTCACCCTAACCTTGGCTTCAGGCCTTCGGAGAATCGACGCGCATTACCGGAAATTGCGACGATGGTCGCAACTTGGACAGTTTGCTGCCGCTTCGTTAGTCCAGAACACGTGGGTGAGAGTAACCGACCCGTCCTGATTGAAGCGTTGATAGATAGAACTGCGGCCGTTGGCGGACTGCTTCATGAGCGCTCCCCAGCTGGCAGGGTCGTCGCTGATGTCCACGTCGACACCACTTTTTGCCGCGGCGACGACCGGTCCCGGTGTCGCTGCCACGGTGGTAGTGGAATCGAGGTGGGCATAGATCGTGTTCAGAACGGAGAAATCGTGAGCGTTCGGCTTGGTGCTCACGGTGCTGCCGGCATTCGAGCCCGTGTTGGAGAAATAGTCCATACACGAGTTCTGCGAGCTGCCATCCTCAGACTGGTGTCCCAAGCCGAAGGTGTGCGCCACTTCCTGGCACATCACGTGCTCGCGTTCGTTGACGTTGTTGTAGGTAGCCGTGTTGAAGTATGTGTCGTTCATCTTGGCGGTACCTTGCGTGATATGGTCGCCGCTAAGGTTAATCGATGCAAGGCCAAGCCAGCCGTTATTACCGTACGATGCATTGCAGACTTGGGTCGTGCCCGCGACCATTTTGCAAGTCCGGGCACTAGTGCTACCGGCGACGATCGCTGTGAGGACTGGAGTATTGCCCGCGTTCCAGTCACTGGCTGTTTGCGTCAAGCGCGTCGACCAGGCAGTAGTCGTCAGATTGTTGCCGAGCTTCAGCGTGAACTGGGGCGTTGTGCGCGCCCAGTGGTAGGTGCCCCACGCATGGTTCGCCAATGCGACATTAGCGATTGAGGTACCTGCTAGGCCGACGGCAGCCGCGAGTGCCAGGCGCTTGAATATCTTTTTCCGCATAACAATTCCCTCTCATTATTTAGACGAATTGAAAATACATACATCGAGATACTGCTCGGCCAGAATATCTTAAACATTGTAAATATCCAATTGGTACAAAAGTTGTTCGCTTTTTTGCCACACTTTTGGTGTGATAAGGCTATTTGAGGCATACGCGGTAGAGGTTCTTATAAGCTGATTGGCAAGAATTAAGCTGTCGATTTGATCATGGTGTATCAGATGGCCAGTCTCACGCTACACCTCAATATTTGCTTGCTCATGAACGTCAAAAATCGTGCTTGACCTTGACGTCGTTGGAAGGTTTATCCTGTATTCACTACTGGAGAAACCTGATGAATACAAGCATCGAAGAAAAGGCCAGCCTTATCGACATGACGTTCAAGGTCGAGGGCATGACATGCGCCTCGTGCGCGGGCCGTGTCGAGAAGGCACTGAAGTCCGTCCCGGGTGTAGACAGTGCCTCCATCAACCTGGCGACCGAAAAGGCGAGTGTGCGCGCCGCCCCCGAGGTCGGCGCCGCTGCGCTGTACGCCGCCGTCGAGAAGGCAGGATACCAGGTGCCCAGCGATACCGTATCGCTCTCGATTTCCGGCATGACCTGTGCCTCGTGCGTGGGCCGGGTTGAACGGGCGCTGAACAAGGTGCCCGGCGTAACAGGGGTTTCGGTCAACCTGGCTACCGAAAGGGCACAGGTGAGGGCCGTCGGCGTTCCGACCGATCGCCTTATTGCCGCAGTGGCGAAAGCCGGCTACGAGGCGGCACTACCCAATGATATCGCCGTAACCAAGCCAGAGCCCTACAGCCGGTTGCCTGGTTGGTGGCCCGTCGCTGCGTCTGCGCTGCTGAGTCTCCCTTTGATCGTGCCGATGTTCGGCATGCCATTCGGCTACGACTGGAGCCTGCCGGGCTGGCTCCAACTGCTGCTGGCGACGCCCGTGCAGTTCTGGCTCGGTGCCCGCTTCTATAAGGCAGGCTGGAGGGCATTGCTCGCCCGGTCAGGCAATATGGACCTGTTGGTCGCATTGGGAACAAGCGCCGCTTTTGCGCTGTCGGTCTACCTGCTCGTCGCGCATGGCAACCACGGCGGCATGGAACACCTGTATTTCGAATCCTCCGCGGTCGTCATCACCTTGGTTCTGCTCGGCAAATGGCTGGAAGCGCGCGCCAAACACCAGACAGTCGCCGCGCTCCGGGCCCTGGAGTCTCTGCGCGCGACGGAAGCGATCGTCAGAAGGGATGGGCGCGACCTTATCGTGCCGCTCGCCCAGGTGCGCGTCGGCGACCACGTAATTGTGCGGCCGGGCGATCGCGTGCCGGTCGACGGCACCGTCGTCGAAGGCAGCAGCCACCTCGACGAATCCCTGTTGACGGGCGAAAGCCTGCCCGTAACCAAAACCGTCGGTGACGCGGTTACCGGCGGCGCCGTCAACGCAGAGGGAATGCTCCTCCTGCTTGCCAGCGCCGTGGGCAGCGACACGATGCTGTCGCATATCATCAAGCTGGTCGAGGACGCACAAGCTGTGAAAGCACCCATCCAGCGCCTTGTCGACAGGGTGAGCGCCGTGTTCGTGCCTGTCGTGCTGTTGATCTCCGCGGTGACTTTCCTTGCTTGGGGGCTGCTCACCGGCGACTGGCAGCAGGCCTTGCTCAACGCGGTGGCCGTCCAGGTGATCGCCTGCCCCTGCGCGCTCGGCCTGGCTACCCCGACATCGATCATGGCAGGGACGGGTGTCGCAGCGCGCTACGGCATCCTCATCAAGGACGCTGAAGCACTCGAGACCGCCCATGCGCTCGATGTCGTGGCGTTCGACAAGACTGGTACGCTCACCGAAGGAAAGCCAGCCATCGTGGCGATTGAGACTGGCGCGCGGCACCAGCGTGAAGTTCTCGCGCTCGCGAGCGCGGTCCAGCAGTACAGCGACCACCCGCTGGCACGCGCGGTCCAGGCCGAAGCCAAACGTCAGGACATCCAGCCGCTTGCCGCGTCGGGCTCACAGGCGCTGCCAGGACGCGGCGTATTTGCGGACGTCGATGGGGCAACCGTGTTTCTCGGTAACCGACGACTGCTGCAAGAAATCGGACTGCAGACTACTGGTATGGAGGACGTTGCGAAGCGCCATGAAGATTCGGGCCGCACGGTTTCCTGGCTCGCAGTAGAAAAGGGAACCGCATTCGAATTGATGGGTTTGCTGGCCTTCGGCGACAACGTAAAGTCATCTGCCGCGACAGCCGTCCAGCGGCTGCGCGACATGGGCGTTTCAGCGGTCATGCTGACGGGTGACAATGCCGGCAGTGCCCGATCGGTCGCCGCGGCTGTCGGGATCGATGATTTCCACGCAGAGGTGCTCCCGGCGGACAAGGCGGATATCGTCGCTTCGCTGAAGGCGGGCGGGAAGAGGGTGGCGATGGTGGGGGACGGTATTAACGACGCGCCCGCGCTCGCCTCGGCGGACGTCGGCATCGCAATGTCGACGGGAACCGACGTGGCGATGCACAGCGCCGGTATCACGTTGATGCGCGGGGATCCCGCGCTCGTGGCCGACGCCATTGACATCTCGAAGAAGACCTATCGCAAGATCCAGCAGAACCTCGGCTGGGCCTTCATCTACAACCTGATCGGGATCCCGCTGGCGGCGATGGGATACCTTAACCCGGTGATTGCCGGCGCCGCGATGGCGTTTTCCAGCGTCTCTGTCGTGTCGAACGCGCTATTGCTGCACCGGTGGCGGCCGGCGTTTTCAAACGGAGGAAAGCAATGAATATCGGACAGGCTGCGGAGGTGTCGGGGGTGACCGCAAAGATGATTCGGTACTACGAGACTATCGACCTGATCTCCGCCGCGAGCAGGACCGGCTCCGGTTATCGGCAATACACGGACAAGGACGTGCAAACGCTCCGGTTCATCAAACGCTCGCGGGACCTCGGATTTTCGATAGAACGCATCAAAACCTTGCTGAGCCTGTGGCAGGACCGTGGCAGGCATAGTGCGGACGTGAAGCAGCTGGCGCAGGGATATATTGCCGAGTTGGAGGATGACATCCAGAAGCTGCAGTCGATCCGGGACCAGTTACGGCACGTCGCCAACAACTGCCATGGCGACGGGCGACCAGATTGTCCGATTCTCGATGATCTGGCTTGCAAGCACATGCCTGCGTGACTGCATGTCCCTGCTGCTTCAGGCGAGGCAGAGCTCGATTGGCCGCCTCGCCTTTGCCGTTAGATGGCTACACTTGCGCTGACGGGGTACCCAGCCTCTGCAATTGCCGACCTCACCTTGTCGAGACTCGCTTTGCTGTCGACACGTACTGTTTTTGTTGCAAGGTCGACTTCGACCTTAGCATTGCCATCTACCGTCTGCACCGATTTCGTCACGCTCCGAACGCAACCGCCGCAGCTCATTCCTTCGACATGGAGTTCATACATAATTTATCTCCTAAATAAACGAGCTTTCACTCTAAACCTTTCCACGATGGGAAGGTCAAGCTTCGTGTTGATGCGTCAGCGTTTCAGGATCTTCAGGTAGCGAGCCGCCTTAGGATTTCACACTGTCCAGCAGGGCGAGCCGAGTCGCATGTCTGCCTCAGCTTGGAAAGCTGAGCGTGCAGAGCTTGCAGCTCGGCAATCTGCCGGTCAATCGAGAGAATATG
>Ga0308160_10004765_pt1 | contig 14359 bp, 20 predicted proteins | sample PhyFR1_FD_201036 | JGI IMG/M metagenome (GOLD analysis project Ga0308160, IMG submission 201036) | Phyllosphere microbial communities from UC Gill Tract Community Farm, Albany, California, United States - DLSLF.R1 | ecosystem: Host-associated > Plants > Phyllosphere > Unclassified | place: USA...
ATGCTCAGGAAGTAACTTATTGCCTGCCACATACCGGCTATCTTGCCTAAGGTAGGGACGGGTCTAAGAGTGCTCCACGAACGCCAAGAGATTGACGAATCTTCTGCCTTGAGTGGACAACTTCAATCAATGGCTCATTCGTTTCACCTGTAAGCTTTGAACAACCCATCATAGATCACAAGCAGAACCGAAAATGCGGGTCAGGGAGCAAACACCAGATGCGGTGTTTAAAGGTTTCTGCGCCATAGCTTTCAGTTTGTTTGTATCCGAGAAGAAAATGATACTAAGTTACCTGCTATTCGGTATGGGTTTCGGGTGGTTAGCGTTCATGGTTTGCGAGAACATGGGCTGGATTGAGGTTGAAAGGGCGTTCAAGTGTAAATGTAAAGAGGTATGTATACATTATATTCGTCAAGTTCTGATCCCGAAGCAAGGACAGCAAGCCAACATGCCGAGCACTGAGAAAGACATCCAGCTGTGAAGCTTCCAACATCATTCGCTCAGGCGGGACCGTAATATGGGGTCTATGTGGATTTGCTGGGCGGTGTAGGATATATGATGTATCGGTGGTTGTAACTTTAGGGCAAGGAATCGAGGATGTGAACGTCAGGAAAGAGTCAACCGCAGAGGGTTTTGCATAATAGGATGGCTGCGATACTTTATACTGAGGAAATGGATCTGTAAGGCATTCGGCATCAAGTTGACTACCTAATCTACGGGACATATCAGAGAGCACCAACCATCACCACCCCACTTGTAGACTGAAATTGTAATTGGATCGGATTCGACACTCCAGGGATCCTGTTCCGTCCGTTATGTCCTTCCTCCTCGACTCCTACCTGCGTCTGCTAAACCTCCCATCAAACTATGGTACATATAGACTCTGGTATGCACAAGTGCCCAGTGGAGATTCTCCCAATCTCCGATACCCGCCGGCAACCTCCACTTTCGGTTACATGTGGATTCCCGGTTTTACCGGGCTTTGTAAGGTTAATTCCATGGAATTCGTCATCCCCGCAGGCGATCTTTGGATTAGTATATTAGCCAGCTGGACACTACTCCACTGTACCTCTTTTCACCACATATCCATACTACAAACACAACAATACATACGTACATTATGTCCATTCCCAAAACCATGAAAGCAGTCGTCTGTACCGGCCTCGTACGTCTCCCTTCCCTCTGGTCCAGGATTTACCCGATCTCTAACTTTATAGCCCAATGCCGAGGTTAAAGAGGTACCTGTACCTACCCCTGCTGAGGGAGAGGTACTTGTCAAGGTTCACTATGCTAGTGCCGTGAGTCTTCGCGCGTTTTACACCTTCATATGGCAGATTACCATTTTTGCTCTGACTTCCTTAATTTTTCGACTTTTCGACGCTCCCCCTCTCTCCATGGATTTGACGATCCCATAGCTCCCGGGACGTGCGCTGACGTGTAGAACCCCACAGATTGGAAACACAAGGCTTGGTTGTCGTCAGTCTAACTGCGAATTTCCGGCTAGATAATTGCTGACAATGCAGCCCCGAAGGATCCCTTCTCGGATGTGATCTTTCCGGAACCATCGCCAAGACTTCCCCCAAATACCCCCACTTGAAGGAAGGTACCAAGGTCGTAGCCTTCGTTCACGGTGGTAAATTCGATGACCGAGGATCATTTGCAGAATACGCCAAAGTACGAGGTGATTTCGCTATTGTCCTACCTGAGGATGCCGAGGAGAAGGGTTACGGTAAACAAGGTGGATTGGAGGGTGGATCCAGTCTCGGTATTCCATTCTGTACCGCTGCCATGGTATGTTCATATATGTCATGGGAACGAGACTGATGATAGTGTCTCTTCCATGACCAGGGTGAGGAGTACCCCCCAGCCAAGAAGTCTAACGGTGAATGGGTAAGTCCATCTCAATCCCTTGAATGTATGGAATGAGACTGATGCCCAGTTCTTCGTCCAGGGAGGAGCCTCCGCCGTCGGAATGTACGCTGTCCAACTCGCAAAGCTCATCGGCTACAAAGTCGCCGCTACCTGTTCCCCCCACTCTTTCGACCTCGTCAAGGGTCTAGGAGCAGATCTAGTAGTCGACTACCACAACCCAACCGAGGCCGTTAAGCAGATCAAAGAAGCTTCCAATGGAAAGGTTGTCGGATCATTGGAATGTATTGGTGGAAAGGAGAATACTCAACTTGCTATTGATACATTTGGAGAGGCTGGTGGGAAATTGACTGTCTTACTTGGTGTACCCGAGGGACTTGAGCGGGCGGAAAAGATCAAGTCAAACAGTATCTTGCTATACGTCGTTGGTGGTTACGTACGTACTCTCCTCCTAGCATATCACAAATAGTCGGATACTGATACCAGGCCTTCGAGTTCTTGCGAAACCAAACCGTCCCAGCCGATAAAAAGGCAGAGGAATGGTTCCACAACTTTGTCCCCATCATTCCCAAGTTCGTTTCCGAATACGGAATCAAGCCAAACCCAACCAGTGTCAGGTCGGGTATCGACTCTGTCCTACCAGGTTTGAAGGAGTTGGAGGTGAGTACTTCCGATTGGACTCGTGGGACGTGGCTGATGAGTAGGACGGAAAGGTCAGCGGAACCAAGTTGGTCTTCAACATTGCGTAGATCTACGTTGGACCACCCCCAATTTGAAGCAATAGAAAGAAGAATGCATGATATGCTGAAGACTCAAGCTCTGTCACAGTCGCAATAGCTGACTGACGCTCATCTTCAGACGGCCCACCACGAATGCCATACATCATCAGTCGCCTTAGATTTCTCCTCCTCATCCACTTCCACCACTGATTTCGCAATCACATCATATACAATCCAAGTCCGTACAGTCCTAGCCGCCTTTCGACTATCGTCATCCCAAGATCCGTGACGTAAAGCAGCCAAGTACCTCCTGACGGCCGGAGGCACCTCGAGCTGAGTGAATGATCTGCTTGAATTGGTGGTAGTCCGACGAGTACGAGGGGTGTGGTGAGTGGCGGAGAGTAGCCATGGTCGAATATGACTCCATCGAGGTGGTATATGGTGTTGTTATATCCCGAATCAAAGTAAACAAGGCATGGACCACTTTCCGACTTGGTCTTACTCGGGTGAACACTTCGTCTGAACCTTCCCGATCATCAGTACGGGATATGTGAGTATCCGAAATGATGGCTTGTAAGTCGTTTTGGGGGGTGATCGTCGGGTCGGATATCCAGGCAATGTCGGTTTCTGCCGCGGCATCTAGATACCCATAGACGTGGTCCGTTGACGGGGATAAAAGGTGCCGAAGTTCCATATCATCGTCATCAGATAGCTCGAGGGTCGAACGGGATCCAAATCTGGAGATCCTTGATCGAGGAGGCTTATTAAGGGTATACGTTCCAGTGACATCCGGAATAGACGTCGAGACTGGTCTTGGGCTCACTTCCGACATGTCAGCTTGCGATCCGAATAAAGGCGACTTGTGGTGAATGTAGGATTTAAACGTGGTCCGGATTGTGACGATATGCGAGAACTTGTCGGTCGTGGAGCCTTTTCGAAGACCCGATCGGTCGTTACGACCGCTCAAAACATTTTCATAACCCGCCATTGCTGCTTCCTTTGTGTGAAAACACCGCACAGGTCCCTCGTCCAGGATGCAGTGAATCAGCTGAACGAAGCACCGGTGAGAATCGGACCAAGGTGCCTAGACTTCAACAAGTCGTGACACGCCTGTCGCTGAGATGTGGTATTTGTTCGGCCAGCACAGGCTTACGGGTCGAGTCCCGTTGTCCTCATTTGGAGACTGGTCAATTGCGGTGAGAGGTCGATTCTTTTACCACAACCTTGACTAAATACCCGTGACAGATATGATCACAATGTGCATGATACTACACCGACCCAACCCAGGACTGAATCACCTCCTCGACCCTTACCCTGTCTCTTTCTCTTCTCCCTGCTCTCGCATTCCCTTCAGTCATAACCCGATCCGCAGTCTCTCTCGCAATGATTTCGTCCAGGACTAGCCTAGCGTCCTTTCGTATATCGCGTGCCCTGGAGTTCATTCGTGCTGTCAAATATCGAGTGGTTGTAGGAGAGACGGGGGGAAACGTAGGTTGAGAGCAGTTTCGAGTACTTTCCAGAGATTTGTAGAGCCAATCCTTGACTTCTTTGCGTAATTCGTGATGAATAGGACGACGGGGTTCACCGGCCCGGCTGGACGCTGCAGATTGGAGCTTGGCAGTTTGATTTTCGAAATCCTGGATTAAGTCCCCCAGTACATATGTCATCTTCGTCCGAGTTTCATGTATCGTCGCAGCCCTGCTGTCTCTCGTCCGTCTGGAGTCCGAAATCGTGGACGCAGGCGTTTCATCGTTGCGTTCCGAACCTGACTTCGATTGACTAGGTCTTCTCGTCGAAGTCGTCTGACTGAAAGGCTGAAGCTCGGTGTCGCCGTCTCGTTCGGTTTTATCATAGTTGGATGGCATTGTTACGTTGAGAGGATGAGGTCAAGAAGTACTTGATCAAAGGCATTCACCTTGGTATATACCTTTCTGTGATGGGGTGCCCTCCTTTGTTTTGGGCAACCGTACAGGTCGTCGTCATCGAGAACGTTTCGAAGGCGATATCCTGTTTTCGTCATTCGATCCCTGTTTTCACGAGTGATCGTGGCATCTGTTGATGGATATCACGGCTAAGATTGGCAAAGGCAATTAGTACGTTCGCAGTTTCTGAGCATTCACCCAAGTGAGCAGTTGTTAGCGTTGTCAACGATCAGAACCGAGTCAAGGTCTGTAATTCCGGTGTGACGCATAGCACTCAGTGCATGACGGATTACGAGAGATGGTATACGATTCAAGACGAAAGCTAGCCTCCTGCGATATTAGCGATTGTCAAATGACCTAAAATTCCGACACTCACGTTCATTACCGGATGACTGGGGGAGCCTACACCGGACTGACACTCGACCTCCGCATACGCGATCGGCAGATAGGCCCTGGCATGACGGTCGTTGTTTGCATCAATCACTGAGTAGATCTCGATATGATTCCTTCTTCGGTTTGTCCGCACCAACGCCCAACTCGGTCGTACTACTCTTGGTAGACATGGGAGGTGATCGTCTCTCCTTGATCGAATTACCAGAATCCGAAGGTCGGATCCTGACAGTATTCGTCGGCTGGGCAGATCCCCAACTAAACATCTTTCCAATCGATGATCTACAATCAGCTCAACTACGAAGATGGACGTACAGATCAATTCCATTCACCGGCCCAGTCTTATCCTTTCCATCCGGCACCGTTCCGCCAGCAGCTGCTCCTACCGTCTTCATCAGATTTCCAATAAACCTCCTTCCGCCTTCCATTACCTCTGGGTCTACTAGTGGTGCTCCACCTAGAACATCTTGGAGGAGGGATTGGAATCCTGGTTGGGTTTCTGGACTAGTCTCAGATTGGTTCGAGGAGGCGGTCGAGCTGAGATCGGTAGTGGCCGAGGGACGGTCACGGGAGGATGATGGGGCCATTGGGGTGGTGTTGGCGGAGGGATAGGCGGAGGATATGAGATTCGACCAGCGGGATTTGAGGGTGAGAAGAGCTGCTTGTTCGGTTTCGAGTTCTGCTTATCAGCCTTCTCTTTCCGGCTCACGATTGGACCTACCTTGTTTGAGCTCGTTCACTCTCCTCTCCTTCTGAGCGATTGCAGTGAGTAGTTCGGCATGTCTAATATCAGTATATACCAACATAATTAATGAATAGACGAGAGGGGTACTCACCTTTCAGTTAGAGTTTCTCCCTTGACCTCTTCTTCCCCCTCGGTATCCTCAAACAACCCAATCAAATCCCTTCCCTCGCTACTGTCCACCGAGTTCCTCCCTTCAAAGCTAATCCCCCTCCCACTAAATCCATCCTGCATTGGAGTCCTATTTTGGGCGGGAGAATAGGAGATACTACTCCTTATCCCCATCCCCGATCGTCTTGGTGTGCCAACACTCGAAGACGATCCATCTGTATTCGTCCTTACCCGTCCTGTTGGGCTTGCCGTTCGGATATTCTCGTCAGGTGGTGGTGATACTACTGTTCTAGGTGTTGCTTGCTGTTCTACGTCGAAGGTAGGACTTCGGGCTAGTAACGATAATCTCTTCAACCTACTTGGCGTTGCGGACATTGGTGTCGATGATGCTGAGCCGTCCGGAGACATTGGATCGAGAGCGAGATTGGGAGGTCGAGCCATCATAAGTGGTCTACGGGTAGGTTGTCGATCAGGAAGTGAAGGGACTTTAAACTCTTCGTTGTTGTTGATGTTGATCGGTGCACCTAATGATGTTGGTTTCACTAGCCTAGCGATGTTCTTAGGTGCTACTGGTGCTCTAAACCCTGATAGCGTATTCGTGCTTGAGCTGGATGAAGAGCGAGATGATGATGGACGTGCTTCCATGGTTATTGTTTGCTGTGTATAATGTGTTATGACACATACGGGATCCCATGATAGAGACGCGACTGACTTTGCGGGATTATTTCTGTACTCTGCGCCTGATGTATACATATGGTACATTACTCTAGCAGTATATCGTACAGGATCAAGCATAAGATACTCTATCCACCAATTCCCTCTTCCTCATTTCCACCTTGTTTGACTCCAACACTGGCAGGGGGTCTGAATTGCCCAAAACCCTTTGCCTCATAAAGCAAATCCGTCCTAATGACCAACTTGCCTCCATCGGCCCCAACGGCACTACCCTCATGTAGCAAAGATCCTTGAGTATCTCCATGAGCTATTTATCAGCTTCGTTGATCAAGATATTGAGGGGACTTACGGAAACATAGGACAGCACCTTGAATAGGCTTGACGGATGTAGCCTCCATCACACCCAAGTCTTCTGAGGGGAGGAAGAATGTAGTGCATCCTGTATCCTTGGGGATGTCCGAATTGAGGTATACAAGGAGAGTGTATCGTGACCAGAGAGGATCTGATGGGTCGGACGAGCTGACTGTCAGCGAGTATTACCGAAGTACGGAGGGAACTTACTCGTGGAGGTATTCCCCAGTTTTTGAATCTAGCCCAGCTGCAGGCCATGCACCATCGATATGAGGCTAATCATTAGCTATTTTCTTGAAGAGCGTAAGACTTGACTTACTCGGTAAACCTGGTTCTCCCTGTACTGGTATACCCTGAATCGAGCATTGATACCCCTCACACTACCCCCTCCATTCCCATCTGCCGTCTTGGGCGCATGGGATGGGACATGAGGTACGATCTGAGAATAAAAGTGATCCAAGACTTGACTATCGGCAAGCCATACAAAGTTCCTAGCTAGGATCTGACCGTCAGCTTCCATATCCAAAGTGCCTGATAATGACCTACAGATGCTTTGGTAGTCGCGGATCCTCCAGCAGCTTCATCCTTCTCGAATCCAATAGCTTCAGCAGCTTGGGCGATCTGTAAACATTCCTCCGGCGTGAATACGTCCATCACCATGAACGCTCCTGGTAGTCCAGGGACGTCGACTCGAGACGATGCTCGGGGTCGAGGAGATGGGGTGAGACGAATAGCACCGGGGGATGAACCGTGGACAGTAGAGTCGTAAACATTTGGTGGTTTACGGAGGTGGCCTGGAGTATGTTGGACGGCCCGGAAGTTTGGGTAAGGTAAAGTTGGCTTGGTATCTGGCAAATCAGCTTGATCTCACCAACGAAGAGATATCGAGAGCTTACCGAACAGAGTCCCGTTCTGCATTCTCTCCCAAACATTGATCTCTCCTTCCACTGGACCTCTAGCTTCCCAGATAGGTTTCCTCCTAATCAACTCATTCCCCTTACTCGGCCCAGCGATCGAAGCGGGGTTTGCAATCCTCAAGATCAAATCCAAGCATTTCATAGCATCCGCATCCCTTACTGAACCATCTGCCGAGACTGTTGCATCGCAATCCCGTACCCAGCGTTGTAGAGAGCCGAGCTTGGGAGGTAGTTTACGGGTATACATCTCGAATAGAAGGATTAAGGCGTCGGTGAATCGGTAATCCTGTAGTGCGGCTGATATACGCGATGTAAGGGATGTACCTATTCGTCAGCACTATACCCATGGTAGACCAAGAGATTAGATCTCTCGATCATCTTCGAGAATGGGACTTACCCAAAGTCATACCATCCGCCATCACCTTCTGAAGCGCATACACAGCCCTTTTAACATCCTTGACATCCTTCCTAGCCAACTCTTCCGGCATCTCACATAATGTCTCCAGCGTCAAAAGAGTAGTCTCCAGATCCTCGATAGAGACTAATCCATCAGATGGAGTATCGGATTCGGGTGAGGGAGGAGCGCCATTGGTTTTAGGTTTCTTGTTGCTATCGAGTGGAATGGCGGGGGCAATCACTTGGCCCGCTTGCCTCTTTCTTTTCTTGGCTTGTTCTGCTCTTTTGCCCATTTCTGTTTACTTTAATGGGGGAGAAGAGTAATAATGGGGTGGTTTGCTATCTTATCGATAGGAGTAACAGAGACATCCTAGGTGATCATGATTTCAGTAAATTTAAGAGAATCTCCAGGCGCGCGTCTCCTATATCATTAGGATTATTCATTAGTAGGCTCTAGCCTTTACACCCTATATCAATGCATGCATATCTATCGCTGTAAATTCGCCTTTCTTCGAAAACACATATGAATCATGAATGGTTTCTTTACTGAGATTTTGTAGTCGCATATACATCAAGATGCTGCAGAGTTACTAGGAAATCTCAATCCAGGGTTAGCGTAATCCGGCTACTCTACCGACTAACGCCTGTATTGAGATCATGTTCATGTCGGTATCCACCACTTCTACCTTGGCTCCACTCCAAACGCAGGTAGCCGACGCCCTGAATACACTGATGAGGAGAGAAAGGATGAGCAAGCATACACAGCTTGTTACCGCCAATTCGGACGGGACGGCCCCCTTTCCCCCTTTTACCAAACAAAACAGCTTGGTTCCCTGTCCCTTTCACCCAACCCCCAAAACCTCTCCCTTTGTTGTTTCCACTTATGAAGAGTGTGTATACTTCCATTATCCGCCTTCTTCTCTCATATCATTCCCATTCCCATACTTACTATCATTGGTTAACATCAAACATGGCTTTCATACATACCGACGCTTTCAACGCCCTCAAGAACATCATCGAAGGGGACATCATCATCCCCTCCGACCCTGCTTATGACGAAAGCTTGAAACGATGGTCCCGGCTTGCGGAAAAGGATGCTGGAGCAGTGATCTTCGTCAAGACCAACAAAGACGTGAGCGAGGTGATCAAGTACGCCGTGAGCAACAAGATTGATCTCGCTATCAAAGGTGTGTCCTTCTAATATACATTAAACGATACTGATATTTAGGTGGAGGGCATAATCCCTCTGGAGCATCTTCGAGTGAGGGAGGGATCGTGATTGATCTCTCTCGATACATGACCTCGGTGATCATGGATGTGGAAGCAAAGTCGGTCAGAGTCGGAGGAGGAGCTCTTTGGGGGGACGTTGATGCTGTCACCTCCCCCTCGGGGTACGGTACAGTCGGCGGTACTGTCAGTCACGTAAGCACAGCCTTGAATACGATATTCTGCATAGCTAATGACCAGACTGGAGTGGCAGGGTGAGACTATGTCGAGGCAAAAGAGGTGTAGGACTGATGAGCAGATTGACTCTTGGAGGTGGTATTGGCAATCTATCGGGGAGATACGGTCTTACCATCGATAACATTGTCGATGTGACCGTAGTCTTGGCGGATGGTCGGGTCGTACCAGCCAGCAAAGAAGTCAATGAGGATGTAAGTCCCATCCTTCTCATTCTGGTCTCATAATCCACCGAACTCATCTGACAAGTCAGTTGTTCTTCGGCATTCGAGGTGGAGGATGCAATTTCGGCGTAGTGACCGAATTCAATTTCCGCATGCACGCCCTCCCCCCGTTATGTTGGGGAGGGTTGCTCACCTTCTCGATGGACCAAATGGAGGAGATATACGGAGCGATGAGGGTATGGCAAGATACTGTGCAGACTGAAGATGAGGGAGCTTGGATCATGGCTACTACCAAGCCTCTTGGGGGCGGGCAGGTAGGTCATCTGAGCGAAGTGCGGAGGTGAATGCTGACGATTCAGCATGAAAAGACCTTGATACTTGTTTGTTGGCATATTGGTCCGGAAGCTGTTGCGAAGGAGCGATACAAGCTTTTTCTCGATCTCGGTAAGCTAAGCTATTCTGATCTACAGGCCCCTAGTCTTAATCAGTTCGGCGATATAGACCTGACATGCAGGACCCATCGCGAACGACACCAAGGAAATGCCATATGCCGAAATTAACAAGCAGCTCGATGCCCGAAACCCCCACGGCCTATGTTACTACATGACCGTAGCATCCCTCAAGGAATGTAACGCCCAGGTAGGCCGAAACTTTCTCCAAGCCCAGGAAATCCTCCTAGCATCCCATCCTATGGTATGCAGTTCATTGGAAATGGAAACGTTCCATCTTGGAAAAGTCTCTTCGGTACCTGTTACCGATATGGCCTACGCCGGCAGGTCCACTTCCAAATTCGGGATCGTCAAGATTAATTGGAATGATGATAGTATCGTTATGGAGGAAGTCCAAAAGACCGCAAGGGAGATGGTTAAGATCATTGAATCTGAGGGAAGTGAGGGTGAGATGACTTACACCAATCTCGGTAAGTTCCCCTCAGATCTCTGAAATGATGGCTGATAACTTAGAAGGGCAGCAGGCAAAAGTCACCGGACCGGACCGAGCTGAAGATGTGTTTGGAGTGAATTACAGAAAGCTCCAGAGGATCAAGGCGAAATACGAGTAAGCTAGATCTTGCCATTCGGTATCAGCTGGCGCTGACAAATAGTCCTGGTATGGTCTTCGATAAATGGCTTCCCATCCAGCCATTGGCGTGAGAAAGTATCCCGTCCGGTGGACCGATGGCGATGTTTAGGATTAGCTGGACGAATGAAGACGGCGTCCCTGTTCAGCTTCAGACATAAGATACATGTAGAGCAACGAACATATGCAGCAAGGACGATATCATATTAGTGATGCTGCTATCCATCCCTCGAAAGCGTCTGCTGTCACTCAGGCATGCAATTGTAAGAACTTCTGAATCCGTTCAGAGACCTCCTACAAGTGGGTTTCGAGCAAGAAATGGCCCCCATCGAGCAAGACGACCTCTACTTTATCGGCACCGTTCGTTTCCCTTGCCTTGGCGAATGCTTCTGCGCCGGGGGGAATGAAGATCGGATCGTTTTTACCCCATATTGCCAGGATCGGAACCTGCTTCTCTAGCATCCAGCGCTGGAATTGAGGATACAGCTTGATGTTGTTCTGATAATCCCAGAATAAATCGAGCTGGATCTCCCGTTTGTCGTCCGAGAGTAAGTTCTGCAAGTAATCTAGGGTATATGCCGACGGATCAATCCGGTCCACTAGATTCGTCGGTACACCATCATAGTACTGATGCTTGGTCGATTCGATATCCCCTACAACATCTCGGAGTGTCGATCTTAGCTGATCATACTTATCTCCGGTCTTCCACCATGCTTTCAAAGGATCCCAAAAGGGACCGAGACCTTCTTCGAATGCATTGCCGTTTTGAGTGATGATCGCAGAGAAGAGGTCGGGCCGAGCAAGAGCGATTCGAAGAGCAGTTGGTGCTCCATAGTCGAAGATGTAGACCGCTGTTTTGATGATATTCTGATGACTCAGGAACTCGCAGATCACTGAAGCCATATTTTCAAACGTGTGTTGATACCCTGAGGGCGTTGTGGTAAGGCCAAAGCCTGGCAAGTCAGGCGCGATTACGTAGTGATCTTTTGCGAGTATAGGAATGAGTTTGCGGTATTGATTGGCCGAGGATGGATATCCGTGGAGGAGTAGTACGTGAGGCGCAGAGGGGCGACCGGCGCTGGCGTAATGTATTTTCACGCCAGAAGGTAAATCGCTGGATTGGTACACTACTGTCGTTTTTGTCGTCCCGTTCTGCATCTCGAAGAAAGGCTTCGCTGGGTTTTGGGTTCGACAACGTGTCCGAGAGCGACTTTGAGGTTATGCGAAGAGATCATGCGGCGCTTTGAGATGCATCAGTCTTGTACGATGTAAGCTTTCGGCTGAACCTATTTTGCGTCTCAAGCTTATTAAGCAAACGCATGGGTCGCTGCACCGGATGCCCGAGCTCAAGCACGTTATTCAGCCGATTGCGAATGCGAATGACAACATCCGGAATCTTCGGTCATCTCCGGAAAATGGAAATTACCTATGTATGCTACTATGAAGAATTATCGTATTCAGTAAGCTCATTCGAGACTATTGATGCGCTAGGTATAGGCAATCAAAATCCGCTTGTATCTCAACAGGAGTGAGATCCCGCTGCGTCACGCTATTTTTCCGAATCTCCGTTGAATGCCTCTTGCCAGGATTACTGGTCGACCAAGGCGAGAAATGATCTTGATCTTTGGTGTGATTTAGTATCCCCGTGCCCGGACAGCCATCCAAGTACCTGCCTGTAATTTGAGCTGATACGGAGCATGCTAGTGTATACCTGCTGTAACCTCGTCCAATGATATTCTCTGAATCTTTCCCATCGCGTGAACAACGACGTACATTCACGGTCCGTTGCCCTTCAATCTACACCTACTTGACCTCGGCAATCCCCACGACTGTTCCGAAAGCATCTGCCAACTCCTTCAAAACAGTGTCGACCAACTCAGCAGCCTTGACCCCCGGAATATCCCTATCTCCAATAGCTTCCTTGACAAGTACAACATCATATCCCCGCTCAGCAGCCTGCCTGGCAGTAGTACTGACGCAGACATGAGCCATGTACCCAACCAACGCGACTTGTTTTCGTCCAGTCTTTTCGATTGCTTCTTGGAGGTTGGTGCCGGTGAATGAGCCTGGGTGGCCCTTGGAAATGACGGTCTCGGAATCTAGGGGTTTTAGGACGTCAAAGATCTCAGATAGGGGAGTGCCTTCGGTGAAGACTGGTGCGCCGGTGGGGGTTTTGTGCCAGATGTGGATGATGGGTGCGTTGGCGGCTCGGTAAGTGTCGAGAAGGGATTTGATGGCGGATCGGGTGGATTCGATATCGACAGTCTTGAGCTGTCCGTCGGCGTACCTAACAAGTTAGCCAGTGTCTCCACGTCTTGTCGCCTGTCATCCTTCCTTATTTCCACCTTAGATGCTCTACCGTCGCATTTCTAGCAGGAATCCAGGTGGTGACTTACTCATTTTGAGCATCGATGATAACGAGGACACTATCAGATGTACTGAGGGTACTGGCTGGAGCACCGAGCATTTCACGGAAAGACTGAGTCATAATGTTCGATATAGATAGGATAGGATCAGATATGGATGAGTGGAGAAGGTAATGAATCAACTGAATCAAGTGATGGTGATATAGTCATGAACGGCTTGAGTCTCCGGCGGAAACATGACCAAGCTACCCGTCGGGTAACGCTGTGCCGATGGAGTTGGTAATTACCCGGATCATATCACTGAATGGCCTCTCACTCACGGCCAAGCAATCTCGACCAGGACATGCTCGCCTTGTACCCGTTCACTTTACGGCTTCCATCGGAGTCCACTCTCCAGAGATTGATAATCAGATAGGTATTCATCATTTGATTATCGATCAGATGATCTATTCCGGAAAAATAGTTCGACCGGCGGAAGTGGACCACCAACTCCGGCGGAAGTGCAGTCAGCTGATGAGTAAAGATCTGCTTTCAGACGTTAGGAACGACATGTGGGGGTGTGTACGAGCAACTTCCGGCGGATTCATGCCAGTCAGCTGATGGGTCCAGGATCTTGATCATCAGAATTAGTCTCAGTAAGATAATTCGACCGCCGGCATGTCACGAGCTCCGACGGATGTGTGTGTGTCAGCCAGCTGATGAGTCCAGGATCTTGATCATCAGAATCGGTCTTAGTTCGACCGGCGGGATTGTCCGAGGAGCGCCGGGGAGCGCCGGCGGAAGTGTAACAGTCAGCTGATGAGTGAAGATCTGCTCCTAGGCCGTCGGATCGGCATGAGATGAATGTACATGGTCAAGACAGATAGAATCGATTGATCAAGCCAAGGGCTGGATAGGGAACCACTTGCCGAAAATGAGATTTGGGCTGTTTATCAACTTGCGTTTGTGTGAATAAAGAAACTGAGGACTTACTCATACTTCGCCTTGATAGTTTGGAGTTTTCGGTAATTCGCCCCGAATAGCTCCCTGACTTTCTCATCACCAGTTACTTGATCAGCATCTATCAATCAGCATTGTCTTCAAGCTCATTGGAAAGACATACCGTAATTCCCATAAGTGGTCTCAACCACATCCTGGCCGCTCCGAGTAGCTTTGATAATCTCCCTAACCTTCTTCCTGACTTCCTGGACGTCGACTTT
>Ga0308160_10004766_pt1 | contig 14348 bp, 2 predicted proteins | sample PhyFR1_FD_201036 | JGI IMG/M metagenome (GOLD analysis project Ga0308160, IMG submission 201036) | Phyllosphere microbial communities from UC Gill Tract Community Farm, Albany, California, United States - DLSLF.R1 | ecosystem: Host-associated > Plants > Phyllosphere > Unclassified | place: USA...
CGGTGCCTTCGAGGCGCGCGCGCACCGAGCCTGCGGTGCTTGCGCTGGCCTTGCTGGTGCCGATCGCGAGCAGGCCGCCGGATGCGCCGGTAGCCGTGGAGCTGGCGCTGTTGCGCGAGTCCGCGCTCACCGCGATCTCGCGGGCGGCCGCCAGCCGGGTGTCGGCGCCGGTGTGGGCGTCGACCGTGGTGGCGACGGTGGCGCGCACGTCGGCGCCGGCGCCGGCGCCGCCCAGGCCGGCCACGACCGCGGTCGCCAGCGCCTTGCCGGTGAGGGTGTCGGCGGCATGCGCCGACACGCCGATCGCGCCGGCCGTGGCCGTGACGCTGGCGTGGTCGATCGCCGCGCCGACCGTGCTGCGCGCCTGGTTGTCGACCAGCGATACGCCGACCGATCCCGCGCCGAAGCCGGCGGCGACCGAGGCCGCCGTCACATTGGCCTTGACGCTCGCCTCCTCGGCGGCGCGGATGTCGACCGAGGCCGCACGGATGTCCGTGCGCGCCGCGCCGCTGCCGGCGACGAAGCCGGAGACCTTGTTGGCAACGAGGTTGCGCGCCTCGGCACCGCCGCCGGCCAGGGCCACGCCGGCCGGCGAGAACGCAGCCGCAAAGCTGGCGGCCACCGCCTCGACCTCGACCTTCTGGGTGACGCTGGCGCCGATGACGAGCGCGCCGGCCGTGGTGAGCGGCGTGCGCTCGGCATACGCGCGCACCGTGTCGGTTACCGTGTTGCTGGCCGTGGCCGCGCCCGCCGCAGCGGCGCCGCCGGTGACGGCCACCGTCAGGGCAGCCGAACCGCCCGTGCTGAGGGCGTCGATTTCGGCGCTGTCGGCGGCGAGCAGCGTGACGCCGCCAGTGCCGCCGGTGGCCAGCACCGCATCGCTGGCAAAGGCCTCGACCGTGTTGCCGATGACGGCCGTGGCGTCGCTGGTGCCCGCCGCCAGCGAGCCGGCTACTCCGCCGCCGCTGATCGCCACCGCGGCGCCGAAGGCCACGGTGTCGATGCTTGCACTTTCGGTGGCCACGGCGCTGATGCCGGCCGCGCTGTGCACCTCGCTGGCGACGATCGCCGCGCGGACGGTGTTGCGGATGGTCGCAGTCGCCTGCGCCGCGCCCACGGCGCCGGCCGCGGCGGCCACGCCGCCGGCAGCGGCCAGGCTGGTCCCGCCGCTGAGGGTGTCGATGGTGGCGCTGTCGGCCGCCGTCAGCGTGACGCCGCCGGCGCGGGTGGTCGCATGGCCATCCTGGATGGCCGCCACCACTGTGTTGGTTACCGTGTTGGTGGTGTTGGCGCCGGCCCCGGCGACGCCCGCGCCGACACCTGCTCCGCCGGCCACCGCGGCCGCGCCGCCGACGGCGATGGCGTCGATGCTGGCGCTGTTGAGCGCGGCCAGGCCCAGGGGGCCGGCCGCATCGACCGTCGCCGCGTCGATGCTGGCACGCACCTCGTCGGTGATCGTGTTGAACGCCAGCGCCACGCCGACCGATACGCCGACGCCGCCAGCGGCCCCGACCCCGCCGGCCAGGGCGCCGCTGCCCGCGTTGGCGACGATGGCCGCCGTGTCGGCGGCGCCGATGGCGACCGCGCCGCCGTTGGTCGTGTCCAGGGTGGCGCCATTGCGCACGGCCGCATGGACCTTGTTGCCGATCGTGTTGGTCGACTCCGTGGCCGCCCCGGCGGCGGACAGGCCGACGTTGCCGGCGGCCACGCTTACCGCGCCGCCCACGCTCAGGGCGGAAATGCTGGCGCTTTCCTCGGCGCGTATGCTGGCCGCGCCGGCCACCTCGACCGTTGCGGCGTCGATGGCCGCCTCGACCGTGTTGCCGATGGTGTTGACCGCCGTGGACGCGCCCACGGTGGCGGCCAGGCCGCCGCCGCCGCCGGCCACGGCCACGGCGACCGCACCGCCGTTGGCGACGATGACGGCGCTGTCGCTCGCCGTTACGGCCAACCCGCCCGCTTCCACCGTGGCGTGGTTGCCGATCACGGCGCCGACGCTGTTGTGGATCTTGTTGGCCGAGTCCGCGCCGGCGCCGCCACCGGCAACGCCGCCACCGCCGCCGACAGCGACGGCGATCACGCCACCCACGCTGAGCGCGGAAATCCTGGCCGCCTCGCTTGCGGTCACCGAGACCGCGCCGCTGGCGCGCACGGTTGCGGCGTCGATCCCGGCCTCCACCTGGTTGCGCATGTCGTTGTCGGCCGTCGAGACGCCGATGGTGAGGCTTGCGCCGCCGCCTCCGCCTGCCACCACCGCGATGCCGACGCCGCCGCCATCGGCCTTGATGACCGAGGTATCGGCGGCGGCGGCCGCGAACGCCGCCGCGTCGACGCTGGCGCCGTTGCGCACGCTCGCCTCGACGCTGTTCTTGATGACGTTGTCGCTCTTGGCGAGGTTGCCGGCGACGGCCACGCCGTCGCTGGCGATGGCCAGGGAGCCGCCCACCGTGATGGCGGTGATCTTAGCCGCTTCGGACGCGCTCAGCGCCACATTCGCGTTGTCCTGCGCGCCGGCCTGGCCGGCGCTGGCGCCGTCGATGGCGGCCAGGACGTCGTTCTCGATCGTGTTCTTGGCGATCGATGCACCGACGCTGGCGGCAACGCCGCCGCCGCCGAGCACGGCGCTGACCGCCAGGGTGCCGGCCGCTGCCACGATGTCCGCCTGGTCGGCGGCCGCGATGCGCAGGGTATGCGCCGCGCCGGCCTGCGCCGTGCTGGCGCCCGACAGCGTGGCATGCACGCTGTTCATGATCGTATTGCCGGAATAGGCGCCGGCCGCGGCCACGCCCACGCCCGCCCCGCCGACGGTGGCCGCGATCGCGCCGCCGATCGCCAGCGCGTCGATCTTCGCCGTTTCGGTGGCCAGGATCGCGATGTCCTGGCCCGCCTCGAGGGCGGCGCCATCGACGTTGGCGCTCACGCTGTTGTCGATCGTGTTGTTGGTGATCGAGACGCCGAAGCTGGCGTTCACGCCGCCGCTGGTCGCCACGCCGACCGACAAGGCGCCGGCCACTGCCTGGATGCTGGCGCTGTCGCTGGCCGCCACGCGGATCGCGCCGTCGGCCGTGACGCCGCGGTTGCGCGACGCCGGGCTGTTGCGGACGCTGCTGGAAACGCTGTTGGCGATCTTGTTGCTCGAGCCGGAACCGGCCACGGAAACGCCCACGCTGCCGCCGCCGGCCACGCTCAGCGCGGCGCCGATGGTCAGCGCCTTGATGCTTGCGCTTTCGGTGGCGTCGACCGCCACGCCGCCGCCGGAATCGATTTTGCTGTCGTCGACCAGCGCCGCTACCGTGCCGGCGATGTCGTTCTCGGCAACCGATCCACCGGCCGCCACGGCAGCGCCGCCCTGCGCGATCGCCACGCCGATGCCGCCGGCCATGGCGTTGATGGCGGACTTGTCGGCGGCATGCACCGCCACGCTGTCGGCGCCCCTGCCGCTGGTGGCCAGGTCGCTGACGTTGCTGAGCGCCGCCGTGCTGGTGTTGCGGATATGGTTGATCGAGACCGCGCCGCCCAGCGTGTACTTGCCGCCTACCGCGCCGGCCACGGTGAAGTTGTTGATCGTGCCCTTGTAGACGGCGCCGACGTCCACGCTCGCGGCGCGGATCGGACCATGCACGTTCTCGATCGACGCGCGCACCAGGTTGTTGCTGGAAGTCGACGGGTCGTTGGCGTCGCCGCCCAGGTAGTTGTAGGAAATCGATGCGCCCACGGCGCCGCTGGCGCCCGCGGGGGAGCCCAGGCCGCCGATGGCGACCGCGCCGGCAATCGCCGAGATGGTCGAGCTGTCGCTGGCCGCGACGCGCAGCTTGCCCGCCGCCGAGATGGCGTTGCCATTGTTGCGGGCCGGGTCGGCAGTGACGTTGGAGATGGTGGCGCTGACGTGGTTGCGGATCCAGTTCAGGGCCACGGAACCGGCGCCGGCCATGCCGCCGCCGCTGCCGCTGGCGGCCAATGCCGCGATCTGCGCATCCAGGCCGGGCGCGAGCGCGGCCGGGGCGGCGAAGCTCGCCTCGACGGCGATGTCGCCGGCGCTGGAGCCGACGGTGGTGTTGTCGACCAGCGCCGTCACGGTGTCCTGCACGTTGTTGACCGAGAACGCGGCGGCGCCGGCCTTGCCGCCTTCGAGCGAGGCGGCGATCGCGCCGGACAGCGTGGCAATCGCCGCGCTGTCGACCGCGGCGACCGTGACGTTGCCGCGCGCCTTGACATGCGAGGCCACGCCGTTCGCGCCCTGCAGGACCGCGCTGGTGTCGTTCGAGACCAGGTTGACGGCGACCGAGGCGCCGGCCGCATTCGACTGGCCGGCGATGGCGCCGCCCACGGCGGCGCTCATGATGGCCGCGCGTTCGCTTGCGCGCACGTCGACGGCGCCGCCGGCGTTCAGCGTCGAGCCGGAGACGGTGGCGCCGGTCGTGTTGTCGACCACGTTGACGACGGCGGCCACGCCGCCGGCCTTGCCGTTGCCATAAGCGACAGCGCCCGAGTAGCCGTCGATGCGGCTGCGGTCGGCGGCGCCCACGGTGATGTTGCCGCTGCCGGTGGTGGTGATGCTGCTGCCAGCCACGTCGGTGCTAGCGGTGATGTCGACCACGTTCACGACCACGGTGCCGGCGCCGGCCTTGGCCGTCAGGCTGCCCGCGCCGGCGGCGATGCCAGCCGATGCGGCCACGCTGACGATGTGCGCGTCGCTGTCGGCGGCGGCGGCAAAGGCGCCGGCCGTGATCTGCGCGCCCTCGACCGTGGTCTGCAGCGTGTTCTGGATGACGCCGGCGGCCAGGCCGATGCCGTAGCCGGTCTCGCCGCCGTAGGCGCCGGAGCCGGCCACGCCGACGATCAGCGTGTCGTCCTCGGTCTTGACGTTGACCGCGCCGGTGACCGTGCCGCTGACGTGCGAGAACACGGCATCGACGTCGTTGAGGCTGACGTTGACGGTGACCGAACCTGCGATTGCCTTGCCGTCCTTGCTGGTGGCGCCGCCGACGCCGGCCGCCAGCGCGACGACCGTGCCGTCGCGTACTGCGTCGATGGCGACGCTGTCCGCAGTCAAGGCGCCGACGCCGTCGAGCGAAGCCGTGGTGTGCCCGCCAGTGACGTTGGCGGCAAAGGCGCCCGCGTTGGCCTTGCTGTCGCCGCCGGCCGGCGCCGCCGTCGCCATGGCTGCGCCGCCGGCCAGGGTGGCCAGCACGCTGCCGTTGTGCGCGTTCACCGCCACCGCGCCGGCCGTCAGCACGGCCAGGTGGTTCACGGAGGCGATCGCATTGTCGTACACCACGTTGACCGTGGCCGCGCCGGCACTAGCCGAGGTGGCGCTGGCGGCGGCCGGGGCCTCCGCCGTGGCCGGCAGTTGCGCCTCGGCTTTCGTCAGCGCGGTCGGCGTCTTTGCCTTCATCTCGGCCAGCGCCGCGCCCATCTTGGTCTGCCAGGTCGCCAGCGCCGCGCTGCTGTCGGCGCTGCCGTCGGCGCCGGCGGTGCCGCCGGTGCCGTTGCCGGGACCGGACGGCGCCGGCGCCGCGTCTTTCGGCGTGGTCTTGGCGGACGCATAGCCGACCGCCAGGTTGGCCAGGATGCCGTCGTTGTCGGCGGCGACGCGCACGGTGCCATCGACCACGATGCTGCCCGCGATGGCGGCGCCGGCGGCGTCGCCGCTGCGCGCGCCGATCACCGCCTCGGTGTGGCGGTCGACCAGGTTGGTTGCCAGCGATGCGCCGCTGCCGCTGGTCTCGGCGCTGTTGATAGCGCCGGAAATCGTGAACAGGTAGGCTTCGTCGGTGGCCGTGACGGCCAGCGTTCCAGCACCGACATTGTGGGTGCCGACCGCGATCGTGGCGCCGTTCTCGATCTGCGCCAGCGTCGTGTTGTCGACCACGTTCGCGGCGATCGAGCCCGAGGTGGCGCTGTCGCCCTTGCTGCTGCCGGCGATGGCGACCGTGGCCGAGAAAATCGTGTTGGCGGCGTTCACGTCCAGGCTGTCGGCGTCGAGCTTGACGCCAGAGCCGATGGTTGCGCTGACATCGTTCAGGTAGACGAAGGCGCCGATGCTGGCGCCGGCGCCGGTCGCGCCGGCCGCCGTGCTGCCGGGCAGGTAGCCGGCCAGGTTGACCATCTGCGCCACGCTCTCGGCGCTGACCTCGACCGCCTGTTCGCCCGAGCGGAACGACAGCGCCGGGTCGGTTTTCGATACCGCGTTCTGGTTGATGCGCGCCGCGCCGTCGATGCGGGCGTGGGCGTCGTGTTCCATGACCAGCGCAACGGCGGTGCCGGAATAGGCGGACTCCTGGCCTTTTGCCGACGCCGACGAGATGACGCCCAGTCCGGAGCCGCCGGTGTTCTCGGATTTCAGGAAATTCATGACCGGCGTGACGATGCCCTTGGCCGCGAGGGCGTCGATGTTGCCCAGGTCGCGCCAGGTGGCGGTGTCGCTGTAGTCGGTGCTGCCCAGGGCGAAACCGTGGGCAAAGGCGCCGATGTATTCGTACCGGTTGCCGCCGGTGCCGCCGCCCTTGTAGTCGTCGGCCAGGTCGACCGTATCGCCACGGTTGACGGTCTGCGTACCGCTGCTGCCGCTGGCGTAGTTCGCCGCCGGCACCAGCGTCGAGCCGGGCGCCGCCACGGTCACGCCCAGCGCCGACATCGGGTCAATCTCGCTCAGCGTGTGCGCGGCGACGCTCAGCTTGCCCGCCACGTCGACCTCGGCATTGCTGTTGATGACGGCATTGGCCGTGTCGGCCACGCGCCCTCCGACCAGCGCGATCGCCGCGCCGGTGGCGGCCGTGGCCTGGGCCGACTCCGCGGTTTCGTTGACGGCGGACGCCGACGCGCCCACTTTTGGACGGTTCTCGACCTTTGCGTCGAGCGTCAGCGCGCCGCCGGCTTCGACGATGGCGGCAGCATGCCCGGCTCCGGCACCGATGCGCGCATCGGCCACGTTGGTCTCGAGCGTGAACCCGACCGCGCCCGCGAAATCGTAGCTGTTCGTGGTTGGCGACGGCGTTTCGATGGCCTTCTTGAGCGTATCCGAAACGTTCTTCGCAAACTCGGTGGCCTGGTGCTTGATGGCTGCCTGCAGGGCGGCGGCCTTCTTCATCTGCGCGCTGTCGGCAATGCTCTTGGCCAGCGCCGTGCCCTTGAACTTTTCCTGCAGCGTGCCGGTGATTTTGGTGAACTTGGTCGGGTCGCCGATCGCGGCCTGCGCGCCGGCGCCGCCGGCCTTGGCGCCCTGCTCCGTCACTGCCGCCACGTCGATGTCGCCGGTGGCATGGGCGCTGCCGTCGAGCCAGGCGCGCGTGGTGCTGTTTTCGATGTCAAAGGCGGCCGCGAAACCCAGCTTGCCTTCCTTGTCGGCGCGCGCGTTCGCGACCACGGTGTTGTTGTCGGTATGCAGGGCGCTGATCTCGATGTCGCCGTGCGCATCGAGGCGGGCCTGGTCGCCAACCTGTACCTGCGCCTGCGTGTTCGAGACGCCGACCGCCAGGCCGATGGCAAAGCCGGAGACCGCGCTCGGCGCCGCCTTGACGTCGAGCGCGCTGTCGGTATGCGCCTGCAGCGCGATGTCGCCGCCGGTGGACGTGATGCGGCCGTCGATCGTCACCAGCGCCGTGGCATTCACGACGCCAACGGCGATCCCGACCCCGAACGCGGTCGGCTTCACGCTGACGGCGGCGCTGGCGCTGGCGGCCGCGCTGACGCTCGTGCCGGTGATCATGCTGTTGGCGTCGATCGAGATCTCCGCGCGCGAGGTGGCAACCCCGACCCCGGCGGCAACCGAGAACCCGTCGATGCCGTCGAGGATGGAATTGATCGCGGACGTGGCCTGGCGGGCCACCGCCGTGTCGCCGAAGTCGATGTCGAAGCGCTCGACGCCGGCGATGGCCTCCAGGGTGACTTCGCCGCCGCTGATGGTGCTGTTGACCAGGATGATGGCCGCCGAGTTGTTGTCGACGTTGCCGAAGCCGAGGCCGGTGATGCTGTCGAAGACGTCTTGCGCGGTCAGCGTCACGTTGCCGGCGCCGGCCAGCAGGCTGGCATTGGTCAGGTTGATGAAGCGGCCGGTGAGCGTGATGGCGCCGCCGCCGGTGCTGATCGTCTTGCCGTCGAGGTTGATGGTCGACTGTTCGAGGGCAAACGCGGCGCCGTGGGTGTCGATGTTCTCGCCCAGCGTCAGGGCCTGGCCGTCGATGCCGCGCAGCGTGGTCGGCAGCGGCGTGGCCGAATCGATCCAGCGCAGGTCGGCCGAGGTGACGGTGGCGATGCCGCTGACGATCGCCTTGTTGGTGCCGCTGCCAGACGTCACCTTGACCTTGTCGACGCCCTTGGACAGGTTGCCGACGTCGATGTGGAAGGTGTTGTCGCCCTTGCCGCCCTTCAGCTCGTCCTTGCCGCCCTTGCTGTGGAAAGTGACCGCGCCGGCGAAGCCGGAGGCGTCGATGATGTTCACGCCGGCGTCGCCGGACAGGTCGGCCTTGGCGATGCCGCTCAGGGTGTCGGTGTAGGTGACGCCGCCGTCCTTGGTGACCAGGGTCGCGCCGGACGCGGCGTCCTTCAGCGTCATGTTGCCGCCGTGGGCCTCGGCCAGGGTATCGACGCCGCCGCCGCCGGTGATGGTGTCGTTGCCGTCGCCGCCGGTGAAGGTGTCGTCGCCATCGGTGCCGACCAGGATGTCGTTCCCGGCGCCGCCGTCGATCACGACGCTGTTGCGGGTCTTGACCGAGGCATCGCTCGACTTGCCCGAGAAGCCGCTGGCGTCGATCCGGTTGTTGCCGGCGTCGCCGCTCAGCACGGCACGCTCGATGCCCTGCAGCGCATGGCTGGCGCCATCCACCACCAGCGCGGTCGTGGTCAGCGTGATGTCGCCGCCTTGCACGACGATGGTATCCAGGCCGGCGCCGCCGTCGAGCAGGATGGCCTGCGCGCCGCCGATCAGCACGTCGTCGCCGGCGCCGCCGAGCAGCGTGGCCTTGCCGCTGAAGCCGGATGCGTCGATGCGGTCGGCGCCGTCGCCGCCGCGCAGCGTGGCCTTTTCCACGCCGGTCAGCGTGCTGCGCGCAACGGCGCCTGCGCGCGACTCGGTCTCGATCCAGCCGTCGGCCAGGACCATGCCGCCATCGTGGGTTTCGTCGAGGGTATCGGTGCCGGCGCCGCCGTCGATGGTATTGGCGCCGCTGCCGCCGCTGAGGGTGTCGTCGCCAGCGCCGCCCACCAGGGTATCGTCGCCCAGGCCGCCGATGAGGATATCGTCGCCCGCGCCGCCGAGCAGGGTGTCGTTGCCGGCGCCGCCGTCGAGCGTCACGCGCATCGCCGTCACCGCGCTGGCGTCGAGGCGGTTGGCGCCGTCGCCGCCGGTGAGGACCACCTGCGCGATGCCGCGGAAGGTATCGACCTGCGTGCCGATGGCCAGGCTGGTATCGGTCAGCACCATGTCGGCGTCGGCCTGCTCGAACAGGACGTCGTTGCCGCCGTTGCCGTCGATGCCGTCGCTGCCTTCGCCGCCGCGCAGGTAGTTGTCGCCGCTGTCGCCGACCAGCACGTCGTCCAGGCGCGAACCGACGATGTTGTTGATCCTGGCGATCTGGTCGAAGCCGGTGGCCGTGCCGGTGGCGAGGTTGACCGTGACGCCGCGCGCGAAGCCACTGTAGTCGATCGTGTTGTTGCCCTTGCCGCCGCTGAGCACCTGGATCCCGCTGAAGCTGAGGTAGCCATCGAGCACGCCGGCGCCATCGGCGCCGATCGCCCAGGTATTGTCGCCGTCGTCGCCGGCCAGGGTATTGAGCTTGCCGGCCGCGCCGATCACGCCGGCGATGAAGGACACGCCCGTGGTGCCGGTGGCGGCGCCGGTCGCGATGTCGACCGTGACGTCGGCGCCGTAGGCGCTGTAGTCGAGCACGGTGACGCCGTCGGCGCTGCCGGTAATCGCAATGCCGCCTGCATACCCGGCGCCGAACACGAAGGTGGTCTTGCCGCTGCCGGCGACGATGCGCTCGATGCCGGCGCCGATGCTGATGGCGTTCAGGTCGCCGGCCGCGTTGCGCGCAGCCGTCAGGTCGGTCACGAGCATGCTGCCGTCGGCGCGCAGCACCACCCGCAGGTCGTGGCTGACGAGCGACAGATCGACCGTGTCGCTGCCCGCCGAATCGCTGACGGCATCGGTGCCGAAATCGTTGGCGAAGACATAGGTATCGTTGCCGCCGCGTCCCGTCATGAGGTCGTTGCCGCCAGTGCCGGCCAGGGTGTCGTCGGCGTCGGTGCCCGCGACCTCCTCCAGCTTGCCGTCCCAGGCGGCAACGTCCAGCGCCGCCGTCTCGATGGCTCCGGTCGAGAATTCCAGGGTCCAGTCGGCGCCGGCGCCATTGCCGCTGGCGTTCGTCGACGCGGCGACGTCGAGGCCGCTGGCCGCGGCCAGGTCGCGCACGAACTTGACGCCGAATTCGCCCTCGGCCACGTTGCAGCCGTAGAGCAGCAGATCGCCGCCCGGGCGCAGCGCATTGCTCCAGCCGGCGATGCCGGCCCCATGCTGCGCCAGATTGGCGTCGCCCAGGTCGGTGGTACCCAGGTGCAGCGAACCGCTGCTGCCGTGCGACAGCAGCTGGACCGCGTCGAGGTCCTGGTAGTTGCCGAGGATGGCGCCGATCTGCTCGACGCCGTCGTAGCGGGCGTCGAGGATGAGGATGTCGACGTCGCCCTGGCTGATCAGCTGCAGTTGCGGGCCGGCCGCCGCGCTGGTGGCCACGCTGGCGGCAACGGTGTCGGTGACGCCCGCTGCGCCGCCCTTTTTGGCCAGTCCTTCGAGCAGGCCCTGCACCAGGGTATCGACGTGGCTGATGGCAGGATCGACGATGATCAGCTCGCGCACCGGGCCGTGCTGGGCGATGCTGGCGCCGAGGTCGGCCAGCGCCACCGTGACGGCGCCGTTCTGTCCGGTATTCGATTGGGAGCCCTGGGCCGCCTGGCGCGGATCGGCCATCGACAGCGCCGCCGGACCGGCCTGGTGGGTCTGCGCGGGAACGTCGAGCACGGCCTGCTGCGCCGGCGGCGGCGGCACCAGCAGTTCGGCCGACATCAGGAAACGCTGTTCGAGCGCTTCGATCAGCGCTGGGCGGGGGGTGCGGGAGTCTGCGGCATGACGCTTCGAACGTGCTGCGCGGCTGGTTGCTGCAAAAGGTTTTTTCGATGCCATGGTGCCGACTCCGCGGTGGTGCTGCTGTATGTGATGGATGCCGGCGCCGCATCCTGCGGCGCCCGGCGATGAAACGGGTGAGGTGCGCTCAGCGCGCCGTGGCGGTGACCAGGCGCAGGTCTTCTTCGCTCAGCGTGCCGGCGCTCTGGCGCAGGCGCAGGATGTTGAGGGCGACGTCGTAGCGCGACTGGGCCTGGTCGCGCCGCGCCGCGTACAAGTCGCGCTCGGCGTCGAGCACGGCCAGCACGGTGGCCACGCCGGCCTTGTAGCCTTCGTCCTTGAGCTGGCGCGCGCTGTCGAAGGCCCGCACCGACTGGTCGAGCGCTTCCATGCGCACGCGCCCGCTGACCACGCCGCGGAAGGCGGCGCGCGCCTGGCGCTCGACCTGGCGGCGGTCGTGCTCCAGGTCCTGCTCGGCCACCTCGAAGCGCTTGAGCGCAATGCCGGTCTGGGCGCTGGTGGCGCCGCCTTCGTACAGGGGCACGTTCAGGCGGATGCCGACTTCGGTGGTGTTGACGTTGCTGCCGCCGCCGAACAGGCTGCCGCCGGTATCGCGCCGGTTGCGCGACAGCGACAGGTCGAGCGTCGGGTAGTAGCCGGCCTTGCGCCGTTCGATTTCCTGGCGCGCCACATCGACCGCTTCCTGGCGCGCCTGCAGCAGCAGGTTCTGGCGCAGCGCCAGCGCGACCCAGGCTTCCGGCTCGAGCGGGTCCGGCGCCGGCATGGCCTGGCCTTCGCGCAGCGGCTGCAGGATGCCCGGGGCGGCGCCGGTCAGTTCGCGCACGGCCTGCAGCTTGTCGGCCAGGTCGTTTTCGGCGGCGATCACATCCGATTCCTTCAAGGCATAGCGGGCCTGGGCGTCGTACACGCTGCCCTTGATGGCCTGGCCATTCTTATACCTGGCCTCGGCCAGGTCGAGCTGGCGCTTGATGGCCTCGGTCTCGCCGCGCGCCAGCGCGAGCGCATCGTTGGCGGCCAGCACGGCCATGTAGGCGGTGGCCGTGCGCACGATCAGGTCCTGCTCGGCGGCGGCATAAGCCGCTCCTGCCTGGCGCTCGGCGGCCTGCGACTGCTTCCAGCCGCGCCAGGCGCCGAGCCGGAAGATCGGCTGGCTGATCGACAGCACGTGTTCCTTGGTCGGGTAATCGGTGCGGCCGGCGGCGAAGACGGGATTTTCGCTGCGGACGATGTCCTGCGTGGTCTTGACGCGGCCGAACTGGTAGCCGACGTTCGGCAGCAGCGCCGCGCGTGCTTCCTTGACGGCGAAGCCGCTCGCCTCGAACTCGGCGCGCGCGGACAGGAAGCGCGGGTCGTGGCCGCGGGCCAGGACATAGATGTCGGAAAGGGTTTCGGCATGCGCCAGGGGCGCGCACAGAGCTCCCGCGGCGAGCAGCGTCGCAGCGAGTCGAAGTTTGATGTGCATTCAGGATTCCATGGATGGATCGCAGCACATGGCCAGCCGCGTGCGGACTACACGGCGGCCAGCCATCTGCTGGCGGGCGAGGCACTTGTGTGCCTTCTATGATGCTAATTGGTGTTCGGATTATATCGACATTCAATATATCCGTGGCAACCATTAATCCCGATGCAATTTATTTCGATTGCATAGCTTACTGAAAAACAACAAACCGATCATTCCCTTGACGCTGCCGGTTTTCCATGCGGCGCCTTGCACGCCGCGTGGGTGCAGGCCAGGGCGGCCTGCACGGTGGCGCCATCGCCGTGTTACGAGCTCGGCCCCATGTCCGCCGCCTGCGGATCCACCCGCAGCGCCTTCAGCAAGGCCTGGTTGAAGGCGGGAATATCCTCCGGCGTGCGGCTGGTGATCAGCTTGTCGTCGATCACCACTTCCTGGTCGATCCACTCCACGCCCGCGTTCTTCAGGTCATCCTGGATGCCCGGATAGCTGGTCATGTTCTTCGACTCCGCAATCCCCGCATCGATCAGCGTCCACGGGCCGTGGCAGATCGCCGCGATCGGCCTGTCCTGGTCGTAGAAATTGCGCACGAACGCCACCGCATCGGCATCCTTGCGCAGGATCTTCGGATTCTCTTCCCCACCCGGCAGCACCAGCGCATCGAAGTCGCTTGGCACGGCATCCTTCACGTTCATCTCGACCTTGAATCTGTCGCCCGGCGTATCGTGGTTCACGCCCTGCACGTCCTCGCCCACGCCTTTCGGCGAAACCAGGATCACCTGCGCACCCTGCTCTTCGAGGAAGCTGCGCGGCCCCGTGTATTCGACCTGCTCGACGCCGTCCGTCATCAGCACGGCAATGCGCTTGCCGTGCAGGGTGCGTGTCACACCGACGCCTTCGACTTCCTGATCAACGCCGCCATGATTACTCTGCTCCATACGACCTCCTTGACATGAATAACTGTGAATCATTTGTTATCGATTGTAGGAGGCCGCATCGACACACGGCGCGCGCTATGCAACGCGCGGATTGAACGCCAGGTCGCGCGCCATCGCCTGGTAGAACGCGCGCGCCTTGTCGTTGTCGGCCGGCGGCAGCACGACTTCCAGCACCAGGAACAGGTCGCCCGGCGTGGCCGCCGGAATCCCCTTGCCCTTAAGCCGCAGTTTGCGCCCGCTCTGCGAACCCGCCGGCACCGCCACCTCGACCTTGCCCGAGGGCGTCTGCACCGACACGCTGCCGCCCAGCGCCGCTTCCCATGGCGTCACCGGCACCGTCTCGTACACATGGACGCCGTCCACGCGGTAACGCGCATCCGTTGAGAACTGGATCTCGAGATACAGGTCACCCGCTCCGGCGCCGCCATGGCCCTCATGCCCCTGCCCCGCCAGGCGCAGCTGCTGCCCCGGCGTCACGCCGCGCGGGATCGTCACGCTCAGCGTCTTGTCCTGCATCGCCGTGCGGCCCGGTCCGGCCTGGTGCGGCACGCGCAAATTCACGGTGCGCGTCGCGCCGTGGTAGGCGTCGGCCAGGTCGATCGTGATGGCGGCGTGGATATCGTCGCCGCGCATCTGGAAGCCGCCGCGACGGGTGCCGCCGGCCTTGGCGAACAGGTCGGCAAAAAAGGCGTCGGCGCCGGCGCCGCCGAAGTCGAAATGGCCGTTCCAGTCGCCGGACGCATCGTACTGTTCGCCCGCGAATTGTTCACCTGCGTAGGCGCGGCCGCGCGCATCGTAGGCGGCGCGCTTGTCGGCG
>Ga0308160_10004767_pt1 | contig 14346 bp, 19 predicted proteins | sample PhyFR1_FD_201036 | JGI IMG/M metagenome (GOLD analysis project Ga0308160, IMG submission 201036) | Phyllosphere microbial communities from UC Gill Tract Community Farm, Albany, California, United States - DLSLF.R1 | ecosystem: Host-associated > Plants > Phyllosphere > Unclassified | place: USA...
GAGGTGTATTCACTGCCGTCTCCTGATCAAACGTATCAGCTTTGGATCTGGTTGGGAGAGATGCACACTCACCAAGGTCCGAGTCGGTACCGCGGTAGCTGGGGTATTTGTCGCATTTATAGCTCCAGACAACATTGTGGACGGCAATCCGGATATGGTCGTCATAGCCTAAGGAGACATGTCAGCTGTAAGCACTAAGAACGATAAGGAATATTCACCGAGCTTGATCCTGCGGCCTGAGGTGCAGGTGTCCCGCCCATCATTGACGATCCATTGAAGGGGAGACATCTCCCTTTCACCATCAGCACACTGCTTCACGGGAGGAAGAGAATGCTTACGGATATCAGACTCGAGTCTGGGGGCCGATTCCAAATTCGCAGCTAACAACATAGCAGTCGAAACCCTCCAGGTCTTATCGTTGACCCTGAGGCAGATACATGGTCCCTCGATCGATATTCCTATTCCGTACCACCGTTCACTGCCGCCTGGGTACTCTGGTGCTATCCCTACTGCGACGTATCTCTGCCAATGTTGCTGAACAATCATCCTCCTGACCCATTTCCAAAGATGTACCAATCCAACTAAGCCTTCGCATGCCAGATTTGAGCGAAGCATAAAGACGTCTGTTCCGTTCGCCGACCATAGGTTTCCATTTCCCCAAATCCCGTATCGGGTCCGAGGCCTTTCTGGGGGTGTTGTCCTCAGATTGGATTGTGGTTCAAGGAATACGTAGGGCTCGAGGTTCCTGAAGTACCGTAGATCGCCCGGTAGTTGGAGTTTCCAACAAATATCCCCTACCGCTTCGTCAAAGACTAGGAAATGTCCAGCGTGCGCAGAGACATATGCGTACAGCGGGGAGCCTACCATAGACATTGTGTAAATTGTTCGAGCGCTGCCGTTCGAAGTAGCCTGATGTATCGGTGCTGGGATCGGGTACTGTAGCGAAGTGAATTTGACCTCTTCCTAAACCGCAATTGTTGAAAGATATTCGCACGTCTCGGTGTGGGGTGGTTGTACGACTAGGTCGGGCTGGAGAGTATCTATATCGGGTGGCGATGGTGTTGTAGGTATTTGATAGCTGTACAGTTGAGTTGTAAGGGACAAGGACGGGTATTACAGTAGATGACAGGATGATGTGAAGACAATGGTACGAAAGTAAGAACAAGTGAGTAGAAATGGGTGACGAACGATGCATGATCAAGTCAAGTTGATTGATGTGGAGGCAGGTAGGCCCATGTTGGACGATCACCTCTCATCCAACCCTGCGCCTTCAGTATTTGAATCATGTACCCGCAGAAAATCAAGTTGAATGATGAGTTAACGCGTCTGATTAAGTTGATTTGTGGTGTCGAACGTTACCGGTAAATTTGGTTCCGTTGCTGGATCAAGTTCCGTCCGATACTCGCTTGCTTCATTGCTGTAGATATAGCACGAAATTAATGCATGCAGGATACTATCTCCATAAAGTACTCCTAGGCTCGCGCTGGTCCAAGGTGCCATCGAACCCATCTCTGTAACCCGAAGATTCATTCTAGTCTGAATATCCTTGATCAAGATTGATCAGGATCAATCTTTCGCCTGGTCCATCTGGTCACCCGAGGCTGCCTCTCGGCGGAGACTATCCTACCCCTGATCCCACTTCATGTTCCAGGCGTATCTCCTCGCTTTCGTTCAGATCGTCCATGAAATCCAAGAGTGACGAACGGAGATCATTGGTCGGTCTCTGCTCCGAACTCGTACAGCTCCTCCTTGTATTTCTAGTCCTAGCGTTGATGGGAGAATGATGTTCGAGCTCCGGGGACTGGGTAGGTGAGCCTTGGCTCTCGTCCCAAGCGGTATCATCAGATCTTGTCGAGCTTTCGGAATCGGATTCGGAGTCGGGCGATTGATCCTCGTCGTTCAGTTCGACAATGAATCTGTCGATCGCCGAGAGGGAATTATTGTTCGGCCGCTTCTTAAGTATCCTAGGTATCCCCTTCGTACTCCTCGCCTTGCTTTTTTGAACCAAGTCCTCGAGGACCGAGGATCGTGAACGTCGATGTCGAGTTCCTTTCCGCCGGTACTCGATGGGTATTGCCGCACCTTTGATGTCGCTCGACACCTCCGAGAATGGGGTATGACGAGCGAAATTTCGTTGTCCAGCAAACGCTCCCATGGGTCTTTCATCCAAGTGCTTTGATGGAAGAGGAGCGTAGCAGTTCGAGCACAGGAGTGGAGAAGCAAGCGAAGAAGAAGCCGTTACTGAAGTATCCATTCGGCTCGCAAGTCCAGTAGAGTCCCCCTTGCGACGTTTCCGACGGTTTGAATCGATTCGAGTCGATTGTATGGTATGCCTCTTCCGGTTCCTCGTTTCGGGGCGCCATGAGTCCTCGGACTCGGATTCGACAGCTGAGATAGCAGGTGACGTTTGGGAAGTATCGTCTGATTGGTTGGCCGACTCTCCAGGTGACATACTTGTCATAAGCAGCGATCGATCAAGTCGCAGCTTGGATCGTGAAGCAGCATTCGTCTCCTAAGCGTCAGTGTCAGTCTGTAACTATTGAGATTGGCGATAACTCACCGAGGTCGGGGGTGTTGCCATATACGACGGAGACTCTGATCGGGAAGGCGATGAAGATGGTTGATACAGGGATGGGGAGGCGGGGACCTGCTAAACCAGTGTTAGCTCGGGCGACCAGAGCATTGAATGACGTACTGGCGGGGGAGTTGGGCTCATGACAATTGGAATATCGGAAGCGGTGGATAATCTCGATGAGAGTGATGAGAGTGATGAACATGTCGAGGATGCGGGAGACGATGGGATCATGGCCTGATTACAGGTATCAGCTTATGGTGATGAATATTAGTGAAGGACGCTCACTGTGAAAATGACGTGGGGTGATAATGACTCGGATACCGACTCAGGTTCCGATTCCATAGCCCATGAGTCTGTTCCCATCAGCCCAAATTTCATCCCTATAGAAGAAGAGACTCACCTATTGATGTGAACGGAGAGATATCCTCCAAATCCACAGCTAGGAGCCGACCAATTTCAATCACCCATGTCCTATCCTTGACCGAAAGCGTGACGGCGCTCTGGGAGATGGATATACCGATAGTATACCATTGCAAACCTCCAGCGGGGATGTCGGAAGCAAAGGACACAAGAACCCGTTTCTGCCAATACGGGAGTATCAACATCCTTTTAACCCATTTCCAGAGATAGGTAATTCCAACTAGACCTTCATCCGCTAATGTTGATTGAACGCGAAATAGGTCTTGTATGTCGTCTGCCATCTCGTAGAGTTCAACGGCGTTTATTGCGTGAGTGGTACGGGTTGGATTATTGAATGGAACTACCGCGTTGGATTGAGAGTCGAGAGTAGTGTATGGTGTTGGGTTTCCGTTGTATTGGTGTTCCCATGTTGGTCCTTGAATCGACTTCCAGGTGATATCTCCTGTCCGCTGGTTGAAATGAAGGGTATGTCGGTGATGCGATTTGATATATTCGGCGAGTGGGTTTAGGTTCATCAGGGAGTATACGGGATCTTCAATAGCGGGGTGATCCAGGTTGGGCGGATAGTTGTTCTTCAGCGTCGAGATGGTAGTCTTTCCTTTAGGCGACAACGGGTGAGCGGTCCAGTGGGAACCGGTTGATTATGGAACAGTAAGAGATGTTGAGAGTCGAGGGTCCCGTAGCTGTACGTGTTTTTGAGAAGACAAGCCGGATAGGGTGTAGGGGGAAGGCGGTGAGGAAATGATCAAACAAGGAGGTAAACAAGAAGTCAGTGGAATGAATAACATACGATGCACCCTGCTTTTGAATGATGTGAAGCGTTTCACCGCTATAGAGATAGCCGACCCTCCCTGCCATATTAGCTTCAACTCATCTCTACAAGGACATGTTGAATGATGATGAACGCGTCTTCGGGTCGGGCAACTCCGCCGGTAAGATTTCTAGATCCGGGTCAGATCAAGTTCCGTCCGGCGCACGTCGGTACACTGTCCAGTTGCTTATCTCTTTCAATGTAGACTTTCTTGGTATAAGTATAAGAGTATGGTGTCATCCGTTCCAATGCATAACTCTCGTCAACACTCACTGACTTGTTTACTCTCTACATTTAACAAACAATGATCCAAATCCATCCCCGTCCACGAGTCTTACTCCTAGGTTCAACATGTGGTGATCCCTCTCTAGACGCTGCTTTGAGGGATATCGCAGATGTCTTCACCCTCCCTGGGGCTGAATATGATGATGAAGCGATATTGATTCAAGAAGCAGTCAAGACTCATGGCCCATTCGATATCTTTGGAGTGAGTTCCCCACTTACGTACTAGTACTGATAAAAGGGACTGTTTGTGCCAGGAGATAAATTCCCAATGAAGTGGGATGAGGGTTTGCTAAGGTCGTTAGCACCTAGATGTAAAGTATACCTAGGTCCTGGGGCTGGGTATGATAAAGTCGACGTCGACTGGATTTCCTCTACGTAAGTCTTCCCTCTCTTTGTATTGCAAAACTGATGAGGTAGGGGGGCGTATTATTGTAATTCCCCAATCGCAGTGGGCAGACGTACAGCCGATGGAGCTATTATGTTATTACTAGCCGCCATGAGGGGTTTGGTCTCGCAGGTGAGATTGGTTCATTATAAATGGAGCTAAGCTAATTCCAAGGACCACTCATGCCGACAAGGAAACTGGTGGGACCGGAATACGATAGCGAAAGACTGGCGGGAATGTACAGTAAGTGTCCTTACCCATACTCTCATACCCTTCATTCTCCTCGTGATCAACTGTACCAGTCACTAACCCCCAGCTCGGCCTGATAGGCCTAGGAAACATTGGTCTCCAAATCGCAAATCTAGCCCAAGCCCTAGGATTCAAACGAATCATATATCATACCCGAACCCCAAACCTATCTTGCCCCGAATATACCCATGTCTCCCTAGACGACCTATACGCCGAATCAGATGCTATCGTCATTACCTGCCCGCTGAACAATTCTACAAGGGGGATGATAAGTGATAAAGCGTTCGAGGGGATGAAGGAGGATATGATCCTAGTGAATGTGGCTAGAGGGCCTATTGTGGATGATGAGGCTTTAGTCAGGGCTCTTGATTCTGGAAAAGGTATGTCGGTCGTCCCCGTTTAAATGAGAGGTGCTGATAATAGTCCGCCGAGCGGCTCTGGATGTATTTACGAATGAACCGGAAATTCACCCTGGTTTGATTAATGATTATCGAGTAGTAAGTCCGCATCAGTAACATCGGATATAGACTGATAGTAGACCCTCTCACCTCATTGTGCCGCTGCTCCCGGTCCAGACTTTGCTAGGATCATGAATACAGAAGTCATCCAGAATATAATGGTTTACCTCACCACCGGGAAACCACAATCTGCAGTCAACCTAGTTCCCGTTCAGAGAGTATTTGACGCCCGAGCATAGGCCTGTCAGTCCAGCTCAATTCTTGTCTCTAGATGTCTCTTGTATCAGTAAATTATGTATCAGTAGTAATAACATGTATTCTTCCGATTCTTGTCCAATCTATGCATTTCACCAAACCTATTCTTATATCTACAACTGTCCAATACGCTGCTGCAATCGGTCTCTGAATGTCGAGACTGGATATCAGTATCGCGTCTCGGTATGTTACACTTCATGTCGTAGCCCAAAGTCGAACACCGAAGAGTGAAGAATAACTTACAAGCATCACGAACGGTCTGCTCGTTAATTACGATATCAGTAGTATCGGCCCTTGGTCTAGAGACTCGGGAAGCGATAGCTGCAGCATCCGTCTCCAATATGATTCTATCATCAGCAAGTCTCCTCCATACTAATGTGATCATTTATTTATCTTAGAAGGTGAGAGAGAATGATGAGGCAGTCGAGAAAGAAGAGGAGGAGAAGGCAGTAGAGAGAAGAAAACTCACCCATCATCAACAGTCTCATCAGCAGCCAAAAGCACCAAATCCAACCCTTCCAAAACATTCCTCCTCTCAACCTGACCCCTTAATAATAATGATACAGCATCATGGAAAGCTGTCAATGTTTGAGATAACATGACTTCATTCGAAGTTGAGAGTGGGCCGACGATTATGAATGTTAAATCTGTCGTTGTGCGGGTTAAGATGATATGTGGGGGGAGGGGGTGGATCTCGCCTATTTGTTAGCCCCAGCGACCGGAGGGAGCTTAGGGGTTCGAGCAAGTTGGAGTCTCCCATGTGAATAGAAGAGAGAGGAGTGTGAAGTGAGGCGAGAGTATCTGCCTAGCGGCAGACTGCCTAACGGCAGGAATGAAAAGACTCACCACCACCCCTCTTAACTTTCTCCCAAATACTCTTTTCAAATGCTTTCTGCTCTTTCAATCCACCCAATCCCATTCCAGGTCCACCAGCTCCTACACCCAAATCCGCAACTAATCCAGTTCCAATAGTAGCTTGATGTGGTGGGGTATAATATTTCGCTAGTACTCTAGCACCGTCCGAATCGAGGATTAGGAGGGCGGAGACTGTGTATAGGGATAGGTTCGTCTGAGTGTTAGTATATATGCCTACTAGGAAGACAGAGAGGCCTGGGGGATATGTTCTGAAGGGATGATGGATTGGGAAGGATGGTGTACTTACCATATCTGTTCCTTTACTTCTGTTTGTAGTGTCGTTTCTGCTTTTCTAGATTGGGTTTTATCTTATTGATGGATATCGTTCGCGCTTGACGAGTATCTATAGCTGCAGGTCGGTGGAGGAGAGGTACAAAGTGATCAAGAGAGGGTAATGTTTACAGGTAGGCAGGACAAGACAAGACGAGACGAGATGCAACGCGACGACGGAATCAATTCTACTAGGTGACATATAGGCTACAATACAACCATACACATGATACAACGACTGTAAAGAAACAACAAAAAACACAGGCAGATCAAGCTTTCGGTTTATAGTTCGAAAGGCTGATCATCACAATCAGGAGCCATTGAACCGATTTCTGATCCCTCCTCCAAACCCGTCTCCTTTAGATCTAACGAGTCACGCTCAATCTCACGCGTCGGTGATAGCTCGCCCAAGCCCAGACCGTGGGTGTAGTCATGTTTGACCTTCTCAGCTGACTATAAGCTGATTCCATGCAAGGGGCTGGGGTAGCTTACCAGAAGTAGGCTCAATCGGAGCTTCTACCCTTATCCCCTGCATGACTACCACCTTTGGCCTAGCCACTAGATCCATGACTACAGCCCCAACCGTAGACGTCACCAGACCAGCAACTCGCCTGCCTAACCACCCAATACGCTTGGCAAAGGGTACGAAAGTCTCAATAGCATCCCGTACATCAATCACATCTCGGATCTTGGTAGCTTTTCCTACTTGTCAACATTATCCAAAAGAGGGGGAGGGGGACATACCGACTTCATTGAATTCTACTAATGTCGAGATTGGGAGATCCCAGTGGAGTAGGTAATCGAATTCCTCTGCTAGAGATTGTGCTAAGCGGGTAAGGAATGCTGGATTGGGAAGACGAGCTTGAAGTGGGGAGGGGGTTTCATCCGTTGCGTATGTAGCTGGGGAGGAGGGGATACTGGATATAGTATTGTGCCGGGATGAGAGGGATGGAAGGAGGGTTAGGGTGATTGTGCTATCATGTCAAATCTTACTTCACTACGAGATACGATGAGAGGGGACATACTGTTCAATCAATGCTAGGTGGTATCCATCTGTTCATCAGCCCAGATCTACATAGAGAATAAGGGGGGCATACCATAACATTCCATCCCCCCAATCTCACGACAATCAGCCCGAACATCCCAAACCTTCCACCACCTCCCACTCTCGCGTTCATCCACATCCTCCAAATCCCATTGAGCCTTCTCTTTCCCTTTGACAGATACCGTCCTCTCCAGATCTCTGGGAACAGTATCGGTCCCGATAATTTTGGATTTGAGATGTGAGGTGATAGACCTCGTATGCTCGACTAGGGCTTTTGGGGATATTGATGGGAGATAGAATGAGGAGATGAGGTGGAGGAGCTGGAAGTGAGATAAGAGCGATGAACGGGATGTGAGTTGGACAAGGGGGTGGTCGTAGGCTATCATCAGCTTTGTTCTACTACTTGCTTGTTTAGATGAGAGGAGAGAAGCGGTAACACGATGGGATAGGTAGAGAAGGTGAGGGAAAAAAAACGGACTCACAGCAATCCCCCTCAAACCACCTCTCTGTAACTCTCCTAATCTCCTCCTTGTCCGACTCATTATCATCCTCCATATTCTCCCTACCGCGATATAGGACTCTATGAATATCCACTAGAGCATCCACCATTTCATTTCCAGGGTCGAAAGGTGACCGTAATCCAGTAACATGATGCAAGTCCAATTCCGATACAAGGTCACTTTCAGATGGATAATCCTCAGGCGGGATTTGATAATCGTGTAAAACTGCTCTTAAAGCAGCTAAAGAACTCCTTGACCTTAAGTGCCTTCTATCTCCAGCGTAGAGTGATGATCTAGGAGAGGTAGGTACGGACGCAGAAGCGGTTAATGACATACTCGAAGGTCTTCTATCATGTCTTGATGATTGTCGGGAAAGAGCGGTTGGGGAGGGTAGGTAGAATCTGGATGATCCTTGTGGAGGTGGTACCGATGCCATTACTGATGTATCGTCGAGTTTTGGTGATCACTTCTTCTCAGGATACTGTGTGGCATGGGGGATACAAGGTAAAGGTTGGACAGGAATTAAGCTCAGCCGGTTAAGTTGACGTGTTTCATGACGTCCGCTGATCCCGGACCGTGACCGTGAATCCGTGATTCCCGTGGATCTTTCGTGGAAGTCAATCACCTTCTTCTATTCTGATTCTCTGTCGCTCGGACCTTAATTGAAAGTAAGAAAAGATCTGCTGCGAGATCGAATGAAGAGTCTAGAGGGGCGGAGTGCAGAGTAGACAAAAGGTACACCGCTGGATGACCCTTAAACCCCCTTCTCTTGTGCAGAAATATCATCTGGCTTGGACACGCATCTGAGAAAGGGACGGCCGCAACATCAGAGTGAAAACGTTGATAAGCATGCATGCATATATTACCGAGAAGAGAAAGGGGTGGAGGTAGGGTGGAGGCTGTTAACAACCGAAGATAGAAGATGGGATGACGTCCATCGGTTTCTAGCTTTTCTTTCTATTCACCTTTTACATCTTGCTCGAAACATAATGTCAACTGAAGGAAAGGTAGCTCTATCTCGCTGGAGTTTAGTATGAGCTGACGATAGACAATCACTTGTAAAGCCGCTATCGCCTGGGAAGCTGGTATGCCCCCTCACTCGATATCTGGAGGTTGGAGCTGATAATAGCTAAACCACTCTCTATTGAGGATGTTGAAGTTGCACCCCCCAAGGCTGATGAGGTTAGGATCAAGGTCCTCTAGTACGTCGCCCCCTGTCATCTATGTGTATTAGCTAATGTATAGCACCGGTATCTGTCACACGTAAGCCCTCTCCCCATCCCATTCTATCCCTTCTTCAGACAAATGAGCGTAGTAGTCGTGAGCTAACACTCACGCAGCGACGCATACACACTCTCAGGAAACGACCCCGAAGGAGCATTTCCCATCATCCTAGGACACGAAGGAGGTGGTATAGTCGAATCAATCGGTGAGGGAGTAACGGACGTTAAAGTCGGAGATCACGTTATCCCACTTTACACTGCCGAATGTAAGGAATGTAAATTCTGTAAGAGTGGTAAAACGAATCTTTGTCAGAAGGGTATGTTTATTTCTTGCAATGGTTTCCTTCTTGTGATACTTGCCTTTGGAAGAAAGGAAAGAGGGCTGATTATAGTTCGGGCTACTCAGGGGAATGGACAGATGCCTGATGGTACTTCCCGATTCAAGTGCAAAGGACAGGATATCAAGCACTTCGTAAGTCTACCTTTTTATCTCGGAAGCTTCTTCCTCCCCAATATATCAACACTCGAAATGAGAGAAAGAGGAAAAAGGATAAGGGGGAAAGAACAAAGAAGAAAGAGAAAGAAGGAAGAAAGAGCTAATAACCAGATGGGATGCTCCACCTTCTCTCAATATACCGTCGTATCCAAACACTCTGTAGTTGCTATTACCGATAAAGCACCTCTTGAAAAAGCTTGTTTACTTGGTTGTGGAATTACGACTGGTTATGGAGCTTTAACCAAGACCCCAGGGATTGACGGTATGTCCCTTCTTCCTTGTCTCCATCCTCTTTGGATCTTCACCTTCCATCCAGAAGGAAAAGAAGGCTGATCTACAGAAAACTCGACTGTAGCTGTATTCGGTATCGGATGTGTCGGACTCTCCATCCTCCAGGGAGCAAGGGCAAAGGGATGTAAGAGGGTATTTGCAATCGATACAAACCCAAGTAAAGAGGAATGGGCAAAGAAGTTTGGTGCTAGTACGTCCTCCTCTCTCAAGAAGAGGGGTAATATTGATAAATAGCCGACTTTGTCAACCCCAAAGACCTACCTGAGGGAAAGAGTATCGTTGAATACCTTGTTGAAGAGACTGATGGTGGATTGGATTACACTTATGATGCTACTGGTGTGGTACGTTCCTTTCTGTCTTCTTTCGCTCTTTCATCCTCCTTTCCCCAACACCGCTTCTTCATGCTCGACTTGCATTAGAGCCAGTACATGAAGTGACGAGCTAACATCCAGGTCCAAGTCATGAGACAAGCTTTGGAGTGCTGCCATAAAGGATGGGGAGTTTCTACTATTATCGGAGTAGCTCCAGCAGGAGCTGAAATCTCTACTCGACCGTATGTCCCTCCTCTACTGTCACATATGTACATAGGAGAGAAACACTGATGATAGATTCCAATTGGTTACTGGTCGAGTATGGAGGGGATCCGCATTTGGTGGTGTCAAGGGAAGGACCGAGATGCCCGGTATTGTAGATGGTACGTTTCTCCTTCCTCTCCACCTTCTTAATCGAGATCGAGGCCGGGTTGGAATGGGCAGCTGACATGCAGATTACCTCAAGGGTACCCTATGGGTTGACGAGTTTGTCACCCACCACCAGAAATTGGATGATATCAATAAAGGTTTCGATGATATGCATGTAAGTCTTTCTCCCATCTATCTCCTTACCTCTATGTCTCTATGCTATCACGCTCCGTGACACGATGACGGTGAAGGGGATGAGGTCACAGGAACGTCGCTAATTATCAGGCTGGAGACTGTATTCGATGTGTCGTCGATATGGGATTCGATGAATCCGAAGAGAAGAACTAGGTTCAGATAAGTTGACTAGAGTAAGTAAATGAACAAGTATGCAAAGAATACGGAGTATGCACCGCGGAGGCGGAGGAATAGGCTCAGCCTGGGGAGGCCGTAAAGGACAGCGGACAACGCACTGACCGTCCTTTTTCTTTAAAATACATTGTCGACGAGCCAATCGAACACTGAAAAGCCCCTCTCCTCGATCGAGACGATCGATCTCCTGTCCTTCCCGAGAAAAACAGAGTAAGTGTCCGATAGGAGACAGGTGTAGAAAGGGTCAAGCCATAAAGGGATCTAACCACTGGTGACCTTAAGGCTCGTTGGTCAAGGAAAGATGTCTACACTAATGATGAACCAGCTACATTCATGATAAAAGTCCGTCAGGGATAGACCGCTGCGGTCAAGTATCCCCTCTTTTAAAGGTATGTGTAACAATTCCTTGTGTGCGCATTGACCCCCTACCCCTCCTTTTAACTCTGTATACAAACAACCCCACTACTCCTTCCTTTGAAATAACAATCTTTCCCAGATCACATCATCTCACTATTCCAGATGATTCATTACAATCAACCAAGTCATGTTTTACATTCATCTTGATTTCGATTCATGCTAGATGAGATCAATATGTCTTCTACTCGACGAAGCTCAAGAACACATGCGAATAGTAGTACACGTATAACCTTAAATATAAATCATGATACTAAACATAGTAGCTACACGAGGCGAACAACTCCGACTATCGGAACCTTCCCTCGAATTCCATCAATTCATAACTTCTCTCCAAATACACATAATCACGCCTCAAGCTCCTCATCGAGAGAGTATGGCAGGACGTCAAAGAGAGCTCGACCTAGATGGTATCGCCCCCCACCTCCCGAAGCTTATTTGATAATTCGCGCTCATAGGCGTCCGGTGGGCGGATGGGGGGAGGATTGGAGTAAGAAAGGCGATGGATGGTACGTGTACAGTCTCATCCAATATACGTCGAATCGGGATTGACATGTAGGACATTCAAACTGTCTATTGCATCGAGATCTGTATGCCTCCTTGCGTCTGAGCTGATGCACAGGAGGATGATCTGGTGATTAGATTGGAAGTTAGAGATCGGGATTCGGATATCGTTCCTCCTGAGTAAGTCTCCCCTCCATGTCATTCATCTAGGGCTGATGATAGCGATCATATCCTCAGTTTGAGGTTGACGAGAATGATACTCCAATATCGGATCGTTAGCGGTAAGCTCTCAGCTTAGTCCTTGGTTGAAGGTGCTGATGTACAGCCACCCCTACCCTGACCGGTATCATCACCTCTCGAATCTCTACTGTTGGCGGAGAAAAGATTATCGTCTTTCCCCTTGCGAATATACTATCCTCCTATGGGACGGTAGTCGAGGTCCGATTATTTGATCTAGGGTATGTCTGACCAATCTCATCGACAAGACCTGATCATAGATTGTGCATTGCTCGAGGACGTTGTTCAGCTATAGCCAGTCTACGCATTAGTTGATGAATCAGCATTAGCCCGTGAAGTCTATAGCATGCGTCATTTCAATGCATTGCAGTACTTCATTCTTCTTATTGACATCTTATTCCTTCATTCCCTCGTCTTCTACCAGCCTAGACACCTAACCATCGGCTGGGTCTATCGGTGAGAACCCTGAGCAGCTCCAGTAGCCCTAACATCTCCACCACCTCCCCTGGCGATGTTCTTGTTGAGTTTCAAAGAGTGGGATAGGTCGGATTTGTGGATCTTTCCATTCTGTAGAATGATCTGGATAGCGGCCCTGTTTATTAGTCTCTACCATCAAAGCAGTGAAGAGGGACGTACTCGAGAGACTTGTCCTTTACATTCTTCTCATCACCAAAGAATGCAGATTCAATCTCCTGCTTGGAGATCTCACCGAGTTGACCGGTGTGGCCTGAGGTTGTTGACTTGTACTGTTCATGTCAGCAGTGGTCAAGAGGTCCGAGCTTGACTTACGATAGCGAACTGACCGACGAATCGAGAGAGGGCGATAGACTTGTCAGTCTTCCACTGCTCGTACTGGGCGTCAGTGCTGCTTCGGTCTACCAGGCATGATGAGAGTGGGGACGAATAGGAGACATGGTCAAAGGAGGAATGGGCAGGGACTTACCTCGGCAACGTCATCAATGGCGACAATGTACTCGTCGGCATGCTCATTAGGCTTGTAGATGACGGTTTGGATGGGAGTGGTATCGTGTTGGCCTGGCATTGTGGGTGGTGTTGTTGTTGTGATAGATGTAATAGAGTGAGTTGAAAGGAAGCTCGGCTACTAGTGGGTATAGTAGATAGGATAGGGTAAGCGGGTGGAAGCATCTGGAACAGAGTGGGTAAAGATGACGTACAAGCACGCGACAGCCATGCCTAATTGCCCTCGTGGCGCCTATCCAAATTCCCACGCTGGTCACTCTCTCACGGTACACCTTAGTACTGCCCCGACCCTCTTGCGTCATCACTGTAGTTACTGTCTGGTGACCGAGGCACCAGATCCCCACGCCGGACCTTGCGATCGCTAATCCACCTGCGGCGATTGGACCACAATATTCCAGTGACTCAGAGAGTACGAGTGCTGGAGTATATATATCAGATTACTATCCCCCACCTCATCTTTCATCACACACATCCATCAAAACACAATGTCGAACGGATCAACCAACGGAAACGCAACCAACAACATCAAAGGCAACTCTGCCATCCCTCCTATCAAGTCATACGAGGACGACAGGAATGCTACTTCCCAAGATGTGTACGTCTACCCATCTACATCGGCGATCTTGCCACCCCCTTGGATCCATACTAATATGCTAGTACATACACAACATCTAACGGAGTACCCGTTCCTCACCCATACCAAGTCCAGCGAGCTGGTCTTGATGGACCTCTCCTTCTACAGGACTTCCATTTGATCGATCTACTATCCCACTTCGATCGAGAGAGGTATGTCCCCCTTTCCTATTCCTCAGACAAGAACTGACTGGCAGGATCCCAGAGCGAGTAGTCCACGCCAAGGGATCAGGTGCTCACGGTGTTTGGGAATGTACCGATGGTCTAGAGGATCTCTGCATGGCTAGCATGTTCAAAAAGGGAGCCAAGTGCAGTTTGACCACTCGATTCTCTACCGTCGGTCGAGAGTC